>Ga0137379_10000648_pt1 | contig 30806 bp, 23 predicted proteins | sample SagtaG_18_FD_104812 | JGI IMG/M metagenome (GOLD analysis project Ga0137379, IMG submission 104812) | Vadose zone soil microbial communities from Sagehorn Ranch, Mendocino, California, USA - Sage2_L_80_16 metaG | ecosystem: Environmental > Terrestrial > Soil > Vadose zone | place: USA...
GGCAGCGCGCTGTAGTGTGGGCGGGTCGCGACGCTCCGGTCGCCGCCTTGAGGCCGCAGCCTGGGGGCCGGTTTGGCGAAGCCGGATTGAAGCATTTGGATGATTTCATCAGCAGGCTTGGGCTTGCTGTAGTAGTAGCCCTGCACGTCGGTGCAGCCTTCGCTGCGCAGGAATGCCAGTTGCTCCCGTGTCTCGACTCCCTCGGCGCAGGTCGCCATGCCGAGGCTGCGGCCCAGGCCGAGCACGGCGTGGACAATGGCCGCTGCATCCGACTTTCGTTCCAAATCTGCCACGAAGCTGCGGTCGATCTTGATCTTGTCAAACGGAAAACTGCGAAGGTTGCCGAGAGACGAGTAACCGGTGCCGAAGTCATCCATCGCGATGCGGACGCCGAGGCTCTTCAAGCTGTGGAGGGTCGTGAGGTTCGCCTCCACGTCACGCAGCAGGATGGATTCCGTTACCTCGAGTTCGAGCCGGTTGGGGTCGAGTCCCGTTTCAGTGAGCACCTTGGCAATTCGCTCGGTCAAATCGCGATTGCTGAACTGGGCAGGGGAGACGTTGACCGAGACCTTGATCGACTCCGGCCAGGTCAAGGCATCCAAGCATGCCCGGCGGAGCACCCACTCCCCGATCCGGCTGATCTGACCGGTCTCTTCGGCGAGAGGGATGAATTCGAGGGGAGGTATCAGTCCCCGCTCCGGGTGGCGCCAACGCGCCAACGCTTCAAATGCCACCACCTCATCGCTGAAGCAGTCGACCTGGGGCTGATAGTGCACCTCCAATTGATTCTTGGCGAGCGCCTGCCGCAGGTCGATTTCGAGTGCGCGGCGGGCTTGCGCCCGTGCATCCATCTCCGCTTCGAAGAAGCGGAATGTGCCTCGCCCGTCAGCCTTCGCCCGATAGAGAGCGAGGTCGGCGTTCTTGACCAGGCTGGTGGCATCATCGCCGTCGTTGGGCGAGATCGCGATGCCGATGCTGATCCCGCTGACCATCAGATGACCGAAGAACTCGGCCGGCTGACTGACCACTTCCAGCAAGCGCCATGCGAGCGCAGTAGCGGTCTCGGGATGATTGAGCTCTGCAAGAACAATCCCGAACTCGTCGCCGCCGAGGCGGGCGACGGTGTCGACATCGCGGAAGCACGAACGCAGGCGCTCGCCTATGCACTTGAGCAGCGCATCGCCGGCCGGGTGACCCAGCGAGTCATTGACGTTCTTGAAGTGATCGAGGTCGAGGCACATGACCGCCACCCTGGTGCCTCGCTTTTGAGCATTGGTGAGCGCTTCCTCGACGCGCCCCTGAAACAGCGTTCGGTTTGGAAGCCCGGTGAGCGCATCGTGGTACGCGAGATGTTGAATCTCCTTCTCGCGACGCTTGAGCTCGCTGATATCGGTGTAGAGGACGACCGTTCCGCCATCACTCGTGCGGTGCTCGTTGACCAAGACCCAGCGATCATCACCGAGCGGGCGCTCGGTCATGGTGTGCGACTCTCCGTGAAGCTCGATGCGCTGGTGGAACTCGGACGTTTCTTCGACGAGCTCGATCGGCTGTTGGGTATCGATCGCGAGCTTGGCGCAAACGATGTCTTCGTATTTGGCGCCTGGCACCGCGATATCGCGTAACGAGGGATAAAGATCCAAAAAATGGCTGTTGCGCAGGATCAGCCGGTCTTCGGAATCATACAGCAAGAGGCCCTGCGAGAGGCTTTCGACCACGGCTTCACGGGTGCGCGTCTCGTCCAAAATGATCCCGGTCCACAGCACCGAGCCATCGGGTTTGCGCTCAGGCCGCGCAATGGCGTGGCTATATTTCTTGCGGCCGTCGCGACTGATGATCGAAGCCTCGACATCCCAAACGCTAAGCGACTTCGAGGCCGCCAGCAGCCGTTCCCTGAACTTCGCCTTGTATTCGTCGCTGTGGCAGCTGAACAGCGCTTGCGGGTCGGAGAGGATTTCCTGCGCCGAAACGCCAAAGAGATCGCGGGCGCCCTCGCTGATATAGGTGTAACGGATTTGTCCGTCGGGCGTCACAAGACGCTGGTAGACAGTGACCCCCGGCAAGGAACACAGAGCCGCAAGGCAATCGGAAGGATTGAACCGCTGCTCGTTCTCAATGGTCCGCGGGATGGGATCACGGTGCCCATTGGCATGGGGCCGGTCAAGAACCATCGTCACTGGTGCTGCCCCGTTGCTCCGGGGCATGCGGAATATCCACGGAAAGCCCCGCCCGAGTCCGGCCGGTATATTCCCGTGGAGGTCTTAATTTATTGTTGCGTGTCACGGACTTGCCCACTGCCGGCAGGCTTGCCGCCGTGGCAGGCTCGAGCTCCGAAGTCATGCCCGCGCGCAAGGCGCTGCAAGACCTCCTCCTCGGTCCAGCTGCCGAAGACCGACGAAAAATCAGGCCGACCGGATGTGGTCGATCGCGGTCTTCCGCAACAGACGGCTGGCGTGGCCGGCGGGCTCGAGCGATCCGCGGTTTCATCACCTTGCCCGCAGGTCACCGTGGAGTAATGGTAAAAAAAAGAATTGCAGACCCGTGCAAAACATCAGTTTCTCCGCTCGCGCGATGCAATGATCATTAGCGATTGAACAAGTTTAACAATTCTTTTGCTCGACAGTTTGCGGGAATTTTACTCAGAGTTCATTGCTGCTGCCGGAGACTTCCCGCGAAAATTCATAATAAGGACGGGGCGTCATGGATTCTGCGTCAAATGGGCGGCCAACAAGGCCGCGATCGCGGGTCGCGCGCGCAATACCCTCCGATGCGATTGAGCTGCAGGAACAGGTCGAGCAACTGATGGCTGACCTGCGTTTGGCGGTGATATTCGGCGGCGACAAAATCTCGCCCGGCAGCGTCGTCTATCAGTCTTCCAATACCCGTCCCTGGAAGAGCTATGAGGCGGTGGCGCACGACATCGCGGGCTCGCTCGAGCGAATTGGTTTTCGCAATATACAACTGATGCCCGACGACATGCGGCTTGGCGACCGCATTCGTCGCGAGGGCATCCATATGGCTTGGCTCAATTCCGGCGGCGTTCAGGGCTACAATTCGGCCGCGCACGGCCCCGCCATGCTTGAACTGTTTGGGATCCCATATGTGGGCCACGACCCGTTGACGGCGTCGACGTTGGACAACAAGCATGCTTTCAAGCGGGAGGCGATCTGCGCGGACCTTCCGACCGCGCCGTTCTCGACTTGGCACTCGGCGCGCGGGCCATTCCGGCCGGATGTCAACAGCCGATTCCAGCGTGCCTTTGCAGATTATCCCGGGCCGTTCGTCATCAAGCCGGTTTCGGGCCGTGCATCGCTGCATGTCCACGTCGCCGAAGACCGGGAGAGCTTGCCGGACATGGTGGACGAGGTCTATCGGGCAACCGAGAACGTGGTCCTTATCGAGAAATATCTGCCTGGCCGGGAGTTTTGCATCGCGGTTGCGGGTCCGGTCACCGCCCGGCGGGGCCGCCTGGTTCGCGGTCGCGAGCCATTTGCATTTGCCGCGCTCGAGCGTGTCCTTGCCTCCGATGAAAAGATTTTCACGTCGATGGATGTGAAGCCGATCACCAAGGATCGCTACAGGGCGCTTGATCCGCAGCACGATTCGGAACAACTGGGTCTCATGCGGCGGCTCGCCTGCGAAGTCTTCCTGGAATTCAATCTGAGCTCGCTGGTTCGGCTCGACATGCGTGCCGATGAAAACGGGGCGCTGAATATCCTGGAGGCAAATCCGAAGCCGGATCTGAAGCGGCCGGCAGAAGGCATTACCAATCTCATATCCGCCGGGCTCCCCGAATGCGGCATGGATTACGACGACCTCATCCTCTCGCTGCTTGCCGATCGCCTTGACTTTCTTTTCACCCACCGGGGTGAATCGGTGCGGCATATCCTCGATCTCTTCGATCGCCGCTCGTCCGGTGGGCCGAGGAGACGCCTGCACGGGGCCGCCACAACTCTCGCGGATGGGCCGGCAACCTCAGCGCGTGCGACCGGCGTACCCGCTTCTGCCCAGGAGCATATCGCTGGTTGGGCGATCGAGGACGCGCCGGCTCCCGATGTTCATGCGCTGGTGGCCGGCGTGCAGAAAATAGGCAGGGCCATGGCGCTGATCAATGAGATCGCCGCCGAGCTCAATGTCCTTGCCCTCAACGCCACGATCGAGGCCGCCCGCGCGGCCGAGGCAAGGAAGGATATCGAGGCTATTGGCCCCTCCGAGACAAGGCCGGCCGGCGGCGCGGCCGCATCAAGCCGCGCCGCGGGACGACGGGCGCGCCTTGTAAGTTGAAGTTCTGAATCCCACGCGTAAAAAAGGCTGCGTTCATCGGTCACACCGGCGTGGCCGGCGATGGCGCATTTCTGAGCTGCGATTAAACGAAGCTTCATACCTCATAAGTATAATTGGTTAATGGCGATTAAGGTTTGATGACCCACCCGGGCGGGGCAGCTCGACAGAATCTGCAGTGAAGACGAGCCCCAGTCAGCTGGCTGATCATCGAGACGTGCACGACGGACGGATGTCGAAAGAGAGTTTCAAGCATCGATTGATTGACGGGCTCACGATGTTTCTCGTGACTGCTCTGTCGCTGCTGTTGCTGCTTTACGTGGCCTTCGGGGAAGGCAAACGCACCTACGAGTTGATCCATATCGAAAAAGTCACCGCCCAGGGCCGGTTGGCGCAGCTTTCGATCGAGAAATTTCTGCGCGAAGGCCTGCCGCTCAAGCAATATGCCGGGTTCGCCACCCTCGCTCAGCCAATCGCCGACAGCGAGGATGTCGACGCCATGGCGGTCTATGACAACTCCGGCCGCCAACTGTTTCTCGTCACCGACAAGAAGAAGACGCTGACGCTGCCCGAGCCTCCGGATGCCATCAAGAACGCCAAGGAGAATATCGAAATCGATTACGGTGACGCCTATTACAAGGTGATCCTGCCGCTGCGGACCCGATTTGAGACGGCGGGCACGGTCGTGGTCTACTCGCCGACGGACCTTGTCACGGAACGCCTTCGTCCGAGTTTCGTCCCGTTGCTGTATGTCGCCGCCGGCTTGTCCGCCGTGTTCGCGATCCTCATTTTGATTGCGGCGCCCTACCTGCCGCGCAGCCGCGTTCCCTGGCTGCAGATCGGCTATGGCGCGACCTTTTTGATCATGGCCGGGTTCGTCATTTGGACGCTGGTCACGCTCTATTACGACGGCGTGCAGGGAAAAACCAACGCGACCGCGGTCACGCTGTCGCAGCGTCTGAACGATATCGTCGAATTCAATCTGAGCTTCAAGGACCTCGACGGCCTCGAGCGGACTTTCGGAGAGTACCGGCGGCTGAACTCGGAAGTCAGCGAAGCCGCGCTGATCGTCGACAACGCAAGAGAGATCACCACCGACCCGGCGAAGGCGGGGAAGGGATGGAATTCCGATCCTTGGAACTACGAGCACAGGATCGACATGTCGCGTCCGGACCAGTCGCGCCGGATCGATCTTGCGGTGACGGTTCCCCGCGACGTCGTCTTCCAGCGTGTCGTCCGCAGCATCAAGAACTTCGCGGCCCTGTTCATCGCGTCGGCTTTCCTGTCCGGCCTGTTCCTGCAGGTCGCCGCGTCGATGCAAAGTCTCAGAGCCTCGAACGTTTCGTCCCAGAACGCCGCTCCCAACACAGCGGGAGGGGATGCGGCGCTCGTCTTCGTCAAGCCGGTCTTCTTCCTCGCGGTCTTCCTCGACAGCCTGACCTACGCTTTCTTGCCGAAATTCATGCAGGAGGCCGCGACCGCGTCCGGCGTGTCGGTAGGCTTCGCATCGGCGCCCTTCACGGCCTATTACCTGCTTTTCGCGCTGAGCTTGATTCCCGCCGGAAACATCGCCGATCGATACGGGCCGCGGCCCTTGATCGTGGTCGGCCTGATCCTGGCAGGCGCCAGCGTGCTTGGATTGGCCTTGCCCCTCGGCATCATGGAAATGGCCGCCCTGCGGGCGGTCTCGGGCGTGGGCCAAGGCCTGCTGCTCATCGGCGTTCAGACCTACATTCTGGCCGTAGCGTCTCCCGAGAAGAAGACACAGGGCGCCGCGATCATCGTCTTCGGATTCCAGGGCGGCATGATTTCGGGAATGGCGCTTGGATCATTGCTGGTAAATCTGCTGCATCCGCAGGGAGTCTTTGCGGTCAGCGCCGCGGTCGCCGTCGCGACAACCATTTATACGCTCCTGCTGCTGCCGCGCATCGCCGAGCGCAAGGAGGGGAAAGGCGGGCTGAGTGCTGCGGTCAACCGGCTGGTGACCGACCTGAAGAAGGTCATCGCCAGCGGTGAATTCCTCAAGACATTGGTCTGCATTGGAATTCCGGCAAAGGCCATCCTCACCGGCACCATCACATTCGCACTCCCGTTGCTGCTGCATCAGCAGGACTACCGTCCGGAGGATATCGGGCAAGTCGTCATGCTCTACGGCCTTGGTGTGGTCGCGACCACCGGCTATGTGTCTCGATTGGTTGATCGGACCCGCAACACGCAATCGATCCTGTTCTGGGGAGCCATCATGAGCGGGCTCGGATTGGTGTTGATCGGGCTTACCGGCTCGGCGGTCCTGGATCAGGGCATGCTGACCACGAACCTGGTCGTGGCGGGCGTCATCATTGTCGGCGTGGCGCACGGCTTCATCAACGCGCCGGTCGTGACCCATGTGGCGCATTCGCAACTGGCGGCGAGGGTCGGCGCCGTTCCGGCGACGACGGCGTATCGGTTCCTCGAGCGCATCGGACACATTGCCGGCCCGTTCCTGTTGAGCCAGCTGTTCCTGATCTGGGGTCAAAATATGGAAGTCGTGGGTGGAATCGGAATCGCGACGGCCGCTCTGGGACTGATTTTCGTCGCCCACCTCTTCTCCCGGCGGATCGCTCCGGCGCAAGCGGACATCGCACGATGATCAGGGCAGCCGGTGTTCGGATCCGCAGCGTACGAAGCGGGCTCCTTGCGGGCCTGCTGTGCTCCCTTGCCGCCTCGGCGCTGGCGGACGACCGGCCGTTTGCCAAGTGGTTTCGATATGGCTCGGAGGTCGACACGGCATGGAATGTCATCGGTGATCCGGCCAAGCCGTCGCAGCTGTCGATTCGCCGAAAAGGCGGGGAGCAGGGCGGAGCGGAAAAACGGGTCCTGGTGCTCTATCCGCGGCCGTCGTCGGCCTACGATATCGCCATCACCAAGATGCTCGGCGTCTTCGAAGAAAAGGAGATCAACGCTCAGTTCACGGTGATCGACTTCGACTTGAATGACGCGCACGGCAAAGAAGCCATCCAGTTTGCCGAGAAGAATAAATTCGACCTGGTCTTCGCCATGGGCTCGGAATCGACCGCCTGGCTCTATGATCACTATCGTGGCGGCTCGATACCGGTGGTTTCCGTGTGCTCGAAGGACCCGGTCCAACTTGGCCAGGTGAAGGACTATGAGAGCGGCAGCAACACCAATTTCGCGTTTACGTCGCTCAACGTTCCGGTCGAAGTTCAAATGGCATATGTGAGAGACCTGAAGCCGGAACTCAAAAATCTTGCGATCCTGGTCGACAGCAAGAATGTCAGCGCGGTGCAAACCCAGGCCGAGCCGGTTGCGGCCTATGCTCGTGCGCACGACGTGGAAGTCATATGGGGAGCGGTGCAGAATCCGGCGACGGCGCGCGAAGAGTTGAAAAAAATCATGCCCGAGGCCGTTCGCACGATGCGGAAAACCGATCCCGACTTGAGCAAAAGCCTTTTTTGGGTGACCGGGAGCACCTCGGTGTTCGTCGAAATTCGTACGATCAATGAGAACGCCGGCCAGGTGCCCGTGGTCAGCGTCATCCCCGAAATCGTCACTGCGGGCGCCGATACTGCCGTGCTGGGAATTGGCATCAGCTTCGAAAGCAATGCGCATCTGGCGGCGATTTACGGCGCCAACATCCTCAGCGGCAGGGCGAAGGCGGGCGATCTGAAGGTCGGCGTCGTGTCTCCTCCCGACATCGCCATCAGCTTCTTGAGAGCGCGTCAAATCGGCTTGCGCATTCCCTTCAACTTTTTCGAAGGCGCCAGTTTTATCTATGACTACCAGGGACGTGCGGTTCGCACGATGGCACATCAGGTCTCGGTGCAAAATTGATCGACCGGACTTGAGGGCTTGCCGAGATGAAATTGCCGATGAGGACATCCATTGCGGCGGCATTTTTTCTGCTGTGCTGCAGCGCTGAATTGGCTTGTGCGCAGACGACCGCTGACCAAAGCCTGCTGGAGTCGGTGCAGCCGCCGGACATCGGCTCGGCCGGATTTCCATCGCTGCAGTGGCGCAGGGCGACCGCAGGGGCTCTGCTCGACTATTGTGAAGCCGCCTTGAGCCAGAGGCCTTAACGGACCCGATCGATCATTCGATCTTGTCGATTTTCGCATCGCGGATGACCTTGCCCCAGCGCGCGATTTCCGCCTTGATCTGTTGCGCGAACTCGTCGGGCGTGTTCAACACCGGATCGAGGCCGAGCGCGGCCAGACGTTCCCTCACGTCCGGCAGCGCGACCACTCTGGCCAGCTCGCGATACCACCAATCGACGATATCCTTGTGCGTCCCAGCTGGAAGCAGGACGCCCTGCAACAAGTGAGCTTCCTGCTCCGGGATCCCGGCTTCCGCCATTGTCGGCACTTCGGGGAGCGCCGGCGCGCGCCTGCTGCTCATCACCGCGAGGCCGCGGAGCTTCCCGTCCCTGATATTGGCCGACGCCAGCGGCACCGCGACAAAGGAGATCGGGGTATGTCCGCCGATGGTCGATGTCGTTGCGGGTGCGGCGCCGTTGAACGGCACATGGGTGAAGTCGAGGCCGAGCGAGAGCTTGAACAGTTCACCCGCCAAATGTGCCGGCGACCCCGCTCCCGCCGATGCGTAACTGTACTTGCCGGGGTTGGCCTTGAGCAACGCGACAAGTTCCTTCACGCTGTTTGCCGGCATCGAAGGATGGACCACCAACACGAGGGGCGAAGCTGCCAGCAGCGTGACCGGCGCAAAATCCTTGATCGGATCGTAGGACACCTTGGCGAACATGCTTGGATTGATGATGAAGCTGTTGGTGATGACGACAATGGTGTAACCGTCCGCCGGTGCTCTCGCGGCCATGCCGGTGCCTATGGTGCTCGCGCCGGCGGGAATATTGTCGACATAGAACTGGCTGCCCCAGCTCTCGGACAGTTTTTGCGTGATGATGCGCGTGACGACGTCGTTGGGCCCGCCGGCCGCATACGGCACGATCACGCGCACGGGACGGGAGGGATAGGTCTGCGCGGATGCCAGCGAAGAAACAGCAGGAGCGCAAACGGCGGCGCCGGCGAGAACCATGAGCTGGCGGCGGACGAGTTTCATGGCATTCCCCTCATTGCACGAACAGGGCCCGCTGCTCGGCCGGAAGAACACCGGAGCATCGGCTCTGCGGCCAATATCAAGATAGAACCCGCGCCCGGTCAACTTGTAAGCGCCTGGCAATTCACTTAATCTTTCTGTCTTTCTGCTCGAACGCATTTCGAACGCGTTCCCCTTCGGGCAGGGACGGGGTCGCGGAGGATAGGTCGCGGAGGACATAAGGTGATGTTCCCGAGAAACGGCTGGTATGCCGCGATCTGGTCGAGGGATCTGACGGGCACGCCAGTCGGGCGCACCCTGCTCGGCGAGCCGATTGTGCTGTTCCGCGGCTCGAGCGGACGGGCGGCGGCGCTCGAGGATCGCTGCTGCCACCGCGCAGCGCCCTTGTCGCGTGGCGAGGTCGAGGGCGACCACCTTCGCTGCGGCTATCACGGCCTCACCTTCGACGCCGAGGGGCGGTGCGTCGCAGTTCCCGGCCAGTCGACCGTCCCGTCCGGCGCGCGGGTGCGGGCCTACCCGGTCTCGGAGCGATGGAATGTCGTCTGGATCTGGATGGGCGACCCCGCCCGCGCGGACGAGGCCAGGATCGTCGACCTTCCCTGGCTCGCCGATCCGGGCTGGACGGCGACGCCGGGCTATCTTCGCGTCGAGGCCAATGCGCAGTTGCTGATCGACAATCTGCTCGACTTTACCCATGTCAGCTACCTGCATGGCGGCACCATTGCGGGCGATCCGCGGGAGGCGACGACGCCGACCAGGACCGAGCGCCTCAATGGCGGCGTCCAGGTCGGACGCTGGATGATCGACTTCAAGCCGCCGCCGCTGTTTGCCGCCGCCGGGGGCTTCAAGGGCAATGTCGACCGCTGGCAGCTCGCGACCTGGAAGCCGCCCAGCACCGTCTATATCGACGTCGGCTGCGCCACGACCGGCACCGGGGCGCCGGAGGGAGATCGCCGCCAGGGCATCTCGCTCTGGTCGACCCATCTGGTGACGCCCGAGACCGAGGCCTCCTGCCACTATCACTTCGGCTTCGCGCGGAATTTTCGCCTCGACGATGCGGAAACATCGCGGCTCCTTTTCGAGGGCTCGCGCTCGACCTTTCTCGAGGATAAGGACATGCTCGAGGCGCAGCAGAAGAACCTCAAGGGCGGCGGGCTTGACGGGCTGATCCATGTCAACGCCGACGCGGCCCAGCTGCAGGCGCGGCGGATGTTGGAAGAGCTGGTCCGCGCCGAGGCCGGCTGAAGCGGAGTTGGCCTGCCGCGGCAATTCGCGCTATTGTGGCGGCCAATAAAGAGAAGATCATTCGGCTCGAGTTCAGCCGATTAGCGGAAAGGAAACCCCATGAAACGCATTGCCATTGTACTGGGCACCGCGATTGCGCTCGCGCTGGCGGGGCCGGCGCTCGCGCAGAGCCCGATCGTCATCAAGTTCAGTCACGTGGTGGCGCCCGACACGCCCAAGGGCAAAGGCTCGCTCAAATTCAAGGAGCTGGCCGAGAAATACACCAACGGCAAGGTGGTGGTGGAAGTCTATCCGAACTCGCAGCTCTACAAGGACAATGAGGAGCTGCAGGCCTTGCAGCTCGGCGCCGTGCAATTGCTGGCGCCCTCGCTCGCCAAGTTCGGCCCGCTCGGCGTCCGGGAGTTCGAGGTCTTCGATCTCCCGTTCGTCCTTCCGAACAAGGCGGCGCTGCGCAAGGTCACCGACGGGCCGCTCGGCCATAAGCTCATGAGCCTGCTCGAGCCCAAGGGCATCAAGGGCCTCGCCTATTGGGACAACGGCTTCAAGGACATGAGCGCCAACAAGCCGCTGCGCGTGCCGGCCGATTTCAGGGGCCTCAAGATGCGCATCCAGTCCTCCAAGGTGCTGGAGGCGCAGATGCGCGCGCTCGGCGCCATCCCGCAGGTGATGGCGTTCTCCGAGGTCTACCAGGCGCTGCAGACCGGCGTCGTCGACGGCACCGAGAACCCGCCCTCGAACGAATATACCCAGAAGATGCACGAGGTGCAGAAGTACACGATGCTGTCCGAGCACGGCTATGTCGGCTACGCCGTCATCGCCAACAAGAGGTTCTGGGACGGACTGCCGGCCGATGTCCGCGCCAGCCTCGAAAAGGCGATGGCGGAAGCGACGGCGTTCACCAACGACATCGCGCAGAAGGAAAACGACGAGGCGCTCGAAGCGATCAAGGCCTCCGGCAAGAGCCAGGTGCTCGAACTGACGCCCGAGCAAAAGGCGGCGTGGCGCAAGGCGCTTGAACCCGTCTACACCGAGATGGCCTCGCGCGTCGGCAAGGACATCCTTGCGGAATTCGAAAAAGAGGTGAAAAGCGCCACCCACTAGCCGTAGGGTGGGCAAAGGCGCGCAACGAACGATCGCGTGGCCATGACGCTTCCTGCGCCTTTGCCCACGCGGTCGAAGATTCCCGCCGACGCACATCCCACCACCGTCCGTGATCCGCGTGGGCGACGGCGAAGCCGCCGTTGCCCACCCCACGCTTGATCCCATCTTCCCGAGGAATACACCGGTGCTCCATCTCCTCGATCGCCTCGAGGAAGTTCTGATCGCAACCCTCATGGCGGCTGCGACACTCTTGATCTTCGTCGCGGTCGTGCATCGGTACGGGACCGGGGTTCCGTTTCTCTATCCCTATCTGCAGCCGATCCACCTCTCCTGGGCGCAGGAGCTTTGCATCTACATGTTCGTGTGGATGGCGAAGTTCGGCGCCGCCTATGGCGTGCGCACCGGCATCCATGTCGGCGTCGACGTGCTGGTCAACCAGCTCAACGCGCCCCTTCGAAGGCAAGTGGTTCTGTTCAGCCTGTTCTGCGGCGCACTGTTCACCGCCGTCGTCGGCACGATGGGCGCCAAGTTCGTGATCGAGCTGGCGCAGACCGACCAGGTGTCGGCAGACCTCGAATTGCCGCGTTGGATCGTCTTCGCCTGCGTCCCGCTCGGGTCCTACCTGATGTGCTTCCGCTTCCTGCAGGTCGCCTGGAGGTTCTTTTGGACCGGCGAATTGCCGCACCATGACGAGAGCCGGGTCGAAGGGGTCGAGGTGGAAATGCCCGATAAGGAGCCGGCCCGGTGACTGCGGCCTTCATCTTCGGCCTCCTGATCGCGCTGATGCTCACCGGCATGCCGATCTCGATTGCGCTCGGGCTTACCGTGCTGACCTTCCTCTACACGATGACGCAGGTGCCGATCGAGTCGGTGGCGCTCAAGCTCTTCACCGGGATCGAGAGCTTCGAGATCATGGCGATCCCGTTCTTCATCCTCGCCGGCAATTTTCTGACTCATGGCGGGGTCGCACGCCGCATGATCGCATTTGCGACCTCGATGGTCGGACACTGGTATGGCGGCCTTGGGCTCGCCGGCGTCATGGCCTGCGCGCTGTTCGCGGCCGTGTCCGGGTCCTCGCCCGCGACCGTGGTCGCGATCGGCGCGATCATCCTGCCGGCGATGGTGCGGCAGGGTTTCCCGAAACGCTTCGGCGCCGGGGTGATCACCACATCGGGCGCGCTCGGCATCCTGATTCCGCCCTCGATCGTGATGGTGATCTATGCGGTCGCGACCGGCGGCAGCGTCGCGCTCGACCCCGAGGGCAAGCGGGTGCTCTCCGCCTCGGTCGGCCAGCTGTTCATGGCGGGAGTGGTGCCGGGCCTCATCCTCGCCTCCATGCTCGGCGCGACCACCTTCTACCGCGCCTGGAAGAACGACTATCCCCGCATGCCGAAGGCGAGCTGGAGCGAGAGACTCCACGCCTTCCGCAAATCGGTCTGGGGTCTCTTCCTCATCGTCATCGTGCTCGGCGGCATCTATACCGGCATGTTCACGCCGACCGAGGCGGCCGCCATGAGCGCCGTCTATGCCTTCGTCATCGCCGTCTTCGTCTACCGGGACATGAAGCTCAAGGACGTGCCGAGGGTGCTGCTCGGCTCGGCCAATATGAGCGCCATGATCCTCTACATCATCACCAATGCGGTGCTGTTCTCGTTCCTGATGACGTCCGAGCAGATTCCGCAGGCGATGACGAACTGGATCACGTCGTCGGGGCTGACCTGGATCGAATTCCTTCTGTTCGTGAACATTCTGCTGTTGGTCGCCGGCAACGTGATGGAGCCCTCCTCGATCGTGCTCATCACCGCGCCGATCCTGTTTCCAGTGGCGGTGCGCCTCGGCATCCATCCGGTGCATCTCGGCATTCTCATGACGGTCAACATGGAGGTCGGGCTCTGCCATCCGCCGGTGGGCCTCAACCTCTACGTCGCCTCAGGCATCGCCCGGATGGGGATCACCGAGCTCACCATCGCGGTGTGGCCATGGCTCCTCACCATGCTGATCTTCCTGGTTCTCGTGACCTATATCCCCGCAATGTCGCTGTGGCTGCCGCGGCTGCTGGGGATGATCTAGCGCGGGCAGGCTTCGTCTGGCCTTCGCCGCTCAGCGACGGCCTCTACCGGTCTTGACTGGTTTGATCGGTTGCGCTCGCATGGTCGCGGGGCGGCTCCGAAAAGCAGGGAGGGAAAATGAAGCGGACCAGGAAAGTGAAAGGATCAGCGATGGCCAACGTCGGCGCCCCCACCGGACGCGACGGCGCCATCGATTTCGTCAGCAAGACAGAGTTCTTGAACCGGAACGCGGAGGCCAACATGGACGATCACGTCTATCGGGTCATCGAGCTGGTGGGTACTTCCGAGAAGAGCATCGAGGAGGCTGTCAATATGGCCGTCGAACGCGCGCATCAAACCATCAGGAACTTGCGATGGTTTGAGATCGCGCGGACCAGTGGACATATCGAAGATGGCAAGGTCCGCCACTTTCAGGTGACGCTCAAGGTCGGCTTTACGATGGAGGAAGCACGCTGATGCTTCCTCGATACCAGCGCTTTTGATGAAGCTGGTACGACGTCGGCGACAGGGCCTCGCGGCAGCTGCGGCCAACGAGACAGGGCTGTCATGCCCTCCTGCGTGAGAGCATAGAACCCCCGCCCGACGCGGACGAACCAACCATACACATTCCTGAGCAGTATCTTCGGCGCGTCGGGAACGGCGATCTTGATTTCGGATGTGCGGCGAGCACCGTTGGAAAGCAAAGCCGCGCAAGCAAGCGCCTGCTGGCGGTAGGCGGTCATGATCGGTGACTTGGATGTTCCGCCCAAAGCCGGATCACCAAGGCGGCGCCGATGTTCGTTGACGAGCAGCGCTCGCCGCTTGGGGTCGCGGCGGGGACGCCAAGGGCCTGGCTCGACCAGGACTTCGACCCGGCCCGTTGTCGACACGCCGAGCAAACCGAAACCCAACAACCGGCAAAGCTTGCGCACGCGCGGATCGCGCTCGCGGCCCGAGCCGCGCGAGGAAGTGCGCACAGCAAGCCAGATTTCGTCGCAGGCCGCCGTCCGGTTGATCCCCTGAAGCACGAGTTCAAGGTTGAAGCCAAGCTTCAGTTCACCGATGACGACAAGAGGCGGATCGTCGCCGCGAAGCGCCACGAGATCGCAGCCGCAGATTTCGCCCTTCACGTCGAAGCCGAGGGTCTCGAGATAGCGTTTCACGGGGGAGTAGAGAGATGTCTCCCTCGCGGTGTGCTCCAGGCCTACGGTTGGCTGAGGGGGCATTGTTTCAATATCGGCGCGGAGAAGGGCACCGTTCCACGGCGCCTGTTCTCGATTTATCGCCCGAACGGTTGCTCCAAGTTGGTTAATGGATTGTTATTCCAACTTTCACAATTTCTGACTCGTCATTCCCGCGCTTGTCCCCGTAGGCGCTAAGATAAGCGGCTGCCGCGCGGACCTTTACCTCTCCCCGCTTGCGGGGAGAGGTCGGATTGCGTGCGTCTTTCGCGCGCAATCCGGGTGAGGGGGACTCTCCACAAGCTCAGTCTTTGGAGAGTCCCCCTCACCCCGACCCTCTCCCCGCAAGCGGGGAGAGGGAGAAGAGGCCGCCTCGCTCTTATCTTATATTTATCCGAGCCTTGGGGATGCCCAGCACGACTTTCATGCCGATGTCCCCGTTGCGGCTACGCGGTCGGCATCGAAGCAATCAGATGCGTGACCTTGGGCGTGCCTTCGAGGTGGAACCGGTGGACCGCATCCTGCATCACCCGGTCGGCGTTGGTCACACGTTCGTGTTGACGCAAGTGTTCAAGCCAGGAGTCCACCAGAAAGGTTTCCACCATCCGGCCTTCTTCGGCGGCATCCTCGAACACGCCCCAGGCGTAGGCTCCATCGCGTCGGCGTTCATGCGCCAGCTTTTCGAGCGCGGCCAGGAATGGTTCGCGATGTCGCGGATCGATCCGATACTCGACCATGACCAGCACCGGCCCCTGATCCTGTTCGACCTCATGAGCGATGACGGGCGCCGGCCAGTGCATCGAGGGCGTGAGGTCGATGCCTGCGCCGGTTTGCAGCTTCCAGCGCCAGGTGAAAGGAATCGCCATGAGAGCGCCTGCCGCAGCCAGGCCGTGGGCGACGGGCAGGCCCACCATTGCCGCGACTTGTCCCCAGACCGCGCTGCCGAGCGTCATGGCTCCGAAGAAAACCGTGACGAACATTGCCAGCCCGCGCCCGCGCACCCATTCCGGCAACGCCACCTGCGCGGAGACGTTGAGACTCGACAAGACCGCGATCCATGACACTCCGGCGATCACGCTCGCCGACAGCGCCGTCATGACGTCGTGGGCGAGCCCGAACAGCGCCAATGCGACTGCCGTGCCGAGAGTTCCTGCGGCCACGAGCCGATCTGGTCCGAGCTTCGCCTTCAACCACGGCAGCGCAAAAGCCCCGCCCACGGCGCCGGCGCCGATTGCTCCGAGCAGAACACCATAGAGGTCCGGTCCACCGGCGATCTGGCTGCGCGCAACGAGCGGGAGCAGCGCCCAATAGGCGCTGGCGAACAGGAAGAAACCCACGGCGCGCATCAATGTTGCGCGCAAATGCGGATTGCTCCTCGCGTGACGAAACCCCATGCGCAGCGCGCTGCCGAAGCGCTCCACGGGCAGATGGCGGCCGGCCTTTTGTGGTGAACGCCACCACAGCAGCGCTCCGATGATTCCAAGATTGCTGACCGCGTTGAGCCAGAACGGCGCCGCGATGCCAACTCCCGCAGCAATCACGCCGCCAAGCGCCGGACCGATTGCGCGGCTGACGTTGATGCCGACGCTGTTGGCCGCCACGGCGGGATGCAAGTCCTGCCTGGGGACGAGTTGCGGCACGATCGATTGCCAGGCCGGAGCCGTCAGAGCGCCGCCCACACCAATGAGAAAGCTGAACAGCAACAGGTTGCCCGGAGTTGCCAAGCCGAGCCAGACGATCGCCGCGAAAATCGCCGAGACGGCTGTTATCACTACCTCGACGAAAATGAGAAATTTCCGTTTGTCGACGATATCCGCAAGCGCGCCGGCGGGCAGCGCGAACAGGAACATCGGCAGGGTGGTCGCGACCTGGACCATCGATACGATCAATGGATCCGGATCGAGTGTCGTCATCAGCCAGCCGGATGCAGCGTTGTACATCCAAGTGCCGATGTTCGCGGCGACAGTCGCAGTCCACAACACCGCAAACGTCGGGTGACGGAACGGGCTCCACGCGGAAGCCGCCCCTCCCGTCGAAACCCCGGCGGCAGGGTCATTTCCGCCTTGTTGCGTCGTCGTCATCGCCGATCGTCCGGACTGGTCCCCCCGCCGTGTCGCCGCGCATGGTATCGCTTGGGGGTCAGAAGGCCCAGCACGAGCAGCCGAGGATCCGTAGGGCGGGCAAAGGCGCGTCCTCTTCCCGCTCCACCCACACGATCACCGCCGCGCCTTTGCCCACGTCGCGATTTGTGCCCACGCCATGAACCATGGTGCCGCGCCGTAGGGTGGGCAAAGGCGCGCAGCGTGATTGTGGAAGGAGCGCAGCCCGCGATGCGCCTTTGCCCCCCTACGAGTTCCCTAGGCCGCCTCGGCACCTTCATGCGCGCCGAACATGGACTTGGCGTAGATGATGCCGAGCCCATAGGCTCCGCCATAGTGCTTCGCGATGTCAGTCGTGAGCTCGTAGGTCTCCGCCCGGGCCCAATCGCGTTGCAGCTCGAGCAGATACTGCAGGGACGTCATTGGACGCGCGCCCGCCTGGACCATCCGCTCCATCGCCCGCTGGTGGGCCTCTTCCGACACGTCGCCGCTGGCGTCGGCGATCACATAGACCTCGAAGCCCTGGTCGAGGGCAGAGAGGACCGGGCCGACGATGCAGACCGAGGTCCACAACCCCGCGAACACGATCCTGTTCTTGCCGATCTTGTTGACCCGGTCGGCGATGCGGCTGTCCTCCCAGGTGTTCATGGTCGTCCGGTCGACGATATCGGCATTCGGGAAGGCGCTCTTGATCTCCTCGAAGATGGGGCCCGAGAAGGTTTTCTCGGCCACCGTGGTGAGGATGGTCGAGACCTTGAAGCCGGCCGCCGCGCGCGCAACCAGGCCGGCATTGTTGCGCAGGTTCACGGCGTCGATCGATTTCGTGGCGAAGGCCATCTGCGACTGATAGTCGATCATGATCAGCGTGTGGTCGCTCGGCGTCAGCAGGGTCTTTCCGGGGGTAGGTTTTGCGGTCGGGCATGTCAACTCTCCTTGGCTCTGTGGTTGTGATGTCTCTCGACGTGAGTCCGTTGGATAGGCGAACACTGGTGCAGCTTCGCGGGTTAGGGCAAATCGAACACGAGAATTTCCGAGTCATCGGCACGTGAGGAGACTGCGAGCGCCGGTACGTTCTCCACTGCCACGCCGTCTCCCGCGCGCAGGGGCTCGCCGTTGACCTCGACCGCTCCGCGGACGATCTGGACCCAGCCTTTGCGTCCGGGCTGCAAGACGTGCGCGACCTCCTCACCGCTGTTGAGCAGGGCGGCGAAAATTTTTGCATCCTGGTGAATGACGATCGAGCCGTCGCGGCCATCGGGCGAACCGACGAGGCGCAAGCGGCCGCGCTTTTCTGCGTCCGCAAAGGTCTTCTGATCGTAGCGGGGCGAAAGACCCTCCCGGTCGGGCAGCACCCAGATCTGCAGGAAGTGCACCGGCTCGTTTTTCGAGTGATTGAACTCGCTGTGCCGGATGCCGGTGCCGGCGGACATCACCTGCACGTCGCCCGGCCGGATCACGGAGCCGGTGCCGATGCTGTCCTTGTGCTCGAGCGCGCCTTCGAGGACATAGGAGATGATCTCCATGTCCCGATGGCCGTGGGTATCAAATCCTGCGCCGGGCCGGACCCGATCCTCGTTGATCACGCGCAAGGGGCCGAAGCCCATGTGGTCGGGATCATAGTAGTGGCCGAACGAGAAGGTGTGGCGGCTGTCCAGCCATCCGAGATTGGCGGTCCCGCGCTCTCCGGCGTGTCTTATGGTCAGCATGGCAGGCTCCAAAAGTTGTCCCGTTGTCTTTCGCGCGGGAATATCGGCATGTTATGATTTGGAGACAATCCACGGTGTCATAGCGTCTGTGTCTTTGATTTGAGGACAATGGCCAAAAAAATCCAGCAGGGATTTTGCGCCCCCATGGACAAGCTCAACAGCATCAAGGCCTTCACCAAGGTGGTGCAGCACGGCAGCTTCGCGGCGGCGGCCCGGGAGCTGCGGCTGTCACGCTCCGCGGTGAGCAAATATGTCATCGACCTCGAGCAGGACCTCGGGGTCCAGCTGCTGGTGCGCACCACGCGCAGCGCGAGCCCGACCGAGAACGGGCAGGCCTACTACGAGCGCTGCGGCGCGATCCTGGCCGACCTCGAAGAAGCCGATCTCGCGGTGACGCGCCTGCAAGCCGAGCCGCGCGGCCTCCTGCGAGTCAACGCGCCGATGTCGTTCGGAACCCTGCACCTTGGCCGCGCCATCGCCGACTTCATGGAAAAATATCCGGAGCTGCAGATCCAGCTCGTGCTGAGCGATCAGCAGATCGATCCGGTGCAGGAAGGGTTCGACGTCACGCTGCGCATTGCCGACTTGCCGTCATCGAGCCTGGTTGCGCGCAAGATCGCCCCGGCGCAGCGGGTCATTTGCGCGGCGCCTTCCTATCTGGCCGCGCACGGCACGCCGCGGCATCCCGACGATTTGCGCGCGCACGCTTGCCTCGCCTATGGCCATCTCGCCACCGGCAACCAGTGGAAGCTCAGCGGCCGGGACGGGGATCACTGGATCGCGATTCCCTGGCGGCTGTGCACCAACAACGCCGAGGTCCTGCGCGACGCGGCGGTGAACGGGCGCGGCATCGCCCTCTTGCCGACCTTCATCGCCGGGGCCGATCTTCAAGCGGGCAGCCTGCGAAGCATCCTCGCCGAATACAAGGCGCCCGAGATTTCGGTCTACGCGATCTATCCGCAAACCCGCCACCTCTCGGTCAAGGTTCGCCTCTTCATCGACTTCCTGGTCGAGCGCTTCGGCGGGCGGCCATATTGGGATTTGGTCGAATGAGACATAATGAGTGCGTGGTGGGGCTGAGGAGACTCAAACAGCGTGCCCAGCACGCAGTCCGAGCGAACCGGTCTCCCCCGCCAGCCTCAAGAAGCCGCGGAATTCTTGGCATTTTCGCGATGGGAGGCACTGTTCTCACGGCACAGCAGATCAAAGCACCTACGCCACCCATTTGGTTGCGACAGCCAGCAACCCCCGTTAGTAATGGGGCTACTTGACAATATCGAAGTGCCAGCGCGAGCTTTGATTGTGCAACAGGCGCCGCTCAACTCATCCGATCTGAAAATACCGGCCGATGCGGTCGCCGCCTTTATTCTCCGAGCGCCAGCATCCGGAGTCGTCGCGCTTACTGGCATCGATAGTGAACGTCTTCGTTTGCTGTTGGATCATGCCGATGTGACAACGGGGGAGCGGCGAGCGCTGTTCCTCTCGCTCAATGGCATGCAGAACGCGGAAACAATCGTCGAGCGGACAGTCGACGCATTGGCGGATACCGCCCTGCAGATGTGGCCTATCTGGTACAGCAGCGTAAGTTTTGCAGACATCCGCGGCGATACGCTGGGCCGCGAAGCAGCGCGCTCAAGGGTCCGCGAAATAGCGAAAGTGATGTCTCACGTGTCGAGAGCGTGGGCGGAGCGAGCCATTACGTTAGCGCTTGATGGTCGTAAGCCGCGCGTTCTCGACATTGCGCTCGCGACCGAACTCGAGCAGCTGTGCCTCGTGATCAATCGCGGCAGCCTAGTCCTGATTACGAATTCACGCGGAAGCGAGGCGGAATCGGCTAGTCTGGTGCATGCTTTGGAATGGATGACCCGGAATGCACACCTCGCTGTGGTGGTCCTATTTGAGAGACTGCCCCAGGGCAAATCGGCTTATGACCGCATCCTCTACGGCGCGCAATGCATCGAACTGGCGGAGAGCGCAGGCTCAAACGCACCCGTGCACGACTTCTCTGCATCGGCTTGGTTCGCTCCAGTACAAGGAATGCCCCATCCATTGAGTGCAACTGAGCAAAAGCTCGCGAAGGCGATTGCGCTGGACGCTGAACTCGCACCCCTCTTCGGCTACAACTTATTCGTCGAGACGGTCCGCGGCAGTCGGCCGAAGGTCGACCTCCTGTGGAGCACGGGCCGGCTAGTGATCGAACTTGACGGGTACCCAGACCACGGCAGCCGAACTGCCTTCATGTATGACCGTCACCGCGACTATGAGCTCGCTCTCAGCGGCTTCAGCGTCTTGCGCCTTGCGAACGACGAGATCGCCCAGGACATTGGAAAGGCGGTCGAAAAAATCAGAGATATGGTACAACTCTGCCGTGCTCGAATTGGAGTGAAGTCATGAGCGGCAAGAGCAAGCAGCGGACGAAGCCGCAATCGAAGTCTCGCGAGCAGCGGCAGGCCGAGAAGCAAACACTGGTGCTCTGGGCATTGTTGGCGAATGGTGGAGAGGGATTCGGCAACGAGATCAAGCCGCAGGTGGATAAGCCTGAGCGCCAAGCCCTCCTAAATGCCGGACTGATCAGCGTCGAAAAACGAAAGCGCGCCTACTGGCTCTCCGTGACCGATCGGGGCTGGCGCTGGGCCGAGGATCACCTCGGCGACACGCTTCCGGATCGCTCCTATGCGGGAACCTTCATCCTGGCAGGCTGGCTCAAGCATTTGCAAGCGTTCATGCGCGCGACCAATACGCCCCTTGCCGAGATCCTGGTGCCAAAGGAAACGGACAACGGAGAAACAGCCAAAGAGAACGTCGCGGGGATCACGCCGACTGACTATGCTTCTTTGCGCGAGCGCATTCGAGCCGCCTATCTTGCCCTTACTGGCGGTAGCTTCAATAAGCGTGCACTTCTTGCCGACCTTCGCAAACACTTGCCGGACGTCGGCCGGGACGCCCTCGATAATGCGGTCGTACAAATGCAACGTCAGGGCGACGCTACCCTCATGCAACTCGACAACCGTCCCGACATTACACAGGCCGATCGGGAAGCCGCCATCCAGATCGGCCAGGAGCCGCGCCACATCCTCTGGATTTCGCAATGACGACTGACCTCGAAGCCTTTCGCGCGGTAGACTTCAATTGGGTTCGACACCTTCGGGGTATCTGGCGCGATCCGTCGTATCACGTTGAGTCACTACATCAGGCGCTCATCGACGACATAGTCGATTATTTCGAGAAAGAAACCCGAGATGCCGATCCGGCCAATGAGCCGCAAGGCCGGGTTGTTGTCGGACCGGCCGGACTAGGAAAAACGCACCTGATCGGGGAATTGCGGCGCCGAGTATGGCAGAATGGCGGCTTCTTTGTTCTTCTCGACTTCGTTGGCATCAAGGATTTCTGGTCATCGGTTGCCCTTGGATTCCTGAATTCGTTGCAAATCCGAACGGCGGAAGATCAGCGTCAGTACGATATCCTCATTCTTAGGATTGCGAAGGCCTTCTCGTTGCAATCCCAACTCAGCGAGATCGCTAGCCGGCTACGTGATCGTCCGCGCGACCTCATTCGTGAGCTCGTGCGAGTGTTCATCAATTCGCTGGCGAAAGAGCATCGCGAAGGCATGTTTCAGCACCAGGACGTTGTGCGGGCGTTGATATTGTTGATCTCAGAAGATTTGGAATGTGCCAGCGTGGCTCACGCTTGGCTACAAGGCATCGACCTCGAGCCGGCGGAAGTCCGCGCTCTTGGATTCATGTCTGTCAAGAAAGAGCCGATCGAAATCGTCCGTGGTGTGACTTGGATTATGAGTATCGTCGCGCCGACGATGATTGCGGTTGACCAGATTGACGCGATCGTAAGCGAAACCAATGCCCGCACCCAATCTGACAGCAACGAAACAGACGAAGAGCAGCGTGAAGCCCAGTCTATCATCGAAGCACTTGCCGGCGGCCTGATCGATCTACACGAGGTCAAGCGACGTGCCATTACTGTCGTCGCCAGTCTTGAGGCGACTTGGAACGTGTTGGAAAAGCGCGCCACCACGGCGTGGTCGGCTCGCTACAGAAAGCCAGATGTCTTGAGACCGCTCACAAATGGAAAGGTGGGCCAGGCGATCGTAGGCGCCCGGGTGAACCAGGCTTATGCAGGTTGCAAATTCAAAGCTCCCTATGAAACCTGGCCATTTCCACCGGCAGCATTTGAAACGGCGATTGGATTTTCACCTCGGCAGCTTCTCAAAGCCTGTGAGGACCATCGGCTGTATTGCCTGTCCAATGGACGCGTGACTGAATGTCAGTCGTTCGCGCAGGCGTCGACGCCAGCAATCGACACGCCGCTGGCAACAGGCCTCGATGAGATGTTCGGCCAAGAGATGAAAGTTGCCAATATCGCCGAACTTCTCGAGCAGGACCAAGAGGAGCGGCTGCGTGGTCTCTTAAATGATGCGCTGGGCCTATTGGCGAAGCATTTGGAGCTTCCCGACGACATCGATGTGGAGATTCGCGGCGATCCTGATCAGCGGAGGCCTTCACTGCATGGCCGATTGTCTTTCACATTTCACAGCGACGGCGATCGCGAGCAGCACTATTGCTTTCGTATTCTCGTGCATTCGAATGCGATCGCATTTCAGTCGCGCTTGAATGCTGCGATGGTAGCCTCCGGCGTCGACCGTGCTCTCACCTTCAGACACCTATTCATCCTGCGGCGCGGCGATCCGCCGAGCGGCCCAAAAACAAAGCAGCTCGTCCAGGAATTCTTGCAGGCGGGCGGTAAGTTTATCGCTCCGACTGACGGAGATCTGCGTGCCTTCGTAGCACTTCGAGGCATGCGCGAGCGCAACCTCGATGGCTTCGACGCCTGGCTTCGCGGAAGCAAGCCACTGTTCGACACCGCGCTGTTCAAGGTTGCCGATTTGTGTCCGCCGCACTTTCTGCAACCGCCGAAGCCAGATGGTGGAAAACCTGGACCTTCGGATACTCCACGGGGCGAAGCGTCGCCCAAGCTTGCGCGCGTAGATCAATCGCGAACGCAAGCAATTAATGAGGTTCAGGACGCCACCAGAGTTGCCCAACAGAGCCCGCGACAAGGTCAGACGACAACTGAGACCGCAAAGCAATCGGGCGGTGACTTGCACCAGATTCCAATCGGTAGGCGTTACGAACGCGGCGCCCTCGGCAACCCGGAACCGCTGCCCGCTAATCTGCTGACGCGGCACGTGGCGATCATTGCGGGCAGCGGTTCCGGAAAAACCGTGCTTCTGCGAAGGATCGTTGAGGAGGCAGCTCTCCTCGGCATACCGGCCATCGTGCTTGATACCAATAACGATCTCGCCCGTCTCGGCGACAAGTGGCCAAGTCGACCGGAGGGCTGGACTGACGAGGACGTCGGCAAGGCAGCTGAGTATCCAATGCGCGTTGAAGTGGTGATTTGGACCCCGGGCCGAAGCAGCGGAAATCCCATTGCACTTGGTTTGCTGCCCGATTTTTCCGCACTTGCTGATGATCCAGATGCACGGGACCAGGCAGTTGAGATGGCAAACGCCACGCTTGTACCTTGGATCGGCGCAACTGGGTCGAGCGCTGCGCTCAAGCGAGGCGTTTTCGCGGATGCGCTGCGCCGGTTTGCGAGGGAGGGCGGCGGCAAGCTCGACGATCTCGTCAACTTGCTGTCCGACCTGCCTGAAGGTGTGAGCCAGATCGGCAATGCACCTAAGCTCGCCGCGGGAATAGCGGATCAGCTTCTTGCTGCAATCGCGACCAATCCGCTCATCCAATCACGGGGGCCAAGCCTCGATCCGCGACTGCTGTTCGAAGGGAGCAGTCGGACGCGAATTTCGGTCATCAACTTCGTCGGGCTCCCGAGCGATGAGGCTCGGCAATCCTTCGTCAACCAATTGCAGATGTCGCTATTCACGTGGATCAAGCGCAATCCAAGTACGACGGGGCGGCTCTACGTCCTCGACGAGGCACAGAATTTCGCCCCCTCTCAAAAAGCGACGGCGTGCAAGGAGAGCACTGTCTCGCTGGCCGCGCAGGCGCGTAAATATGGGCTCGGCATGATATTTGCGACGCAATTGCCCAAAGGGATCGACAACAAGATCGTATCCAATTGCACCACACATTTTTACGGCCGCATGAGCTCGCCGGCGACAATTGATGCTACGCGCGAATTGATGGCAGCAAAAGGTGGCGGTGGCGACGACATTGCCAGGTTGAGCCGAGGCGAATTCTATTTTTCTACCGAAGGACTGATGCGACCCATCAAATTGCACACGCCGCTTTGCTTAACGTGGCATCCACCGAACCCACTCACGGAAGATGAGGTTCTGGCAAAGACTCGACATTGAATGCTGCTGACAAATGTTTAACGCAGTTGAAGCCGATGCAATCAAGAAAGGAGCGCCAGCGGCGGCCCGCGAGCTGCGGCTGTCACGTTCCCGGGGCGGCCGTACTGGGATCTGGTTGAGTGAGGCTTGAGCGGCATGGCGATGGAAGCACGCCGCATTGAACGGCGTGCGCCTGCGGGGTTCTCGTCAACCAAGCACAAGCGTGCTCGTCATTTCTGCGTTTGTTTGAAGTACCGTGCATCCGGCGGCGCCTGACCCTTCTTGGCGGGCATCAAGAAACCATCCCCGCTCATGAAATAGTTTTCCTTGCCGATGACGACATTGACGTTGCCCTCGATGCAATAGAACTCGCGCCAGTTCGGCCGCGGATTCGAATTGCGCCGATATGTCTTGTCCACCGTCCACGGCCGCGTCAAAGCATGGTCGATGACGGTGATGTTGTCATGAAGAATGTTCGGGTCGGTCTTGTCGAGATAGAAACGCTCTTTGAACATCGATTGATTGTCGAAGTGCAGCGGCAGCCCGGTCGCGTCGTAGGCGCGGGGGCCCTTGAAGGGGCCGCGGGTTTCGACTTCGAGCACGTCGTAGCGGCCGTCGCCGTCCTCGTCGATCCATTTTCCGATCGAATAGCCGGCATAGGTCGGCTCGATGTCCGTGGGCCAAGGACGTCCGTCGGTGAAGATACGACGGTAATGGTCTTCGCCGCCGGTCAGGATGTAGGTGGTTTCCGACTCGATGACATATTCGTATTGTCCGGTCGACATCATGCGCGGCATGCCGCCTGGGTGGCACGTGGCGGTGGGGTAATTGCCCAGCCCGCCCTCGGCCTGGTCGGCCATGCTGTCCTCATGGACCTTCTGATACTCCGCCGTCAGCGGGGCTTCCTGTCCGCGTCCCCAGGGTTTGGTCGGATCGAATTTTACTCGCTGGCCTGCCAGACCCGGGGTGAGGATGACGCTCCACTGGCCCTTCCAGTTGGGATACTTCGATTCATCGTGCGCCCTGGCGCCTGGGATTGCCACCAAAAGCAACATCATCAGCGCGATGATGGAGAACGAAGATCGGTAGCGCATGCATTCCTCCCGTGTTGGCTAGACCGGATGGCGTCGCGAGCATATCGGCAACGGCGGCAACGAGGCAAGAAATCCGCGGCCTATGGCGCATTGCCAAGAGTCCATCCCATCACGGCAGCGGCGGCGTACTCGCTGGCGGACGACGGTGTTGCGTGGCCTGCTCATAGCTGTAGGCAATCTTGAACAGTGTCGGTTCGCTCCACGGGCGTCCGAGAATCTGCAGCCCTGCGGGCAGCGTGCCACGGACGAATCCCATCGGGACGGTCAGGGCCGGGAAGCCGGTCGGCGGGGAGAGGCGGTTGCTGTTGTTCCCGTGCGGGCTGTTGAGGTCGCCGATCAGCCGTGGCGGATTGTTCCAGGTTGGATAGGCCAAGGCGTCGAGCCGGGCGTCATCCATCACTTTGAGCACGCCTTGGACAAGGCGGCTCCTGTTCTGCGCCGCCTCCTGGCATTTCGGGTTCTGGTCGGGCGGTGGCTCGGCCTGAGAATCGAGCAGGTTCTTCTGGATCGAAGGATGAAATTGCTGCGAGGCGACGATATCGTCGAGGCTCTGCATCCTCGCCTGTAGCCCCAGAGCCGCCAAATAGGCATTGAGGTCTTCCTTGAAGCGGTCGCACCCGAGCCTTGCAAGTGGAATCTGGTCGATCTCGGGAATGGTCACGCCTTCCACGACCTCCGCACCCTGCCGCTTCATGTCGGCGAGCGCCTGCTCGAAGAGCTTCACGACGTCGGGGTCCGCGTTCGGCTCCGCAATGAACTGTCGCAGCACGCCGACGCGTGCGCCCTTCAATCCGTCCTGGTCGAGCGATTTCAGGTAGCTGTCGGGTCGCCTGCCCTGGGCGGGCGCGGTCGCCGGATCAGCCGGATCGGTGCCCGCGATGACGTCGAAAACGGCTACGGCGTCAGCAACGGTCCGCGCCATCGGGCCCCCGATATCCCGGTCCAGAAACAACGGCACGATCCCGGCACGGCTGGTGAGGCCCATGGTGGAACGGATTCCGACGAGGCTCGTATGGGAAGCCGGCCCGCGGATCGAATTGCCGGTGTCGGTTCCCAGCCCAACCGCGCCAAAATTTGCCGCGACTGCTGCGGCGGTCCCGCCGCTTGAACCTGCCGGAACGCGGTCGAGCGCATACGGGTTGCGCGTGTGGCCCGGCACGAGCGAGTTCACGGTTTCGAAGGGGCTCCTCGCGAATTCCGCCATGTTGGACTTGGCCAGCACGACCGCACCGGCCTCGCGCAGCTTGCGCACCTGAAATGCATCCCGTGGCGGCATCGAATATTTGAGACTGAGGGAACCGGCCGTCGTCGGGAGACCCGCGATGTCGTAGTTGTCCTTGACGATGATCGGCACGCAGTGGAGAGGGCCGACGAAACCCGACTCGGTGAAGCGCGCGTCGAGCTCATCTGCAGTGGCCAACGCCTTGGGATTGACGACGACGATTGCATTGAGCGCAGGTCCCTTCTTGTCGTACGCCTGGATGCGGTCAAGGTACATCTGCACGAGCTGTCGGCAGGTGAGATCCTTGGCCCTGATTGCGGCGTGGATGTCGGCGATTGTCGCTTCCTGCGTCGATAGCAGCTTGAACGCCCGCGCACCGCTCGACGTGGTCGGGAGCAGCAGCAGAGCTGCGATCAATACACTTGCGTTCGCTCGAACCAGCCACATGTGGGGCCCCCAGCTACCTCATGGACTTCCCGGAAATCGCGTTATTTCCGCGCCTGATTGAAATGGCGCAGATCCGGCGGCGGCTGATCCTTCTTCTGCGGCATCAGGTGGCCGTCGCTGCCGACGAAATAGACCTGGGCGTGGGCTGTTGTCGCCCACAACCCCGCCGCCAGCGCGATGGCGAGCGAGCTTCGGTCGAGCAGCATGTTCACCTCCCCCTTGCAATGCGAGGCGGCAAATTTACCACGCCGCCCTGCCAAGCGCACGCGCAACAGCAACTCGGATCAAGCGTCGGCGAAATCCGGGATTCTGCGATCGGCCCAATCTCCGCAATCGCAAGGGTGCGTGGTTGGCCCGGGAGTTGTGCCACGGCTACGCGATTTCAACAACTTAGACTGTCAAACGGGTCTAAGTGCAGACATGGACGCCCGTGACCAGATCACGTGTGCTTGGAACTCCACCCCACCGCATCAAATTCGGCAGGTGACGGCATTACCTCGGGCTCATCTGTCGCTTTTCTTAGGATTGCATTGTCGCGCTTTCCGTTGGCCAATTCGATTGGGACATCCTCCTTGTTTACCGTAAGGATGCCGACCAAATCGGCAGGAGCAGCCATTATATATTTATCCGCAAGGTCGAGCTGGCGCAGAACCTCGTCGCGGATGAACTCAGGGGTCCAATCGGACGGAAGCCCCTTCACAGCGAGGAATTCCTCGGCTGGGATGGAGAGCGTGTGTCGGCGTATTTCGTCTATAGTACGCCGCGGGGAAAAATTTGGAGGCTTTCCTGCAGCGGCAAGCACCAAAGGACCGAGCAGACAATAGTTGCGGGCGATAGCGACAAGGTCCGCGATGTCGCGGGCCTTTGAGCGTCCTGATGCGGCGAGAACCTTATTCACCGCAAGGTCAGCCTGATGAAGGCGAGCACCCCATTCCTCGTCCTTCACCAGCGGAAAGAAACGACGCTTCGTCTCAGCGAACCACTGGATGATTGTCTCAAATTTTCCGTCGGAGATCGTTGCATCCACGCATCCGTAGATGATGAAGTCCGTGTGCGTCTTGTATCCGGCGGCGTCCAGGATAGCGAGGTCCGCCTTAGCCGCCCCTGTAACCTCTTCGTCGGTGTCATGGAATATATCGATGTCGTCGGAACGCCGTTGCCAGTTTTTGTTGAGCATCAGGCCGCCTGCCAAGTAACTCGTTTCTGAGCGGTTCTTGGCAAGGCAGCGTAGAATGTCGCTCTGGAGTTGGGTCAACGCCATGTCAGCTTACCCATCCGCTCAAGCATCTGCCGGCCCATGGCAAATGCACGTGCATCACCTCGATCAATCATAGCGCGAGCGACCACAGCCGCACGCGACCGAAAATCCGGGAGCCGGTCGAGATCGACGTTGTCAAGAATTCGCACCCGATACGATGCCAGGGCCTTGTCGTAGAGCGCCCTGAGTTCCTTGTTGCCTCGATGCTCCGCGCGTAGGCGGGAGGCAACCGCAAGGATTTCTTTGCGAGCCGAAGGCGGGACAAGTACCTCCACGCGGACGAGATCAGCCCCGCCTCCTTCCGAGCGGTACCTCTTAACCCTTTGACGGGCGGCCTTCATATCCTACTCCTCGTCCGCTAGGATAGCAGGCGTGTCCCGGTTACGCAATCACATATCCCGGTTACGTATGTAAACCATTGAAAAATATATATATTATAACGCTCAAATTAGAGAAAAGGACCGCGAAAGCGGGAAGACGGAATCACCCGCGCCAAAAATCCTTACACCGAGTGGGTGACAGTTCGCACGGTTCGCAGGATGCCGCTGCCCGCTCGATCACCCAGACAAAGCCTGCAGTCGCATCTGACATTTACCTCGCGTAGTAGACGAACGGGCACGCATTTCTGATCCGCTCAGCCGGCACTCCCGGCCTGCCCTGCTTAACTACTTAACTACGGACGTGCAGGACCGCGCGGTTGAAATCCACCCGATCCCAGCGAAGATCTACCGCCTCGGATGCCCGAAGCCCATGGCGAGAGGCGGTCGGGATCATGGTGGCGTCGCGATGACCGTGGCGGTTTTGTCGCGCCGCGGACATGAGCCGCCTCAATTTCATACTTGGTCAGGTACACGATCCGTCCGCCAGAGCCTGCCGACCCGTGGTTGCTTATTGGGGACTTTCAGCCCCTCGCAATCGCCAGATGCGCTCGACGTGTTTTCTAACAGTCAAATCTGTACTGTTACGTCCGCAGTCATGCAGTTTTAGAGTGGGAGCACCCTCGCCAACTCTTCCAATGCGGTCACAACCGTCCTCCTCACGCGAAAGTACCGCCGATGGGTGACCCGTTTGTTAAGTACGCCTGTTCGCTGGTGACGTGGGTGCGCGGTAAATGATTGGACGCGCAAGTTGTGAAGTTGGCTAAATCCTCGCAACAGGTTCGGAAAGTCGTGGCGTAGCCACGCTGGAGCGCCTGCTGTTAGGACGTTGCCATACGCAGAATTGAGCCCGGTTTGACGGCCAGAAATGGGCCCGCCATGAATGCCAGCCGCGATGGCCCGAAGGCACTGAACGTCCTTCCAAAGGCACTGAACCTGACGACAAGAAGGCACTGAACGTACTTCAGCCTAATATTCCAAGTAACATTCCAGAGAAATTTCCAGGCGGGGATGCGCGCTTTGCCCCGAAGGGCAGCGCGCCCGCCGCGGCGCCCACGTTCGATGACTTTATGAGGCTGTCGCGCATTTACCCCCGCCTGAGCGAAGAGGAAATATGGGAGCTGGCGTGGAAGGAGAAGCGAGCGCCTACTTCTTCCGCGTCAGCGCCTTCAGCGCCGTGATGAAGGCCTCCTTGCCCTGCCACGCGGCAAGCGTCAGGCCGTATATCGCCACGGAGGGCCAACCGCCGGCGCCGAGGATGCCCGCCGCCGCGCCGGCGATGATGACTTGGGCTCCGCGCTCCGTGCCCAAAGCGTCGAATAGGTGCGTGAGGATTGGCAGCGCGCGGGCGGCGATGTCCTTCACGCCGA
>Ga0137379_10000651_pt1 | contig 30772 bp, 18 predicted proteins | sample SagtaG_18_FD_104812 | JGI IMG/M metagenome (GOLD analysis project Ga0137379, IMG submission 104812) | Vadose zone soil microbial communities from Sagehorn Ranch, Mendocino, California, USA - Sage2_L_80_16 metaG | ecosystem: Environmental > Terrestrial > Soil > Vadose zone | place: USA...
CGCGCTGCGCTCGCGCGACAGCTGGGGCATCGGCGACCTCGCCGACCTCCGCCGCTTCGCGCGCTGGTCGCGCAAAGCCGGGGCCTCACTCATCCTCCTCAACCCGCTGGGCGCACAAACCCCCACGCTGCCCTACCAGCCTTCGCCGTATTACTCGTCGACGCGGCGCTTTCGCAACGTCATCTACCTCCGCGTTGAGGAAGTCGAAGGGGCGGACCATATTGATCTGGGCCCGGCCAAGCGAGCTTCCGGCTATCTCAACCTCCAACGGACCATCGATTACGACGCGGTCTACCAGATCAAGTCGAGGGCGCTCGAAGAGATCTTTCGCGGCACTCCTGAGCCGCGCGGTTTGTCGGGTTATGTGCAGCGCCAGGGCCGAGCGCTCCGCCACTTCGCGACCTTCAACGCCCGGTGCGAGATGCACGGCCCGGCATGGCGCAGCTGGCCGCATGGCGGCGATGCACCGAGCCCAGCGCGCATCGCCTATCACCAATGGCTCCAGTTCCACGTGGACCGGCAGCTGGCTCGCGCCTCGCGCGAGATCGGTCTCATCACCGACGTGCCGATCGGGTTTGCGTCGGACGGGTTCGACGCGTGGCGCTGGCGCGACTACCTCGCGCCCCGCATGCGGGTCGGGGCGCCGCCCGACGAGTTCTTCCGCGACGGCCAGGACTGGGGCCTGCCGCCTTTCAACCCGTGGCTCCTGGGCCGGGCGCGATGGGACCCGCTCATCGACGCCATCCGCGGCGCAGGGCGGCACGCGGCCGGCATCCGGCTGGATCACGTAATGGGGCTGTTCCGGCTCTTTTGGATACCCGACGAGATGACGGCGGCGCAGGGCGCCTACGTCAGGTACCCGGCGCCGATCCTGCTGTCGCTGCTCGCCAATGAAAGCCGGCGCGCGAACGCCTTCGTGATCGGCGAGGACCTCGGCCTGGTCGAGCCCACGGTGCGCAGGCACCTCCGCAAAAAGGGCTCGTTGTCCTACCGGCTCGTCTGGTTCGAAGGCTCGGACCCGGGGCGCTGGCCGCACGATGCGGTCGCGGCGATCGGCACGCATGACCTCCCCACGATCGCCGGCATCTGGACCCGCAGCGAGCCCGAGCACCGCCTGCATCACCTGCGCGACAAGCTGGTCAGCCTGACGCACCTCCCCGACGAGACCCCACCGGTGGACGTGGCGGTCGCGGCCTACCGCCACCTTGCGCGCGGGCGGCCACGCATCGTCCTTGTGGCGATGGAGGATGCGCTCGGCGTGCACGAGAGGCCGAACGTCCCGGGGACCATCGACGAGTTTCCGAACTGGCGACTCGCCTTGCCCGTGCCCATCGAGGACATCGAGCACGCGGAGGGCGTGATGCGGATCGTCGCCGAGATGAAGGCGGCCGGGAGGTGAAAACGTTCGCACCCGTCGGCAACGGACGCGTGCTCGCCTACTTCTTCGCCCGCGAGAACGAAACCCTGAGCTACCTGCGCGGGACCAGCGTGCTCCGCATCACGTCCGCCGGCGGCGAGACCCGCTACGCGGCGGTGGGAGACGAGATCGCTCGCGGCGATTTCGATCTCCCACCACTTGGAGGCGCGACGAGGGCTGCGGTCGTCGAGCGCATACCGAACCTCCCCGACCGCGACGCCGTGCAGGCCGTGTATGCCCGAAGCGTGCTGGTGATCGCGCAGCATCAGCTGCCGACCGGCGAGTTCATCGCCCGGCCCGAAGATGACGTGCTGATGGCCAACGCGCTCGACGTCTGCGGTGAGCGCGGTGCGGCCGAGGCCTTCTTTGCGTGGGCGCTCTCGCACCGCAGGCTGGACGGTCTGTTGATGTGGGGCCTCGAACAGCACCTGCGTTACAACCACGAATCAGGCGTGCGCGAGCGTTACTTGCACTTGAAGGATGGTCCCGAGCCCGAGCTCGCTCCGACGGCGCCGGATTTGCCGAAAGCCGACCCCGCGGCTCTCCGTAATGCAGTGAACAATCGGTCGAGCCTCGACCTGTTCATCGGCGAAGACGGCGTCGACCTCGCCGCGCACGCGCGTTTCCTGCTTGCCGTGCATGACCTAATTCCGACGATCAAGGGCGGCGAGGATTTCTTCTTCGAGCACCAGGCGCATGCGCAGGAGATCCATCGCGCTCGCGCGCTTTACGGCGGGGCGTTCCATGACGGGATGACAGCCGCCGGCGCCGATCCCGTTCGGGACGTGGAGGTTCGCGCGGACCTGGGGCTGAGCACCGTCACCGAAGAGCCGGCCGCCGGCGGCCGCTACAGGATCCGGGTCGAAACCGGCTCGAGCAGGCTGTGGGCTTCGTCCTCGGACCCACGGTCGGGGGGCCAGGAGTTCGCGTTCGGGGCAGACGCCGACCCGCCGGACTGGACCCGCGACGCCGTGATCTACCAGTTGATGGTCGACCGGTTCGCCCGCACAGACGGCGCGCTGCCCGAGCCGGGATCTGCGACCGCGCTCTATGGCGGGACGCTCGACGGCGTTCGCGATAACCTCGACCACATCGCTGGCCTCGGCTGCAACGTGCTGTGGCTCACGCCGGTGCACCAGACCCCGTCGCATCATGGCTACGACCACGAGGACTTCTTCAAGGTCGAGCCACGCTACGGAGGAGATGCCGCGCTGAAGCGCCTCATCGAGAGCGCCCACGCCCGAGGCATGCGTGTGCTGCTCGACTTCGTGCCGAACCACACCGGCCGGGGCCACCATCTCTTTCGCGACGCGATCGCGCAAGACGGTGAGGCCGCGGAGTTCTATCGATTCTGGCAGTGGCCTCACTACTACCGCTGCTTCGCCGACGTCATCTCGCTGCCGCAGCTGGACACCGGCAGCCGCCGCGTGCAGCGATACCTCGTCGAAGCGGCCCAGCACTGGCTCACCGAATACGGGGCGGACGGCGTCCGCTGCGACCACGTCGCGGGCGTAGACCCATCGTTCTGGATCGAGCTGCGCCGCGGCCTGCGCGAGGTCAAGCGCGATGCTCTCGTGCTCGGCGAGGCGACCGGGCATTTCGACTGGCTCGCGCGGTACGCGGGACGCATCGACGCCATCTTCGACTTCGACTTCGCCCACATGACGCGGGAGACATTCGCGCGGCGCCGTATCGGTCTCCCCGATTTCGCCGAGTGGATGGACGCGCACGACAGCAGCTTCCCCGGCCTGGCGCTCGCGACCCTGCTCGACAACCACGACATGAACCGGTTCCTGTGGATGGCGGGAGGAGACAAGGGGCGCCTGAAGCTCGCCGCGACGCTGCTCATGACGCTGCCGGGGATGCCCGTCATCTATTACGGCACCGAGGTCGGCCTGACGCAGCGCCACGACGGGGTGACTGAAAACGCGGAGGCGCGCCTGCCCATGCTGTGGGGCGCGGACCAGGACCGCGAACTGCTCGCGCATTTCCAGGAGCTCGGGCGATTGCGAGCAGAGTCGCCGGCGCTGCGGCGCGGCTCGAGGCGGACCCTTTCGGTCGACGCCGACAGCCTGGTTTTCGAGCGGGCGCTCGACGACGAACGGGTGGTGGTCTCGCTGAACCTCAAGACATCAAGCGGGACGGTCGTCGACGGTTCCGGTCGCGACCGCCTTGGCCAGGATGATGTACTCCGCGTGGGCCCAGACCAGCGGCCGGGCTGACCCGGTCGGAAGGCCCGAACCCTCCCACACCTGCTCGCCCAGCAACTCGTCGCCGCCGGCCAATAGCTGCATCTCGTCGAGGTAACCCTTGTCGTCGCCGCCGGCCAGGACCGTGTAGACCCCTCGCTCGCCTGTCAGCAGCGGCCACAGGTGACCCTGACCTGGTGGCGATGAACCAACGTTTCGTTCGCCGTAGCCGTCGTGCGGATAGCGGTACCAGAGCTTGACCGATCCCACGTGGCCCGCATCGACCTCGTCAACGACACGCAGCGTCGAGATGATGCGTGGGTCGTTCGGTTGCCTGACGCCGAGCCGCACCAGCTCAAGGAAGCTGGGGTCGACGATCACGCGCTGATCCCACACGCCTCCGCCGTTGGCGATGTCGATCAACTCGGCCGCGTCCGCTTTTCCGCCCGAGACGCGCAGGTAGTAGTCGACCCCGGCCGGACCGGCTGGTGCGAAGGTCCATGACTCTAGCGACGCGTCCCATCGAGCCGCCGTGTCCAGCCAGCCGCCCGCCTGCGAAGCGAGGCCGTTGCGCTCGCCCCAGCGCGCCGCGACTCTCAGAGCCGCGATCTCCGAGGCGATCGTGGCCGGCGAATAGCCCGATGCTTCCTCCCATCGCTCCTGCTGAGTTCGGGGACCGTTCTTGGCGATGTAGTCGGCGGCTCGGGCGATGTCAGGCCCCGATGCCTTCCCGGCAAGCCGCACCGCGAGCAGGATCGCGTCCGCCGTCTCGTCGAGCTGCTGCCCAGGCCACACCGGCGTGCCGTTGAGGTCGGTGTTCTGCGGCATGCTGCCGTCGGGCCTCTGCTGCTTGCCCATGAAACTAAGCACGTCGTAGGCGGTCGCCGCGTCGCCGGCGGCAAGCAACCCGCTCGCCGCGTGATAGAGGTCGCGCGGCCACACCTTGCGGTATCCGACATCACCGTCGTCGTCGGGTGCGGTGTCGCCCCAAGGGCGCGCGAGCGAGGCGACGATCGCGCCCGGGTGGAGCTTGTCCTCGGCCATCTTGATCACCTCGGCGCTGTAGAAGAACAGCGACGCGTCGCCCGGAGGCGCGCTCAGCTGCGACGTGTACCTGCGCCAGCCCGACCGGTAAGCGTCGAACACGCCCTGCGTCCCCACCTTCTGCGTCGCGTCCAGCTCGCGATCGGCCGCAGCGCGGGTCGCGCCAAACGCGAGCTCGGTGACCCAGGAGCCGCCCCCGCTGTTGAGCTTCCAGGTCAGCGTGACGCGGCCAGGCCCGGCCTGCCGGAAGCGGCTGGTGAGCGCATCGTGGTGGAGCTGGTCGTAACCGTCGCCTTGCCCGAGATAGCCCGCCGTCCGCTGGCTGTTCGTCGTGTCGCCTCCCACCGCAAGCCACAGGCCGTGCTTGTTGACGTATCCGCGCGAGCCCTCGAAGAGAGCGGTCTGCCCTGCGCCCGAGCCGCCGAGGTGCGGAACGAGGTAGCCGTAAACCTGCAGGTTCGACGTGTGGCCGATGAGATGTCCCCGGACCACGACGACCGGCTGATCCGGGTCGGTGGCCACCTCGGTGACGAGGCTGAACTGGTGTACGGGGTCGTCGACCTGAAGCACGTAGGTGAGCGCGCGATCGTCTGTAACCCGCGCGCTCGCTACGCCCTGCGTTGCGGCATCGAAAAAGAAGCTCGATCCGTCGGTGACCACGAAGCCGAACTGCCGCAGGTTGTCGGCGTCGACGGTTGGATAGAGCACGTCGGCCAGCGTGCCGTGCGCGGCGGTGAACCACACGTTCGACTGGCGGGTGGCGGCGGTGCCGATCGCGTCCTTGTCGCCGGTGGTCCAGTGATCGGGCGCGACGTTGGCAGCGGGCGCGACGTCCGATGTCCACTCGCTGGTCGGTCGGAAGACGACGATCGCAACGATGGCCAGCGCGGCGATGAGCGCGCCCGCGACAACAACGAGCCGATGGGTTCGGATCAGCCCTTGACGCCGCCCACAGTCAGCCCGGCCCGGAAGTACCTCTGCAGTCCCAAGAAGAGGGCCATGACCGGCACCGAAACGATGAGCGAGGCGGCCGCAAAGTAACCCCACGGCACCCTGTAGTCGTTCTGCAAACCCCAAAGGCCGACGGGGACGGTGTACGTGTTCTCGTCCAGCAGCAGGACAGAGGCCATCACCCACTCGTTCCACGCCGTGAGAAACATGAGCAGCGCGGTCACCGCAAGGGCCGGCAGGGACAGCGGAAGGATGATGCGCCAGAACGCCTGGGTCACGGTGCATCCGTCGATCAGAGCGGCTTCATCGAGCTCACGAGGGATGGTGTCGAAGTAGCCCTTCAGGTTCCACGTGCAGAAGACAAGCGCGACCGACATGTACGCGAGGACGAGCCCGAAGGGTGAGCCGACAAGGCCGATCGTCTTGAGGATGAGGTAGATCGGGATCAACGCGAGCACCGACGGAAATGCCTGGATGGCAAGCAGCAGGATCAGGGTCATCTGCTTGCCGGCAAAGCGAAAGCGCGACAGCGCGTACGCCCCCGTCGCCGAACCGACGAGACCGGCCAGCATCGTGCCCACGGAAACGCCCACGCTGTTGCGCAGCCAGAGCGGGAATGGAATCTTCGTCCAGATGTAGACGAAGTTGTCCAAGGTCGGATGGTCCGGCCAGAGGCTCAGCGTGAGCGAGTAGAGCGACTGCCCGGGACGGAATGCCGCCTGCACCACAAAAAAAGCCGGGAACAGGGCGAAGATCACCATTGCGGACAGGAAGGCGTACAGCAGAGCCGGCACTCCGAAGCGCGTGAGAATCCTCATCGAGCCTCCTCACGCACCAGACCGCTGAAGCGCAGGCTGCCCAGCGTGACCCCGAAGAGCATCGCGAAGATCACGACCGCGAACGCGGCGATGTAGCCGAAGTTGAAGAGCTGGAAGGCTTCGCGGAACGCATAGACCATCACGAATTCGGTGGCGCCCGGTTTTGCGGCGCTGACAAACGGTCCGCCCGTGGTGATGAGGTATGCGGTGTTGAGCGTGTTGAACGTCAGGATGGCGCTGAGCACGGTCGCCGGAAGGATCGCCGGGCGCAGCAGCGGGAGTGTGATTCGCCAGAACTTGCGCCACGCCCCCGCGCCATCGACCGCAGCGGCTTCATAGAGCTCGCTGGGGATGCTCTGGAGCGCACCGAGGATGACCACCATGAAGAACGGGTACGACATCCATAGGTTCGCGAGCACGATGGACGCGAACGCCCAGTTCGGATCTGTCAGCCACGGAAGACCTGCTTGCGGCCCGGCGACCACCCGGTACAGCTGGTTCAGCGTCCCGAACTCGCCGTTGAAGAAGAACTTCCAGACGAGGGCCGTGATGTAGCTGGGCACCGCCCAAGGCACGATCAGCGCCACCCGCCAGAACGCCTTGAAGCGAACCGCGGGATGGTTCAGCGCAAGCGCCGTCAGCATCCCGACCCCGAGGAACAGCGGGATGCAGATGGCGACGAATAGGAAAGTCCTGCCCAGCACGATGAAGAAGTCGGCGTCGAAGGTCTTCAGCAGGTTCTGGTAGTTGGTCAGGCCGACGAACGTGTAGTGGCGAAAGTGATAGAGGTTCTGATTCGTTCCCGAGATGAAGATGTTGTAGAGAATCGGGTAGAAGCTGATCAGGCCGACGCCGATGATCATCGGCGTCAGATACGCGAGCGTCGTTCCCGCGCGTACCCGATACATGTTTCAGCGGACAGCGGAGGGCGGCAGAGTCTGCCGCCCCCGCATTTCGACCACTTACCTACTTGAGCTGAGCGACGTTCTTCTCCGCGGCAGCCTGTGCATCGCGTAGTGCATCGTCCACCGACTGCTTACCTGTCCACACGGCTTCGAGAGCCTTTGCGACCGGGTCCCACAGCGCGGACATGAAAGGTGTGTTGGGAAGAGGCACGCCGTTCTTCACCTGGGCGCCAAACCCCGCAATGTCGGGAATGGCCTGGACCTTCGGGTCCGCGAGCGCCAGCTTGTTGGCCGGGATCTCTCGCGTCGTGAGGACCATGTTCGTCTGGTTGGCCTGGTTGGAGAAGAACTTCATGACATCGACCGCGAGCGCTGGGTTCGTGGAGTACGCGCCCAGCATCAGGGTCTTTACTCCGACAAACGGCGACGCGGCTTTTCCGGAGGATTGGACCGTCGGCAGGGTGGCGTAGCCGTAATCCACCCCGGCCTTCACGTAGTCGGCCACCGACCAGGGTCCGTTGATGATCATCGCCGCCTTGCCCTCTTTGAACAGCGTGTCGGCGATGCCGTAGTCAACGCCGGCGGGCATCGCGCCCTTGAAGCTGGCCACGTAGTTGAAGCCGGCTTTGGTGCCGCTGGTGTTCAAACCGACGCTGCCGTCGGCCTTGACGTAAAAACCACCCGAACCGTAGATCCACGGCGCCTGGAAGTAAGCGTCCTTGGGGTTCCAGACCACGCCGTACGACCCCGGGTTGCTCTGGCTGTAGCTCTTGGCGAAGCTCACCAGGCCATCGGTCGTCTTAGGGATCTGGCTGCTGGTGATCAGCTTCTTGTTGTAGATGATCGTGATCGCTTCGACAGACTCCGGCATGCCGTAGGTCTTGCCCTCGAATGTCGCGGCGTCCACCGCGGCCGGGGTGAACTGGGAGCTCATGTAATCCTTGGACACGTATGCGTCCATCGGCTTGATGGCCTCGAGCTTCACCCACTTACCGATCTGGTCGTCGACCCATGCCACGATGTCGGGGCCCTGGCCGGCGCCTGCCGCCGCGGTGACGGCGTCGGTGAGGTTCGGCTTGTGGACAAGGTTGATCGTGACGTTCGGATACTGCTTGGTGTACGCGTCGTAGATCGCTTTCTTGGCGTCGAGGTAGGTGCCCTCGTATCCGTGCCAGATGGTGATCGTGCCGCTGCGGTTCAGGGTTTGGGTCGGGGTGTTGCCACTGCTGCTCCCGCACGCGGTCGCCACCACGGCGATCAGCGCGAGCAGCGTGAGCCCCGCCGATTTACCCCATCGGATCCAGGCCATCAAGTCTTTCCTCCCTTGATTCAGGCAAACCTACCCCCCTCATCGGCCCCGATCGGGACACGTTCAAGAGGCGGGAGTAAATCGGTTTAGCGGAATCTATTCCGCTCCCAAATTCCTGTCAAGGACCAATTCGGCCGCCGATCGAGGACGGATCAAAAGACCCGGTATCTTTGCCGTGAATGATCCAGCGGGCGAAGCTTGGCGGGACCGACCTCGAGTTCTACCCGGTGAAGGGTCTCGGCGACGGCCTTCCGATGACGGTGAAGGTCCTCCTCGAGGGGCTCATCCGGCTCGCCCACGCCGGCACGTCCGGCGAGGAGAACATCGCGGCGCTGGCGAAGTGGCCGGCCCCGTCGCCCGACAGCGAGCTTCCGTTCCTCCCGGCGCGCGTCCTCATGCAGGACTTCACCGGCGTGCCGGCGGTGGTCGACCTGGCCGCGATGCGCTCCGCGATGCGTCGAGCCGGCAAGGACGCCGGAAAGGTGGATCCGTTGGTGCCGGTCGACCTGATCATCGACCACTCGGTGCAGGTCGACTCGTTCGGTTTCCGCGACTCTTACACGCGCAACATCGAAAAGGAGATCGAGCGCAACCGCGAGCGCTATTCGCTCCTGCGGTGGGCGCAGCAGGCGTTCCACAACTTCTCCCTCGTGCCGCCGGGCATGGGCATCTGCCACCAGGTCAACCTCGAGTACATCGCCAGGGTCGTGCAGGTCCGCGACAGAGTCGCCATCCCCGACACGCTCATGGGCACGGACTCGCACACCACCATGGTCAACGGCCTGGGCGTGCTGGGCTGGGGAGTCGGCGGCATCGAGGCCGAGGCTGCGATGCTGGGCCAGCCGGCCTACCTCGCCTCGCCTGTCGTCGTCGGGGTGCGCTTCCACGGCGCGCTGCCTGCGGGATCGACCGCAACCGACCTCGTCCTGACGCTCACCGAAATGCTGCGCAAGCACGGCGTGGTGGAGAAGTTCGTCGAGTTCTGCGGCGACGGGCTGTCCAGCCTCTCCGTCCCCGACCGCGCGACGATGAGCAACATGTGCCCCGAGTACGGGGCCACGTCCGCATTGTTTCCGGTCGACGCCCAGACGCTGCGCTACCTGGAGATCACCGGCCGCAGCCGGGAGCAGATCGACCTCGTCGAGCGCTACACCAAAGAGCAGGGCCTGTTTCGACGCGACGGCGATCCCATCCCTCGGTTCAGCGAGCTGCTCGAGCTCGACCTCACCAAGATCGAGCCCAGCCTCGCCGGCCCCAAGCGCCCGCAGGACCGCGCGCCGCTGCCCAGGGTCTGGGAGAGCTTCAACGCGGCGTTCGCCAACGACCCCAAGCCAAGCCCGGAAGCGATCTCGCGCCTCACCGGTGAAGGTGGGCCGGTCGATGGGCGCGCCGCCGTTGCGGTCGCCGCCGAGCCGACGGCGAAGCTGGAGAACGGCTGCGTCGTGATCGCGGCCATCACCAGCTGCACCAACACTTCAAACCCATCGGTCATGGTCGCAGCGGGCCTGCTGGCGAAGAATGCGGTCGAACGCGGGCTCTCCGTACACCCCTACGTCAAGACGAGCCTGGCCCCGGGCTCCCGGGTCGTGACCGATTACCTCAACACCGCGGGGTTGATGGAGCCGCTCGAGGAGCTGGGCTTCTACCTCGTGGGCTACGGCTGCACCACGTGCATCGGCAACTCCGGCCCCCTGGCGAGTCCCGAGGTGGAGGCGGCGGTGACCAAGGACAACCTCAGCGTGGTCGCCGTGCTTTCGGGCAACCGCAACTTCGAATCGCGCATCCATCCCCTCGTCAAGGCAAGCTACCTCGGCTCGCCGCCGCTGGTCGTCGCGTACGCGCTGGCCGGCACGGTGCACATCGACCTCACCAAAGACCCCATAGGGCACACGAAGGAAGGCAAGCCCGTGATGCTGTCCGAGCTGTGGCCTTCGCAAGAAGAGGTCAATGCGGTCGTGCAGCAGTGCGTGAAGCAGGACATGTTCCAGCGCGAGTACTCGCGCATCTTCGAAGGCGACGAGCACTGGAAGAAGATGAGCTCGCCGACCGGCCCGATCTTTCATTGGGAAGAGCGTTCCACGTACGTCAAGGAGCCGCCGTACTTCGAGGACTTCGGTGCGGAGCCGCCGGCCCTCAGCGATGTGGAAGGCGCGCGCGTGCTGGCGGTGCTTGGAGACTCTGTGACGACCGACCACATCTCACCCGCCGGCGCGATCCCGGTCGACAGCCCCGCAGGCAAGTACCTGATCGCTCATGGCGTCGAGAGGACCGACTTCAACAGCTACGGCGCGCGCCGCGGCAACCACGAGGTGATGGCCCGAGGTACGTTCGGCAACATCCGGCTCCGCAACAAGCTCGTCGAGCGCGAAGGTTACTGGACGCGTCACTTTCCGGACGGTTCGGAAAGCACGATCTTCGAGGCGTGTAAACGCTACCGGTCCGAGGGAGTGCCGCTCATTGTGATCGCGGGCAAGGAGTACGGCTCGGGCTCGTCACGCGACTGGGCCGCGAAGGGTCCGCTCCTGCTCGGCGTGCGCGCCGTCATCGCGGAGAGTTTCGAGCGCATCCACCGCTCGAACCTCGTGGGCATGGGCATCGTGCCGCTGCAGTTCGCGCCTGGCGAGAGCGCCCAAACGCTCGGCCTGAGCGGGCACGAGCGCTACGGCATCCGCGGCCTGGAAGGCATCAAGCCAGGGCAAGACTTCGAGGTCGAGGCCGCCACCGACGACGGCAAGGTCAAGCGCTTCACCACCCGCGCGCGCGTCGACAACGAAACCGAGGTTGGCTATTTGCACCACGGTGGCATCCTGCCGCTGGTGCTGCGCGAACTGATCGCAAAGGACTAAAACCCGGTCCTTTCGGATAGTCCGGACTAACCGTGGTTTCGGTCAGGAGCATTCCGGGATAGTCCGGACTATCCGGGGTGGGCGCCTAGGCCGCCGGGACTGCCGCCTCGCTGTCCCCGTATGACGTCTTGATCGGCAGCCAGCGCTCGTGCCCGCAGTCGGGGCACTCGAACAATCCGACCACGACATCAGGCCGTGACACGTCGGAGTGCATCGTGCGCAGCTGCATCGATACACCCGCGTCGTGCCGGTCGCAGGCTGGGGCCTCTTCGTAGGTCATGCTTGGACGGTAACGCACGGCGTCGAGGTCCTCCTAGTGCGCCGAGCACAACGCCAAGCCGTCCTTGCCTGTCCCCCGTTCACACCCTAAAGTTGGGAATCATGGCCACGAAGAGGGTCGGGGACGAGGTCCAGGAACCCAGGCCGACCGTGCGCGAGGCGATGCGATCCGTGCTGGCCCAGGCGAAGCTGATCGCCGGCGCCGACGGTCTCGACCGCCAGGTGGAGTGGGTCCGGCTGATGGAGACGCCGGAGGTGCAGCCCCGGGCCGGGGACCTGATGTTCACGAGCGGCTTCCCCATCAAGGACGACCTGTCGGCGCAGATCCGCCTGGTGGGGCGCATCGCCGACTCGGGCGGCGCCGGACTTGTCGTCCGTCCCTTGCCCTACCTGCGCAAGCTGCCGCCGGAGATGGTCACCGAGGCGGACCGCCTGAAGGTCCCGTTATTCACCATCCCCTCCGACGTCAAGTTTGTCGACCTGATGACGCCGCTGCTCGAGCGGATCATCAACGCCGAGCACTGGCGGCTGAAGCGCTCGATCGAGATCCACCACAGGTTCACCGAGCTCGTGCTTGACGGCAAGGGCGTGACCGAGATCTGCCGCACCCTCGCCGACCTGCTTGAAAGCGCCGTGGTGGTCGAAGACGCCAGCTTCCACCTCCTCGCCCACGCCGGCGGCAGCGTGGACCCGCATCGCAAGGAGACGATCCAGCGCCAGGGGACGCCGCAGCGGGTGCTGTTCGACCCGCAGATCCAGCGCATGCTGCGCGAGGTCGAGGCCAAGCGCGGGCCGGTCAAGGTCCCGGCGTTCCCGCACCTGGGGATGTCGCGCGAGCGCCTGATCGCGCCGATCCTCTCCTCCAACCAGGTGCTCGGCTACATCTCGATCCTCGACCACCCGCCCCACAACGAAGAGCTCGCCTTCATGGCGATCGAGCAGGCAGCCCTGGTGCTTGCGCTCTCCATCGCCAAAGAGCGCGAGCTGTCCGAGGTCGAGGGGCGGGTCCGCGGTGAGTACCTCGAGGACCTGCTTCACGGCACGTACGGCGACGAGGCCGCGGCGCAGCGCCGCGCCCGCCACCTGGGCTACCCGCTCCACGGCAGCCATATCGTCGTGCTCGTCGACATCGACGACTTTCGCGGCTTCAACAAGGCGCGGCAGATCTCGGAGGATGCGATCCAGGCCCTGAAGCGAGAGTTCCTGCGCCGGGTCACGAACGTGGTCCGCACGACCTTTCCGCGGGCGCTGGTCCAGGGCCGCTCCGACCAGGTGGTCGCGCTGCTGCCACTTGGCACCGAGGTCGCCGACCACCAGGCGCGAAGCCACGCCCTCGGGCTGCAGATCCGCCAGGCGGTCGCCGACTGGAAGCCCGGCTTCACGGTCTCGGTGGGATTCAGCGCGCCGATCGAGGCCCCATCATCGGTGGCCGGAGCCCTGCGCGAGGTCACTTCCGTCATGGAGTCGCTGGCCCGCTTCAAGCGGTGGAGCCAGGTGGTCGCGGTGCCCGAGCTGGGGCTCACCGGCCTCCTCGCCGCGGTCAGCGACGAGCGGTTGGTCGACTACAGCCGGCGCCATCTCGGACCGTTGATCGAGCACGACAGCGCCCGCAAGGGAGCGCTCGTCGCCACGCTGCGGGCGTACCTCGAGACGGGGGAGCAGCAGCATGCGGCCAAGCGCCTCCGCGTCCATCCGAACACGCTGCGCTACCGCCTCGAACGGATCCGGGAGATCACCGGCCTCGACCTGGAGGATCCCGAGACCAGACTCAACCTCGCCGTCGCCTTGCGGGTGCAATCGCTTTTGGGGATGTAGCGATCGCATAACAAATTCGGCGCACTTTTTGTGCACGGCGCACTAGCTCTCCTCGGCCACTCTCGGTAGCCTTCCGATGCAGTGGCCCCCGCTCCGTCTCCGTCGCGTCTCGCCTGGCCGGGGGACCTCCCGGCAAGCAGGGCCGCATGTGGAATGGGCTTTGTCGCCACGCCCGAGCTCGGCCACGATACCGTCAGCCTCGGCGTCACCGCGCTCGCGCGCCTCGCCCATCGCGGCGGCCTGGACGCGGACGGCAAGAGCGGCGACGGCGCGGGGCTCCTCATCCAGGTTCCCCACCGTCTGTTTGGCGGGCACTACGCCGTTGTTGCGCTGTTCGAGTGGGACGAGCGCGCTCGCGTAGTAATCGAAGGCGCGGTCGCCGGTTCGGGCATGCAGATCTCCACGTGGCGGGCCGTCCCCATCGACCCGGAGTCCCTCGGCTCACGGGCACGCGAGACGATGCCCGCGATCTGGCACGGCCTCATCGAAAACCCGGACCTCGACCCTGGCGAGTGGGAGCGCCGGCTCTACCTTGCCCGCCGCCGCGCCGAAAAGAGCGCCGGCGAGGAAGGCGTGAGGATGTACGTCGCGTCGTGCTCGAGCCGCACCCTCGTGTACAAGGGCCTGACGGCGGGCACTCGGCTCGCCGACTTCTACCTGGACCTGCAGGACCAGGCCTGCGAGAGCCGCCTCGCCGTCTTCCACCAGCGCTACTCGACCAACACCATGCCGGACTGGAGGCTCGCCCAACCGTTCCGCATGCTCGCGCACAACGGCGAGATCAACACAGTCACTGGAAACCGGGCCTGGATGCGTGCCCGTGAGCCGGAGCTCGAGCCCGAGCTGCGTGGCGTGATCTGGCCGGAAGGGTCTGACTCCGCCTCGCTCGACAACGCGCTGGAGCTGCTCGTCCACCGCGGCTGGGAGGTGAGCGAGGCGTTGATGAGCCTCGTGCCCGAGGCATGGGAGGGGCGCGGAGACCTCGCCGCGCCCGTACGCGATTTCTATCGCTACCAGTCGATCCGATTCGAGCCGTGGGACGGACCGGCCGCGCTTGCCTTCAGCGACGGCATAGTGGTCGGCGCGGCCCTGGATCGCAACGGCCTCCGGCCTCTGCGCTGGCAGCGCACCCGCGACGGGCTGGTCGCGGCGGCGTCGGAGGCCGGCGTCGTGTCGATGCCACCTGAAGCCGTCGTCGAGCGAGGAAGGCTCGGACCGGGCCAGATGCTCCTGGTGGACACGCGCGACGGATCGCTGCTCCGCAACGCGGATGCCAAGGAGCGGGCCGCGGCCCGCCATGACTACGGGATGCTGGCCGACCGCGTGCTCGTCCCCCTCCAGCGGCACCACGTCGACCTCGAGCCGCTCGAAGACCTGCCCGGGCATCACGCGCTTCACGGGTGGGGATTCGAGGACGTCAAGTTTGTGGTCGAGGTCATGGCGGAGTCGGCCGCCGAACCCGTGTATTCGATGGGCGACGACATCCCGATCGCGCCGCTCGGCCGCACGCCCCGGCGGGTCTACGGCTACCTGCGCCAGCGATTCGCCCAGGTCACCAATCCTGCGATCGACCCTTTGCGCGAGAAGGCCGTGATGTCACTGCGCACCCTGCTCGGCCCGAGGCACCTCACGCTCGAGCCGGAAGGCGGCACGGACCGCGAGCTGCTTCGCCGTCACCACCCGGCCGTGCCGACCGACGGAAAGTTGTTGGAGCTGGAATCACCGGTCCTCGGCGCGGCCGAGCTGGCGCGCGTGCTGCAGGCCGCGACGGTGCTCGACGCAACGTACGCCCACGACGAAACGCTGAGCGACGCGTTGCAGCGGCTGCGTCGTGAAGCCGAAGAGGTCGACGGCGTCATCGCGCTGAGCGACCGCCGAACGGCGGCGCACCGCATGCCGGTGCCAATGGCGCTTGCCGTCGGAGCGGTTCATTCGCACCTCCTCGCCACCGGCCGGCGCATGGCCACCGACATCGTCGCCATCGCCGGTGACGCGGTGGACGTGCATGACGTCGCGTGTCTGATCACGATTGGGGCCACGGCGGTGCATCCCTACCTCGCATTTGCCACGGTCGGCGACGAAGCGGCGCCGCGATATCGCAAGGCACTCGAGGCGGGGCTGCTCAAGGTGATGGCGAAGATGGGCATCTCCTGCGTCACAAGCTACCGCGGAGCGGAGGTTCTCGAGGCGCTCGGTCTGGGCGCCGAGGTGATGGAGCTGTGCTTCCCGGCGGTGCCTTCGCGAGTCGGCGGCGCCAATCTTTCGGACCTGGAGCAGCTCGCCCGCTCGCGGCCGAACGCAGCGCCGGATCACGGGCGCATGCGCTTCCGCAAGGCCGGCGAGCACCACGCATACAACCCGCTCGCGGTGCGCGCCGCGCAAAAGGCGGCCCAAACGGGAGACGTGGATGCCTATCGCGAGTGGCGGCGCCTCTCGAGCATGGGCGAGCCACAGTCCCTGCGCGAGCTGATCCAAATCGAGGACTGTACGCGGCCGGTTCCGCTCGACGAGGTGGAGCCGGCGACCGAGATCGTCAAGCGATTCGTCAGCACCGCGATGTCGCTTGGTGCGCTTTCGCCTGAGGCGCACGAGGCGCTCGCCATCGCCATGAACCAGGTCGGGGCTCGCTCCAACTCCGGTGAGGGTGGCGAAGACCCCGACACCTACTACAACATCGACGGAGTGCGTCGCGACAACAAGGTCAAGCAGGTTGCCTCCGCGCGCTTTGGCGTCACGCCTCGATACCTCAAGCGCGCGGACGAGCTCGAGATCAAGATCGCGCAGGGCTCCAAGCCTGGCGAGGGTGGCCAGCTGCCCGGACTCAAGGTGACCAGCCTCATCGCCCGACTGCGCCACGCGCAGCCCGGCATGCAGCTCATCTCGCCGCCACCGCATCACGACATCTATTCGATCGAAGATCTCGCGCAGCTCATCCACGACCTCAAGACGGTGAACCCGAGCGCGCGAATCGGGGTGAAGCTCGTTTCCGAGGCGGGCGTCGGCACCATCGCCGCGGGCGTCGCGAAGGCTCGAGCCGACTACATCCTCATCTCAGGTCACGATGGGGGCACGGGCGCGTCGCCGCTGTCTTCGATCAAAAATGCGGGCTCGCCGTGGGAGCTTGGTCTCGCCGAAGCCCAGCAGGTCCTCGTCGCCAACCGCCTGCGCGAGCGCGTCACCCTCCGTACCGACGGCGGTCTCCGCAGCGGGCGCGACATCGTCATCGCCGCCGCATTGGGAGCGGAGGAGTTCGGGTTCGGCACCGGCGTGCTGGTCGCGTTGGGCTGCGACATGGCGCGGCAGTGCCACCTGAACACCTGCCCGACCGGCATCGCCACTCAGCGCGACGACCTGCGCGCCAAATTCGACGGGCGACCCGAGCACGTCGTCAACTACCTGTTCCTCATCGCGGGAGAGGTCCGCGAGCACCTCGCCCGAATGGGCGCCCGCAGCCTTCAGGAGGTGGTGGGTCGCGTCGAGCTGCTCGAGCAGGTTCCCGACGCCAGGCTCGACCTGTCGTTTGTCCTCGCCCGCACCGACTCGTCCCAGCCCCGCCGCAGGTCATGGAGCCGCAATGGAGATGCGCCTGACGCGCCGCCGCCCAGCGGCGACATCGACAACTCGCGAAGGACGCTCGGCGCCTCGTTGGCGCCAGGTGACAATCGCGAATATCGGGGCAGCGCGGGCCAGAGCTTCGGCGCCTTTCTCGATGCCGGCGTCGAGCTGAGCCTCGAAGGACAGGCGCAGGACTACGTCGGCAAGGGAATGGGCGGAGGCGTGATCGCGATCCGACCTTTCGCACAGGACGGCGGGGACGACCCGGTGCTCGCGGGCAACACCATCTGCTACGGCGCGACGGGCGGGAAGCTCTTCATCGCCGGCCGGGTTGGAGAACGGTTCTGCGTGCGCAACTCGGGAGCGGTCGCTGTCGTCGAAGGTGCGGGCGATCACTTCTGCGAGTACATGACCGGCGGGGTTGCGGTTGCCCTGGGTCAGGTCGGTTGGAACGCCGGCGCGGGGATGACCGGTGGCGTCGCCTACACGCTCGAGTTTCGCCAGCTGAATGCAGACAGCGTCGTGGCTCGAGACGTGCCGGCCGAAGACGCCGACGAGCTCCGGGCCCTGGTCGAGGAGCACCTCCGGCGCACGGGCAGCCGCAAAGCTGCCGAGATGCTGGGCAACTGGGATCAGGCGATCGGGCGCTTCCGTCAGATCGTGCCGGTGGCGCCCCCACCGCCGCAGGCCGCGGCCGCGCCGGAGGAGGCCGCGGAAGCCGCTCCTAAGACCGCGGCATAGCCCGACCCCAGAACTATGCTGAAGCCGTGAGGCGGCTTGCTCTGCTTGCGTTCTTCCTGGTCGCCGGGTGCGGCTCGTTTGGAGCGGCCCAGGCGCACACCATCTCCCTCGCCTACAAGACCGGCGAGACGTACAAATACACCTTTCACGCCGCCTTCAAGTACACGATCGGTGCGGAGGGCATGTCGATTCCGCTGGACATGGACATCACGGCGAAGGAAACGCTGACCGTGAAGTCGGTCGATTCGAGCGGCACAGCCGACGTTGCCGTCGCGGTGACCGACATGTCGCTGAAGATGACCGTGAACGGCACCACCAACACGACGAGCACTACGACGACGACCAATGTGGATATGAAGATCGCGTCGGATGGGCACATCGTCAGCATCAACGGCAGCACGTTCGGCAACAGCTCGCTGCCGGGCATGACGGGATCCGAAGGCGGCCTCGTGTCGGCAATCCTTCCGGATAAGCCCGTGAAACCCGGCGACACATGGTCGAAGAGCTACGACCAGCCCAACCCACTTGGCACTGGGGCAAGCAAGGTCACGACGGACAACAAGTACCTCCGCGACGAGAAGGTCGGCAGCGTGGACACCGCCGTGGTGGAGAGCAAGATCAACTCGAGCTTCAACCTCACCATCGACCTGTCGTCGATGGCCGGCAGCTCCGGGACTCCGCTGATCCCCTCCACCGGAGCGGCGGCGGGGCTGCAGGGCATCACCATGAACGGGACCTCTGTCTCCGATGTGACCTCCTGGATCGACACGGGGGCCCACAGGGTCGTCAAGTCACACTCCACCGGCATCCTCGACGCGACGATGACGTTGAACATGGCCGCGGGGGCCGCGAGTCCCGGACTGACCGGCCCGATCGCCTTCAAGGGCACTCAGACCCTGGACATGACCCCTGCCTGACGCCGGCGCGATCAGGCGGGCGCTCGAAGCAGAACGCAAGGCGGAGCGGGAATTCGTCGAGCGGGCGCGACGGAATGAGTCAGCACCCAGGGGTTGGCCCGCCGCACTGCTGATGTTTCACCTGGGAATGTGGAGGGAGCGCATGCGCAACGCGCTCACCGATCTCAGCGAAGGCCGCGAGCCCGCGCCACCGCCGGCGAACACCGACGAGGTGAACGACGCCGAGCTGCCCAACGGAATTGGCACACCGCTCGCTGACGTTGCGGCGCGGTCGGACCACTTGCTCGCCGAGATCATCGAGCTCTACGGAAGTGTTGGTGAGCGACCCTTCAGCTGGTACGCGGCAAAGAACACCACAGAGGCGGTGCTGCGCAACAGCTACGTGCACCCGCGAGTTCACCTGTTCGAGTACCTCCGCGAGAACGGAGAGCACGATCCCGCCAACCAGCTGTTCGAGGACATGTTCGCCGCCATGCAAGCAGCCGACGCGCCTCCGATGATCATGACCATGGCGCGGTACAACCTGGCTTGCGCGCGCGCACGACAGGGCCGCAAAGATGAGGCACTGGACCTGCTCGGCGAAGTCCTGCCCGAGCGCCCCGACATGAGGGAGGCCGCCGCCGAGGACCCAGACCTGGAGCCGCTCCGCGACGACCGGCGTTTTCAGGAGCTGATCAAAACCTAGCCGCGTCACGAATCCGGTCGAGCGTCTTCATGTTTGCGATCGACTCGGCGAGCGGGATGGCGACGGGCCGGGCGCCCAGCACGCTGTCGGCGAACGACTCGACCATCAGCCGGTACGGTCCGATCGGATCATCGAGCGGATTGAAGGGGCGCTCGCGACGATGCACGCCGTCACGGGCGATCACGGTCACCTCTTGCTCCTCCGGCGACTCGAAGCTGCACCACAGCGAAGCGGTCCGGCCGCCGTCGAACGCGAGCAGCGCGGTGGTGGTCAGGTCCACTCCACCTTGCATATGCGCCGCGGCCATCACGTCGATGGGCTCGCCCATGATCCAGCGCGCGACGCTGGCCACATAACTGCCGACATCGAGCAGCGCGCCCCCGCCAAGCGACGACTGGAACCGGTAGTCGTCCGGTGCCTGGAGAAGAAACCCGAATGTGGCGTGCACGTGAAGCGGGTCGTGAAGGGCCTCGACGAAATCTCGCGTGCGCGGATCGAATCGATACATGAACGCTTCCATCAGGCGCCTTCCCGCGCGGTCCGCCGCGGCCGCCATCTCCTCTGCCTCGACCGCGTTCATCCCGAGCGGCTTCTCGCACAGCACATGCTTGCCGGCGGCAAGCGCGCGCAGGGTCCATTCGAGGTGGAGGTTGTTGACGAGCGGGATGTAGACGGCGTCCACGTCGCGCAGCTCGATGAGCTGTTCGTACGAATCGCACAACCGCGCCTCGCGGTATGGGCTGAGCATCGCGCGGGCTCGCTCCGGTGACCTGCTCGCGAGCGCCACGATGCGGCCGTTGCGTGAGGAGTCGATCGCCGGGAGAACGGCCTTGCCCGCGATCCATGCCGCGCCGAGGATCCCCCAGCCGATGCGGCGGGCGGCTATATCTCGACCTTGACCTGTGCGCCGCCGTGCGCGATCGATTGGGTGGCGGCTTCCATCACCGCCACGGTGCGGCGCGCGTCCTCCGCTTTCACGGCAAGCGGTTCACCCCACGCCAGGTGGTCGGCCAGGTTGCGATAGAACCCGTGCTCGTCTCGAGGTGGAAGCGTCAGCACCTCCTCCCCAGTGGCGCGAAACACCTTGACCCGCGCGGGGAAATCTGAAGGCACCGGTTCTTCGATCCACTCCCCGACGACCGCCCCCTGGGTTCCAAGGAGGTACCACTTGGGCTTGCGCGCGGCGGCAATGTCGGACTGCAGGAAGGTCGCCTGGGCGCCGCCCGCAAAGGTGAGGTCGACGCGCACCTGGTCCGCATTCGTCACGTCATGCCACACCCGCTTGTGCGCCTGGGCGGTGACCGTTCGCACGGTGTCCGGAAACAGCTGCAGGATCCAGTCGAAGTAGTGCGAGCCCCAGTCGTAGATGGTCCCGCCGGAGATCGGCTCGTGGCTGTGCCAGAAGTCGCACGGGTGATCGTGACCGCCGATGAAGGACTCGAGGTAGAAAGGCTCACCGATTCGCCCGGACCGCGCGACCTCGCGCATGGCGAGATAGTCGGGATCCCAGCGCCGGCTCTGAAAGACCGTGAGCACGAGTCCTCGCGACGCCGCGGCGTCGATCATTCGGTCGACCTCTTCGACATGCAGGCCGAACGGCTTCTCGCATACCACGTGCTTGCCCCCCTCCAGCGCCGCGAGCACAGGGTCCGCGTGGGCGCTCGGGGGCGTGCCGACTACGACCAGGCCCACCTCGGGATCGCTGAGCATCTCGTCCTGGTGGGCGTGCACGCGAACCGACCAGTCGCGTACCGCCGCCTCGCGCCGCTCGGCTGAAAGGTCGCAGACCCCAACCAGTCGCAGTCCGCTCGTCTCTGTGATCGACGCGGCGTGCTCGCGGCCGATGGCGCCGTATCCAAGCAGCCCAACACCGACTGGCTCGGCCGCTCGCCTTCCTGCGGCGAGCATCACCAACCGTCCGACGAGCTTCTGGAAGTTGGGATCCTGATAGGTCGACGGCTCGTGGCCGAGTCCTAGGTAGACGAACCGCCCCGCGCCGCAGGCCCGCTCGTACGCGACGACCTGTTCCGTGTACCGCCAGCTCGCGCGCAGCAATACGTTCCCGTCGAGCGGCGGCCCTTCGGAGAGATAGAGCTCGTCCCGAACTTTCCACTCCGCGTCCAGGCGCTGCGTGACCGGATGATCCGGATCGGGCCGGACGATCAGCTCGGTCAGCGGCCCGGGGCCGCTCGGCACCCAACCGGCAAGCTCGCGAATCGCCTCCGACGACGACCACGCGGCAAGCGTGGCGTGCAGCAGCACGAGGCCGCCGCCTCCGCGGACGAAGTCGCGCAGCTGAGAAGCCTGCTCGGCGGTTACCGGCTCATCGGTAGCGACGAGGACGATCTGCGTGCCGTCAGGCGACTGCGCAATGCCCTCGACATGCACCTGGAAGCGGCTCGCGTCCAGGGAACGCAGCAGCGGTCGCGCCATCCGCGCGTAGTCGTGCTTTCCACCACCGAACGTCGCGTGGACAGAGATCGTGCGGGTCAACTAGGCCGCCTTGTGCTCAGACGTGTGGCCGATCCGCCGAAGGATGTCGAGTGTGCGCTCCGCGGCATTCGCCCACGTATAACCCCGGGCGCGCCTCATCCCTTCCTCCCCAAGCTTCTTGCGCAATCCCTCATCGGCGAGCAATCGCTCGAGGGCTCCCGCGATGTCATTCGGGTCCTCGGCGTTGATCGAGATGGCCGCGCCCAGCGCAAGCTCGGGCAGCGCGCCAGCCGCGCCGACGACGGCGGGCACCCCCCGCGCCATTGCCTCCAGCAGCGGCAGGCCGAACCCTTCATAGAGGGACGGGAAGGCAAGTACCGACGCGGACTGGTAAAGCGCCGCAAGCGTGGGCTCGTCGACGTGACCGAGATAGCGGACGCCAGGCTCCGCCGCGATCCGCTGGATGGTGTCCCCGTAAGCCCAACCAGGCCGCCCTGCGATGACGAGCTGTGGGACGCCGGGGCGCCCGTTGATGATGAAAGGCAGCGCGCCGTGGCGGCCGCGCAGCTGCCGATACGCGGCCAGGAGTCGCGGGTAGTTCTTGCGCGGCTCGACGGTCCCGACCGCCAGGATGAATCCAGGCTCCAAGCCTTCAGGCAGCGTCCCCGCGGCGACCTCCTGGGGCAATCCCTCCGGGATTACCCGCACCCTCTGCTCGAGCCCGGGGATGCGATAGAGCCGCAACAGGTCGCGCCGGGTGGACTCCGATGGAACCAACACGGCGGCGGCGTTGCGCAATGCCCGCGGCAGGACGGCCCGGAAGTAAAGGCGCTGCTGCCACGGCACCTCGGCCGGGCGCAAGCGGAACGCCAGGTCGTGGACGAAGATCGCGGCCGGCGGCGCGCCGGGGCGGCGGAAGGGCGGGCTCGGCCAATACGGATAAAGGATGGCGTCGCTCTCGAGCTGCGGCTCGACCGTGGGCAGCCATCGAAACTTCAGGACGAGCTCGTGCCGGGACGGCGCAAACGCCGCTTCGCAGTCGAGGTCCTGGAGCGATTGGGGTCGTTCCCGGCTGCACGGCAGCACGACCCGGTCGGCCGGCCGGCCTGCCGCGACCAGAGCCCTGGACAGCTCCACCGCGACGGTGAGCATGCCCACCCGCTGGGGCCGCCAGCAGGCGGTCACATCGATCGCGAATCGCGCCACCCCCTGAATGTAAGAGGTGGCGAAAGTCGCCGCGCGCGCCTACCCACGCGGCGCTAACATGACACTTAACGCAAGTACGCCCTCCCTCCTTTCTGAAGGTCCTCTGCCCCCCGGTGGAGGGCCTTCCCCATAAGTTGTGTAACAGCCGGTCGAATTCCGCACGTCTGACGCCAGCGGTGCGCTTCGATCGGCAGCATTACGCACGTCTGACGTCAGCGGTGCGGAACGACAGCCCGCTTATTGCTCCGCGGACCTGATCGCGAAGGCGCAGTCGAACGTGCCCGTCACGGATCCGCACTCGACCTCTTCGACGTACCAGTCGTTGGCCAACCCCGCCCACCGCAGGATCGTCTCGATGGCTGCCGTCCAGACGTAACAGGACTTCACGGTCTTGATCCGGCCCAACGAGAACATGTTGGAGAAGTGAACGAGCCAGAACTGGTGCTCGTCGACCTGCAGCCACGCATGCGTGTGCTCGCCGCGCACGTTGTCCATCGCCTCGCTGAAGTTCTTGACCACGCTCGCGAGCTTGCGCTGGCGGCCGGGGACAAAGCGCCTCGCGCCGCCGAGGCCATGCCGGCCCTCGGCCAGCCACCGCTCCGTAGCGCGCCGCCCCCAGGCCCGGATCATGTCCTCCGACTCGGGGCCGTAAATCGTCTCGAACGCCTCATTGAGCCGGCTCAGCGACTCCACCGGCGACGCCAGCTGGTCGTCGCGCGCCGCGTCCTGCTCGATGTACTGCACGAGCCCCGACGCGTAAGCGACCTCGGGCCACCTGTCGCCGGTCACGTCGCGCGCGACATGGACGAAGTTGCTGAAGTAGGAGTTGAGGATGAATCGGCCTCGCGCTCTCGCGGGCCGCACTCCCATCAGCTCGAGCGTGCGGATGGTCGAATAGCCCGCCGCGGTCGGCGTCGGCGGTGGAGAGCCCTGTAGGGGCGCGGGCGTAGGGGCGGGTGGGGATGACGGCATCGCCTTCATCGACGCGGTGTCTGGACCGTTCGACCTGACTGCTGGACGGGGCAGCACCGCAACGCCGCCGGCCGGTCCGGCAGACGCAACGGAGGCCACCGCGCCCACTCCCGGCGGTGATGTCCGGCGCTGCGGCAGCCGCGCCATCTGAGCCAGCAGCTCGCGCACCGTCTGCGGACGCTTCTCCGGAAGCTTCGCCAGCACTCGCTGAAGCAGCTGGTCGAGCTCGTCGGGCAGGTTGGGGTTGATCTTGACCGCCGACGGAATCTCCGCATTCACCGTCGCGTACGCGACCTCCATCCGGTTGGACCCGATGTAGGGCAGCCGGCCGGTCAGCATCTCGAACGTCAAGACACCCATCGCGTAGATGTCGGCGCGCTTGTCGACGTCGTGACCCATCACCTGCTCCGGCGCCATGTAGCCCGGCGTGCCGATGGCAAGCCCGATCGTCGTGAGGTGGGTCGGCTGGCCGGCTCCTCGAGCAAGCCCAAAATCGGCCAGCATGGCCCGGCCGTCCGTGTGGATGAGGACGTTGGTCGGCTTGAGGTCGCGGTGCACGATGCCTGCGTCGTGCGCGTGCTGCAGTCCGTCACCGATCTCACGCAGGTATCGCCACGTGGTGAGCGCGTCGAGCGGACCTCGGTTGAGGATGTCGCGCAGCGTGCCGCCGCGGATCAACGGCATGGTCAGGAACGCGTTGCCGTCGCTGACCTCGAAGTCGTAGATCGGGAGGATGTTCGGATGGTCGAGCTTGGCCAGCGTCTTGGCCTCGGTCTCGAAGCGCTTGACAAAACCGTCGTCCTGGAACAGCTCTGACGACAGCGCCTTGAGCGCAACCTCCCGGCCAAGCGGCTGCTGGACCGCGCGGTAGACCACCGCCATCCCGCCGCCGCCCAGGCGCTCGACGATCTCGTACTGGCCGAGCCTCGTCCCGGTGAGGTCCTTCATCTGGCGCGCGCCAGCTGCTCGACGATGGAGATCAGGTCCGCCAGACGAAACGGCTTGCTCAGCACGTTGTCGGCGCCGGCGGCCAGGAATCGCTCGCGGTCGCTCGACATCGAGTGCGCGCTGGCGATCACGATGGGCATCGTCGGTATCTCGATCTTGATCCGCCGCATCGCCTCCAGCCCGTCGATGCCCGGCATCGCGACGTCCATCAGGATCATCTCCGGCCGCTCCCTTAGCGCGATGTCGACCGCCTGCAGTCCGTCGGCGGCGATCAGCACAGGGTAGCCCGCCTTTTCAAGCACTCTTTTGCACAGGCGTTGGGCGACCTCGTTGTCGTCCGCCACAAGCACCCTGAAGCTTGCACCGTCGATTGCCTCAGCCATGCCGGAGCTGCAGGGCGCTGGCGCCTTCGGGGGTCAGCGGGACCGTGAAGTGGAACGACGAGCCGTGGCCCAGCGCGCTTTCCACCCAGATCTTGCCTCCGTGCATCTCCACGATCTGCTTAACGATCGTGAGGCCGAGCCCAGTCCCGGGAATCGACTGCGCGATGCCGCTGCGGACCCGGCGGAAGCGCTCGAACACGTGGCCGATGTCCTCGGGTGGAATGCCGATGCCGGTGTCGGTCACGCTGACCAGGGCGTAATGTCCCTCGGCGCGGCTGGTCAGGGTGACCGTGCCACCCTCCGGTGAGTACTTGACGGCGTTGTTGACGAGGTTGCTGATCACCTGGATCAGCCGGTCGCGGTCGCCCGCGACGATGGGCAGTCGCGGGTCGAGGTCGGATTTGAACTCGACTGAGACGGCCGACGAGGTGGCGCGGGCAATCGCCTCCATCAGGATGTCGTTGACGTCGACGTCGGCCGTCCGCATCGTCATGCGGCCCGACTCCATGCGGTCGAGGTCGAGCATGTCGCCGATGAGGCGGTTCACCCGATCCGCGTCAGTGAATATGTACCCGCCGTACGCGCGTACCTCGTCCGCCTCGAGACCGCCGTCCCGGATGAGCTCGCTGAAACCCTGGATGCCGGTCAGCGCGGTCCTGAACTCGTGGCTCACGATGCTGAGGAACTCGCTCTTGGTGTGATCGATCTTCTCGAGGTTGGCGTTGGCCTCGCGCTGCGCCTCGAGCGACTCGGCCAGCTTGTCGGAGGTCTCGCGGACCGTGGTGACGTCTTCGATCATCAGCAGGACGTGCTCGGGGCGGCCGCTCGAGTCGGGGATCGAGGTCGCCGTCAGCTGCAGCCACAACCAGTTGCCGGCCCCGGTCGCCGCGCGCACCTGGACGCTGCTGCCATCGGTGATGCCGGCCAGGAACGTAGCTTTGCGCTGGCGCGACGCCGCCTGGTCGTAGGCGCGCATAAGGTCCGGCCAAACGGTGGCACGCATCGTTTCTGCGTCGTGCTCGAGCATGTGGAGGAGCGAGGGGTTGGCCTCCATAAGCTCGCCGTCGCTGCTGATCCGCGCGATGCCGAAGGGCGAGCGCTCGAAGATCGCGCGGTGGTCGGCTTCGCTCCGCCGCAGCGTCTGTGAGGTCTCGGAGCGGCGGATGAACTGCCCGATCTCGACGCCCGCACCGGCGAGCATGGTCACCTCATCGTCCTGGGGGCTTCGCACCCGGTCCGCCACCAGCTCGATGACGCCGATCACCTCACCGGCATCGACAACCGGGAAGGCGAGCGCCGAGCGCAGTCCCGCCGAATGCGCGGCGGCGAGTCGGTCGTAGTCGGCGGCCCGCTCGAGGTCCTCGCCGGCCGTCAGCACTCCCGCCTGCCACACGCGGCCGGCCAGTCCAACGCCGCTTGCCGCCGTCAGCCCGCGGCTGGCGTGCACGAAACCCTCCAACACCGCGCTCGACGCGGTCGAGGCGTGGCGCACACGCATGGCCTGGCGACCGGGGTCGACAGCCCAGAAGAGGGCCACCCTGGATTCGAGGTAGTTGCAGAACGCGCCGAGGATCTGCGGCATGGCTTGCTCGACCGAAGCCGTCGTGACGATGATCTGGCGGATCGCGGCGGCGCAGTCCCGCAGCGCGTCGGTCCGCCTGCGCACGGAGTTGTCCCGCTCCTGCACCAGGAGGACAGGTTCGCCGGCGCCGGTGTTCGGGAGCTTGACGATCAGAATGCCGACCGGCACCTCAGTGCCATCCGGCCGGGCCTGGCTGACGTCAGCCTCCCATCGCACGAGATCGCCGTTGCGCAGCAGAGCGAGCGCGTCGACGACCGCGCCGCGATCCTTCTCGGCCGTGACCTCGGCGAGCGTGGTCTGCACCAGGTCGTCATTGGTGCGTCCGAGGACGGCGACGAGCGGCTCGTTGGCCTGCATCCACCTGCCGTCGAGGTCGACCATTCCGAGCCCGAGGTCGGCCGAATCCAGCGTCGCCTGCAGGCGCCGCTCCGCGGCCACCACGTCAGCGAGCCGGCGTTGCGTTTCGGCCGCGCTTTCGCGCGAGTGCCTGCTGAGCACGTTCATCGTGATGGCGATGCCCAGCAGCACCGCGGCCAGCAGCACAGCCGCCGCCACCTCTGATGCCTGACCTGCGGTCGCAAGCGGCTGGAAAAGGACCGCCATAGCCGCGACCACGGCGACCGCGATCGACTCAGCCCGATTCTGCTGGAGCGACACGAGCAGGACCACCGCGAGATAGAGCGGGAACGCGACCACGGGCTGCGCGTCGGCCAGGGCCTGGACGGCGAAAATGGCCGCCAGCGCTGCAAACGGCGTGGCCCGGCGCACCAGGACCCGAGTCCACGAGACAGACTCCGAACCGGCCCCTGGCAATACCCCTGATGCCTCGCCCCCCCTGGCGGGTTGGAACGTGCGCAGGCGACAAAGTGTATCGACGGAAGGTGACGCTTCAGCCCCCTTAAGACCAAGTTCAGGTGACTGATGCCGGCTCGGCCCGCGCCTGCATTACAAAGCAGGCAACCTTGTGTAAGCTTCGGCCCTACTGCCGAGATTGAGTCATCCCAGCACCCCACTTCAGGCCGACGGACTGAGCCGCCGCGTCTACCCGTTCCTCGGGCTCGCGATCGTCGGCCTGGTCAGCCTCCACGGGTTCGCCGCCGTCACCACATCGCTGGCCCTGGCCGGCGCGATGGCCGTCGGCGTCGCTCTCGTCCTCATCCCTCTCGCCGAGATCGACACACCGGCACGCAACCGATTCGTCACGGCGATCCCTGTGGTGGGTGGTTTCGTGCTCGCCCTCTATCCGCTGTGGGCCGACGGCACTGTTTTCGGCGTCGTCGCCTCAGTCGTCATCACGATGCTCGGCAGCGCGCTCGTCGTTCTGCCGTGGGAGCTCATTCCGCGTTACCTGCACGCGGTGTCGCCGATCGGCGGCCTCGCCGTGGCCTTCGCCCTCGAGATCCAGTTCGGGCTCAGCATCGTGCGGTCCTTCCCGTTCGTGCTCCTGCCGCTGATCTTTCTGGCCCTCTACTACACGACGATCGAGTTCGCCGTCGGCGCTGTGCTCGCGATCGCGGACCTCATCCTGGTCACGTTCTTCAACCCGGCCTCAGGCGACCCGGCGGCGGCCGTGCTCGAAGCGCTTTCGCTGGTGGTGTTTGGGATCCTGGTCCGGCGCGTCGTCGCGCAGCTGGAGCAGAACCGCCAGGTTGCGATCAAGGCCGAGCTCGAGAAGTCGGTGCTGCTGTCCGACCTGTCGCAACGCAACCAAGACCTTCAGGAGCTGACCCGCCTCAAGTCCGAGTTCCTGGCCACCATGAGCCACGAGATCCGGACCCCGCTCAGCGGCGTGATCGGCATGACCGGCCTCTTGATGGACACGGAGCTGAGCGCGGAGCAGCGGGAGTACGCAGAGACGATTCGCGCGTCCGGTGACGCTCTGCTCGAGATCATCAACGACATCCTCGACTTCTCGCGAATCGAGGCCGGCCGCGTACGGCTCGAAACGCTCGAGTTCAGCCCTCGCTACGTGGTGGAGGAAGCAGTCGAGCTCTTCGCCGAGGCGGCCGTCAACAAAGGCATCGAGCTCGTCTTCGATGCGGAGCCGGGCGTGCCCGACCTCGTCCTCGGAGACCCGGGCCGCCTGCGCCAGGTGTTGATCAACCTGATCGGAAACGCGCTCAAGTTCACGGATTCCGGCGAGGTCGTGGTGCGCGCACGCCCTCATGAGACGAAGGGACCCGGGATCGCTGTGGAGTTCGAGGTCCGCGACACGGGCATCGGCCTGACCAAAGAGGAGGCCGGGCGAATCTTCGCCGTCTACTCGCAGCTCGACAGCTCGACCACCCGGCGCCACGGAGGCACGGGCCTTGGGCTGGCAATCGCGCGCATGCTCGCGCAGCTCATGGGAGGCGAGATTGGTGTCGACAGTGAGAAGGGCACGGGGAGCCGCTTCTGGTTCACCGCGCTGTTCCGCGAGGCGGCCGCGAGACCTCGCGCATCACGTCCGACCGGGCGCCTTGTGGGCACGAAGGTTGCGATCATCGACGACAATCGGACCAACCGCACGATCCTCGAGCGATACGTCCACTCGTGGGGCATGCGCGGGCAGAGCTTCGAAACGGGTCGCGAGGCACTGCGCGACATCAGCCACGCCATGGCGGGAGAGGACCCATTCGAGGTCGCGATCGTCGACCTGATGATGCCCGAGATGGATGGGGCTGCCGTCGCGGCTGCGATGCGGACCGATGAACGGTTGCGTGACCTCGCTGTGATCCTTCTCACTTCGGCGGGCCATTCCGACACCGCGATTCCAGGGGTTGACGCCGAGATCGTCAAGCCCGTGCGCCCATCCCAGCTCTACGACATGCTGCAAACCGTGCTGGCGGCGCGCGGCCCTGAAGTTGGGGGCGAACCTCATACCCTGGCTCCGCACGGTGGCGGCGCTCGCGCTCGGATTCTCGTCGTGGATGACAATGCGGCGAACCAGAAGGTCGCGCTGCGCATGATCGAGCGCCTCGGTTATCGCGGTGATGTTGCCGCGACGGGGGCGGACGCGGTGAGCATGCTGGGCAGGGGTCATTACGACGCGGTGCTGATGGACTGCCAGATGCCTGAGATGGATGGGTATGAGGCGAGCCGGCAGATCCGGCACAACGAGCGTGGGGGCAGACGCGTGCCGATCATCGCGATGACCGCGGACATCGTGGCGGGAGAGCGGGATCGGTGTCTCGCCGCGGGCATGGACGATCACATCTCGAAGCCGGTCAAGCTGCATGTTGTAGCGGCGGTGTTGGAGAGGTGGTTGGCGACCAGGGAGGCGGTGTAGGGGACGGCCGACAAGACGGTGAAAAGGCTGGGAAGGGGGTGGTTGGGAAGGTCTGGGTTGCGGATGGTGGGGCTGCTTTGAATAGATTTGTGAGTTAATGGGACTTGACAATCAAACTGTTGTTTGGTACACTTCGGGAATGGTCGATGAGCTCGGAACGCTGGAGTCGGCGGCTCGTGATTTCGACCTCGAGGCCAACCCCGACTTTGTAGATCCCTCGCGCCTGGCCGCGGTCATCGACCGCCTACAGGGCAAGCTCTGCATGGTCGTCGACCGCGCTCGAAAGCGCGGAGATCATCAGCTCGCCAGGCTCTCGGCTGCCTCCTGGGTCGCGCGTACCTGCGGCCTCTCCCGCACAGCGGCAGCAGACCGGTTGTGCGTTGGCAAGCACATCGATTCACTGCCCGAGGTTGCCGCTTCACTCGCCTCAGGCGAGATCGGATTTCAATCGGCCTCGGCGATCTGCCATCTGCGCGAGCAGCTGGGGGCCAAATGGGATCCTGCAAACG
>Ga0137379_10000681_pt1 | contig 30201 bp, 19 predicted proteins | sample SagtaG_18_FD_104812 | JGI IMG/M metagenome (GOLD analysis project Ga0137379, IMG submission 104812) | Vadose zone soil microbial communities from Sagehorn Ranch, Mendocino, California, USA - Sage2_L_80_16 metaG | ecosystem: Environmental > Terrestrial > Soil > Vadose zone | place: USA...
GGCCGCCGCGTCGCCGAGCGCCGACCGGATCATGCCGGGCGGCGCCTCGGCCAGGTCACCCACGGTTTGCAGGCCGAGCCGGCGCAGGGTCTCGGCGCTGCGCTCCCCGACGCCCCACAACGCGTCGACCGGCAGCGGATGCAGGTAGTCCAGGACCCGGCCGGCCGGGACGACGACCAGCCCGTCGGGCTTGGCCCGGGTGGACGCCAGCTTCGCCACGAACTTGCTCGGCGCCACCCCGACCGAGCAGGGCAACCGCTGCTCCTCGCGGACCCGGCGACGGATCAGCGCGGCGATCTGCGCGGGGCGGCCGAGCAGGCGCTGCGCGCCGGACACGTCGAGGAACGCCTCATCCATGGACAGCGGCTCGACCAGCGGGGTGACCTCACGGAAGATCCGCATGACCGCTCGCGACGCGGCCGTGTACTCGGCGAAGTCCGGGGGCAGGAAGACCGCCCCGGGGCAGAGCCGGCGGGCCTGGCTGCCGGGCATGGCGCTGCGGACGCCGTAGGCGCGGGCCTCGTAGCTGGCCGAGCTGACCACCCCGCGGGGGCCGGCGCCGCCGACCACGACCAGCTTGCCGGTCAGCTCCGGACGGCGGCGTACCTCGACGGACACGTAGAACGCGTCCATGTCGACGTGCAGCATCGGGCAGCCGGTGTCGTCGGCGTCCGCACCGAACCCCTCGGCCCGGCCCCGGGGCACGTGCTGGCTGCGTCCCACGCGCTGAGGCTAGCGGTCACCCCTGACAACAACGAGCGGGATCGCCATCTCCTCCGGCGTCGTCGAGCCGTGGAACGCGATCAACTTGGCGATCACGTCCTTCTCGTGCCTGGTGGCCAGGACGGCGTACCGGTCCCGGCAGACCACCACCACGTCGCCCAGCCGGGCCGCGTGCTCGGCCGCCACCGGCCCGTACCATCCCGTTGCGATCGCCTCCTCGCGGCTCGCCACCCAGGCCGCGTCGCCGAGCACGGCACGCCACGCGTCGAGCACGTCGGGCGCAGCGCCCGGCCGCGTGTGCAGGTACCGGACCCGCGGCTCGCCGGCGACGACCTCGATCCCGGCCGCCAGGCGCGGGTCGGCGTCCAGGTCGAACCGGCGGTCCGCCGGTACGTCGAGCTGGCCGTGGTCGGCGGTGACCAGCAGCGCGGCGTCGCGCGGCAGCCCGTCCACCAGCCGGGCGAGCAGGCCGTCGACCTCGGCCGCGGCGGCCCGCCACTGCGGTGAGTCGACACCGTGGACGTGTCCCGTGGTGTCCAGCGTCGGGTGGTACCCGTAGCTGAGCGCGGGTGCCTCGGCCAGCCCGGCGAGCACCTGGCTGGCCAGCTCGTCCACGTCGGCGGCGCCGCGGTACCGGGCGCCCCGGTACGCCGCGACGGTCAGGCCCGAGCCCTCGTACTCGGGCCGGGACGCGACGCTCATCTTCACGCCGGCTGCCGCCCCCCGGGCGAACTGCGTCGGTACCGGCTGCCAGCGGGCGGGATCCGGCTCGTCCCGCCAGGTCAACGGGTCGAGCACCCGGCCGGTACCGGGGATGGCGAGGAAGAAGCCGAGCTGGCCGTGCTGGCCGGGCGGCGCACCGGTACCGAGGGAGACCAGGCTGGTCGGCGTCGTGGACGGGAACGGGCTGGTCAGCTCCAGGACGGTACCGAGCCGCCCGGCGAGCACGTCGGCGATGGTCGGCGCGACCGGGGCGGCGCGCGGCAGCAGATGCAGGCCCAGCCCGTCGACGAGCACGACGGCGATCCGCCGTACCCCGGCCAGCCGGGTCGTCAGGTCCAGCGGATCCGGGCCGGGTACCCCCAACGCCGCCAGCGCGCCGGGCAGCACGTCGGGCAGGCTGGCCTGACCGTAGCGCGGAGCGGTCATGGGCCGCCGCCCGCAGCCGGCCGGGAGCGAGGCAGCGCAGCGGCTGAGTCGGATGCTCGGCTACCGGGGAGCACATACCCTGCGCGAGCGGAGCGAGCGCCAGCTAGCGTTGTCATGGCTTTCGGGCGTAGAGATGGAGCTGGGTCGCGATGTCCCGGTACGGCGGGCGGTCGGCGGCGGCCAGCTCGAAGGCGAGCAGCGCCTCGGGATCGGCGTCGGCAACGGCACCGGGCAGCAGGTCGGCCAGTACCCGTACCCCGTGGATCCCCGCCACGGTGAGCCCGGCGGCGCGCAACAGCGCCGCGGCGCCCTCGGCGTCGAAGCGCCGGCGCAGTTTGTCGGCCGCGCCGGTGCGGCCGTCCGGGTCGGTGAGCGCCGCGACCGCCGCCGGCAGGTGACCGGCCATCGCGCGGGACAGCACCGCCGCGGCCCGGTTCGCCACGAGGACACTGGCCGCGCCGCCCGGGCGCAGCGTGGCCGCCAGCGCGGCGACCACCCCGGCCGGGTCGTCCACGACCTCCAGCAGGCTGTGGCAGAGGATGAGGTCGGCGCTGCCCGGCGCGACCAGCTCGGCGAGCCGGTCCCCGTCACCCTGGATCCCGGTGATCCGGTCGGCAACTCCGGCCTCGGCGGCCCGGCGGCTCAGCGCGGCCAGCGCGTCCGGGCTCGCGTCCACGACGGTGACCCGGTGCCCGGCCTCGGCCAGCGGTACGGCGAACCCGCCGGTCCCGCCGCCGACGTCGAGCACCACGAGGCGGGCGCCGCGGTCGAGCTCGGCGCGCAGTGCGGCCCACACCACCGCGGTACGCGGCGTCACCGGCCTGGTCTGGGTTCGCTCCACTCCCGGCAGCCTAATCGGGCGTCACCGGGCCGGGTCGGGTGGGACGCCGTGCTGGCGCAGCAGGGCCCGCAGCCGGTCCACCTCGTGGTACAGCCGGTCCAGCTCGTCGAGCACGAAGCCCAGGTCCAGCTCGCGCGCCCAGCCGGCCACCTGGCGGGTCTTCTCGTCCAGGACCTGGCGTTCCGCGCTGCGCAGTGCGGCCGCGCTGAGATCGCGGGCGGGTGCCTGGGCGGCGGCGATCGCCGCCACGACGCGATCGGTGTACTGCCCCGGGAGCCGGCTGGCGGAAGTCACGGATCTAGCGGAAATCACGGGACGGCGGGCGGATCGGTAGGGTAAGCGGTTCGAGGCGGTCGGCATTGAGGTTGATCACCCCATCGGCGCTCTCCAACCGGCCCCGTACCAGCAGCGCGTTGCTCAGCCGCGCGACCCTCCGGTAGCGCAGCCACAGGCCGGGCGAGCAGGTGACGTTGAGCATGCCGGTCTCATCCTCAAGGTTGATGAAGGTGATACCACCTGCCGTACCCGGACGCTGACGATGGGTGACAATTCCACCGACCAGGACGCGCGTCTTGTCCGGTACCTCCGCAAGCGCCGCGACCCGCAGCGCGCCCAGGCTGTCCAGGTGGGCGCGCGCGAACTCGGCCGGGTGGGTATCCGGGGAAAGGCCGGTGGCCCACACGTCGGCGACCAGCTCGTCTACTGCGGTCATGCCGGGCAGCGCCGGCGCGGTGACGCCGGTGACCGTACCGGGCAGCCGCCCCTCCTGCTCGTGCGCGGCGGCGCCGGCCGCCCACAGGGCCGCGCGGCGGGACAGGCCGAAACAGGCGAACGCGTCGGCGGTGGCGAACGCCTCCAGGTGGGTGGCGGACAGGCCGGCCCGGCGGGCCAGGTCCACCATGTCCCGGTACGGTCCGTGGGCGCGCCGCTCCTCCTCGATCCGCTTCGCGACGTCGTCGCCGACCGTCCGTACCCCGGACAGTCCCAGCCGGACGGCCGGCCCGCCCCGGCCCCACTCCTCCGGCGGCTCCCCGGGCTCGGCACGTTGCCGGTCGCCCTTCTCCAGGACGGCCTTGGCGTCGCTGGCGTTGATGTCCGGGCGCAGGACCCGTACCCCGTGCCGGCGCGCGTCGTCGACCAGCGTCTGCGGCGAGTAGAAGCCCATCGGCTGCGCGTTGAGCAGTGCCGCGCAGAACGCCGCCGGGTGGTACCGCTTGAGCCAGGCCGAGGCGAACACCAGGTAGGCGAAGCTCATCGCGTGGCTCTCCGGGAAGCCGAAGTTGGCGAAGGAGGACAGCTTCAGGTAGATGTCGTCGGCCACCGGGCCGGTGATGCCGCGCTCGGCCATCCCGGCGTAGAGCCGCTCGCGCAGCTTGTTCATCCGCTCCATCGAGCGCTTGGCGCTCATCGCCCGGCGCAGCTGGTCGGCCTCGTTGGCGTCGAAGCCGGCCACGTCGATCGCGAGCTGCATGAGCTGCTCCTGGAACAGCGGTACCCCCAGGGTTTTCTTCAGGGCGTTCTCCATCAGCGGATGCGGGACCTTCGGCTCCTCCCGGCCGCGCGCCCGGCGGATGTAGGGGTGTACCGAGCCGCCCTGGATCGGGCCCGGCCGGATCAGCGCGACCTCGACGACCAGGTCGTAGAACTTGCGCGGCCGCAACCGGGGCAGGGTGGCCATCTGCGCCCGGGACTCGACCTGGAAAACGCCCACCGAGTCGGCCCGGCAGAGCATCTCGTAGACCTCCGGGTCGGAAAGCGGCATCCGGGAAAGGTCCAGCTCCGACTCGATCATGTCGAACGCGTAGTGCAGCGCGGACAGCATGCCGAGCCCGAGCAGGTCGAACTTGACCAGTCCGGCGTCCGCGCAGTCGTCCTTGTCCCATTGCAGGACGCTGCGGTTCTCCATCCGCGCCCACTCCACCGGGCAGACCTCGATGACCGGCCGGTCGCAGATCACCATGCCACCGGAGTGGATGCCGAGGTGTCGGGGGAAGGTCTGCAGAAGGTTCGCGTACTCGACAACAGGCGCGGGAATGTCGTCGATATCGGCTACCGCCGACGAGCCCCAGCGGTCGATCTGCTTGCTCCAGGCGTCCTGCTGCCCGGGCGAGAACCCGAACGCCTTGGCCATGTCGCGGACCGCCGAGCGCGGCCGGTACGAGATGACGTTGGCCACCTGGGCGGTGTGCTGCCGGTTGTACTTGCGGTAGACGTGCTGGATGGCCTCCTCCCGGCGGTCGGACTCGATGTCCAGGTCGATGTCGGGCAGCCCGTCGCGCTCGGGCGCGAGGAACCGCTCGAACAGCAGGTCCCACTCGACCGCGTCGACGTTGGTGATGCCCAGGGCGTAGCAGACCGCCGAGTTGGCCGCGGAACCCCGGCCCTGGCAGTAGATGTTGTTCTTGCGGCAGAACTCCACGATGTCGTGGACGATCAGGAAGTACCCGGGGAAGCCGAGCTTCTCGATCATGTTCAGTTCGTGGTCGAGCTGGCGGTACGCGTCCGGACGGGCCGCGCGGGTGCCGTAGCGGCGCAGCGCCCCCTGGAAGGTCAGGTGGCGCAGCCAGCTCATCTCGGTGTGCCCCGCGCCGACCTCGCAGGCCGGTAGCTGGGGAGCGACCAGGTGCAGGTCGAAGGCCAGCTCGGCGCCGATGGCGGCGGCCCGCGCGACGGCACCCGGGTACGCGGCGAACCGGGCCGCCATCTCGTCACCGCTGCGCAGATGGGCGGCTCCGGCGGCGGGCAGCCAACCGTCCAGCTCGTCCAGGCTGCGTCGCGCCCGGACGGCGGCCAACGCGGTTGCCAACCGGTGCCCGCCGGGCCTGGCGTAGTGCACGTTGCCGGTGGCCACCACCGGCAGCCGGTACCGCCGCGCCAGCCCGGCCAGGGCATCGTTGCGCTCGTCGTCGTCGGGGTACCCGTGCTGGGTCAGCTCGACCGCCACGCTGTCCCCCCCGAACAGCGTGACGAGCCGGTCCAGCTCGCGGATCCCGTCGCCTCCGGCGGCCAGCGCGGCGGGCACGTGGCCCTTGCGGCAGCCGGTGAGGACGAGCACGTGGCCGCCCAGGTCGGCGGCGACCTCGTCGAGGTCGTAGACGGGCCGGCCCTTTTCCTGGCCCGCTATCTGCGCCAGGGAGATGACCCGGGACAGCCGGCCGTACCCCTCCGGCCCGCGGGCGAGGACCAGCAGGTGCCGGCCGACCGGGTCGGGTTCGCCGTTCTGCGGTCCGGGCAGGTCCAGGGACAGCTCGGCGCCGAAGATGGTCGGCAGGCCCAGTTCCCGGGCGGCGCCGGAGAACCGGACCACCCCGTAGAACCCGTCGTGGTCGGTGACGGCCAGCCCGGTCAGGCCCAGCTGGTGAGCCTCCTCGGCCAGCTCCTCGGGCTGGCTGGCACCGTCGAGGAAGCTGAAGTTGGTGTGGCAGTGCAGCTCCGCATAGTCCACTGTGGACGGTCGCGGGGCGGGTGCCGGCGGCGGCTCGTAGCGGGGCCGGCTACGCATCCACGGCGGCGCGTCCGAACCGTCGCCGTACTCGATCGTGACCGGGTCGACCACCAGCGGCGCGGTACCGGAGAGCCGGCGCTCGAACTCCGACCACGGCAGATCAGAGGCTTCCCACGCCATCAGTCGTACACCCCCGTCGCCGACCAGAGACCGGACTCCAGGGTGAGCAGCAGGGCCCGCCCGTCGGCCAGGCAGACCTGAAAGCGCACCCGCCGGCTCACCTCGTCCGGCGCCCACCAGCGCTCGTCGACCGGCCACGGCCCGGCCCACCCGGTGATCTGTTCCACCACCGCGGCCGCGCGGCGGCCGGGTGGCCCGGCGAACACCAGCCCGGCGGGAGTCCCGGTGACCGCCAGCCGGGCGGTCACCCCGAGCGGCGCCCCGGTCTCGTCGAACACGTCGACCGGCAACGGCTCGCGCGGCACGCTCGCCGGCGCCGGCTCGGGCAGCTGCCCCGGCCAGGGCTCCCGGGCGGGCTCGGGCCGCTCGTCGCCCCACGGCACCAGCCGGATCCGGTCGCCGGGATCCCGCCCGCCGACGAGGGCCGCGGTGACCACCGCGTCCGGCCCGAGCATGCCCTGCACCCGGGTCAGCGCCCGGTGCGCCCGGTCGCGCTCCTCCCCCGCGTCGCCCCACAGGCGGAGCTGGAACCCGGCGTACTCGACCACGCCGTCGGGGTAGAGCCGCAGCCGGACGATCGCACCCGGCCGGCGCTCGCTGACGAGCGCTGGCTGGTAGCCGCTCCGACAAGCTGCGCGGCTGACGAGCGCTGGCTGGTAGCCGCTCCGACAAGCTGCGCGGCTGACGAGCGCTGGCTGGTAGCCGCTCCGACAAGCTGCGCGGCTGCGCGCCAGCCACCCGTCCAACTGCCAGCGCACCCGGTCGGCGATCCCCGCGGCGGTGAGCAGCCCGTCATGCCGCCAGGTGCGGTACAGCTCGGCGCCGTGTTCGGTGACCGCGGCGATGCCGAGGCGGGTGCAGGCCAGTCCGTGCCCGGCCAGCCGCTCGTGCAGCCGTTCCGCCAGCTGCCGGGCGGCGAACGCGGCCGCGTCGACCCGGTCCAGCGGCTCGTCGAACGTCTGCCCCACGTCCAGGTCGGGCGGTGGCCGGCGGGCGGCGAGCGGGCGCTCGTCCCGGCCGGCGGCCAGCCGGTGGGCCAGCGCGGCGTCCAGGCCGAACCGCCCGAGGACGTCCGCGGCCGGCAGCGCCGCGAACCCGCCGAGGGTACCCACACCGAGCCGGCGCAGCAGGTCCACCAACTCGGGACGGTCCAGTGCCGCGATGTCGATCCCGTCGAGGAAGGCGGGCGTCCCCCCGGGCTCCACGAGCCGGCCGGTCCGGGCCGCCAGCCCGGCCGCGAACACCCCGTCGGCGACCCCGATCTGGGCCTCCACCACGCAGGCCTGCGCGATGTGCTCCACGATGCGCTCGGCGGCCGCCGCCTCGGAGCCGAAGTACCGGCTGGGCCCGCGGGCGGCCAGCGCACAGGCGCCAGGGCGGACCACCTCGACCCCCGGAGCGAGCTCCTCGACCGCGGCGACCACCGGCTCGAACGCCCGGGCGTCGCGCGCCTCATCGTGTTCCAGGACGACGAGCCGAGGGCACCGGCTCTGCGCCTCGCGCTTGCGCAGCCCCCGGCGTACCCCCTCGACCTGCGCCGCCGGCGAGCACGCGACCACCCGGTTGGCGGCCAGGACGGCGACCGGCTCGTGGACGGACACGCCCTCGATCAGCCCGGCCGCCGCAACCGGCCAGTCCGGACACCAGACCACCATCATCCGAGTCACTGCATCTCCTGGTTCGCTCCGCGAGGCGCTTTGGTGCGCCGTCTTCCCTCGTCGCTTCGCTCCTCAGTCCAGACGCCGCCGCGCCTCGCTCCGCTCACGCTGTCGCCTCCAGCAGCGGAGCGCTCTCGACCGGCGGTGTCGCGGGGTCGCGGGGAATCCAGACGGTCGCCTCGCGGGGCCGGGCCGCCGCTCCCCGACCGTGCCGGGAGACGACCAGTGCGCGGCGGGAGAGGCGGCCGCGGCCCTGGTCGAGTCCGGACCAGCCGCCGCCGGCCGTCTCCAGTACCAGGTCGGCACCGGTCCACTGGCCGTACCCGACGAGCACGCTGCCCCGCTGCCGGGCGCGGGCGGCCAGCCGGCTGGCCAGGGTGGCCGGTACCGGGCCGGGCGGCGCGGCGACCACCACGTCGATACCGTCGAGCAGCGCGGCGACCACGGACGGCCACTCCGGCCCCGGGTCGGGTACCAGCGCCAGCCGCTCCAGCGCGATCCCGAGTTCGGCGGCGGCCACCAGCCCGAGAGACGGCATCCCCACCACGGCGCACCACGAGCCGGCCGCCGACGCCGCGGCGAGCAGCGCCAGCAGGACCGAGGTGGCACCGAAGGGGCCAGGTCCCCGGAGCGCGACCGCCACCGTCGAGCCCCGGCGCAGTCCTCCGGCCGGAAACAGCCCGCGCAGCTCGGGCAGTACCGGCAGGATCCGCTCGCCGACCCCGTCCGATCGCAGGACGTGCGCGCTGGCCGGCCGGACCAGCCCGGTCAACCCGTGCGACCGCACGAGTTCGGAAAGCCCGCCGGTCGAAACGGTGCGGCGTTTCAGCGTCAGGATCTGGGCCACGGCGCACGCCCCCTCGTGCCCCGCCGGCCTCAGGCGACGAGTTCGTCGAGCAGGGACGGGTGGGCCAGGCCCAGCGCGAGCTCGACGACGGAGATGAACGACTCCGCCGCGCGCACCAGGTCGTCCGCCTGTCGCGGGCTGACCACCCGGGGGATGCCCGCCTCGGCCGCGGCCCGCTTGGCCGCGCTGGCGGCGAAGTACTCCGCCCACTCGCTCAACTCGGGGGCCACCAGGGTCAACAGGACCCAGACGCTGGTCAGCCGGCCACGCCGGCCAGGTGCGGGGCGGGCCCGGGCGGCCAGCACCGCCGCGGCGGCACGCAGCGCGGCGAGGTGCGCGGTGGCGTACCGAAGGCCGTCGACCCGCTGCTCCTCGGCCTCGGCCAGGCCATGGCGAGCCAGGGCGAGCAGCTCGGCCGGGGTGCGGTGGGGCAGCGCGTGGGCCGGGATCAGCGGCTTGTCGGCCATCGCCACCGGCCGCAGGGCTCCCGCTGTGCTCGGGGTGTGCATGCTGTCTCCTGACGGGTCGACGGGCACTGGTCGGGCGGTGCCAGCCGGACGTGGAGCTTCCCCACGCCACGCCCGGCTGGCTGGCGTCCGCCCACCGCCCGGGGGTCGGGGGCGGTGGGCGGACACCCCGCCCCGGGTTCCGGACCCGCGAAAATCCGGTCCCCTGCTCGGCCACGACAGGGCCGCCATGGCCTAGCCTCGGGAGGCGCGCCGCGAATCGCGTCTCCCGATCGATTCGAACAGCCGTTCGAACCACTACTAGAGTAAACCCCGGGTACGACAAGACCGCAACGCCCGATCCGGATCGGCGCGCCGGGCACCGTACCGTGGGGACATGCACCCCAACGTCAGCACCGTCCAGGACGCGCTGGACTCGGCCGACGCGCGGGACGGCACCGGACGGCCGAGCCGGGTGCGCATGCTGCCGGACGCGGTCACCACCGCCGCCGCGGCGGCCGCCGCCCTGGGCGTCCAGGTCGGCCAGATCGCCAACTCGCTCGTCTTCGCCGCCGACGGCCAGCCGTTGCTGGTCATGACGTCCGGCGCGCACCGGGTCGACACCGCGAAGGTCGCCGCGCTTCTCGGCGTGACCGCGCTGACCCGGGCGAAGCCGGACTTCGTGCGCGAACACACCGGCCAGCCGATTGGCGGGGTGGCACCGCTCGGCCATCCCAAACCGCTGCACACCCTCGTCGACACGGCGCTCGCCGGGTACGCCGAGATCTGGGCGGCCGGCGGGATCCCGCACGCGGTCTTCCCGACCACCTACGCGGAGCTCGTCCGGCTCACCGCAGGAAGCCCGGCCGCGGTCGCGTGACCGTCAGCCTGCATGTCTGGCGGGTGCCGCCGAGCCGGGTACCGGCGGCGTTGTGGCGGATGGCCGCCGAGCCCCGCCGGGTGCGCCGGGCGCCGGGCGTGCGGTTCGCGAAGCTGCTCGGCACCGCCCGGGAGTTCGGTCCGAGCCACGCCGACCCGACCCGCTGGGCCGCGCTGACCGTCGCCGAGGCACCGCCGGCCTTCCCCCGGTGGGACCGGATCGCCGTGGCCGGCTGCCGGCTCGACCTGCGCCCGCTGTCCAGCCGGGGTACCTGGGCCGGCCGCGCGCCGTTCGAACCCGGCCCGGGACCGGCCGGTACCGGGCCGGTGCTCGCGTTGACCAGGGCCCGGCTGCGCCCGGCGAAGGCGCTCGTGTTCTGGCGCGCGATGGGCCGGGCGGCCGACAGCCTCGCCGGATCGCCGGGTCTGCTGACCGCCTTCGGGTTCGGCGAGGCGCCGCTGGGTTGGCAGGGCACGGTGAGCGTGTGGCGAAGCACCCCGGACCTCGTAGGGTTCGCGTACCGTCACCCGGAGCACCGACGGGCGATCGCGCGTACGGCCACCGCGAAGTGGTACGCCGAGGAGCTCTTCGCGCGCTTCGCGGTGGTGGATGTCCGTGGGGATACCGAGGTGATCGGGTGGGTCGACCGGAGGCGGCAGCCGGAATGAGGCTCGTGGCGTGGACGCCCGACGACCTCACCCGGCGACTGGACGACGTGATCAGCGTGTACGGGCAGGCGATGAGGTACCCGCCGGACCTGCTGGAGGCCCGGCGCGGGTACATCGCGGCACACGTGCGGCGTCGCGGGTTCCGGGCGGTGGCGACCCTGGATCCGACCGGGACGCTGCTCGGCTTCGGCTACGGGTACACCTCCGGTACCGGCCAGTGGTGGCACGACCAGGTGTGGGCCGCGCTGACCCGGCCGGCGCGCAAGACCTGGCTCGCGGACTGCTTCGAGGTCGTCGAGCTGCACGTGCACCCGAACGCCCAGGGCCACCGTCTCGGTACCGCTCAGCTGCGCGCCCTGCTCACCATGGCCACCGGGAAGACCACGCTGCTGTCCACCCCCGAGGCCGACGAGCAGCGCTCGCGCGCCTGGCGGCTGTACCGCCGCTTCGGCTTCGTCGACGTGCTGCGCGACTTCCACTTCCCCGGCGACAACCGGGCCTTCGCGATCCTCGGCCGTACCCTGCCGTTGTGATCTGGCTGCCGCTCGGCGCCCTGGTACTCACGCAGATCGGCTACCCGCTCGCGCACCACCGGGCGTCCCTCGTGGTCGCGACGGCGCTTCTGGGCTTCGCGGTCTCGGTCGGACACGCGGCCGCGACCCGGGGAAAGCGGGTCGCCGGGGCGCTGGTCGCCAGCACGACGATCGGCGGCGTGATCGTCGAGGTACTCGGCGTCCATACCGGCTTCCCGTTCGGCCGGTACCAGTACAGCGGCGCACTCGGGCCGCGCCTGCTCGGGGTACCGGTGGTGATCCCGCTGGCGTGGACCTGGATGGCGTGGCCCTCCTGGCTCGCGGCCGGGGTGCTGGCCCGGCGCGCCGCGGCCCGGGTGGCGCTGGCCGGTCTCGGCCTGGCCGCCTGGGACCTGTTCCTCGACCCGCAGATGGTGGCCGAGGGGTACTGGCACTGGAGCCACCCGCACCCGGCGCTGCCCGGCGTACCCGGTGTCCCGCTGACCAACTACGTCGGCTGGCTGGTCGTGGCGACGCTGTTGATGATCCCGCTCGCCCGGCTGGCCCCCGACCGCCGCGCCGACGCCCCGATGCTCGCGCTGTACCTGTGGATGTACGGCTCCTCCGTGCTCGCCCACGCGGCCTTCCTGCACCTGCCGGCATCGGCGGCGTGGGGCGCGCTGGGCATGGGCCTCGTGGCGGTTCCCCTGGCGGTGGCATGGCGCTCTGGTTGGTGACCGTATCGGTCGGGCTGCTCACCGCGCACACCGCGGTCAACGCGCTGCTGCTGCGCCGCCCGTCCCCGACTCCGTCCACTGTGGACATTGTGGTGTCGGTCCTGCTGCCGCTGCGGGACGAGGCGCACCGGGTGGCGCCGTGCCTGCGCGCGCTGCTGGCGCAGCGGGGCATGCCGCGGCTGGAGATCGTGGTGCTGGACGACGGTTCGCGCGACGGCACCGCGGACGTGGTGCGGGCGGTCGCCGGGGACCGGGTGCGGCTGGTGACCGGCGCGCCGCCGCCGCCTGGCTGGTTGGGCAAGCCGTACGCCTGCCACCAGCTCGCCGAACTCGCCGCGGGTGAGGTGCTCGTGTTCGTCGATGCGGACACCGTCCTCGCGCCCGACGCGGTGGCCGCTGCCGTCGGGCTGCTCGCCGGGTTCGACCTGGTCTCCCCGTACCCCCGGCTGATCGCGCAGACCTGGAGCGAGCGGCTGGTCCAGCCGCTACTGCCCTGGTCCTGGCTGACCTTCCTGCCGCTGCGGCTGATGGAACGGTCGCGGCGGCCGTCGCTGGCCGCCGCGGGGGGCCAGTTCCTGGTGCTCGACCGGGCCGGCTACCGGCGCGCCGGCGGCCACGCCGCGGTACGCGACAGGGTCCTGGATGACGTCGAGCTGGCCCGGGCCGTCAAGCGCGCCGGCGGCCGGATCGCGCTGGCCGACGGTTCGCGCCTCGCCTCCTGCCGGATGTACCGCTCCTGGCCGGAACTGCGCGACGGCTACGCCAAATCACTGTGGGCGTCCGGTGCGGCCCCCGTGGTGGTCCTGCTCCTGCTCTGGTACCTGGTACCGCTGGCCCTTCTCCCCGTTGCCCCGTGGCCGGCCGCGGCCGCTCTCCTGCTTGGCCTATCAGGCCGGGTGATCGCGGCCCGGGTCGGCCGGAGCCGGATCGTGCCGGACTGCCTGCTCCACCCGGTGTCCATCGGGATCCTCGCCTACCTGGTCGTCCGGTCGTACGTGCACCGGCACCGGATCACCTGGAAGGGACGCCCGGTATGAGCGGGGTGGTGGTGATCGGGGCCGGGGTCGGCGGGCTGTCGGTCGCGGCGCGCCTGGCCGCCGCCGGGCACCACGTCACCGTCTTCGAGCAGGCGGAGGTGGTCGGCGGCAAGCTGGGCCGGTACGAGCGGCGCACGCCGGCCGGTACCTTCCGGTTCGACACCGGACCCGGCCTGCTCACGTTGCCCCAGGTCTTCGACGACCTCGACCTGCACCCGGTACCGCTGGATCCGATCGTGCGCCACGTCTTCCCCGACGGCACCACGCTGGATTCCTGCGCGGACCACGAGGCGTTCACCGCACGGATCGACGCCGCTCTCGGTGCGCGCAGCGCCGCGGAGTGGGGGCGGCTGTGGCGCCGGGCGGCCCGCGCGTGGGAGGCGTCCTGGCGCGACATCCTCACGTCCACAGTGGACGGTCCGCGGGACCTGCTCCGGTTGGCGTGGCGGCTGCGCGATCTGGCCGCGATCGCGCCGGGTCGCTCGCTGCGGTCGGTCAGCCACCGCTTCTCCGACCATCGGCTGCGGATGCTGCTCGACCGCTACGCGACCTACGCCGGTGCCGACCCGCGGCGGGCACCGGCGGCGCTGGTCGCGATCCCGTACGCCGAACTGGCCTTCGGCGGCTGGTACCTGCCGGGCGGGCTGGGTACCCTCGCCGACGCGCTGACGGCGTGGTGCGCCGCGGCCGGCGTGACCGTCCACACCGGAGTGTCGGTGGAGCGCATCGACACGGCCGGTGGCACGGTCACGGGCGTCCGCCTCGCCGGCAACGAAGCCGTGCCCGCTGACGTCGTCGTCGCCAACGCCGATGCGCTGGCGGTCTACCGGGACCTGCTACCCACGCCCGAGCGGGCGGCGGCACTCGCCGACCGCAGCCTCGCCGGGTTCGTGCTGCTGCTCGGTGTCCGCGGGCGTACCGAGGGACTCGCCCACCACACCGTCTTCTTCCCGCCCGACCACAACGCCGAATTCGACGCCATCTTCCGGGACCGGGTACCCGTACCGGATCCGACGGTCCTCGTCACCGTCGCCGACGACCCGGCGGTGCGGCCGGACGGGTACGAGGCGTGGTTCGTCCTGGTCAACGCGCCCCCGCACCCGACCGTTGACTGGACCGCACCGGGCCGGGCCGACCGCTACGCCGACCAGGTGCTCGCCACCCTGGCCCGGCGCGGGGTCGACGTCCGCGACCGGGTGCTGTTCCGCGAGGTGCGTACCCCTGCCGACCTCGCCGCGACGACCCGCGCCCCCGGCGGCGCCATCTACGGGACGGCCGCCCACCGCCTGCTCCGCCCGTCCAACACCGGCCCGGTCCGCGGCCTGTACCTCGTCGGCGGCTCCGTCCACCCCGGCGGCGGCCTGCCGATGGTCTCGCTGTCCGCGCGGATCGTGGCGCACCGGATCGGGCCGAGCTAGCCGGCGCTCGCTCCGCTCGCGCGGGTCATCCGCCCGATCGGCCACCCTGTAGCCGACCGTCCGACTCAGTCACTGCACTCCCTCGCTCCCGGCCGGCTGCGGGCGGCGGCACATGACCGAGCCAACCGGCGCTCGCTCCGCTCGCGCGGGTCATCCGCCCGATCGGCCACCCTGTAGCCGACCGTCCGACTCAGTCGCTGCACTCCCTCGCTCCCGGCCGGCTGCGGGCGGCGGCGCATGACCGAGCGCCAGGTGGACCGCGACCACCAACTGGCCCAGGCCGACGACGCCGAGCAGCAGCCAGGCGGCCGCCGCCATCGTCGCGGTGCCGGGCACCAGCTCGGGGTTGACCAGCCCGGCGAGGCCGCACAGCAGGAGACCGACCGCGACGACGATCGCCCGGGTCGGCCGCTCGGCAGCCGTGACGACGCCGATCTCCCGCATGCCCGCTGCGGTGGCCCGGGCGCGGAGGTACTCGTGCAGCCAGGCCACGCCGCCCGTCGCGACGACCAGCCAGGCGGGTACCCCCAACAGCCAGAACGCGACGAGCCAGGCCACTTCGCCGAGCCGGTCGGCAACCGAGTCGTAGACGTAGCCGAGCCGGGTGACCCGGTTGGTGATCACGGCGACTGCCCCGTCGGCCGAGTCGGCGACCCCGGAGAGCACCACGAACCCGGCCGCGAGTACCGGTCCGAGCCGGCCCGACCGCACGGCCACCGGTACCAGCGCGCACAGCAGCAGTCCGAGCGCCGTGACGGTGGCCGGGCGTACCCCGAGCCGGGCGAGCAGCCGGCCGATGCCGTAGGCCAGCCGCAGCCAGCCGCGGAACAGTGCCGAACCGTTCCGCGGATCGACCCCGCCGTGCAGCCCCGACCAGCGGGTGACGTACTGGTCCCAGCTGAGCAGCACTAGGTGCGCACTTCCAGGGCGAACTGCTGCCACACCTCCCGGGTGGCCGTCGAGCGGTTGAAGGTGATGAAGTGGATGCCCGGCACGCCTTCGGCGAGCAGCCGGTCGCACAACTTCCCGCACTGCTCGATGCCCAGCCGCCGGACCGCCTTCGGGTCGTTGGCGATCCGCTCGAACTGCGCCGCCAACTGCGCCGGGAACGGCGCGCCGGACAGCTGCTCGGAGCGGGCGATCGTACCGATATTGGTCACCGGCATGACCCCGGCGACGATCGGCGTGTCGCAGCCGGTCGCCGCGACCCGGTCGCGCAGCCGCAGGTAGTCGTCGGCATCGAAGACCATCTGCGTGATCGCGAAGTCGGCCCCCGCGCGGCACTTGCGTACGAAATAAGCCGTATCGGCCTCGACGTCCGGTGATCGCGGGTGCTTGTACGGGAAGGCCGCCACGCCTACACAGAAGTCGCCCGACTCCTTGACGAGCCGGACGAGGTCCTCGGCGTAGAGCACGCCCTGCGGGTGGCGGATCCACTCGCCCTGCGGGTCGCCCGGCGGGTCGCCACGGATGGCCAGGATGTTGTGGATCCCGGCGGCGGCGAACCGCCCGATCACGTGGCGCAGCTCGGCCACCGAGTGGCTCACCGCCGTCAGGTGGGCCATCGCCAGCAGGGTGGTCTCGGTCGCCACCCGCTCGGTCACCGCGACCGTATTGTCCCGAGTCGACCCGCCGGCGCCGTAGGTGACCGAGACGAACGAGGGCCGCAGCGGCTCCAGCTCCCGGATCGCCTGCCAGAGCTGCCGCCCCGCCGCCTCGTCCTTGGGCGGCGAGAACTCGAACGAGAAGGTGGGCGCGGCCGCGCCGATGAGGTCGCCGATGGACGGCTGTCCACCGGGCATCACGGAGGGAAGACCAAGCGCCACGCACCGACTGTAGCCGGACCTCGGCCCTGAACCGGCCCCAGTCCCAGACGGTGGCGCCGGCCCGCGCGAAGAGCGCCGTCGCGAAGACTGCCGTCGCGAGACCGTCATCCGCCCACCTCCTGGGCAAATCCGATCAGGACCCGGCCGACCGCGCGCGCCAGCTCGATGTCCAGCGGAGTGAGGAGCAGCTCGCTGTCGGCGTCACCCAGCGCCAGCGCGACGTAGGGGTGCCCGGACCGGGGATAGCCGGGAACCGTCGGGCCCTGTGCGAGCGACACCTCGGCGACGATCGTGCTCGGCGGGTGCGGGCCGAGCCGGACCAGGCTGGAGCAGTGGGTACCTGCGGGCTGGCGGGCCGTGACGCCACATCGGGAGGGGTCGCACCACGGCGGATGGGGAACCGGGCCGGTCATCGTGACCTCCTTGGACGGTGAGGGGTCCACGCCATCAAGGCAACCGGAGAATCCGTCGTTTGGGAGGGGCCAGCGCCATCGAAAGGTGTCACCGGATACCCGGGGCGCCTGTCGTACCCGGCTGGTACAAGGGAAACGCTGGGCGGCCGTCTGAGCGTGACCGCCAGCCCGGTACAAGCGCACGCCGGTGGGCTGACCGCGCCGTACGTGTCGGTGGAGTTCGTCGGGCTGGAACACGACTGCATACCGGTTTGGCGGCCCCCGGCTGGAGCCAGCGTCACTGCGGATGTGCGCGTCCAGCTCCACCTGTGCCCGGTCCAACTCGTCCAGTGCCGTGCTGGCGTAATAGATCGTGCCGCTTCTCATGACTGGCGGCTCCCCTAGCTCAATGACGGGTCCGTCACCGGTGCGCAATCCAATTGCCGCGACTCGGCACGCTTTTCGTATGCCGGACATCGCGTCCATCGCTGACCAGACAGAAGGCGGCCGGTCGCCTATCGGGCGCTCAGTTTGGATGAAATGTGATTTGGGCCGAGTGCCGTTCCTGTCCGTTCGCCGGGCCGCCACTGTTGTCGAGCTCGCGGTGGGCCCTTGAGGTTAGCATGCTTTTCCCATCAAGACCATAGGAAAACGTTTGACCAGGCTTTCCGAGACCGACGTCAACTCCCTTGACTCGCGTCTTATGGATCTCTATACTCGGCTTGTATTCGCAGGGCGAGTCGCCTTGTGAGGGGGAAGTCTGATTCCGGGGGAGCTTGGCTATGCCAGCGGAAAGATCTGACTAGCAAGACAGGTACGCCGGGGTAATCAGCGCACATGCCAGCGTCGCCCCGCGCTGGTCCGGAAGCCGTGAGAACGTTCAACCGTGCTGTGGGTCAGCGTCATGGTTGTTCGGTACCAGACCACATTACGGCTGGTCACAGTCATGATCTCGCCGTCATGATTTCGACAGCTGGCTTCCGTCATATGCGTCAACGTGAGTTCACGGGAATGGTAGCCAGTTCCAGCTCTATGCCATTCGGTGACTCTATGCCATTTCGGTGACTCTGCGGCATTTCGGTGACTCTGCGGCCTCCCCTCAATCGGCGTGAGCCGGTAATAGCGATGGAGATTTGATTTGTCGTCGGCGGACAACTTTGCGTCCCGGGAGGCTCTCGCGGATTGGATCCGCGCAAAGGTAGCCGCGCTTCTCGGGCGGACGCCGGACGAGATCCGCGACGATGAGCAATTCGCCCGTTGCGGGCTTGACTCCTTGCGTGCCACCAATTTGACAGCTGCTTTGTCGACTGTTCTCCGCCGGCCTTTGTCGCCGGCGCTGGCCTGGGCATACCCAAGCATTGACGCTATTTCCACCCATCTGTTCGACAGCTCCGATCCGGCCCCGGTCGGACGGGTATCCGACACCGGACGCCGGCGGGAGTCCGGAAATGGGTCCCGCGAGCCCATCGCCGTCATCGGGATCGGCTGCCGGTTTCCGATGGCCGCCGGACCGGAGGAGTTCTGGCAGCTCCTTGCGGCCGGTACCGACGCCATGCGGCCCGTACCAGCCGAGCGTTGGGACGCCGGGTCCGTAGCCCGCCTCGCCGGTACGGTCGGCGGCCGGATACCGGACCAGGCCGGTTTCCTCGACGTACCGGTCGATGAGTTCGATCCGCTGTTCTTCGGTATCTCACCGCGCGAGGCGCAACAGATGGATCCGCAGCAGCGGGTCTTTCTCGAGGTGGCCTGGGAGGCACTGGAAGACGCCGGTGTGGCGCCGTCCGCCCTGGAGGGCAGCCGCACCGGCGTCTTCGCGGGCGTGATCTGGCACGACTACGCGGACCTCGGGGGCGGCCGGCTGGACCGGCTGTCTGCCCACTCCGCGACCGGCCGGGCGCTCAACATGGTGGCCAACCGGCTGTCGTATGCGCTGGGTCTGCGCGGTCCGAGCCTTGCTGTCGACAGCGCGTGCTCGTCGTCCCTGCTCGCGATCCACCTCGCCTGCCTGAGCCTGTGGTCCGGCGAGTCGTCGATGGCCCTTGCGGGCGGAGTGAACCTCCTGCTCAGCCCCGAGACGATGGTCTCGTTGACGGCGTTCGGCGGGCTGGCGCCGGACGGGCGATGCAAGGCGTTCGACGCGCGCGCGGACGGCTTCGGCCGCGGCGAGGGCTGTGGCGTCGTGGTGTTGAAGCCGCTGTCCCGCGCGCTGGCCGACGGCGACGACATCTGCTGCACGATCCGGGGGTCGGCGACGAACAACGACGGGCTCAGCAACGGGCTCACCGCGCCGAACCCGCTGGCCCAGGAAGAGGTGTTGCGGGCCGCGTGCGAGCGGGCCGGGGTGGCCCCGGGCGAGGTGCACTACGTGGAGACCCACGGAACCGGTACCGCGCTGGGCGATCCCATCGAGGCAGCCGCCCTGGCCGCGGTGTACGGCGTGGACCGGGCGCCGGACGCGCCGCTCGTCCTCGGTTCGGTCAAGACCAACCTCGGCCATCTTGAAGGCGCCTCGGGGATCGCCGGGTTCGTCAAGGCTGCGCTGTGCCTGCGCCACCGGGAGATCCCGCCGAACCTGCACTTCGAGACGCCCAACCAGCACATCGACTTCGACGGCCTGCGGCTGCGGGTACCGCGGGCGGTCGAGCCGTGGCCGGCAGACCGGGCGCCGCTGGCGGGGGTGAGTTCGTTCGGCTGGGGCGGTACCAACGTCCACCTGGTACTGGAGGGCTGGCGTGAGCCGGACGAGGTGTTTCCGGCCGCCGCCGACCCGGCGGACGCCGGGCCCCGGCCGAAGACGGTGTTCGTGTGCTCGCCGCACGGGCACCATTGGCTGGGCATGGGCCGGACCCTGCTGCGTACCGAGCCGGTGTTCCGTACCGCCCTCGAACGGTGCGACGCCGAGCTGTCCCGCCACACCGGTTGGTCCCTGATCGACGAGCTGTACGCCGACGAGGCGGACACCCGGTGGGACGACGTGTCAGTCACCCAGCCGGTTCTGTTCGCCATCCAGTACGCGATCGCGGAGTGGATGGTGGCGGCAGGGGTACGCCCGGACGCGGTGGTCGGGCACAGCCTGGGCGAGATCACGGCGGCGGTCATCGCCGGGATCCTCGACCTCCCCGACGCGGTCCGCCTGGTATATCACTACAGCCGGCAGCAGCAGCGGATCGGCGACCAGGGCGGCGGCATGGCCATCGTGCAGCTGTCAGCGGACGACCTGGAGAACGTCGTCGGCGGCCACCCCGAGGTGGTGGTCGCCGGGTACAACGGGCCACGGTCGACGGTGCTGGCGGGTCCGGTCACGGCGCTGGAGTCGATCGTCGCCGAGCTGAAGGCGCGCGACGCGTTGTGCGCGCTGATCCGGGTGAACCTGGCCGCGCACAGCCCCGCGATCGACGTGATCATGGACGACCTCGAGCAGGCGATCCAGGGGATCACCCCCCGACCGGGGCGCATTCCGATGCTGTCCACGGTCACCGGGCAGCCGCTCGCGTGGCAGGAGGCCGGGCCCAGGTACTTCGTCCGCAATCTGCGGGAGCCGGTACGGCTCGCGGCCGCGATGGACGCGCTGCTGGCCGACGGGTACCGGGTGTTCCTGGAGATCAGCGCGCATCCGGTGTTGGCCCCGTCGCTGGAGCAGAGCGTCGAGGACTCGGGCCTGGACGACGGCGTCGTGCTCGGCACCATGCGCCGCGCCGACGACGAGCGGCAAGGGCTGGTCGAGCTGCTCGACGCGCTCAACAAGCTCGGCGTCCGGTGCCAGCGGCCCGGTACGCCGGCCGACGGCGCCAGCGAGCTGTTCACGCTCTCCGCCAAGGCTCCGCAGGCGCTGACCGAATTCGCCGAGCGGGTCGCCGGGGCGATCGAGACCGGGGCCGTGCTGGCGGACCTGAGCCAAGCGGCCCGGCTCCGGCCGGACCATCCGTACCGGCTCGCCGTGGTCGCCCGGGACGGCGCCGACCTCGCCGAACAGCTGCGTGCCCGAGCCGTCGAGACCGGCGGGCACCGGCCTGCGGACCCGAAGTCGAAGGTGGCTTTCGTGTTCCCCGGCCAGGGGTCGCAGTGGATCGGCATGGGTCAGCAACTGCTGGCCCGGGAGCCGGTGTTCCATACCGCCATCCGCGAGTGCGACGCGGCGGCGCGGGCATACCTGGACTGGTCGATCCTCGCGGAGCTGCAGGCGGACGAGGAGACGTCCCGGCTGGACCGGATCGACGTGGTACAGCCGGTGCTTTTCTCGATCCAGGTGGCGCTGGCCCGGCTGTGGCGCTCGTGGGGCGTCGAGCCGAGCGCGGTCATCGGCCACAGCATGGGTGAGGTCGCCGCCGCGCAGGTGGCCGGCGCGCTCTCGTTGGACGCCGCCGCCCGGATCATCTGCCGGCGCAGCAGCCTCATGCGCCGGGCCAGCGGGCAGGGCGCGATGCTCGCCGTCGAGTGCACCTTGGCCGATGCCGACCGCTACATCGAGCCCTACCGCGACCGGGTCTCCGTCGCCGTCAACAACAGCCCGCGCTCCACCGTGCTCTCCGGCGACCGGACCGCGCTCGAACACATCGCGCGCCAGCTCGAGCAGGCGGACACGTTCTGCCGCTGGGTCAAGGTGGACGTCGCCTCGCACAGCCCGCAGATGGACGCGCTGCGGACCGACCTGCTCGATGCACTCGACGGGATCGGCTCGCAGCGCGGGACGGTACCGATCTACTCGACCGTGACCGGCGACGTACTCGACGGTGCCGGCCTCGACGCCGGGTACTGGATGGACAACCTGCGTCAGCCGGTGCTCTTCGCACATCAGGTGCAGCGGCTGCTCGGCGAGGACGTCCGGGTGTTCCTCGAGATGAGCCCGCACCCGATCCTGCTGCCGGCCGTCGAGCAGGTGGCCATGCACGTCGAGGTCGACGCAGTGGTCGTACCGTCGCTGCGCCGCCGGGAGGCGGAGCGCGGCATCCTGCTCGGCTCGCTCGGCGAGCTGTACGTGCGCGGAGTGCCGGTCGACATCGCCCGCGCGGCCACGCCGGGCCGGCGCGGCGTACGCCTGCCCAGCTACCCCTGGCAGCGGGAGCGCTTCTGGCTCGACGCCGACGAACCCGGTACCTCACGGCCGGTTCGGGCCCGGGCCGGCGCCCTGCTCGGCGAGCGCTTCGACTCCCCGATCGAGCCCGGTACCCACTACTGGCAGATGGATGTCGACCCGGCGACGGCGGCCGCGGGTGACCACGAGATCGGCGGAACGGTCCTGCTGCCCGGCGCGGTGCACGTCGAGCTGGCGCTCGCTGCCGCGCACGAGGTACGGCCCGGCGACCCGGTCGCGGTGACCGGGCTGCGCTTCCTCGATCCGCTGGTACTTCCCGCGGGCGGCCGCCGGGTCCAGGTGGTGCTGACCGAGAGCGGATCCCGGTCCGTGGTCCGGGTGTTCGCGCCGCGGCCGACCGGCGTGATCGCGGTTGCCGACGCGGAGCTGGAACCGCTCGGGCTGGCGGGTCCGGGCTTACCGGTGGACGTCGACGGCCTCGACGGGCGGATGACCGAGCGGCTCGACGGGGCGGAGTACTACCGCCGGCTCGCCGGGCGGGGATTGCGCTACGGCCCGGCGTACCAGGGCATCGAGTACCTCGCGCGGGCCGATGGCGAGGCGCTGGCCCGGCTGTCCGTTCCGCCGACCGTACGCGGCGCGTCGTACCACGTGCACCCGTCGCTGCTCGACGCCGCGCTCCAGGTGGTGCTGGCGCCGCTGCTCGGGCCGGAGTGGGGCGCGCGGCACACCACCGCGTACCTCAGCGAAGGGATCGGGCGGGTCACCGTCTGGCGTCGGCGCGACGACGAGTGCTGGGCGTACGCGAGCGTGCGCGACCACGACCAGGACGAGCGGGCGCACCTGGCGGATGTCCGGGTCACCAGCCTGGACGGTGAGCCGGTGCTGGAAGCGATCGGGGTCACCATCCGCCGATTGGATCACCTGCCCCGGTTCGCGGAGCAAACCTCCGGACCGGATACGGGTGGTGCCGACGGGTCGCGGTCCGAGGGACCGACCGTCGCCTCGGACCGCGACTCGCTGCTGGCCCTCGAGCCGGGGTCACGCCGCGCGGCTGTGGACGCGATGGTCGCCGAGAGCGTGGCGAAGGTGGTACGACTGCCGGCCGCGCGCATCGACGTGAACATCCCGGTACGCGCGCTGGGCATCGACTCGGTGATGTCCCTGGAGCTGCGCAACCATCTCGAGGCCCGGTTCGGCGTACGGCTATCCGCGACCGCCATCTGGAACTACCCCACAGTCCGCGACCTGGCCGGGTTCCTCGCCGGGAAGATGGCCGTCCCGCTGGACGGCGGACCGCCGGACCGGCCGGTCGTTCCGGCGCCCCGGTCCACCGAGCCGGCACCGGTGCCCGACGTCGGTATCGCGGCCGACGACCTGCTGATGCGCGAGCTGGCCGAGCTGACCGAGCGGATCGAGGGGATCTGACGTGGCGGGTGCAACGGTCGCGGACACCGGCCGCGGGTCCCAGTTGGACCAGGCGCTGGCCGCCATCCGGGTGCTGCGCGGGAAGGTGGAGGCGTTCGAACGGGCTCGGCGGGAAGAGATCGCCATCGTCGGGATCGGCTGCCGGCTGCCCGGCGGGGTGGGCTCGCCGGACGGGTTCTGGCGTCTGTTGACCGAGGGCGTCGACGCGGTCGGGCCGATCCCCCCCGTCGCGCTGGGACGCCGAGGCATACTACGACCCGGATCCGGCCGCGCCGGGGCGGATCCCCGTGCGGTACGGGGCGTTCATCGACGACGTCGACCAGTTCGACCCGTACTTCTTCGGGATTTCCCCGCGCGAGGCGGCCCGGATGGATCCGCAGCAGCGGATCTTCCTGGAGGTCGCGTGGGAGGCTCTGGAGGACGCCGGTCAGACCCGGGACGGGTTGCGGGCGAGCCCGACCGGCGTCTTCGTCGGCGCCAACTCGGCGGACTACCTCCACCTGCAACTGCACGAGCCGGACGAGATCGACACGTACACGATCGTCGGCGGTACCGGCAGCATCATCGCCAATCGGCTTTCCTACCTGCTCGACCTGCGCGGGCCGAGCATCGTCCTGGATACCGCCTGTTCCTCCTCTCTGGTCGCCACCCACCTGGCCTGCCAGAGCCTGCGCAGTCAGGAGTGCGACACGGCGGTGGTCGGCGGGATGAACCTGATCCTCTCCCCGGTGACCACGATCGCCCACGGCAAGGGCATGCCGCTATCGCCCGACGGGCGGTGCCGGACCTTCGACGCTCGCGCCAATGGATACGCCCGGGGTGAGGGCGTGGTCGCGGTGGTGCTCAAACGGTTGTCGAGCGCGGTCGCGGCCGGGGACCGGATCTGGGCGGTGATCCGCGGGTCGGCGGTCAACCAGGACGGTCTGACCAACGGGCTCACCGCCCCCAACGGCCGGTCCCAGCGCGCGGTCATCATCCAGGCCCTGGCGAACGCGCGGCTGGACGCCGGGCAGGTGACGCTGATCGAGGCGCACGGGACCGGTACCTCGCTCGGCGATCCGATCGAGGTCGAGGCGCTCGTGGACGTATACGGCGACCCGGCCGACGACCGGGGCCGGTGCGCGCTCGGGTCGGTGAAGACCAACCTGGGGCACCTCGAGGCCGGCGCCGGCATGGCCGGACTGGTCAAGGCGGCGCTGAGCATCCGGCACCGGGCGGTCGCGCCCAACCTGCACTTCCAGCACCTCAACCCGCACATCAGCCTGGACGGCAGCCGGCTGTTCGTACCGACCGCGCCGACCCCGTGGGACGAGCCTGACGAGCGCCGGTACGCCGCGGTCAGCTCCTTCGGCGCCGGCGGTACCAACGCACACGTCGTCCTCGGGCCGGGCCCGCAGGAGGCAGTACCGGAGGAGGCCGTACCCGAGGAGACGGTACCGGAGGCGGACCGGTCCGGCCCGGTCGTCCTGGCGATCTCGGCGCCGTCCGGCAACGGCCTGGCCCCGATGGTCCGGGCGTACCGCGACCACCTGCTGTCGCCCGAGGGCCAGGCCGTGTCCCTGCGCGACATCGCGTACACCGCCGCGCACCGCCGTACCCGGCACGAGTACCGCTGCCTGGTGGTGGCCGATACGCACGGCACAGCCGCGGAGCGGCTCTCCGCCTGGCTGGACGGCCATCCGCCCGCCGCGGTCGTCGGCGGTCGCGCGTCCGGCTCGGTGGCCACCGGTACCGTTTTCGTCTTTCCCGGTCAGGGCACCTACCGGCCCGGTATGGGCAGCGGGCTGATGGCCCGGTCGGCGGTCTTCCGGGACGCCGTGCGCGAGTGCGACGAGATGCTGGCCCACTGGCGGGGACGGCCGGTCCTCCAACGGCCGGTCCTTCCGGAGATTGACGAGCGCGGTGCGGAACGGGCGATCGATACCGCGCTCCCGGCCATCTTCGCGCTCGGGGTCGGGCTCGCCGCGTGGTGGCGGTCCGAGGGGATCGAACCGGTCGCCGTACTCGGGCACGGTGTCGGTGAGGTCGCGGCGGCCTACGTCGCCGGTGCGCTGACCCTGCCCGACGCCGCCCAGATCATCTGCACGGCGAGCGGCGCGCTGCGGCGGATCGCCGGAGCCGGGGCGATGCTCGCCCTCGCGCTGCCCGGCGACGAGGCCGAGGAGGCGATCGCCGGCTTCCGCGACCGGGTGGACATCGCGGTACGCAACAGCCCCACGTCGACGATCTGCGCGGGCGCCCCGGACGCCATCGCCGAGCTGGGCCGGTACCTGCGCGAGCGGGGCATCCCCGGCCAGCCCGTCGACATCGACGTCGCCGCGCACAGCCGCCAGGTGGACGCGCTGGAAGCCGGGCTGCTGGCGGACCTGTCCGGTGTGGGACCCCGGCCGGCGACGGTACCGATCCTGTCCACGGTGACCGGCGAGCTTTCCGACGGCGCGAGCTTCGGCGCCCGGCACTGGGTCCGGGTGCTGCGCGAGCCGGTACGGTTCTGGGACGCCACCCGTACCCTGGTCGAGCGCGGGCACGGCGTGTTCATCGAGCTGAGCGCGCGACCGGTCCTGACCGGCGCGGTACAGCAGGCGTTCGACGCGGCCGGGCAGGTCGGGCTGGCACTGGCGTCGATGCGGCCGGGTGAGCCGGACGACGTCGGGCTGCTCGTCGCGCTCGGCGCGCTGCACGCCAACGGCATACCGGTACGCACGGACACCCTCTTCCCGGCCACCGGCCGAACCGTACCGCTGCCGTCGTACACCTGGCAGCGGGAGCGGTTCTGGTTCCGGGAGGCGCCGGGGCCGGCCGTACCCCAGCCGGTCGTGGCCCGGGTCGAGAGCCTGGCCGCTGCCGGCGGCCACCTAGTACGCGCGCTTGCCGGGGCCGACGACCGGCAGCGGCGGGCGATGGTGCACGACTTCGTCCTCGCCACCGTGGCCGGCGCCCTCGAGTTCGAGACGGGCCGGGTGGATCCGCGGGCCGGCTTCGTCCACCTCGGCATGGACTCGCTGCTCGCCGCGCAGATCCACGCCCGGTTGGAGACCGCGCTGGAGCGCAGGCTGCCGGCGCCGCTGGTCTACGAGTACCCGACGGTCGAGGCGCTCACCGACTGCCTCACCGCGCTCGTGGTCCCGCAGCCGCCCGCCGGGCCGCCTGCCGAGCCGCCCGCCGCATCACCGGGGCGCGCCGACGTACCGCCGCCCGATGACCGGGACATCGAGGGGCTGTCCGAAGACGACCTCCTTGCGATTCTCGTCGATGAGGTCCGTACCGCAACCCGCAGGGCAGGGAGCCACGGATGACAGAGGCAGACCAGGACCGGCAGGCCGTACTCCTGGAGAGTGTCCGGGAGATCCGCCGGATGCGCGCCGAGCTGGAGCGGGTCGAACGCGCCCGGACCGAGCCGATCGCCATCGTGGGCATGTCGTGCCGGATGCCGGGCGGCGCCCACGACCCGGACGCCTTCTGGGATTTCCTGATGGCCGGCGGCGACGGCATTTCCGAGATCCCCGCCTCCCGCTGGGACGTCGACCGGTACTACGACCCGTCCGGCGAGGCCACCGGCGGGCGGATGAACACGCGGCGCGGCGGCTTCCTCCGCGGCATCGACCAGTTCGACGCCCCGTTCTTCGGCATCTCGCCGCGCGAGGCCACCTCTCTCGACCCGCAGGTACGGCTGGTCCTTGAGGTCGGCTGGGAGGCGCTGGAGCACGCGGGGCAGGCACCCGACCGACTGATGGGCAGCGCGACCGGCGTCTTCATGGGTGTCACCACGTACGACTACGGGCAGCTTCAGATGCAGCAGGTCGCCCCGGCCGACCTCGACGCGTACGGGGTGACGAGCAACGCCTCGCCGTTCGCCGCCGGCCGGCTCTCGTACTGGCTCGGGCTGTCCGGTCCGAGCATGACGCTGGACACGGCCTGCTCGTCCTCGCTTGTGGCCGTCCATCTCGCGCTGCAGAGCCTGCGCGCGGGCGAGTGTTCGATGGCGCTGGCCGGCGGGGTCAACGTCCTGCTCTCGCCGGAGTGGTTCGTGGTGCTGTCCAAGGCGCGGATGCTGGCCCCGGACGGGCGGTGCAAGACGTTCTCGAAGGAGGCCAACGGGTACGTCCGGGGCGAGGGCTGCGGGATCGTCGTGCTCAAGCGGCTGTCCGACGCGGTGGCCAACGGCGACCGGATCCTCGCCACGATTCTGGGCTCGGCGGTGAACCAGGACGGCCGCAGCGGCGGGGTCACCGTACCGAACGCCTCGGCGCAGCGCGAGGTGGTCCGTACGGCGCTGCGGGCCGGATCTGTCGCGCCCGGCCGGGTCAGTTACGTCGAAGCGCACGGCACCGGTACGCCGCTGGGTGACCCGATCGAGCTGCGCGCGCTGCACGCGGTTCTGGGCCGGCGGGACGCCGCCCAGCCGTTGGTCGTCGGGTCGGTGAAGACCAACATCGGGCACCTCGAACCCGCCGCCGGTGTCGCCGGGCTGATCAAGGCGGTGCTGTCGCTCCAGCACCAGCAGATCCCGCCGCACCTGCATCTGACCGAAGTCAACCCGGAAATCGCGCTCGACGAGCTCGGTATGACGATCCCCACCCGTGCGATAGCCTGGCCCGCGGGGGACGGCGGGCCGCGGGTGGCCGGCGTCAGCTCGTTCGGGGCCAGCGGTACCAACGCCCACGTGGTCGTCGAGGAGGCGCCCGAGCCGGCCGTACCGGAGACCGGGCCGGACCGCTCCGCGCACGTCCTCACCCTCTCCGCCCGGAGCCGGGACGCGTTGACCGCGCTCGCCGGCCGGTACCGGGACCAGCTCGCCGCCGCGCCGGCCGACGCGCTGGCCGACGCGCTGGCCGACATCTGCTTCACCGCCAACGTGGGCCGGGCGCACTTCGCCCACCGTGCCGCGATCACCGCGGGTACGACCGCCGAGCTGGCCGAGCGGGTCGCCGCGCTCGCGGCCGGCGGCGACCTGCCGAACGGGGTCGTCACCGGGCAACGGCCGACCGAGGCCCCGCAGGTGGTGTTCCTGTTCACCGGGCAGGGCGCGCAGTACCCGTCGATGGCCCGCTCGCTGTACGACACGGAGCGGACCTTCCGCGAGGTGATCGACGAGTGCGACGCCGTGCTCCGGCCGCACCTCGGTCGCAGCCTGCACTCGGTGCTCTTCCCCATCGAGGCTGACACGGCGCTGATCAACGAGACGCGGTACACCCAGCCCGCGCTGTTCGCCGTGGAGTACGGTCTCGCCACGCTGTGGCGCTCGTGGGGGATCGAGCCGGCGGCGGTCCTCGGGCACAGCATCGGCGAGCTGGTCGCGGCCTGCGTCGCGGGGGTCATGTCCCTGGAGGACGGCCTGATGCTCGCCGCCCGGCGCGGCGGGCTCATGGACGATCTGTGCACCGGCGGCGCGATGGCCGCAGTCTTCGCTACCCCGCAGCGGGTCCGCGCCGCACTGGCGCCGTTCGCCGACGAGGTATCCCTCGCCGCCGTCAACGGCCCGGAGAGCGTGGTCGTCTCCGGCGCCGAAGCCGCGCTGTCCGCGCTGACCGCGGTGCTCTCGGCGCAGGGTATCCAGAGCCGGCCGGTCACGGTTACCCGGGCGTTCCACTCGCCGCTGATGGAGCCGATGCTCGACGCCTTCGAGGAGGTCGCGGCCAGGCTCACCTTCGCCGCGCCGCGCATCCCGCTGGTCTCCGACGTGACCGGGGAGGTACTCGCCGGCGAGACCGCGTTCTCCGCGCGGTACCTGCGCGAGCAGGTACGCGCGCCGGTCGACTTCCACGCCGGGATGGGTACCCTGTTCGCCCAGGGGTACCGCACCTTCCTCGAGGTCGGGCCGGGCCCGACCCTGGCGGGGATGGCCACCCGTTTCGCGCCGCGCGACGGGCAGCCGTACCACTTCCTGCCGTCGCTGCGGCCGCGCCACGACGACTGGCGGGTCCTGCTCGACAGCCTCGGCGGGCTCTACGCCCGCGGCTGCGACGTGGACTGGGTGGCGTTCGACCGGGGCCGCGCGCGTCGGCGGGTGACCCTGCCGTTCTACCCGTTCCAGCGCACCCGGCACTGGTTCACGCCCAGCGCGCGGCCGGCCACGGCGACGACGCCGGTCCCGGCCAGGACCGCAGCGGCGGCCAACGGCGCCGCGCCAGAGCGGCTTCTCGGCCGCCGGGTGCCGTCGCCGCTGCCGACCGTCCAGTTCGTCAGCCGGCTGACGGTCGCGGAGCACGAGTGCCTCGCCGACTGCGTCATGGACGGGGTACCCATCGTCAACGTCGGCTTCTACCTCGAGGCCGCGCTGTCGGCTGCCCGGGAGGCGTACGGGACCGGGCCGGTCGTCGTGGCGGAGTGCCTCGTACCGCAGAGCATGGTGCTCGAGCCCGGCGAGGTCCGCGACGTCCAGCTCCACCTGGAGCCCGACGGTGCCTACCGCTACTACGCCGGGTACCCGTCGACCGACGGGCCGGCGCGTTGGGTACTGCACGCGCAGGGCCGGGTCGGCTCGGCCGAGGATACGGCCGGACCGGCGGTGGACGTGACCGCCGCGCGGCAGCGGCTGGGCCGCGAGATGTCGGGTACCGAGTTCTACCGACTCCTCTGGGGACGCAAGCTCTATCTCGGCGCGTCGGCGCAGTGGATCGACCACGCCTGGTATGCGCCGGGCGAGGCGGTGGCCCGGATGCGCGCCCCCAGGCCGGGCGAGGCGGAACCCTACCTGCTGCACCCCGGGCTCACCGACGCCATGCTCCAGCTGGTGTTCGCGTGCCTGCCGGATGCCGCGGCCGGTGCCGCGTACATGCTCGTCGGGATCGACCGCTTCGTGCTGCATGCACCCGTGCCGCATCAGCCGCTGTACTGCCACATCGCGCTCGCGCCGTCGTCGGACCCGGCGTCGTTGCTGGTTGCCGACATCCGGTTGCAGGACGAGGCGGGGCCCCCCCCGGTCGAGGGGGGGGGGGGTTATTTCTAACGGGGGGGCAAAACCCCCCGGGTGCGCGACGAC
>Ga0137379_10000689_pt1 | contig 30090 bp, 28 predicted proteins | sample SagtaG_18_FD_104812 | JGI IMG/M metagenome (GOLD analysis project Ga0137379, IMG submission 104812) | Vadose zone soil microbial communities from Sagehorn Ranch, Mendocino, California, USA - Sage2_L_80_16 metaG | ecosystem: Environmental > Terrestrial > Soil > Vadose zone | place: USA...
AACTGACCGTCGTCAGCCTTGCCGAGCGGGGCCGGTCACACGGAATCCGCCACTTTAAGTTGGACGCCTGGCGGTCCAGGCGTCCAACTCCACTTGGCGAAGCGCCCGCCAGCGGGCTCGCCGTCGCCACCATGAATCGGACGCGACACACGCCCCCTCGCCTCCCGGCCGCAAAGCGCCGACGGCGGCCCGGCACCTGGGCTTCACCGCGCGCATTGTTGAGCGTCACGACAATGTCAGTGGAAACGTCACGACTATGTCAGTGGCGGCGTCACGAGATGTCAGTAGCGCCGAGGTCGTCCGCCGGCCGAACCGTCAATTCCGGTTCTGCGATTAGGCCGCCGGAACCCCCTTCTGTCCCTACGGTGCTGACACCACCGCGGCGGTGCCGCGCCGCCAAGGCAGCGACAGGGTGGCCCATCCGGTCGGCGGCTGGGTCCTGGCCACGCACTCAGGTTCCTGCCCCTTTGCGGCTCGCCGAGGGCGCGCTCATGGTGTCCGGCTGCGGCATCGGCCGGGCACCGTGGTGATGACCCCGGGCCGGGCCGGGGACTGGCCCGGGCCGGGGGCGGGCCTCCGGCCCGGGCCACCCGCGGCTCGGCGACCCGGAACCCGGCCCGGGCCGGGCCGCGGGCGCTCCTTCGCAGGTATCCGGCCCGGCCCGGGCCCCGCGGGCCGGGGATGTTGCGGGCCGGGCCGGCGGGGGCTCGCCGGTTCACCGCCCGCCCGACTGGCACCCGCCCGTGCGGGGTCCGCAGCGGATACGGGCCGACCAGGTGCCGGTCAGCGGCCCGCGGCTCGGCCCCGAACTCGGCCCGGGCCGCGTAGCGGCTACCGGGCCCAGCCTGGGTGCTCACTCGCGGTCCTCCGGCCCGGCCGACCGGGGCACCTTGGGTGCACGGTTCTTACAGATACCTGGCCCTCATGGTCGGATCAGCCGAGTCAGCGGGAGCCCGAACGGTCACTGTTCCGCAACCTTGCGGTCGGCACCTCTGCGGCCAGGCGGTCACCCGCTGAGCGGGCAGCCCTCCCGGGAGATTAGTCTCGCAGAGACAGTTCCCGGGTCAGCGTGGGGCGGAACGGGGTACCTGCCGCTGGCCATGGGCTTGACTCCCCACGACGCGAGGAGTTCCAGGAGATCGCCGGACGCCGGACGCCAGTCGAGAAACCCCCGGTTGGTCAGCTCGAACGTGCGGCCATCCGGTGCTTCGAGGTATCTCCTGCCCGTCGCTGCGCCGAGATCGCGAAAGCCACCGGCCACGTCGAGCCGCTCTTCGAGCGCGTCCCAGACGTCGCCCAGCAGCACTGGGCCGGAAGGCTGCCCGGGAGCCAGAGCCGTAGCCTGGGCAGCCGCCACCGCGGGCCCGGTGACGGTATAGGTGTCGAGCTTATGGACAGCCAGCAGCGGGGCAGAGATGCCCTGAGGGCCGGCTGTGAAGACGCCCTCAATCCGCGGCAGAACCACGCCGGCGAGAAGGCAGACGAGGCCGATCGGGAGCAGGGTCACGCTGACCGCCGTGGCGCACAGCCCGCTGGCCCCGATGGCCAGCAGCGCGGCCCCGGCGACCACCAGGCCGAGCGGGCCGTAACGCCACAGGATCCGGTACTCCCAGCGCGGGTCCCCGTGGCCCCGTGCGGACGCATCTTGCATCCATGCAGGATATGACCCGGTCGCGTGGTCTGGCGCGAAGCCGACCACCCCGGGCCGCAGTGCACACCAGGGCAGTTCGGGAAACTGGACGCCGTAGCGGTGCTGACGGGTCCGTTGTTACCGGTATCCGGCGCACCAGGGAACGGGGTTCTGCCGACGGCACTGACCAGCTCACTTTCTGGGAGCCAGACCGCCGAGGTTAGAGACCAGCGCATTGACTTCCTCGGGACGCTCTTGCGCCCAGACCGCGAGGAAAGCGCCAGCGACGATCATTCCGGCGGTGAAGTCGAGGTCCTCCCCGATCTGCTCGAATACCGTGTGGCGGTCGCGGTTCGTGAGAGCTCGGTCACGGACGACTTGCTTGACCCGCTCCTGGGCGCTGGTCGGCAGTTGCATCGAGACCGTCAGCCGCGCCGCGACATGATCTAGCCGGTCATGCACGACGTCGAATACGTGCGCCTCCGGGTCGGCGCGACCGGGCAGGGCGAAGATCCGCTGGGCAGGATTTGCTTTGCCGGCCTGGTCTGCGTCAATGAAGCAGACGGACGGGAAGCTGGATGTCGTCGGGTCGAGGTTGTGCTGTTCGTTCACCTTAATCGCCGGATCGGCGCCACCCATGCCGTGGATCTTGACCGCATCGATCTCGATCCCGCCGTGATAGCGCAGGGCGGTGGTGACCATGAGTTCGGCGAACGGGTCCTCCACGAAGATGGCCAGCTTCGCATCGATCTGGCCGGTGATGGTGCGCAGTGCCTTGATGTCGAGCTTTCCCTGAAGGACCTCGCCGTTGTATGCGGCCCAGATCGCCTTGGGGGGCAGCGGGTCCAACGCGTCGTTGCTGTGCGTGGTGAAGATCACCTGGCAGGACTTGCGCCGCGCGACTTCGATCAGGTATTCGACCATCCGCCGCGTGGCGATGGGGTGCAAGCCGTTCTCGATCTCCTCGATCAAGATCATCGCCCCGTCGGGCGCCTCTTCGATGGCCGTAACGATGCGGATCACGCTGGCCTCGCCAGCCCCGAAATGGAACTCGGAGTACTCGGTGCCGTCGGGATTGCGCGCGGCGAACAGGGTGGCCTTGCCCTCGGCGTCGATAGAAAGCCGGTTGCAGCCCTGCATCTCCTTGCCGAGGACTTTCTCGACGGCGTCGATGACCGGGGCGGAGAGCGCGATCTCGCTCTTGGCGACGAACTTGTTGCCGACCGCCTTGACCAGTTCCCTGCGCTCCGTGGCGGGAACGGTGCGCGACACGCCGAAGAGCAGGACGTCCCGCGGGATCGCCTTACGGTTCCACTTCAGCAGCGGGAAGCTCGCCGTCCGCTGCAGCGAGAGGCGCGGGCTGAGCTTCTTGTCGATCACCTCATACTCGATGATCCAGTCCTTCATGCTGGCGTCATAGCGCCCGCTCTTGGCGAAGAAGGTACCGGGCGCGATGCTCTTATAGACCATGCCCGCCGCGCCGAGGATGGTGCTCTTCCCGCCGCCGTTGGGTCCGACCAGGGCAGTGACGGGAAAGTCAAAACTGACCACCCTGTCGCTGAACCCCCGGACTCGCCTGAGCGTGATCCGGCGCAGGTAAGAACCGTAGTTCCCGGCGCTTACCTTTTCTTCCAGGTACCGGATGTCGCTGTCCCGGATCTCGCTTCGGTAACCGCTCATTGTGATGCTTCTGCTCCCGCGTATGCCCGGTGCTTGCGTCAAGCGCGCGAGGCGACCGCCGTCTCACGCGCATCAGGGCCAGACTACCCGATAGGCGCGCGCCGACGTGCCTGCTGCGCGCCCTATGGGTGAGTGGACAGGTCGGCCTGCACCAGTCGGAATCACCTATCACGACTATGTCAGTGGCGGCGTCACGAGATGTCAGTAGCGCCGAGATCCTCGGCCCCGGCTGAACCGTCAGCTCCGGTTCCGCGATTAGGCCGCCGGAACCATCTCCTGTCCCTGCGACGCTGACACCACCGCGGCGGTGCCGCACCGCCAAGGCAGCGACAGATCGGGCGATCCGGTCGGCGGCTGGTCCTGGCCGCGCACTCAGATTTCTGCCCGGGAGTGAGCGGGCCTCCGGCCTTCGACGGGCACGCCCGGCCCGGCTCGGCTCGGGCCCCTCGGGCCGGGCGTGTTGCGGCCTGGTCCGGTTTTCGGCCCCGGCGGGCGCGGCCCGGCCCGGAACCCGGCCGGGCCGGGGGAGCGCACCCCGGGCCCGGCCCGGGGTGCTCACTCGCGGGCCTCCGGCCCGGCCCCGCCAGGCCGGGCCGGAGAACCTGACGGCCGGGCCAGCTCGAACCGTCCCTGCTGCCGGGAATGCCCGCGTCGCTCGCGGAACTGCTAGCCGGCTGGGCTGAGAGGGCGGATCCGCGGGAGGTAGCCGAGCTGACCGGCCTTTCCGCAGAGCGCGTCAGGCAGCAGCGCCGCCAGCCCGGTGCCCGGTAACTGCACCGCCAGGATGACCTCGATGTGCATGCGGCACGTTATGCCGGGCGTCGGCATTTCAGCGTCCTCCGGGTTGAATTAGGCTATATTTTTGCTGTTCAGATTGCTTTTAGCGTAGTCGTGTTCGATCCTGGCCAGGTGAACCAGGATCGTCTGCGGGCTGAACCTGACCGTATACTCGTCGCCCAGCTCACCGGTACGGCGCGGCATCACGCTAGGTGGCGCGAACTGACCGGGGACGAGGAGGGCGCCGCGGTGGCCGAGCTCCGTGAGCTCGCCGACGGCCGGGCCGATCTGCTCGCCGAGGTCGCCGGGATCCTCGAGGGCGCGTCCGCGGGGGAACTCCACGAGCCGCTCGCGCGCCAGGCCGCGCATCTGTGCCGCATGGCCGGGGCCGACCCGGAGGCGATCCCGCAGTGGACTGCCGAGGGCAAGCGCAGGGCCGCGAACGCGCGCATGAGGCCCCACGGCGGCTATGGCCTGGGATTACAGAGAAGGCTCGCCCGGAGGAGGTGCCAGCCGTGACGGAGGCGTTGGCGAAGCGGCAGAGCCCTCCACGGGCGAAGCGCGGGTAAGCCGGAGCCCCAGCCGGAAATCCACTGGGGCATTTTGGTTACCTCGTACTCCGGCTTTTCCCGCGGGCCGCAGATCCACTGGTCGCGGTCGCGTGACCCTGCTCCCGATCGGCCTCGTCTGCCTCCTAGCCGGCGTGGTACTGCCGCGGATTGAGGGTGTCTTCACGGTCGGCCCCAGGGCATCTCTGCCCCGTTGCTGGCTGTCCACAAGCTCGACACTTATACCGTCACAGGGTCGGCTGTGACCGCCGCCGAAGCTGCGGCACTGGCTGCCGGGCAGCTTTCCGGGCCCGTGCTGCTGGGCGACGTCTGGGACGCGCTCGAAGAACGGCTCGGCGTCGCCGGCGGCTTTCGCGATCTCGGCGCGGCGGCGGGCAGGAGATACCTCGAAGCACCGGATGGGCGCACGTTCGAGCTGACCAACCGCGGGTTTCTCGACTGCCGTCCGGCATCCGGCGATCTCCTGGAACTCCTCGCGTCGTGGAGCGTCAAGCCCATGGCGAGCGGCAGGTGCGCCGTCCCGCCCGATGTCGCGCCGGACAAGGCGACTGGTTCTTTCTCCGCGCGACTAGTTTCCCGGGAGGGCCGCCCGCACGGCGAGTGACAGCCTCGCCGCAGAAGCGCCGACCGCGCACCGGCTTCCCCTATTGCTGGGTCGGGTCGTAGGCCTGGCCCTGCTCGCCTTCCGCAGCCGCGTGAAACGCTGGGCGTCTTGGTTCAGCATGTCAGCTCGCGGAGGAATACCATACAGTCTGATCCGACAGCCCGCCGGTAGGGCACTCGCTCAGTAGGGCGGGCACTTGATCGGCTTGCCCCACTCGTAACTGGCGGGGCGGAACGCGTGGGGCCACGTGGCGACGTCCGCGTGCTGGACTGCGCCCGTGTTGGCTTCCTTGCGGACAAGGGTCTTCGGCACGTTCCCGCCGGGCTGGTATGCGGGGTTGGGAAGGCGGACGGACCGGCGGGCCGCACCGCGGCGCGCGTCGACCTGGCGGCCGAGCACGACCGGAGACAGGTGCCGGACCGCCTGGTACCAGTCGGTGCTGTCGTGCTTGACCTGGCGGCCGGTGACAGCCAGCCAGGCATGCAGCATCTCGTGAGTCAGGAGGTCGTCGACGTACCCGGTACCGCGACTGAACGCCGACGAGAACAGCGAGATCCGCGGGCCGTGCTCCCAGCCAGCTCGTGTCAGGCCGTCGCAGTGGCCGTAGGCGGTGATGCCGATGACGATCGGCAGCTGTCCCGGGAGCTCCGGGTAGAGAGCCGGCCGGAGACGCGCATAGGCGTCATGGGCGTACGCCCCGGCTTCTCCCCAGAGTTTGACGGCGGCGTCCCGGAAAGAGATCTTCACGTAGTCAATTTAGCTAGGATGACTACAGATGTGGCAGCTTTTGCGGTGGAATCGCGCGCCGTCGCTGCCGGTGGCAGGCTGGTCACATGAACAGCCCGCTGGATGAGATTCCCGGCTATCAGACGATCAGGGTGACCGCGCCGCAGACATGGGAGGCCGCCCGGGCCGATGAGCAGGCCTGGCGGGCGCGGGGCGCCTACCCGGACCTGTGCTTTGCCGGCGGCCCGGCGTTCGGGGTAGCGCACGAGCGGGACCAGGGCGGCTGGCAGCTGCACCGGCATTTGTCGGCGCCATTCCCGCAGGATGCCCGCGAGAGCATGGGCGCGCACTTCCGCCTGCTGGCCAAGGACCAGCCCGAGGACAGCGCCGCCCGCAGCGAGTGCCTGCGCGCGGCCGAGCGGCTGGACTGGGAGGCGGTCGATGAGATGACGGTGCTGGGCGCCCGGTACCGGGTGGTGCGCGCCGACCAGTTCCTCCGGTCCGGCCCGTACGGGCCCGAGCCGCCCCGCCCGGCGGACCGGGACGCGGGTGAGCCCGGGCAGGCGCACGGCCTGCCGGACCCGGCGGAAGGACTCGTGATCGACCCGGTCATCCCGGCTTGTATGTCCGAGGGCATGCTGACGCTGGAGCTGCTGGATTCGATGCGGCAGCGCGGCTCGGTGCCGCCGGAGGTGCGCGAGGACCTGGCGCGGGCGGCCCGGACCCATCCGGGCGGGGTGCTGCTGCCGCCGGCGTTCATCGTCGGGGAACTCAGGCGCGGCCGGTGGGGGCCGGTGCAGGTCACCGGCTTGCCGACGCCGCAGGCGGCCAGGGACAGCCTGGTGAGCCACCTGCGCGTGTGGATTCCCTACGAGCTGGACCTGGACCCGGGCCAGCGCGCGGTGTACGCGGCCGCGGCGGACACGGTCGAGGCGGAGCGGGCTGATGAGGTGACGGTGGCCGGGCGCCGCTTCCGGATCGTGCGGGTGGAGCGGCTGGTCCGCATCGGCCCGGACGGCCCCGAGGGACCGCGCCCGTCTGACCCGGACCCGCAGCCGCCCGTCATGATCCAGGTGCAGCAGTCGCCTCAGGGCGGCGAGCAGGACGAGGACAAGCCGATTGAGCTCAGCGGGGACGCCAGGAGACTCGCCCGGCTCGTCCACGAGGAAGAAGCGCGCCTCAAGGCCCGCCGTGCGAACAGCTGAACCATGTCAGCATGGCCAAGGGCACGTGTGCTTGCCCCAGAACCTCGCGGCCAGCCAGAGGGCTGGTTTCGCTTGCGTCCCGGGCTCTGCACCCGATGAGCTGATCTGCGCACGGGACGGCTCACCCGCGGGCCGACGGCGGCAAGGTCCGATGGCATCGACGTCAGGATGGTGATCTTGTGGACGGCCAGGGAAGGGCGCCCGGCCCTGGCGGCGACGCCGATACGGCTGGCGCGGACATCGCCGCGGTGGCACGGTTCCCGGGATGGCTTCCGGCTGACGGCAGCGGTGACAGCCAGACACCTGAGCAGAAGCTGCGGGCGATCGCCGGCTCTGTGTCGCGTGCGGGCGAATGGTCCGCTGCTGCCGGGTCGGAGTGCGAGCCGCTGAGGCGTGCGCTGGTATTCCGGCCGTGGCCGGCGCGGTCCCTTCATGTAGTGGGAGACAGCCCGCTGGCCACGGAATTCAGGCGGCTCATCGCGGCCGGTGCGGTACCTGGATGGGACCTGCATCCGGTGCCGGCCGGGCGCACCCCGCTGCACGTGCTGGCCGGGCCGCTGCACCGCCTGTCCGGCAGCAACCGGTTCTACAACCTGCTCGAACGGGAAGGATTTGCCTACGTCGAGGAGGTCGCCGCCACCCCGGACGGCTGCCTGCTCGAGCTGCGCAACAGCGGGATGAAATTCATCGCCGCGGTGCGGCAGGTCCTCGCCGACCTGGAACCCGGCGGCGCATCGGCCACCTCAGGCAGCCGTCCCGGCCCAGGCGGTGCCGGGCAGGCCGCGGGCGGCCCGGCACCTCCGGCCGGGATGCCCGCGGACGCGGCCATGGCGCTGCAGGTCGTGGCCGCATGGGCTATCGCGGAGCGAGGGGCCCAGGAGCTCGGGGACCTGCTCACGTTCGCTCCCGGTCTGGGAGACCTTCCGCCTGACGTCGCCCGTAGCTGGGACCGCATCCGCCAGCTTGGTCTTCATCGGCTGGCTGGGACGGCGCTTGCGGACGGCGACCTGCCGCGGCTGGCCCGGGACCTGCTCGGTGAAATCGAGGAACGGCGGCGGCTGATTCTCACTTCGCGCACCTTCGCTCCGGGCCGGCGCACCTACGACAGCCTCGCCGCCGAGCTCGGCGTCGGCCGCGAGCGTGTCCGCCAGCTCGAAACCTCGGCGCTGCAGCAGCTGGCCCGCGCGGCCGCGCACGACCGGTACCGCCCGCTGCGCTGGCGCGCGGCATCGGCCACCCAGCCCGGCAGCACCAACCCTGCCGCCGTGATTCCCGGCGCACCGCCGTGGATGGGCAAGCTGCTGTCCTGGCTTGCAGGGACCTCCTGACGACGGACTGACCCCGGCCGCGGAGCCGGTGATTCCGGCGGAATCATCCGCAGCCGCCGGAGATACCCAGGCGCCGGGCCGCGCGCCAGTCAGCGCAGACGCCACGCATCGACATGGCCCCGGCAAAGGGCGCACCGCTTCCGGCGCGCTGGCATCGCCGCATTAAATGCTGGCTGCCGTGCCGGGCCTGCCGTCTCAGCCAGGCCTGCCATCAGCGCGTTCTGCAGTGGCCGCGAGCTCGAGCAAGGCCGCGGCGACGGCCCGGGCCTGGCCGGGGGTGATCTCGACGTACAGGTCGGTGTTGTACTCGGTGGTCGCCAGCTGGAGCTCGATGAGGCCGGGGCCGGCTTCGGCGTCCAGGGGATGCGTCCAGGATTTGAGGATCACCTTCACGACCATCGCCGGGTCGTCTTTCAGCATCCGGTATGAGGTCGGTACTGCGATCTCCGGCCCGTAGTGGTGGTAGCCGTCGTCGGTGTGGATCTCACGGGCATCCCTCCAGCTGCGACCTGATCCCGCGCCACGCTCCGTCGCTGGCCATCACGGGGGCACCAGCTGAAAGTGAGGGTGGCAGTCGCCGTACCCTTCGATCGTGCCTCTGACCATGTCAGCCCGTATGCAACCCAGAGCGTTCAGTGACCTCCGCAGCCCGACAGTGACCCGGTTGCAGAGACTCGGGGCTGTGGGGCTGGGGGTTGGCTTCATGCTGATCCGCGCCGCCTCGCCGAGTCCCACCGCAAGTCCCAGGTCGAGCCACACCCATCCGGCAGCTCACGTCACGCCCGCGAGCACCGGGGCACCTCTGTCAATCGCGCTGCCGACATGGATCGGCGCTATTGCTACCGTGGTCCTGGCCGTCGGCGCCGGATTCACTGTCTACTATGCGCGGAAGGCGTTCCGCGAGCAGGCCGAGGAGGCCAGGATTCTCCGTGAGGAGAGCGAACGAGATATTCAGCAGCGTCGCCGCTCTCAGGCCAGCCGCGTGTTCATCCACCAGGAAGCTGCTCCTGCAGAACATGATCCCCAGCTGGCCGCAGCCCAGATGGGCGCCGCGATACGCAGTCGTGATGAAGCCACGATCCTGGTCGCTGCAAGGCTGTCAAACACCAGCAAGCAGCCGGTCTACGACATCGCGATCCGGTGGAGCATCAGTGGCGCGCCCCTCGGCGGTCCTCACGTGGAGCCGTACCTCATGCCCGGTAAGGAGCTTCTGCGCGCCCAGAGCTGGACTCCGTCGGCGGGTATCACCGGCCTTGCCGTGAAGGTCGAATTCAGCGACGCAGCCGGAATTCGCTGGCGAGCCACTGACCGCGGGGAGCTGGCCGAGCTGTGCAGCGCGACCCGGCCGCCGCCCGACACCGCCTACTGCGGCTACGCGCCTGGCCATAAGGGCGATCATCGCTGGGATCTACCTGCCACCAAGCTGCTCGTTACAGGCTCGACGCCAGGAGCAATGGATGATCCCCGACGAGGACGGGTGAGCTAGCCGAGATGAGCCCGGAGGACGCGGCACGGCTGGTGTGCCGCCCGGACCCTCGCCGATCTCGGCGAGGGGACCGCCCTGTGGCTGGGACGATACGCCCGTTTATCCATAGTGGGTTGTCCATCCTCCCGCCGGGCAGCCGCCGCGGCCGGATCGGCCTACTTCTTCCCAGGGAACAGCGCTATCAGCGCGAGACCGATCGCCATGACCACGGCAATAACCGTGATCATGACGGAGCGCGTGCTGACATAGACGCCGCTGACACCGGCCAGCACGTCGTTGACGAGGGTGAGGAGCGGCCCGGCGCCGGGCCGCCGACGCGGCGAGGGAGAAGGATCGGCGGGAGGAGCGGCGGGGGGAAGCGGGCCGGGTGCAGGGTGCCGACCCGGCCTTCGGGGCCGCCGGTCGCTGCGAGAGCGGGCCGGGCCCGTCCGCGCTCGTTCGTTCGCTGTGCTGTCGAAGCTGGTCATGCGTGCATGTTTATGCGGAAAGTAATCGACAGTCTACTTAGCGCTATACGGTGCTAGACCGTGCTATACCGGATGACTTACAGGGCTCTGACCTGCGGTGATGCACTCCGAAACCCTGACGGAGGTGTCAGGTGTGACCGCTTTCTGAGACGATCTTGGCTCGCATTGCGGACATCGCCAGGCCGCTCAGCCAGCGGGCAGGTGCGGGCTGGAGAACCGCAGCGCCTTACCGGCCTGGCGGGTGGCGACGGGCGACGGGACGTAAAAATCTTTCTCCGGTCCTCCCCGGACAGCCGGCCCGGGCGCCGAGATGGCAACGGAGCCGGGCATGCTAGCTACCCCTCTGCAAGAACATGGTCCACGTGACACGTTGGCCGGTATCAGAGGCGAGCGGGAGGCAAAGCGATGACCGGCAGTCCTTACGCGACACTGGCGGACGTCCTGCAGACGGACGTGACAGCCCTGAGAGATGTGTTCTTCTATCACACGAGCCGGCACCAGTGCCGGAGGGACGAGTGCGAGGCGCGTGAAGAGCTGAGCCTTGTGCGCGACAAGATCAGCGAAATGATCGAGCGTGAGACGGCTAGTTTCCCGCCCGCACCCCAGCGGTCCGTTACGTTCATGCCGCTGCCGCCGGAGCTGAAGGCCACGCTGGCGCAGTCTGACAGCTGCGGCCCACGCAATCGCGATCCCTGATGCCGTGCAGGCGGCTATGGACCAGGAGGCCCGTAGTGCAGGCGACTTCATGACACGGCCTTAACCGGGAGTTCTCTGCACCCGCAACCCTCAGCGCGATCATGCGGATTACTCCGGACATCGACAGCGAGGAGCCCGAAGACCGTCTCGATGAACGATTTCCTAACGGACACCCTGGTGACACGTTCCTTGCCGGGACCCGGCTAGTGCGGGATGGCCGTGGCGCTCCCGGTGGACAGTTGTCATGGTCAGCGGTAGGCGGATACGGCGGCGAAGAAGATCGCCATGGCGGTGCCGCCGGCGCCGGCGCCGGCCAGGACAGCCTGGGCCGGCCCAGCGCCAGCGATGCGGGCGGTGAGGCCTGCGGTGAACGCGACGTTCAGGGCGCCGGACAGGGCAAGTAGCAAGGTCAGGACCTGCACCGTGTGCATCGGATCTCCCATGGCTCGTAGCCGCCTAGCGGGGTAGCGCGAGCTAAAGCCTACCGTAGTCTTAACAAGGTTATGGTAGGCTTGACGTGGAGGTCAGGCGGTGAAGGCAATGGCTGGCGAGGAAACCCGGCCGCCGTCCTGGCACGGAAAGGTGGTTCATCAATGTCTCAGGAGCTAAGCCCTCTCGAGCAGCGCGTGCGCGCGTTCCTCATCAGCACGGCCAGGCAGGCAGACCCGGACAGGCCGTCCAGCGCGAAGACCGAATACCAGCAGCTCGGCAAGGCCATCGACCCACAGGAGCAGTACTGGGCGTGGCCGCGATTCCGGGGCCTGGGCGAGGTGCTTGGCAACGTCAGCGTCTTCGAGCACGAGCATGACCGCCCGCTGCTCTCGGCGCTCGTCGTCCAAGCGGGAACGCATCAGGCCGGAGATGGATTCTACAAGGGCCTGCTCAACAAGCGCCTCGGTATCCAGCTCCCGCCTGACCAGGAGCGCGCCTTCTGGCGCGAGGAGGTCCGGAAGGTGGTCACGTACTGGAATGCGGCACCGGGCGAGGAGGAGCCTGACACGCAGGCCAGGGCCCTGGCCCTTATCACCAGGATCGAGAGCGACCTGAAAGAGGTGCGTGCCCTGATCTCTGCCGGGTAGACCGCCGGCGGCAGTACCCGCTGCACGGAGCCCGCCAGGCTATCTGTCCCTGGCGGGCTCCCGCGTGACCGGGGGAGCCTCGGTGCCGAGGCCGGCTCGATATGGCCGTCAGCGAGCAGGTGCTGGCTGAGCTGGCGGAGCATGTGTCTACGCGGCCCCAGACGCGCCCGGACACGAGCCCGAGGGCAGTACGTGGTGCGGCTTTTCCAGCTGCCACCAGGCGAGGTCGGGGGTGCCGATGGTGTGCTTGAGGTGGTGGGCGAGGAATACCAGCCACCGCTCGGCTCGTTCGGCCGTGTCCAGCGGTCCGGTGCGGAGAGCCGGGTAGGCGGCGGGGATGAACGCGTCGAACAAGTGCGCCTCGACCGCTTCCCGGCTGGGAGGCCGCAAAGCTCGGCCGGATCGGGCATGGCCCCGGCGGTCTCAACAGTGTCCGGATGGCCGAGCTGACCGCGACCTGGAAGGCCGCCGTCCGCCGCCACCGGGCCGTCAAGGGGCCTGGTGACCAGGGCGCGTAGGGACGGGCAACGCGGAGAAGATCGCCGCCGCCGTCCAGTGCGAGCGCGAGGTCTCCGGCGAAGCAGACCGCATCCTGGCCGCGTACCACGCCGAGATGAACCTCATCATCCGCGGCAGCCCGGACAGGATGATGGAGTTCCACGCCGAGTGGGACCAGGCGTCGGCCGCCCGCGAACCAGTTACCGGCGCGCTAGCCCAGGCCCGCGCACAGCGCCGGCCGGGTGCATCTGACCCTTCTGGCAGCTAAACCCCGCCGGCCAGTGACAACGAACGTTCCTTTTTGTCATTGAATCTTGCTCGTCTGGCATCCTCTGCCACTCAACTTTCCCCGATTCGCCGCCAGCTCAGCAGCACGTGCGCCCTGATGCAGGCTGGGCGGCTAACGGGGAAGCTGGCTGGGCTTCAGCCCGAGCAATCTTCATCGGCACGAGTAACTCCCGGCCACTACTTGAAACGGGCAAAACGGGCATCCTGGCCTCCGTGGATTGTCAATGAAGTTTCCTCAGTGCAGGTCAGAGAGCTGGATCGAGCAATCTGCGCTGTCACCGGACACGACCCGCCTCGAACCCGTTACCGTGGCCCGGTAGAACCGGCCGCGCGGCGCCTGGCGGCGTTGCGCGGCGTGCGGCACGTCCGGTGACGGTCAGGAGCTGAACGACCAGCTCTTGCCGCTGCCTATCAAGGCCGACGAGCGCGGTCAGGTTGTTGGGCGCTGGAGGCGTTTAGCGGTCGGCGGTGTGAGGTCCTGCCAGGGCTGGCCTGGCCCGGTCCACGGGTGCGCGGTGCGGGCCAGGCAAGGGGGGTGGGGTTAGTGGTGGAGGTGCTGTTCGGCAGCCAGATGGTGATGGCGCGGGCGGCGCCGGCCAGGGCGCCGCGCAGGGCGGCGCATGCCAGCCAGAGCCGTTCGGCGCGGGTCAGGTCGGGATCAGGAGTGGTCATCGCGTGCCTCCTTGGTGAGGGCGGGTAGGGCGCCGGTCGGCGTGCTTCCAACCTTGGGCCAGGCCCGGACCCGGCGGCTGAGTTGCGATGAGCGGCTACGGGGGCCTGCTTGTTTGCGCTTGTCAGCTCCTGTCCGCGCGCGGCAGGGATAATGCTGGTTGCGATGAGTGGCGACGGGAAAGGCAGCGGGGCGCGGCGGCCGCGGGCGATCAGCCGGCCGCAGGTGCCGCCGGGACCGCTGGCCGACCTCAAGGCCCTGCTGTACGAGCTGTACCTGGCGGCCGGGACGCCGACGCTGGACCGGGTCGCCGCGTGGATCGCGGCGGATGAGCATGAGGATCTGGCCGGGGCGCCCGGCCGGGACACTATCGCGCGGATCATCGGCGACCCGGGGATGCCGCCCTCACAGGCCGACGTGGCCGCGGTGGCCGCCGTGCTGGCCCGGGCCGCCCGCTGGGATCCGGGCGATGCGGCCGGGCGTGCCCGCGACCTGTGGATAGCGGCCCGGATGGCTGCTGTTCGTGTCCCGGTGGCTGGGGTCCGGGTGAGCGAGGCGGATCCGCGGCGGCTGGGCGTGCACGCGGCTATCACCGTGCCCGGGGTGCCGGACGAGATCCCGCCGGAATACGTGCCGCGGGAATTGGATGAAGCCGAGTACGGGGTGCGGGCCAGAGTGGCGGCCGCTGCAGAGCGGGGCGGTTTCGTGCTGCTGGTCGGCGGGTCCTCGGTCGGCAAGACCCGGAGCGCGTTCGAGGCGGTCACCGCGCTGCTCCCGGACTGGTGGCTGGTGCACCCAGCCGGGCCAGGTGAGGTTGCGGCGCTAGCTTCCGGTCCGCTGCTGCGGATGGTGGTGTGGCTAGATGAGCTGCAACGGTACCTGGGCGGCGAGCACGGCATGACCGGTGGGATGGTGCGGGGGCGCCGACCCGAACGCACGGGAACGGGAAGTGCTCGACCTGGCCGACATCATCCGCATCGGCGCGGAGTTCAGCCCGGCCGAGCAGAACCGGGCCCGCGCCGCTGCGGCCCGTGACCCGCGGCTGCGGGAAGCGCTGGAAGCGGCCGGGTACGGGCTTACCCAGACCCTAGCGGCCGCGCCGCAACTGGTCGCCCGCTGGGAAGACGCCCAGGCGGCGGACCCGTACGCGTGGGCGGTGCTGACCGCGGCGCTGGACGCGGCCCGGCTCGGCGCCCGGGCCCCGCTCACCGCCGGGTTCCTGCGCGACGCCGCGCCGGGCTACTGCACCAGCGCCCAGCAGGCCGAGGCACCGGGCAACTGGTTCGAACAGGCCCTGGCCTTCGCCACCGGTAAGCTGCACGGCGCCGCCGCCCCACTCAGCCCCGCCGGGATTGGCATGGGCCAGGTCGCTGGGTACACCGCCGCGGACTACTTGGTCCAGCACGCCAGCCGGAAACGCCACTCCGCCCGAGTGCCCGCCAGCACCTGGGATGCCGTCCTCAGGCACGTCCGGGACCCCGCCGACGCCATGCGGCTCGCCGACAGCGCCAGATGCCGACTGCTGTACCGCTACGCCATCCCGCTGTACCGCCACGCCGCCGATGCCGGCGACGGACTTGCTGCCCGGCGGCTGGCCGATCTGCTGACCCAGCGGGGTGACCTGGGCGAGCTCCGCGCACTGGCCGAGGCTGGCGACAGGCCTGGCGCCGCAGCGCTGGCCGATCTGCTGGCCGAACGCGGCGACCTAGACGGGGCCGCGCAGATCCTGCGGGATCTGGCCGAAACCGGCGACGAGCAGGCCGGTACAGATCTGGCTCGCCTGCTGGCCAGGCGCGGGAACCTGGGCGAGCTTCGGGCCCTGGCCGAGGCTGGCGACAGGCCTGGCGCCGCAGCGCTGGCCGATCTGCTGGCCGAACGCGGCGACCTAGACGAGCTGCGCGGCCGAGTCGACGCCGACGACGCGGAAGCCGCCTGGCGGCTGGCCATCCTGCTGGCCGAGCGCGGTGAACTGGGCGAGGCTGCGCAGATCCTGCGGGAACGGTCCGCTGTCGGTGCCGGCTACACCCCCGAAGCTCTGGTAGCGTTCCTGGTCAGGTTTGGTGACCCGGGCGAGGCCGCGCAGATCCTGCGGAACCAGGCCGAGGCCGGCGACGGGAGCACCGCAGCGCTGGTTGACCTGCTGGCCCAGCGCGGCGACCTAGACGAGCTGCGCGCCCGGGCCGACGCCGGCGACAGGAACGCCGCCTGGCGGCTGGCCGATCTGCTAGCCGAGCGCGGCGACCTGGACGGGGTCGTGCAGATCCTGCAGGACCAGGCCGAGGCCGGCGACGAGTACGCCGCTTTGCGGCTAACGGGGCTGCTGGCCGAGCGCGGTGACCTGGACGGGCTACGGGTCCTGGCCGATATCGGCGAGGGGGCCGCCGCCTCGGAGCTGGCCAGGCTGCTAGCCGAGCGCAATGACCTGGAGGAGCTGCGCGCCCTAGCCGACGACGTCGGCTACATCCCGGCCGCCTGGCGGCTGGCCGATCTGCTGGCCCAGCGGGGTGACCTGGAGGAGCTGCGCGTCCGGACCGACGCCGGCGACTGGTATGCAGGCAAGCAACTCGTCGACCTGCTGACTAAGCAGGATCAGGGCGACGAACCGGAGCAACTACGCCGGTTCGGCCTGAACCCGGACGGGTCAACTGCCTCCGCGTGAAGGCGCCCTGCCTAAGGTCAGCAAGGTGCCCGACGCCCCGCTCCGCCAGGTTATGCACGAGGTTGAGGATCTCGCGGAGGTTGCGACCGATCCGGTATTTGTGGAACGGATTCCGGAACGGCCCGACGGTCTGTTTGCGGGCCGCGGCGTGGCTCCACGCAGGCCGTTCCACTTCCAAGGTTGCGGAACGACCAGCGGCCGCCGGGCCGAGCGGATCCTCGCCGCTGCCCCGGGCCGAGCTGGTCCGGGCGGCCCGGTCAGGAGGGGCAAGCAAGGACGATTTCGGTGCCGAGCACGTGCAGCCGGTCGGATTTGCCCACCGGCGAAGCCTTCAGTGGTCAACGCCGTGACTAAAAGCTAGGCTCAGTGACCTGTCGTCTACGTCGCGGAATGGCAGCGGAGCGGATATGAACGGCGCGGAGCATGCCACGATGGTGGTGACTGCCAGGCTCCCGAGCGGTGCGCCCGTCAGGGTCGAGGTGGCCGGGACCGAGTCCGGTGACGGCATGACCAGCGTCGGGTTGCGGGACCTGGATCTGGGAAATGCGCTGGACACGGTGGCAGAGATCGGCTCCGTGGTGGTGGACAAGCTGAAGGCGATCAAGCCGACCAAGGCGACGGTGGAGCTGAAGCTCGGATTCGCGGTAGAGGCGGGCAAGCTGACCGCGCTGTGGGTCGGCGGTAAGGGTGAGGCGTCGCTCACGGTGACCCTGGAGTGGTCCGAGCACCCGGAAGCGCCTGCGAGCGGAGGTGGCTGACCCGCTCGAAGACCTGCTGCGAGCATGCACGGTGCGTGTCACTGGCGGCCCTGCGCCGGGCACCGGGCTTTTCGTGGCGCCGGGGAAGGTCTTGACCTGCGTGCACGTGATCGGCGACAGCGCTGACCTGGTGGTGAGCTGGGAACGCGACGGCCAGCCCACACTGGAGGTCCGGGTCTCTGGCCGGATCGCGGTGCTGGCCGATCGGGGCCGTCCGATCCCGGCCCTGGACCGCGACTATCCCGACATCGCGGTGCTGCAGATCGGCGGGCTCGAGGGTCATCCCTGCGTGCGTATCGATCCGGAGTGGCCCTCGCTGGAGGACAGCTTCCTGATCTTCGGCTATCCCGAGGAGGGCGGCGCGGTGCAGCGGACCCCGGCGCGGCTCACCTACCGGGGCACGAAAGGCACTTTGCCAACCGCGTACCTGGATCTGGCCTCGGACACGATCAAGCCGGGGATGAGCGGGGCGGCGGTGCTGAACCTGCGCTCGGGGGCGGTGTGCGGGGTGGTGGTCGCCAGCAAGCACCCGGCCCACCCCGACGGCGCCTTGGCTATCCCGTGGTCGGCCATCGACACAGACCTGGCTGACGTGTTGGCCGCCAACGAGGGCTTCCATGGCCAGGATCGGCGGTGGGAGGAGGCGGCGGCGGCCCGCCGGGAACGGCTGCGGTTCCGGCTGCCCCGCGTCGTGGCCCACTTCACCGGCCGCGAAGGCCTGCTGGCCCAGCTGGACGCGGCGCTGAGCCAGCGGCGGGCAGGGGTGATCACCCAGACGATCAGCGGGCTGGGCGGAGTGGGCAAGACCCAGCTGGCCGCCGCCTACGCGGCCGCGCACCAGGACGAGTTCGACATCGCAGCGTGGGTGCGGGCCGCCGACGGCGGAACTGCGGATCTGGCGGAGCTGGCCGTGGCCCTTGCCCTCCCGGTGGCCGGGCGTACCCCGCCCGAGCGGGCCAGCGACACCCTGATGTTCCTGGCCAACACCGACCGCCGCTGGCTGCTGGTGTTCGACAACGCCCCCGGGCCGCAGGCGCTGACCGGGCTGCCCAGCTCTGGTCACGGCCGGGTGCTGGTCACCTCCCGGCACCGCGGCGGCTACGACGCCTTCGGCGTGGAGCTGGCCGTCGACGTGTTCGGCGCCGACACGGCCCGCCGGTACCTGCTGGCCCGCTCGGGCAGGAGCGGCGAGGAAACCGGCGATGCTGACGCCGTGGCCGCCGCCCTGGGTTACCTGCCCCTGGCCCTGGCCCACGCCGGGGCCTATTGCGCTTCTGGCACCGGCGTCCCGTTCGGCGACTACCTGGAACTGGTCGAGGACCTGCCGTCCCAGGAACTGTTCGACACCAGCCCCGAAGTGTTCTACCAGCACACCGTCGCCGCTACCTGGAACACCTCCATCACCGCGGCCGGGCAGCAGGCGCCGCTGGCCCGCCCGGCCCTGGAGATGGCGGCCTACCTGGCCCCCGAGGCGATCCCCCGCTCATTCTTCGCGGTGCTGGAGGAGAACTCGGCAGCAGGACGCAAGCGAGCGGCCGACGCTCTCACCGCGCTGCATCGCTACTCGCTGGCCACCGTGGACGGCAGCCAGGTCAGCGTCCACCGCCTGCTCCAGAAGGTGATCAGGGACCGGCTCACCGGCCCCGACCAGGCCAGCGCAATCACCCACGCGCTTACGGCCATCCAGCGCGCCCTGCCCGATGATCCGAAGCTTCCGGCGACGTGGCCGCAGTGGCAAGAACTGGTTCCCCACATCGTCGCCCTCGCCAGCATCGAGACCGTCGCCAACCTCAACGCCGACCAGCTCGTGAACATACTCAACCCGACGTGCGATTTCCTGCTCCGGTCCGGGTCCAACCTTCCGGCCCTGGCCCTGGCCACTCAAGCGGTCTCTCTTTCGACAGCTCACCTCGGCCCCGGCTACCCCCACACTCTCATCGCCCGGGCTCACCTGGCCCTCTCGTACCTGTCGGCGGGGCGCACCGGCGAGGCCGTTACCATGTACGAGCGGCTTGTCCCAGACATGGAGCGGCTGCTCGGCTCCGACTACCCCGGCACCCTCATCGCCCGAGGCGACCTGGCCTCCTCGTACCTGTCGGCGGGGCGCACCGGCGAGGCCATCGCCATGAACGAGCAGCTCGTCACAGACAGCGAGCGGCTGCTCGGCCCCGAGCATCCCGACACCCTCATCGCCCGAGGCAATCTGGCCACCTTGTACTGGTCGGCGGGGCGCACCGGCGAGGCCATCGCCGTCGAAGAGCGGGTCGCCGCCGACCGGGAGCGGCTGCTCGGCCCCGACCATCCCCACACCTTGACCGCCCGGGGCGAGCTGGCAGCCTCGTACCTGTCGGCGGGGCGCATTAGCGAGGCCGTCGCCATCTTGGAGCGGGTCGCCGCCGCCGTGGAGCGGCTGCTCGGCCCCGAGCATCCCGACACCCTCACCGCGCGGGGCAACCTGGCCTCCTCGTACCGGGCGGCGGGGCGCACTGCCGAGGCCGTCGTCATCTTGGAGCGGGTCGCCGCCGACCGCGAGCGGCTGCTCGGCCTCAACCACCCCGACACCCTGAACGCCCAAGCCAACCTGGGCGCCTTGTACCTGTCGGCGGGGCGCATTAGCGAGGCCGTCGTCATCTTGGAGCGGGTCGCCGCCGACACGGAGCGGCTGCTCGGCCCCGAGCATCCTGACACCCTTACCGCCCAGGGCAACCTGGCCCTCTCGTATCAGTCGGCGGGACGCACCGGCGAGGCCATCGCCATCTTGGAGCGGGTCGCCGCCGACACGGAGCAGCTGCTCGGCCCCGAGCACCCCCACACCCTGACCCTCCAGGGCGAGCTGGCCGCCTCGTACCTGGCGGCGGGGCGCACCGCCGAGGCCATCGCTATCGAAGAGCGGGTCGCCGCCGACCGCGAGCGGCTGCTCGGCCCCGACCACCCCGGCACCCTGATCGCCCGAGGCGAGCTGGCCGCCTCGTATCAGTCGGCGGGACGTACCGCCGAGGCCATCGCCATCTTGGAGCGGCTTGTCCCCGACATGGAGCGGCTGTTCGGCCCCGACCACCCCGGCACCCTCACCGCCCAGGCCAACCTGGCCGCCTCGTATCAGTCGGCGGGGCGCACCGGCGAGGCCATCGCCATCTTGGAGCGGGTCGCCGCCGACCGCGAGCGGCTGCTCGGCCCTGACCACCCCGACATCCTGATCGCCCGAGCTAACCTGGCCGCCTCATACCGGGCGGCGGGGCGCACCGGCGAGGCCATCGCCATCATGGAGCGGGTCGCCGCCGACGCGGAGCGGCTGCTCGGCCCCGAGCATCCTGACATTCTGACTGCCCGGGGCGAGCTGGCTATTTCGTACTGGTCGGCGGGGCGCATTGGCGAGGCCATCACCACGAACGAGCAGCTCGTCACTGACAGCGAGCGGCTGCTCGGCCCTGACCACCCCGACATCCTGATCGCCCGAGCTAACCTGGCCTCCTCGTACCTGTCGGCGGGGCGCACCGGCGAGGCCATCACCACGAACGAACAGCTCGTCACGGACAGCGAGCGGCTGCTCGGCCCCGAGCATCCCGACATTCTGACCGCCCGGGGCGAGCTGGCTATTTCGTACTGGTCGGCGGGGAACATCGGCGAGGCCATCGCCATCTTGGAGCGGCTTGTCCCCGACATGGAGCGGCTGCTCGGCCCCGACCACCCCGGCACCCTCACCGCCCAGGCCGACCTGGCGATGGCGAAGAGGGGGGAAGAACCCCCAACAGACTTACGGAATTAAGCTCTTAACCGATCTAGCAGCGTAAGGCGCCCACGCCGTTCCTGATCGCGCTGCCGGCACTCGCAGCAGCCACATGCCTCTCCGCACTCAGCGTGACTGCCTAGAAATCGATCGATTCCGGACAAGATCACAGATCAGAACCCGTCCGGGATGACTGCGACCGCCCGCCCAGTGTGAGTCGCTCTTCCGCCGCCGTCGACCATACGCTGCACTTGATCACGACCGAATCAGACGGGGCGCCGCATGAGCCAGGAACGGCCTGACGAGCAGTTCGCCTTTGCAGTGGTCCGGCGCGTCCTCGACGCCGACGTCCGCCTGCACGATACCGGCGGCCGGCAGGGCGCAGTCGACGGCATCGTGACCTACCCGGACGGGCGCGTCGCAGCACTGGAGATCTCCTCAGTCGGCCCGGAGGACGAGGCACGCATCACCAATGTGCTCTCCAGGTCGCAGTCTCGACGCCAGCTCGCAGGCATCTCCCACCACTGGTACGTCCAGGTTCCCGGCGATTTCCACCCGGCCGAGCTCCGTTCGATCGACCAGGCGGTGCTGCGGTGCGAGGAGCTTGGGTTTGATCATCTGAGCGACGCGGTGGGCCACGGGCATACCGATCTTGACGCTCTTGCTCTGCGACATGTGTCCGCTGACGCGATACACACCACGTCTGCGCCAGAACAGGCTACGCGCCGGGTGTACGTGTACCGGCGGCCTCCCGGAGGGTTCCTCCGCGACGGAATCGAGCCGCTGCCCGACGAGCTGGCTGAGATGTTGCGGACGACCACCATGCAGTCGAAGATCGCGAAACTGGTCCGGTCAGGACTTGACGAGCGGCATCTGCTGCTGCTCGTCCGCCAGTCGGCCTTCAGCTTCCCGGTCTACGACGGCCTGGCCTGGGGCGGCCCGCTGCCCAGCAGGCCAGCTCGCCTTCCCGCCGAGCTCAGCCAGGTATGGCTATTGACCGGATACGCCGCCGGCGGCGTGGTACGAGCTACCGCCAGCGGTGCATGGTTCCGCGACCACCCCTATGACAAGGCTTCCTGAGCGCTGCCGATACACCGCAGGCTGAGCCTGGCCGGGACGCTGGTGACAGCACTGGCTGTGGCATAACGGGCGGCCAACGGAGCCTGGGTCCGCTGCCGTTGCAGCACCCGCGCTCCGGCGGGTAGCTGGTTCGCCTCAGCGCGTCGCTCGGCGCCAACACAGCACCACCCGTCGGCCGGCCACTCGTCGGCCCCGGCCGCCACGCAGATCGACCCGGCAATTACCGCCAGTGCGAGCTCGTCCCGGGTAGCCGTAGCGGGAGCCGGTCAGGATCCCGGCAGCGTATGCCAGCAGCTCGGGACCGCCAATCCCATGCACACCTCCCGGAGGTCAGTGTGACCACCCTCGCCGACCGCGCCCGCCAGCTCGCCAGGCAGCATCCGCTGCAACCCCGGAACGCCGCGCCCGCCACCGCCCTCTACGTGGCGCTCGCGACCACCAGGACCGTCGACGGCGCACGGCGCGCACTCGGGGCCGCGGCACTCGATCTGCTCGAGCGTCTGGCGGGCACCGCCTGGCCCGGCCAGGGAGTGGCACATGCGCACCCGGGCCGGGCTCACCCCGTCGTCACTTCGCCGGTCCCTGTATCAGGCGGGGCGCGACCGCCGATGGAATGGCCGACGGAAAGCTTGGTCACGATCCGGAATCGGTCGTACACCATCGGTGCTGACCCGGCGTTAGCCTTGTCAAAGAGCGCGGTGCCGAGGCCGCGCCAAGGGGGAGGAATCGTGCGCGCCACACGCGCCCTGCTCACCGCGGTCATCCCTGCTGTTGTTCTGGCCCTGACAGGCTGCGCGAGCACCTCGAGCACCGCGCCGCCTGCCGCGTTCGGCACGCCCGCAGCGGCGTCCACGATCCCCGGGACGAGCCCGTCACCGGCTGGCATCCTGACCGGCCCAGCCGGGACCGCGTTCACTGTCACGCCGTTCAGCCCGGACGGAACCCCGGCCTCGTACAGCGTGACGCTGACCCGGGTTGACGAGCACGCCACCCTGGACCAGTACAGCCAACTGCGGGCGCACGGGGACCACCTGGCCGCGGCCGAGTTCACCGTCACCGGCAGCACGGGGCAGGCCCAGGACGACGCGAACAACGACGCGGGGGTCATCGGCAGCGACGGACAGGTGTATGACCCGGCGACCGCCGGAGTCACCGAGGGGACCGACTTCTCCAGCGGGGTCTTCTCGGTCAGCCCCGGCCTCACAGATAAGGCTGGGTTTCGTTCGAGCTGCCCGCGGGCGTGACTGTCGCGTCGATCCAGTGGCTGACCGGCCGCACGACGGCGACATGGACTGTGGGCGGCTAGCAGCCACTACCAAGAGAGACTGGAAGATATGAGGATCACGGCACGACCGGCCTGGAATTCGCCTTGGTTGCCCTGGCTGGTGTCCTGGTAGGCCGGTTCCTGCCGGATGGCCATCGGTCACCCGGCGCGAGCGTGCCCGTGCCGACCCGGACCCCACGGCTCGCGGCTAGTGGCGGCTAGCGGCGCGCGTACAGCCTCATCTGCGCGGCACAGGAGCTGGCATTATGCCGCGGCCGCGCCAGCGTCTTGCACCCAAGCCTCGCGGAAGCGCCACCCACCCTAGAGACCCCCTTGCCCGTTTTGTCCTAGACCGCCTCATGATACAGCCGGTCATCCCATACGGTATTTGAAGTCCGTACTAAATGGCCTAGGGGTGCCGTGTCAGCCGACGGCTGCCGCCTGTGAAACACCACCACGGCCTCGCGGCCGGAGCGACGTGACGCGCTGCTCTTGACCTGCGGCACGTCACTGAGATGATCTTATGCAGGTCAGGATCGCTGTACGAGTCCGACTGATACCAGCTCGTTGTTGGTGTTGTAGACACGGCGGGCGGGGCCGGTGGAGACTCGACCTATGCCCGCCGATCAGCACAACGCTTCCGCCAGTGCGGTCGGCTACCTGTATCAGGTGAACTGGTGCCTGATCGAGCTACTGATGAGTGGACCAGACAGGCTGGACCAAGCGATCAGCCTGGAGACCCATGACGACGTGGCATGGGAGGAATCCGGCTCTCCGGTCGAGCTGCTTCAGTCCAAGCATCACGTGGGTGTGTCCACCGGATTGGGCGACAAAGACGCCGATATCTGGAGGACGCTGCTGGTCTGGATGAATACCGCGCATCCCGCCGACCCGCAGGGTCCAGCGCTGGTCCTCGTCACCACCTCAGTCGCTCAGCCTGGCACGGCAGCTTATGCCCTGCGCAAAGACGTGAGGGACACCTCGACGGCGGCCATCAAGCTCACAGAAGCTGCCCGGTCCTCGTCCGCAGAGAATACCGGGAAGGCGCGCGAGCGGTTTCTGAAGCTCACCGAAGCGGAACGGCAGATCTTCCTCGCGCGGGTCGTCGTGGCCGACGGAGCCCCGAATGCGGATGATCTAGATGCCGAGCTCAGCCGGATCCTATTCCACGCATTGCCCAACGGCCACGAGGAACTTTTCTTGTCTCTGGTGTGGGGCTGGTGGGCTGCAGTGGCGCTGGACATGCTCCGTGGTCGTCGGGCGGTTATTAGCGCTCGCGAGGCAAAAGCCGCTATTTCGCATTTGCGTGACCAGTTCAGCGAGGACAACCTGCCGACCACCGTCGAGCTGGCCGATGTCGACGAGAGCTACGTGATCGCCATGCACGGCGAGCGTGTTTTCGTCCATCAGATGCGCTGGGTGGAATTCAACGAGACCAACCTGCGCAAGGCCATCGTCGACTACTACCGAGCGGTCACCCAGGCGACGAAGTGGCTGACCGAGGATCTCATCGGCATGCACGAACTGGAAAAGTTCGAGGACAACCTGCGCGATGAGTGGGAGCGTGTCTTCGCCGACATGGTAGAGGACCTGGGCGCAGGCGCGGATGAGACCGCGAAGACCGCCGCGGGCAAGGCCTTGCTGCGCAGGCTGCGAGACTCGACCGCTGTCAATGTCCGTCCCCGGTATAACGATCCGTTCTTCGCCCGCGGGCGACGTCACGTCCTGGCCGACGGCGGGGGCATCGGGTGGCATCCTGACTTCCAGTCACGGTTGGAAAGCCTCCTGGGTGTCACCGCATCTTCCGGAGCGCCGGATCGGTGATGAAGGGATGGGGCGACCGGTCTCCGGAAGCGGCAGCGCTGCTGAATCCGGCGCTGCTCGCAATCATCTGTGCAGCCGCGGCGTCTCAGTACGAGCAGGGGTCGGATGAGGCGATGCCATGGCCTCTGGCGTTCCTGGTCGCGCCCCTGGTCCTGCACCGCGGAACCCGTGAGGCCCTGCCCAGGACTACCCGGACCCACCTGTCGGCTTGGATCACAAATAACCCGGTAATACGTGCGGGCTTTCCGCAGCGCGCTCAGTCGCTCACCGAACTTGTTCGCGAAGGACTGCGGTTCGGCATGGCTCATGGTGCGCTGTCGATCACAGCGGAAGGCGGGGTGCGTGGCGTCCTGACCCCGTCGGCGCGGCCGATCGAAAGCGGCGATGCAGCCGATATCGTACGATCGGCCGGATTTGTCGGGAAATGGTTCACGCGAGCAGATCAGCCGGCGACCCTCTTCGCGCTGCTAGGTGTGGCACCCTAATTCGGTGCAGTTGCTTCTCGTGATCCTCTACCATGCGGACGGGCGGACTCGCCCGGTCGAATTCACGCCAGGCGAGCTCAACATCGTGACCGGTGAGTCCCGGACCGGCAAGGGCGCCCTGCTGACCATCGTGGACTACTGCCTAGGCCGTGACAGCATGCAGGTCCCCGCCGGGCCGATCACTGACACCGTCGCCTGGTACGCCACGCTGTGGAAACTGGAAAGCGGGCAGGTCTTTGTAGCGCGTCCGGCACCCGCGCCGGGCCGGGCTACGACCCAGCAGGCCATGCTGGAATTCGGATCCGATCTCCAGCCCCCGGCGCTACGCGACCTCCGCGTGAACGCCGACTCCAGGACCTTGCGCACGCAGATTGGCCGACGAATCGGGATCGAGGAGAACATCACCGACCCCGACCCTAGAGCTGGACGGCAGCCACTGGAGGCCAACCTCGCGCACGCGGTCATGCTGTGCCTGCAAAGCCAGAACGAGATCGCGAGCTCCACGACGCTATTCCACCGGCAAGGCGAACGCGGCATCCCGGACGCACTGCGTGACACCATTCCCTACTTCCTCGGGGCGGTGCCGCAGGATCAGGCGCTCAAGCGGGCCCAGCTACGAGCGGCCCGGCATGCGCTGCAACGTGCCCAGGCGGCACTCCAAACCGCAGAGATGGCCGCCCAGACCATCGACGTGGAGCTGCGGGCACTCTATGAGGAGGCCCGGGCCGCCGGGCTCGTGCCAGACCAGGACATCGCCGACCGCAATACCTTGATCGGGACACTCCAGGCCGCCCGGATAGCCCGTCAGCCTGATCAGCTCACCCCCCGCACAGATGACATCGCCCGCCAGGACCGGTACGTAGCCCTGGAGAGCCGGGCGCGAGCGTTGCGCGCTGATCTCGACCGGGTTCTATCGGACCGCGCTCTCCTGCTCGATCAGCGCAATGAGGAGTCGGGCTACGAGCAATCCCTGCAGTTGCAGGCAGGCCGTCTCACCAGCCTGAACCTGATCGATTTCACGTCGGGAAACGGCACTGCCAGCGAGCCAGCTTGCCCGGCCTGCGGCCAGCCCACAGACGGGGCAGACGCTACTCCCGCGGCACTACGCTCCAGTCTGAACCGCCTGCGCGGCCAGCTCGAGAACCTGGCGGCTGACCGGCCATCCCAGCGCAGCGCGCTCCAGGACCTCAACAGCCGGGCAACTGCCCTCCGTGAGGAGCTTTCCAGCGCGGAAGCGGCACTGATATCGCTGCAGACCGCCGACCGTGTCACCAACCTCACCGCCGGTGACAGCCGCGACTTCACTCGTGGCCGGATAGACGCGATCCTCGCGCGGGTCGACTCCGTGGATGAAGGCGAACTTCGGCGACTGCGCGCCAGCGCCGACAGCGCCGCGGCCACGGTCGCGGCACTCGAGGCCGAACTCAACGACGACGAGGACCGCGAGCAACTAACCTCACGGCTCCTGATTATCGGCCGGGACATGACCACCTACGCCGGCCAGCTCGAATTGGAGCACAGCGAGACCAGTGTCCGCCTCGATCTCGCACGCCTGACGGTCGTAACCGACACCGAACGAGGACCCATCCCCCTAGAGCGCATCGGCAGCGCCGCCAACTGGATCGGCTATCACCTCGCCACTCACCTCGCGCTCCACCGGTACCAAACCAGGCAGAATCGGCCAGTGCCCCGCTTCCTCATCCTGGACCAGCCAACCCAGGCTCACTATCCTTCGGAGGTTTCCCTCCAAAGCGGCCTACCCGAAAATGACGCCGACAGGGCCGCCGTCCACCGCATCTTCCGCCTGCTGCATGACTTCGCGGCAGAACTCGCGCCGCGCTTCCAGATCATCGTGTGCGACCACGCCAACCTCCCCGAACCCTGGTTTCAGGACTCCATCGCCCATAACTGGCGCGACGGCCGCAAGCTCATCCCCCAGGACTGGCTCAACTAGGCTCGGCGCGCCACTCGTCAGGGCTTATGAACCGGCTAGGACGGGCGGCTCTCTGCCTCCTGTACCTGCTGGGCGAGCCAGGCGAGCAGCCCGCCCATCCACGGTGGGGAGCCGGGCAGCGGGTCCGGAGTTCCGGTTGCTGATGCGGCTGCCGACAGGGCGCGCCAGCGCAGCGGCGCGTACCGGTCGCCAGCCACGGCCTGCCCGAGCTGATGACGCGCCGACTCCTCGAGCTGGCGCGCCCGACCGGGCGTGACGCCGAGCTCGGCGGCAAGGCTGCGGTAGGTCCGGCCGTCCGGGCCGAACGTCCGTGCGATGAGGATAAGCCTGCGCCGCTGGTCGATCTGCTGGAGCAGGTCTTCCGCCAGGTACGGCAGGTCCTCTTCGTCAGGGGGATCAGCCAGGAACCGCAGCCTGTCCCGGTCATCAACTCCCAGGCCCGGGTGACGTCGGGCGGCAAGTAGGTGATGCCGTCCGCGAGCGTAAGCACGTCCCCCAGGGTGCGCGCGCCGCGCTCGGCCTGCGCCCAGGCGGCCAGTGCCTGGAGCGCGCCGGTTATCTCCGGGAGCAGCGCGGGCTGCGTGACGCGGGCAGCGAGGTCCAGGCCGACGACATCGGCTGCAGTGCCGCGTGCCTCATGGCGCAGATCTTCGATGACCTTCCGGACGGCCGTGATGAGCTTCGGGCCGGCGTTGCGCAGCTCGAGCAAGCACCTGTCGGGGGTCGCGGTGACCTCCTCGACGTACTTGAATCCCTCGCGGTCGAGAAGGTTGTAGAACCTGTGGTGACCGGCCAGGGCCTGCAGCGGCGCGGCGAGCTCTTGCAGCGGGGTGCGGCCGCCTTGGACTGGGTGCAGCTCGTAGCAGGACCGGCAGCGGACGGTCGCTACTCCTGCGGCGGTCACGAACCGGTCTCCGGGATCGGAGGAGACGCGGCCGAGGTGAGCTGGGAGAGATAGGCGGCCGCGCGCCGGTCGACTTCAGGGACTGGGTCGGCGTAGTGCCGCAGGGTGGTGGCGCCACCGCCACTGTGCCCGAGCCGCGCGGCCGTGTTGCGCAGGTCGAAGCTGGCGGCGAGCAGCTGGCTGGCGGTGTAGTGGCGCAGCCCCTTAATGTCCAGCTCGGTCCCGGCGGCCGCCGCGGCGTCGGCGACCCGGTGCGTGGCCCAGTCCGGGTTCCACGGCCGGCCATGCACCGGATCGTTGGAGAACAGGTACGCGTCCTCCGCCAGCTCGACGCCGACGGTGGCGAGCGTGGCCGCGATCTCGTCCAGGTAGTTCCTGACGAGCGCGCAGGTGTCCGGGTCGATGGCCAGCCACCGGTCCTGGTGGGTCTTGGTGTCCTTGCGGACCCGCTGACCGCCGCGGACGACGTAGTTGAACGCGACGTGAACCAGGCCGCGGTCCAGGTCGACATCGCGGATCTGCAGGCCGCACAGCTCGCCGCGGCGTACGCCGGTGACCGCCACCAGCCACAGGTACAGGCCGAGCGGCGCGCCCACCGAACCGGCCGCGGCGATCACCTTCGCGACGTCCTCCGGCGGGGTGGCCGGAATGGTCCTGCGGATGGCGGTCGGCGCCTTGGCCGACTCGGCCGGGTTCCGGTCGATCCAGTCCCAGCGCTGCGCGGCGGCGAACGCACCCGACAGGATGCTGTGGATGCCGCGGATGGTGTTCGGCTTCATCGGCCGACACTGGTGCGCCCGGCATCCGGCCCGGCCGCAGTCATGCCCCGAGCCCAGCCGCGTACGGCCGGTGCGCGGCTCGCTGGCGGGTTCCCCGGCGACGACAGCATTGCGGCCGTGCCGGACGACGATCAGCCCGTCGTCGGCGAGCGCCTCGAGAGCGCGACGCATCACGCCCGTGCCGATGCCCTGCAGGGCACCCACCTCGGTGATGGACGGCAGCTCATCGCCGGGCACCAAGGCCCCGGACTGGATGGCTCCGGCCAGCGAGGCAGCGACCTGCTGCCAGGCGGGCTGAGCCGAAGCAGGGTCGAGGGCCAGGACGGGGATGTTGCGATGCTCGGTGAAGGGCCGCCCGATGCAGGACAAGTCGGCGCACCGCTTGAGCCGGGCGTAGAGCTTGTCGAGCATCGGGCCGCGCACCTCGCGGACCTTCAGGTGCCCCAGCGCCGGCTTGATGGTCCGCCGGATGAACCCCTCGTTGGTCTGCCGCGTGGACACGTCCCATTCCGCGATCGCGGCGTACTCGTCCATCAGCTCGGACATGGTCACCCCCGCCTCGGGCCGACGGCCGTCAGCGGCCTTCTGCAGCAGCTTGCCGAGCTCGATCTGCGCCTGCGCCTCGGCCTTGACAGTGGACTTGAAGTACTCACGACGCCGGGTCACCGGGTCATACCCGGCGAACACGACCACGCGGAACGACCCGCTGGGCAGTCGCTCTATGTGACCCTTAGCAGCCTTCGGCATGGCCGCATGGTAACCCGGACCGAGGACATGATTCCACGTTTGATTCCACGAACCAAGATCTCGAAGAGGCGAAACCCGCTCTTACCTGGGAGCCGGTGAGCGGGTTCGAACCGCTGGCCTGCCGTTTACAAGACGGCTGCTCTGCCTGCTGAGCTACACCGGCGGGAGACTCTGTGCATGGTAGCCGGCCTGCGCCCGGGCGGGCG
>Ga0137379_10000696_pt1 | contig 29994 bp, 33 predicted proteins | sample SagtaG_18_FD_104812 | JGI IMG/M metagenome (GOLD analysis project Ga0137379, IMG submission 104812) | Vadose zone soil microbial communities from Sagehorn Ranch, Mendocino, California, USA - Sage2_L_80_16 metaG | ecosystem: Environmental > Terrestrial > Soil > Vadose zone | place: USA...
CAAGGGACTCCGGGTCGACCTGAGCCAGGCAGTGTGGCGCAAGAGCTCGGCCAGCGGGCCGTACTCGGACAACTGCGTCGAGGTCGCGTTCGTCGACGCCGCGATCGCGGTGCGCGACTCGAAGCACCCCGAGGGGCCGGTACTCCTGTTCACCCAGGCGGAGTGGGACGCGTTCGTCGGCGGGGCCAAGGACGGCGAGTTCGATCTGTAGCGGTCAGTCGACGACGGGGTCGGTCCGCTGCGGCGCGCCGGCCCCGTACCGTCGGCGCCGCGCGATCTCCTCCCGCGCCCGGTGCAGCCATTCGGCCTGCTCGCCCGGCCGCGGTGGGTACCCCAGTCCGAAGGTGAACCACGCGGGTGGATGCGGCATCCGCGCGTACCCGTCGATCAGTTCGTCGATCCGCCGGTCGAGTTCGGCGCGGGCGGCCCGCCCCGCGGCCAGCGTCGACCCGTGCGCGGCCAGGTAGTCGCGCCGCGCGGCGGCCGCCCGGCGCAACTGCGCGAAGCGGGCCTGCGCCTGCCCGGCCAGCTCCCGGGCCGCTTCCTCCGCTTCCCGCCGCGCCCGCACCTGCCCGACCAGCCGCAGCCGCTGTACCGGGTGCAGCCAGGATGCCGGGCGGCGCAGCGCCTCCTCGACCAGCGCCACCTGGTGGGCGATCCGCTCGCACCGGGCGAGCGCGCGCAGCGCGGCGTCCCGCGCGGTGATCAGGTCGGTACGGGCCACCGCTGGCGGCGCCGCTGACCGGATCTGCTCGGCCTCGTCGACCAGCGTCCAGAGCTCGCGTTCCTCGTCGTCGACGGCCGGCTCGGCGGGCGGGCTGCCGTCCGGGTAGGGCGGCCGGCCGCAGTGCTGGCACAGCCCAGCCGCTCGCCACCGTCGCCCGCCCGACACAGCCTCGTTGTACCAGACGGTTGCCGCTTAGCCGGATCAACCCGCCGTAACGAGGAGTAAGGGCGATATCATGAAGAACGGCCCCGAAAATGCGAACAACATGCCGGTCGCGGCGGACGACCGGTTCGCCGGGCAACTCGGCTACCGGGCCGGCGGCCGGCGCGAGCCGGGTGGCATACCCGGCGACCCGGGCGCCGACCTCGCCCCGCGCAACGGCGTGAACGGGCCGGTCGGATCGGTACTGGACGCGCCGGTACCCGCGATGTCGCTGTCCGACCTGGACTCCCTCGCCGAGCCGGTCTACCCGCCGTCGGGCTGGCTCGACTCGCCGTCCGGGACGCTGGCCGACCACCCGCTGCTGCGCGGCCTGCTCCTGGAGCTGCCGCCCAAGGGCGCGATGCCGCCGCCGGAGTGGCTGGACCGCTGGTTCGAGGCGGCCCGCTCGATCCTGGAGCTGCTCTACGTCCAGCACGGGAACCCGCACCGCTGAGACTTCTGCCAAGCTGGGCGGCATGGTTGCGCCGAAAATCGAGCTGCATGTCCATCTCGAAGGGTCCATCCGGCCCACCACGCTCCTGGACATCGCCCGGCGCAACGGCATGGGCCTGCCCGCGGACACGGTCGAGGGGCTCACCCGGCTGTACGAGTTCCGCGACTTCCGGCACTTCATCGACACCTGGGTGATGACCACCAACTGCCTGCGCACCGCCGACGACTTCCGGCAGGTCGTCGTCGACTACGCCGAGGAGGCGGCCGGATTCGGCGCGGTCTACCTGGAGGGCATCTTCTCGCCGGCGGAACGGGTACTGATCGGCGGGCTGGACTGGGACGAGATCTTCACCGGGTACACCGAGGGCGGTGTCGAGGCGGCGCAGCGGTTCGGGGTGACCGTCCGGTTCACGCCCGACCTGTACCGCAACGGCTGCCCGGTCGACCTGGCCGAGGAGTGCGCCCGGGTCTGCGCGCGGTACCGCGACCGGGGCGTGGTCGGGCTGGGTATCGGCGGGTACGAGCCGGGGTACCCGCTGGCGCCGTACGCCCGCGCCGTGCAGATTGCCCGTGACGGCGGGCTGGGCTTCGTGCCGCACGCGGGCGAGGCGGCCGGTCCGGCGTCGGTACGCGAGGCGCTCGACCTCGGCGCGGACCGGATCCGGCACGGCATCCGCGCGGTCGAGTCCGCCGAACTGCTGGCTGAGCTCGCCGAGCGGGGCATCGTGCTGGACGTGTGCCCGACCTCGAACCTGCGCACAGGGCTGGTACCCGACCTCGCCATGCACCCGCTGCCGGCCCTGCACGCGGCCGGGGTCCGCTGCTCGATCAACACCGACGACCCGGCCATGTTCGGTACCGACCTCGGCCGCGAATACGAGATCGCGGCTGGGCTCGGGGTGAGTGCGGTCGACGCGTATGCCGCGGGGCTCGCCGGGGCGCTGTGCGACGGCGGTACCAAGCAGCGGCTCGCCGGTTTGGCTCCGATCCCCGGCTGATCGGTGGATGTCGATGACCTTGCCCCGTTTTAGCCTGGCGGGCGTTGCCCGCCCGCGGAAGGAGCGCCGATGAGTACGCGCGAGATTGTCATCTTCCTGATCTGCGGCGCGGGCACGCTCGCGATGTCGACCGGCGCGTTCGGCCTGCTCGCCGCGATCAACCGGCAGTCCCGGGGTACCCGGTGGGCGGTACCGCTGATCTTCCTGTACGCCATAGGCATCCTGCTCGACGTCGCCGCGCTGACTCTGGCCGGCACCTGGTACCTGGCCGTCCCGATGGCGCTCATGCTGATCCCGGCCGAGGTCGCCCTGCGCCGCCACGGCGTGGGCCGCCGGGTCGACCTGTCCCACTTCAAGTGAGTCAGACCGGGATGGCCCTCGCCGGCTCCCGGGTCGGGCTGGGCGGGGCCGCCTTCCACAAACCGGTCTTCTGCGCCCCGAGCCGCGCGAGGTAGGCCGGGTTCAGCAGCAGGTACCGCTTCCAGAGCCGGCCCGGCTCCAGCCCGAGCCGCCACAGCCACTCCAGCCCGTACCGCTGCATCCACTCCGGCGGCTTGCGCAGCGAGCCGGCGTGGTAGTCGAACGCTGCGCCGACCGCGAGTACCGGCATCGGCAGCAGCGGACGCAGCGCGTGGGCGAACACCTCCTGGCGCGGGCAGCCCAGCCCGACCAGCAGGATCCGCGCCCCGGACGCCTTGATCCGCTCAGCGATCCCGGCGTCCTCGCCCGGGCGCGCGGTGCGGAACTTCGACGGCTCCCGCCCGGCGATCTTCAGCGCCGGGAACATCTCCTGCAGGCGCGGTACCAGCCGATCAAGCGTCTCGTCCGTGGAGCCGTAGAGGTAGACCGGCAGCCCCTCGGCGGCCGCTCGGGAAAGGACCCGCAGCGTCAGCGTCGGCCCGTAGACCCGGTCGGTCAGCGCCGCGCCATACAGCGAGTTGAGCGCCCAGCGGACCGGCTGCCCGTCGGGCGTCACCAGGTCGAAGGAGTTCAGCCGGGCGCCGTGCGCCCGGTCCTGCACCCCGGTCATGACCCCGTGTACGGCGAGCGCGGTCAGCGCGAACGGCCGGCCGTCGCGGGCCGCCTCGAGTACGGCCGACGTCGCCCGGTCGTAGTCGGTCGCGTCGACGAGGACACCCAGGACACTGTGTTTCATGTGCCGGGCACCCAGCGGTCCACGTTCGCGTCGTAGATCTCCTGCATGATCATCGGCACGTCGTAGACCTGCTCCCAGTCCGGGTAGTCGCGCTGGAAGGCGGCGTTCGAGCCGATGTACCACTGGTGGTCGCCGATCCGGTTGGCCTCGTGGTACTCGGTGACCATCTCGGTACCGGTGATCTTCTCGGCCAGCGCGAACGCCTCCAGGTGCGAGCAGTTCGAGTGCCGCCCGCCGCCGAGGTTGTAGACGGCCGCCTGGCGCGGCACCCGGAAGAACGCCTCGAACGCCGCCACCACGTCGTGGCTGTGGATCGCGTCGCGGACCATCTTGCCCTTGTACCCGAAGATCTTGTATGTGCGGCGTTCCATGTTGCACCGCGTCACGTACCCGAGGAAGCCGTGCAGTTCGGTCGCCGCGTGGGCCGGGCCGGTCAGGGTACCGCCGCGGAAGCACGCGGTACGCATCCCGAAGTAGCGCCCGTACTCCTGCACCATCACGTCCGCGGCCACCTTCGAGGCGCCGAAGACCGAGTGCAGGCAGTGGTCGATCGGCATGTCCTCGCCGATGCCCTGCTCGTACGGGTGGCCCGGCTCGATCTCCCAGCGCGTCTCCAGCTCGACCAGCGGCAGCGAGTTGGGCCGGTCGCCGTACACCTTGTTGGTGGAGCAGTGGATGACCGGCGCCTCGATGCAGTGCTCGCGCACGTTCTGCAGCACGTTGAGGGTGCCGACCGCGTTGACGTCGAAGTCGGTGTAGGGGTCCCGCACCGCCCAGTCGTGTGAGGGCTGTGCGGCGGTGTGGATGACCAGCGCGACATCGCGGCCGTAGCGGGTGAAGATCCGCGCCAGCGCGTCCCGGTCGCGGATGTCGGCGTCGCTGTGGGTGTACCGGGTGCCGAGGTCGCTGGTCAGCCGCCGCACGTTCCACGCCGTGGACGCCTCCGGCCCGAAGAACTGGGCGCGCATGTCGTTGTCGATGCCGACGACGTCGAGCCCCAGCCCGGCGAAGTGGCGCACCGCCTCGGAACCGATCAGCCCGGCCGAGCCGGTCACGATCACGACAGTCACGCTGAAGTACTCCTCGGTGCTCGACGGTACGCGGGTTCAGTGGAGCATAGCCCCGCCCGTCGCGGGTCACGCCGCCACGCGTTGCAGCTGCCGCGTCTCCCGGCGCACGCTGGCCAGCCGCCCGACGCTGATGCCGAGCTGCCGGGCCAGCTCCGACTTGCTGATGTCCGGCTGGGTGGCCTCGATCGCCTCGGCGAGCGCGGCCGTCTCGGCGGCGGGGCGGCGCTGGCGGGGCGCGGCCTTCGCGGGTGCCTTCCCGGCGGCGGCCGTCCCGGCCGCTTTCGTGGCCCTGGCCGCCGGCCGCCGCCCGTTCGGTGCGGCCGCCGGTACCTCGACGGCGGCCGCCGGTACCTCGACGGGAGTCGCCTGCTCGGCCCCGGCGCGCGCCGTCTCCTCGATGCCGCGGATCCGGCCGGCCAGCTCGACCAGGCTGACCGAGCCCACCACGATCAGCCCGTCGACCGAGAGCGGCAGCAGGTAGGCCGAGCTGGTGCTCTCCCCGTACCGCGCGGCCACGCCGGCCATGTGCCAGTAGGAGACCCACGCGGCGATCGCGGCGATCCCGGCCGTGGCGCCCAGCCGGGCCGCCGCGAGCAGGCGCCGGTGCATGGGTACCCGCGAGATCAGCTCGACGGTCAGCAGGAGGGCCAGCGGCGGCCAGGCGGCGATGGCCTGGCTGATCGGGTTCGGCCGGGCGTGCAGGATGTTCGCCGCGACCGACGCGGCGACGCCCAGGGTCAAGGTGGCGCGAACGGCCCAGCGGACACGGCGCAGAGCGGGCAGCGGCACGGGGTCTCCTCGGTCACTCCGTCGGTGGCGGGCTCTATCCTGGCGGCCACAGATTACGGGCGCGCACGGGCGCACCGGCGTGTCGCCAAATCGTGAACCGGCGTTGTCCTGATCATGCAAAAGGGCCCGGCTGATCTACCGGGCCTTCGATGATGGTGGGGAAGGAGGGAGTTGAACCCTCACGCCCTTTCGGGCACACGGACCTGAACCGTGCGCGTCTGCCATTCCGCCACTTCCCCGAGGGTGGAATGCTCTGCGAGCGAGGGGAAGACTAGCACGAGTCCGGCCGATCGGTGCGCGTGCGGGTGTGCGGCGTACGGATACCATCTGTCTCGGAACCAGAGGAGGAGCCGGTGAGTGTGCTTCAGCGCTTTGAGAAGCGGCTGGAAGGCCTGGTCGAGGGGGCCTTCGCGAAGGTCTTCAAGGGGGTCGTCCACCCGGTGGAGATCCTCAACGCCATGCAGCGGGAGGCGGAGGCGCACAAGGCGATCTTGGCAGGCGGCCGGACCCTGGTCCCCAACCGCTACGTGATCGACCTGTCGCCGTACGACCACAGCCGGCTGGCGCCGTACGCCGCCGCACTGGCCCAGGAGCTGGCCCAGTCGCAGGCGGAGTTCATCGGCGAACAGGGCTGGACGGTGTACGGCGACGTGATCGTCGAGATCGAGCGCGGCGACGGGCTGGACACCGGCATGTTCCGGGTCACCGCCGAGGTCTACACCGGCGGAGACGTGGCGCCCGTACCCTCCTACGAGCAGCCGCCGCCACCTGCATACCCGCCGTACGAGCAGCCCGCACCCGGGGGGTACCAGCAACAGCAGCCGCCGCCCGGCCGCCCGGTCAGCGGCCCGCCCGGCGGCGCCCGCGGCGTCCGGCTGGTCGCCAACGACGGCCGGACCTACCCGCTGTCGATCGGCTCGACGGTGATCGGCCGCGGCGACCAGGCCAACCTGCGCCTGCCCGACGTGGGCATCTCCCGGCGGCACGCCCGGCTGGACTACGACGGCGCGCAGGTCGTCCTCACCGACCTGGGCTCCACCAACGGGACGATGGTCAATGGGCAGCGGGTGTCTGCCGTCGCGCTCAACCCCGGTGACATGATTCAGCTCGGAACAACCACCCTCACGTTCCGAGTGGACGGCTAACGACATTGCCCGAGGAACTGGTCCTCACTGTCGCGCGCATCGGGTTCCTGGTGCTGCTGTGGATCTTCGTATTCACAGTGGTCGGCGTGATCCGGCGGGATCTCTTCGCCGGCGTCAGGTCCCGGCTGGTCGCCGCGCCCCGCGGGGTCGGTGCCGTCGCGCCCGGTGCGGCCGCGGCCGCTAAGGTCAGGAAGGGCCGTGCCGCCCACCAGCTCGTGGTCACGGCCGGCGCGCTCGCCGGTACCAAGATCACGTTGGGCGAGCACCCCATCACGATCGGCCGCGCGGAGGACTCGACCTTGGTGATCACGGACGACTACGCGTCCGCCCGGCATGCCCGGCTGGTACCCCGGTCGGGACAGTGGCTCCTGGAGGACATGGGTTCCACCAACGGGACCTATCTCGACCGCTCCAAGGTCAGCGGCCCCACCCCCGTACCCCTCGGCGTGCCGATCCGGATCGGCCGCACGGCCCTCGAGTTGCGCCCATGACGCTGACCCTGCGCTACGCGGCCCGCAGCGACCGCGGCCTGATCCGGGACGGAAACCAGGACTCCGTCTATGCCGGGCCGCGCCTGCTCGCCGTCGCTGACGGCATGGGCGGCATGGCGGCCGGCGACGTCGCCAGCAACGTGGTCATCGCCGCGATGGCCCCGCTGGACGAGGACGTGCCCGGCGATTCCCTGGTCGACGCCCTGCGCTCGGCCGTGGACACGGCCAACCAGCAGCTGCGCGACGCGGTCGACGCCAACCCGGCGCTGGAGGGCATGGGTACCACGCTGACCGCGATGCTGTTCTCCGGTACCAAGTTCGGCATGGTGCACGTCGGCGACTCGCGCGCGTACCTGCTGCGCGAGGCCGACTTCGTCCAGGTGACCAAGGACGACACCTACGTGCAGATGCTCGTCGACGAGGGCCGGATCAGCGCGGAGGAGGCGAGCAGCCACCCGCAGCGCTCGCTGCTGACCCGAGCACTCGACGGCCGGGACATCGACCCGGAGTACTCGGTCCGGCAGGCGCTGCCCGGCGACCGGTACCTGATCTGCAGCGACGGGCTGTCCGGCGTGGTGAGCGCGGAGACGATCGGGCAGACCCTGCGGGAGTACGTCGACCCGGTGCAGTGCGTCGACCGGCTGGTCCAGCTCGCGCTGCGCGGCGGCGGGCCGGACAACGTGACCGTGATCGTCGCCGACGTGACCGACCAGGACATCGTCGAGCAGCGCCCGATCGTCGGCGGCGCGGCGGCCCGGGACCGCGGGATGGTCTCCGCGGTCGAGGAGTCCACCCCGGCCTCGCGCGCCTCGGCGTTACAGTCGCCGCGCGCGGCGGTACCGGAGCCGCCGGACGAGGAGGCGACCGAGCGGCCGCGCCGGCACCCGGTCCGCACCGCGGTGCTCCTCCTCGGGCTCCTGGCGGTGGTCGGCGGCGGCCTGTGGTACGCGTGGTCGTGGAGCCAGCGGCAGTACTACGTCGGCTCGACGCCCGACGGCAACCTCGCGGTGTACCAGGGCGTGCCCGGCCAGATCGCCGGCCTGCACCTGTCCCGCGTCGACCACACCGAGTCGGTGACCCTCGACCAGCTCACCAAGGTCGCCCAGGACCGCGTGCGCAAAGGCATTTCGGCCAGCAGCGCGTCCGACGCCGAGAAGATCTACCTGGACCTGATCAGCCCGGCCAACGGCAACATGGTCCATCCCAGCTGCTCACCGAGCCCGTCCGGAGAGAGCCCGTCACCCAGTGCCAGCTCGGCGCCGTCCGGTTCGCCGAGCACGTCGGGCAGCCCGACCGCGAGTAGTCCCGCCGCCTCGATCCCGTCGGGCGCCGGGTCCGGCAGCGGCACCTCGGCCACCGGTTCCCCGACGCCCAATCTGACCCCGTGCTAGTACGCAGCAAGGATCCGCACCGATCGTGACCGCGCCCGCCGCGTCCCCCGCCTCGCCGCCCGCCTCAAGCGTGCCGGCGGGTTCGCACGTCCCCACGCGGCGCAACGCCGAGCTGGCCCTGCTGCTGTTCGCGATGGGCATCGTCACCGCCTACGCGGCCGCCGTCGAGTACGGGGTCAACCGGCATCTGGACCGGTTCTGGCTCCCACCGCTGCTGCTCACGCTGGTGTTCCTGGCGGCGCACCTGGCCGTCCGGTTCCTCACCCCGTACGCCGATCCGGCGATCCTGCCGGCCGTGGCGCTGCTCAACGGGATCGGGTTGGTTTTCCTGCGGCGGATCGACCTCGACCCGAAGATGCCCGACCTGGATCCGCACCCGAACTTCGTGGACTTCGGCGGTATCGCGTTCAAACAGCTGATCTGGACGATCGCGGCGATCGTCGTCGCAACCGCCTTCCTGCTGATCGTCCGCGATCACCGCATCCTGTCCCGTTACGCGTACACGCTGGGCCTGGCCGGGCTGGTGCTGATGATGATCCCGGCGGTGCTGCCGGCCAGCCTGTCCGAGGTCAACGGCGCCAAGCTGTGGATCCGCTTCGGTAGCTTCTTCCAGATCCAGCCCGGTGAGTTCGACAAGCTCCTGGTGCTGTCCTTCTTCGCGTACTACCTGGTCCGCAAGCGCGAGGTGCTCTCCCTGGCCAGCCGGCGCTTCCTCGGCATCGACTACCCGCGCGGCCGGGACCTGGGGCCGGTACTGCTGGTCTGGGGGGTCAGCCTGTTCGTCCTGGTCTTCGAGAAGGACCTGGGTACCTCGCTGCTCTACTTCGGCATGTTCGTGGTGACCCTCTACATCGCCACCGAACGGGTCAGCTGGCTGATCATCGGCCTGCTGCTCTTCTTCGGCGGCGCGTTCATCGCATACCTGCTGGGCGCGGCCGTCGGCGGTCCGTTCGCCAACTTCTACGGCCGGGTCGGTGTCTGGCTGCACCCGTTCGACGACCCCAACAAGTCCGGGTACCAGCTCGTCCAGTCGCTGCTCGGGCTCGGTACCGGCGGGCTGTTCGGCTCGGGACCGGGCGCCGGCTTCCCGGACCAGGTACCGGCCGTGTACAACGACTTCGTCTTCGCCGGGATCGGCGAGGAGATCGGGCTGTTCGGGCTCACCGCGCTGTTGATGATCTACCTCGTCATCGTCGAGCGCGGGCTGCGCGCGGCGATCGCGGTACGCGACTCGTTCGGCAAGCTGATGGCCGGCGGCCTGGCCTTCACGCTGGCGTTGCAGGTGTTTGTCATCGTCGGCGGGGTGACCAAGTTGATCCCGCTGACCGGGCAGACCACTCCGTTCCTGTCCGCCGGCGGTTCCTCGCTGATGGCCAACTGGCTGCTCATCGCGCTGCTGTTGCGGGTGTCCGATGCGTCCCGCCGCCCGGCCGGCGCGGGTACCGCCACCGGTGCCGCACCGGTCAAGCTGGCCGGTCTCGCGACGGAGGTCATGCGGTGAATGCTCCCCTGCGCCGGGTCGGCGTGGTCGTGCTCGTGCTGTTCGGGCTGCTCTTCCTGAACCTGAACTGGGTGCAGGCCTACATGGCCGGCTCCTACCGCAACAACGAGCACAACGGCCGGGTCCAGCTCACCGAGTACCAGCGCCAGCGCGGCACGATCGCGGTGGTGGCCGGCCGCGACCAGGTACCGGTCGCCAAGAGCATCGAGACCAACGACCAGCTCAAGTACCTGCGCCAGTACCCGGTGAGCCCGGCCGCGTTCGCGCCGATCGTCGGGTACAAGCCGGTCAACGGGCTGGCCACCGGCATCGAGCGGGCCGAGGACGACTTCCTGTCCGGCCGCTCCGACGCGCTGTTCAGCGAGCGGCTGCGCGCCATCTTCACCGGCAACAAGACCAGCGGCGGCAACGTCCTGCTGACGATCGACAAGAACGTCCAGGAGAAGGCGTACAACGAGCTGGTCAACAACGGCACCAACGCCAAGAACGGCGCGGTGGTGGCGCTGGATCCGACCACCGGCGCGATCCTCGCGATGGCGACGACCCCGAGCTACGACCCGAACCAGATCGTCACCCACGACACGCCGGCCGCGCAGAAGGCGTTCCAGGCGCTGAACAAGGACCCGGCCAAGCCGCTGCTGAACCGGGCCGCCCAGGACGCGTACCCGCCCGGCTCGACGATGAAGGTGATCATCTCGGCGACCGCGCTGGCCGAGGGCGACTTCACCCCGCAGACGTCCATCCCGGCCGGCCCGAGCTACACGCCGATCCAGGGCGGCGGGTTCACGATCCACAACGCGCACCCGTCGATCTGCCCCGACCCGCAGATCACCCTCATCGAAGCGCTGACCCAGTCGTGCAACACCGGCTTCGCCCAGCTCGGCGTCAGGCTGGGCGCCGACAAGATCAAGTCGATGGCGCAGGCGTTCGGGTTCGAGGACACCAGCCTGACGCTGGCCGGCGACACCGGCCGGACGATCAATGTGGTGGCCAGCCACACCGGCGCGATGACCGGCGCGGACGGCCGGGACGACCCGAACGCGGTGGCCCAGTCCAGCATCGGGCAGCTCAACGTGCAGGTCACCCCGATGCAGGGTGCGCTGATCGCGGCGACGGTGGCCAACGGTGGCAAGCAGATGCGCCCGTACCTCGTCGACAAGCTCCAGGCACCGGACCTGACCACCACCAACCAGACCCAGCCCAAGGTGCTCCGGACGCCGATCAACGGCCAGGTCGCCGGCGAGCTCCAGCAGATGATGGAGAGCGTCGTCGACCACGGCACGGGTACCAAGGCCAGGATCAGCGGTTTCCAGGTCGGCGGGAAGACCGGAACGGCACAGAACAGTGAGGACGACGGCGACCACGGCTGGTTCATTGGGTTCGTCATGAAGGACGGCCGGCCGATCTGCGCGGTCGCGGTCTTCTTGCAGAATGCCGGTTCAGGTGGCAGCGCCAAGGCCACCCAGATCGCCGGCGACGTGATGAAGACCGTGATCGCCGAACGGGGGCTCAAGTGAACCCGAGGTGGTCGAGATGGTGAGCGGCGGGACGGTACTCGGCGGGCGGTACAAGCTCGTCGAGCGGATCGCCAGCGGCGGGATGGGCGACGTGTGGCGGGGTACCGACGAGGTACTCGGCCGGACGGTCGCGGTGAAGATCCTCCTGCCGTCGCTGCTGGAGGAGCCGGGTTTCGCCGAGCGCTTCCGGGGCGAGGCCCGCACGATGGCCACCATCAACCACCCGGGCGTGGTGGACGTCTACGACTACGGCTCCGACCCGCAGGCCGGCGCGTACCTGGTGATGGAGTACGTCGAGGGTGACCCGCTGTCCCGCACGCTGTCCAAGGTCAGCCGGCTGACCCCGGCGCGCACGATGGCCCTGATGGCACAGGCGGCCGACGCCCTGCACGCAGCACACGAGAAGGGCATCGTGCACCGCGACGTCAAACCCGGCAATCTGCTCGTCCGGCCCGACGGCACCCTGGTGCTCACCGACTTCGGCATCGCCCGCTCGGCGGCCGTCGGCCAGCTCACCCAGGCCGGCGCGGTCCTCGGTACCGCTTCGTACATCTCGCCTGAGCAGGCGACCGGCGGGGTGGCCACCCCGCTGTCGGACATCTACGCGCTCGGCGTGGTCGCCTACCAGTGCCTGTCCGGGCACCGGCCGTTCGAGGGGGACAACCCGCTCGAGATCGCCATGCGGCATGTCCGGGAGCAGGCGCCACCGCTGCCCGGGGACGTCCCGCCGGCGGTCCGCGCGATCGTCGAGCGGGCCATGGCCAAGGACCCGACCGCCCGGTACCCGACGGCGGCCGCCTTCGCGCAGGTGGCCCGGCGGACCGGCACGGGGCTCGCCTCGACCACCGGCATGGCGGTCGGGCCGGCCGGGTCCCCGGTGTCGGTACCGCCGATCCCGGCGCCCACGTCACCCGGTCCGAGCGGCACCGGTTCGGTATCGCGGCCGCCAACGACGGCCCCGGGCGGTACCCGGGTGATGGGTGCATATCCGCCGCCCACCGGCCCGGCCGGCGGCAGCGGGTACCACCGCGGTGCCGCCTCGGTACCGCCGCCCCCGCCGTCCCGTCCGGATACCAGTTACCTGCCCGCGCAGCCGCCACCGCCCGGCCGGGGACCGTTCGCCGGCCGCGGCACGATGGTCATCCTCGGCACGCTGATCGGCGTCCTGGTGCTGCTGGGCCTGGGCTGTGGCGCCTGGGCTCTGCTGCACAACAGCGGCAACAACAAGCCGGCCGCGGTGGGCAGTCCGACGACCGGCCGGACCACCGCCGCGCCGCAGCCCAGCCTGACCGGCCCGCTGGTCAGCGCCCGCTGCGACGTGGTGAAGAAGGGCCCCACCTTCGACCAGACCAAGGAGTTCCTGGAGGGTCAGGGGTTCCAGGTGAGCCGCCAGGACGTACCAGGCTCGCGCAACCGAGTGCTGGAGGTCACACCGTGCGAGGCGCCGAAAGGCTCGACGATCACCGTCAAAGTGGGCAACGGGCAACGGGCCAGCGCACCGGCGGCCTCGAACAGCGCTGACGGCAACGGCGACGGCGGCGGCACCAACCCCAGCGGCAGCGTCGGCGCACCGCTGCAGGGTTGCGGGCCGGTCTGCCTGAGCAGTCCTCCGGGGCCGCCGGGAACGAACTGACGGGACGGACGCTAAGGTACGCCGATATCGATGATCGAAGGACGACGGACGAGATGAGTGCGGGCCGCCTGCTCGGGGGCAGGTACCAGGTCGGCGAGCTGCTGGGCTACGGCGGAATGGCCGAGGTGCACCGCGGTCGCGACCTGCGGCTTGGTCGCGATGTGGCGATCAAGCTGCTGCGCACCGATCTGGCCCGCGACGAGACCTTCCAGATCCGGTTCCGGCGGGAGGCGCAGAACGCCGCCTCGCTCAACCACCCGGCGATCGTCGCGGTCTACGACACCGGCGAGGAGACCGCGCCGACCGGCGAGACGATCCCGTTCATCGTCATGGAGTTCGTCAACGGCCGCACCCTCAAGGAGGTGCTCACCGCCGAGGGTCCCCTGATGCCGCGCCGGGCCCTGGAGATCATCGCGGACACCTGCGCGGCGCTGGAGTTCAGCCACCGGCACGGCATCATCCACCGCGACATCAAGCCGGGCAACGTGATGCTCACCCCGACCGGCCAGGTCAAGGTGATGGACTTCGGCATCGCCCGGGCGCTGGCCAGCGGGGCCACCACGATGACGCAGACCAGCGCGGTCATCGGTACCGCGCAGTACCTGTCCCCGGAGCAGGCGCGCGGCGAGGCGGTCGACGCGCGCTCGGACGTGTACGCCACCGGCTGCGTGCTCTACGAGCTGGTCACCGGGCATCCGCCGTTCGTCGGCGACAACCCCGTCTCGGTCGCCTACCAGCACGTCCGGGAGGATCCCCGGCCGCCCAGCGACTCCAACCGCGACGTCCCGCCCGACGTCGACGCGGTCGTGCTCAAGGCGCTGGCGAAAAACCGGATGAACCGGTACCAGAGCGCCGCCGAGATGCGGGCCGACGTGCTGCGCGCCGCCGCCGGCCGGCCCGTCCTCGCCACCCCGGTGCTGCGCGAGGTGGAGGCGCCGCCGCTGCCGCCGCCACCGCCCCGGGTGGTCGGCAACCGGCAGACCGGCACCATGGCCCGGGTCGGTACCCAGTCCCGCCGGCGTACCTCGACCTGGGTCCTCGTCGCGCTGTCGATCCTCGGCATCCTCGCCGTCATCGCCCTCGGCGCCGGCCTGTACCTGGCCGGCCGGCCGCAGATGGAGCAGGTACCCAACCTGATCGGCGCGACCCAGGCCGAGGCCAGTTCGAAGCTGGCGGCGGCGAGCCTCAACGGCAACGGCACCGTGGTCGCCAACGGCGGCTGCACGAAGGACAAGGTGTTCGACCAGGATCCGAAGCCCGGCGCACAACTGGAGCAGGGCAAGACGGTCAACTACAGCATCTGCGGCGGCCCGGGTAGCACCAACGTCCCACCGCTGATCGGGCTCAGCCAGGCGGACGCGGAGAAGGCGGTCCGGGATGCCGGGCTGACCCCCTCGTCACAGACCGTCGACGGGCCGGTCGACCAGAAGGGCAAGGTCATCCAGGTCGATCCGGCGGTGGGCAGCAGCGTGGCGAAGGGTTCGACGGTACGGATCTCCATCTCGGCCGGGAACCAGACCAAGGTGCCCGACGTGCGCGGGCTCGATCCCGACACGGCCAAGGCGAGGCTGCGGGATGCCGGGTTCACCAACGTGAAGACCACCACGAACACCGCCCCGCCGCCGGGCCTGGAGGGCAAGGTGATCCTGACGACACCGTCGGCCGGTTCGCTGGCGAAGCTGACCGACCTGGTCACCATCCAGATCGGGGCGAACACCCCGCCGTCCTCGCCACCGGCGTCGAAGTCCCCTTCGCCGGGCGCATCCGGCTGACCCGCCGGCGCCTCCCCCCGGCGTGCGGGTCACGCCGCGAAGGCGGCGAGGCGGCGCGCCTCGACCTCGGCGACAAGCTCCGGCGCCCGGTCCCGCGCTTCGGGGTACCCGCAGGTCGCGAGCCAGTTGGCGAGCATCAGGTGGCCGCCCTGGGTCAGTACCGACTCGGGGTGGAACTGCACGCCCTCGATCGGCAGGGTCCGGTGCCGCATCGCCATCACGATGCCGGACTCCGTACGGCCGGTGACCTCGATCTCGTCGGGCAGCGTGTCCTCGATGACCGCGAGGGAGTGGTACCGGGTCGCCGTGAACGGGTCGGGTTGGCCGGCCAGTACCCCGGCGCCCGCGTGGTGGACCTCGGACGTCTTGCCGTGCAGCAGTTCGGGCGCCCGGGTGACGGTGGCGCCGTACGCCGCACCGATCGCCTGGTGACCGAGGCACACCCCGAAGATCGGTACCTGGCCGCCGTACTCCCTGATCAGGTTCAGGCAGATGCCGGCCCGCTGCGGGGTACCGGGGCCGGGGCTGAGCAGGACGCCGGCCGGGTCCAGCCGGCCGACCTCGGCCAGCGGGAGCTCGTCGTTGCGCCGCACCTCGCAGTCCACGCCGAGCTGGCCGAGGTACTGGACGAGGTTGTAGACGAACGAGTCGTAGTTGTCGACGACGAGGATCCGCATGGCGCCCGATGCTAGTGCACCTGTGCCGCCGTGTTCGGCAGGTACGGGTCGAGCGCGGGGAAGACCACGAACCAGAGCAGCGCCACGGCGGCGCCGATCAGCAGCACCGCACCGATGACCCTTGCGCCGGTACCGAACGGCAGGTGGCGCCAGATCCAGGCGTACACGTCAACTCCCCAACTCGGCCGGACGCTGGTCGTGCGGCCGGCGCTCGACCAGGCGCCCGTGCACGACCAGCCGCTGGTAGTTGTTGTACTTCGGGTTGCATGTGGTCAGGGTCAGGTATGCCCCATCGGGTGGGGCTCCGGGCTGGTCCGGCCGGGCCGCGATCACCTCGACCGAGTGCGGGGTCACCACCTCGCTCCGGCTGACCTGGTACACGTACCAGTCCGTCCGGGTTTCCATGATCGCGACGTCACCCGGGCGGAGCTGGTCGAGATCCCAGAACATGCCGATCACCCGGTGCCCGGCGACGGCGAAGTTGCCGCGCTGCCCGGGCATCGCCGTGCCGGGGTAGTGGCCGGGTGCGTACCGGATGTCCGGCAGGCTCACCCCCTCCACCACGACCCAGTGCAGGTCCAGCCGCGGCAGGTACAGCCGGCCGATCGCGTTGCCGGGCGGCGGCGGAAGGGCGGCGGGACCCGCGCCAGCCGGCGGTACCAGCGGGGCCTGGTCGAACTGGTGGTCCAGCGCGTTCTGGTGGTCGTTGATCGCGGCGGTCTTGCCGTAGACCTCGTAGGCCGCGAAGAGCAGGACGACCAGGCCCAACGTGACGAGCAGCTCGCCGGCGACCCGGAGGGTGCCGCGGAGGACGGTACCGACCATCAGTCGGGCGCCTGCGCGTACTGCAGCGAGGTCGAGCCGTCATACGCGGGTACCGTCGCGTCGGCTTCCGGCTTGACCTGGTACCCGAGGCCGAGCGTGGCGGCCGCCAGCCGGAAGCTGCGCACCCCGTCGGACTGGCCGAGCGCCGCCGACAGCGCGTCCGGGTTGCCGATCGCGGTCATCACGAACGGCGGCGAGTACACCCGGCCGTTGAGCAGCAGGGTGTTTCCCACGCACCGCACGGCGCTCGTGGAGATCACCCGTACCCCCATGATGGACATCGCTTCCGCGCCGCCGGCCCACAGCGCGTTGACCACGGCCTGGACATCCTGCTGGTGCACGACCAGGTCGTCCGGGCTGACGTTCGGCGGCAGGTTGGCGTCCGGGCGGCGTGGCGCGTCGTCGAGCCGGACCGTCAGGCCCGGCCCGTGCACCGCGGACAGGCCCGCTGCGGCACGCCGGGCGTCCGCCCGCTGCTGCAGGCCGGCGACGTCCGCGTCGGAGCCACCGGCGATGGTGGTCTGCCGGTCGACCTCGCCGCGCAGCGCGGCAGCGATCTTGGACTGCTGGTCGATCTGGCGCTGCCGATCCTGGATGAGGCTGGACAGCTGCGGGTTGCGGTCGTCGCGCAATGCAGTGCCCTGTGCGGCGTGCGCGGTCATCGAGAACAGCAGCCCGGCGAGCAGCGCGACCAGCGGTACCAGCAGCGACCACGGACCCCGCCGGCTGGTCCGGCGGCGCAGGAACGCGCGACCGGCCCGGTGCAGCGCGGCGCGCCACGACGAGGCTGCTGGGTTCTCCACGACCGCCCTTTCCGCTCGGGTCCCGCCCTTCTAACGATCCCGGGACCCGACCTGGCTACGCTAGCTGCGACCATTATTCCGTCCCTGCCGGATTGTTCGACGCTGCCTGCGGCGGCGAGATAGGGTTCATCGACGTTCCCTCCAGGAGAGCTCCCGTGCCCAAGTCCCGAGTACGCCAGAAGAAGGTCTACACGCCGCCGACCGACGTGGTACCCCGCGTCACGCGGGTGAGCCGCAAGCAGAGCGGCCTCTGGCTGCCGATCACCGCGGTGAGCCTGATCGTCCTGGGCATCGGCTGGCTGGTCGTGTTCTACCTGTCGCAGGGTCAGTACCCGGTGCTGAGCTGGCGGTACTGGAACCTCGCGATCGGGTTCGGCGCGATGGTCTCCGCTCTCGTCCTGCTCGCCCGCTGGCGCTGACAAGCCGGCGCTGACCTGCTGTTATCCCCAGGGTTGTCCACAATTGTGGATATTGGTACCGGCCGGTGCGTTGAGCCTCACGTTACCGGCGGGTAACCGCCGCTCTATGCTCGGGCGGTAGCCCGCGTCTCCGGGAGGGTGTCCATGGGGTCCGTACAGCTCGTGGTGGCACCGATCGCGCTGGCCGCCACCGTCGTCACGGTGACCCTGCTGGCCCTGGCGGTGCGCAGGATGGTCCGGGTGATCCGGCTGGGCAAGCCGGACCCCGAGCGGTTCAGCGCCAAGGCCGGGCGGCTGCGTACGATGCTCGTCGAGACGCTGGGCCACACCCGGATGCTCAAGTGGACCGTGGTCGGCGCGGCGCACTGGTTCGTGATGGTCGGCTTCGGCGCCCTGCTGCTCACGCTGGCCGAGGCGTACGGCGAGACTGTCAACCCGCGCTTCCGGCTCCCGCTGATCGGGCGCTGGGCGCCGTACGGGCTGACCATGGAGCTGATCGCGGCGCTGACCGGGCTCGGCATCCTCACCCTGATCGTGATCCGGCTGCTCAACCTGCCCGGGCGCCGGCGCCGGTCCCGGTTCCTCGGCTCCACGTTCTGGCAGGCGTACTTCGTCGAGTACACGATCGTCGCGATCGTCGCCTGCATCTTCCTCATCCGCGGCTTCAAGGCCGCCGGCGGCGACCTGCCGTACCCGGTCTGGGCGACCCCGATCTCGCACGGCCTCGGCGCCCTGCTCCCGGCCAGCGCCGCCGCGATCACCCTGGTCGCGCTCGCGAAGATCCTCGTCAGCCTGAACTGGTTCGTGGTCATCGCGGCCAACCTCACGATGGGCGTCGCCTGGCACCGCTTCTCGGCGTTCGTCAACATCTTCTTCAAGCGCACCGGCTCGTCCGCCCCGGCGCTGGGCGGCCTGCGGCCGATGATGAGCAACGGCAAGCCGCTGGACTTCGAGGAGGCCGACCCGGACACCGACCAGTTCGGCGTGTCCAAGGTCGAGGAGTTCACCTGGAAGGGCCTGCTCGACTTCACTACCTGTACCGAGTGCGGCCGGTGCCAGTCGCAGTGTCCCGCCTGGAACACCGGCAAGCCGCTGTCGCCGAAGCTGCTGGTGCTGTCGCTGCGCGACCACGCCTACGCCAAGGCGCCGTACCTGCTCGCCGCCGATCCGGAGGCGGCACCGGCGGCGGCCCGGCGCGAGGCCGACCGGCCGCTGGTCGGGGGCGCCGACGAGGGCGGCGTCATCGACCCGGACGTGCTCTGGTCGTGCACCACCTGCGGCGCGTGCGTCGAGCAGTGCCCGGTGGACATCGAGCACGTGGACCACATCGTCGACATGCGGCGGTACCAGGTGCTGATCGAGTCGAACTTCCCCAGCGAGGCCGGCGTCATGCTGCGCAACCTGGAGAACAAGGGCAACCCGTGGGGCGCCCAGCCGAACACCCGCGAGGACTGGACGCGCGGGCTGGACTTCGCGGTTCCCCGGCTGACCGACGGCGGGGACTTCGAATACCTGTTCTGGGTGGGCTGCGCGGGCGCGTTCGACGACCGGGCCAAGAAGACCACCCGGGCCGTGGCCACCCTGCTGCACGAGGCGGGCGTCAGCTTCGCGATCCTCGGCAACGACGAGACGTGTACCGGCGACCCGGCGCGCCGGATGGGCAACGAGTTCGTGTACCAGGGCCTCGCGCAGCAGAACGTGGAGACGCTCAAGGAGGCCGGCGTGACGAAGATCGTCGCGACCTGCCCGCACTGCTTCAACACGCTGGCCAACGAGTACGGCGAACTCGGCTGGCGCGGCGAGGTCATGCACCACACCGAGCTGCTCGCGCACCTGGTCGCCGACCGGAAGCTGACGCCGGTACAGCCGATCGACGGCGGCCTGACCTACCACGACCCGTGCTATCTGGGCCGGCACAACCGGGTCTTCACCCCGCCCCGCGAGGTGCTCGCCGCTTCGGCCCAGGGCGGGGTGACCGAGATGCCGCGCAACTCCGAGCGCTCGTTCTGCTGCGGCGCGGGCGGCGCGCGGATGTGGATGGAGGAGCGGATCGGCAAGCGGATCAACACCGAGCGGGTCGAGGAGGCCGTGGCGACCGGCGCCGGTACCCTCGCCGTCGGCTGCCCGTTCTGCCTGACGATGCTCTCCGACGGGGTCAACTCGACCGCGTCCGGCCAGGCGGAGGTGATGGACGTGGCCTCGGTCCTGCTGCGCTCGGTGAAGACCGCCGGCAGCTAACCGCTCGCCGCACCAGCCGCGATGACGGCCGTGACCGCGGCGGTCATCGCGAAGTCGAAGCCGGGCCGGCGGCCGGCGACCCGCCCGGCCGGGTCGAGCCCGAGGAGCAGCAGGTCCTGCGCCAAGCCTCGGTTCTCCATGGCTCGACGGTAGCGACCGCGCGCCAGGGACACCGGCGATCGGGCACAATGAGAGCCGGGGTGAGCTGACCATCGACGTCCTCTTGACCGCACTGCCGCTGGTCGCGTTCGCGCTGCTCACCGCCGCCAACGCGTTCTTCGTCGCGGCCGAGTTCTCGCTGGTGACCGTGGACCGGGCGGCCATCGAGGCACAGGCGCAGGCCGGCGACCGGACCGCCCGCACCGTCCGCCGGTCGCTGCGCGAGCTGTCCTTCCAGCTGTCCGGCGCCCAGCTGGGCATCACGATCGCGGCGCTGCTGACCGGGTACCTCGCCCAGCCGGCCCTGTCCCGGTTGATCTCGCTGCTGGTCGGGCAGCACGAGCGGCTGAACTACGTGCTCGCCCTGGGCATCGCGACGCTGATCTCGATGCTCTTCGGCGAGCTGGTACCGAAGAACGCCGCCCTCGCCCGGCCGATGCCGCTGGCGCGGGCGACGGCGGTACCGATGCGGGCTTTCTCGTCGGTCCTCGGCTGGCTGGTCCGGGCGCTGAACGGCAGCGCGAACTGGGTGGTCCGCCGGTTCGGCGTCGAGCCGCAGGAGGAGCTGGCCAGTGCCCGGTCGCCCGAGGAACTGGGCCTGCTCGCGGCGATCTCGGCGCGGGCCGGCGCGCTCCCGGAGGAGACCGCGCGGCTGTTGCAGCGGACGATCCGGTTCGGCGACAAGCGGGCGGCGGAAGCGATGACGCCCCGGGTCGATGTGGTGGCACTGCCCGGCACGGCGGCGGTCGAGCAGCTGCTGGCCACCGCGCGGGACACCGGGTACAGCCGGTTCCCGGTCTACGAGTCCACAGTGGACCTGGTGACCGGCGTGGCGTCGGTCATCGACGCGCTGGGGGTACCGCCGGCCCGCCGGCCGGTCCAGACGGTGGCCGGCATCGCGCGCGAACCGGTGTACGTGCCGGAGAGCCTGGACCTCGACGGCGTCCTGGAGGCATTGCAGGCGGCCGGCGCGGAGATGGCGATCGTCGTCGACGAGTACGGCGGCACCGACGGTCTGGTGACGCTGGAGGACCTGGCCGAGGAACTGGTCGGCGAGATCGCCGACGAGTACGACCTGGAGCCGGCGGCGTACGAGGTCACCGTCCCGCTGACCGCGGTGCCGAGCACGCTGCTCGTCGACGGCGTGGTACGCGAGGACGAACTGGCCGAGACGACCGGCTTCCGGTTGCCCGAGGGGCTGTACGAGACGCTCGCTGGGTTCATCATGGCCCGGCTCGGCCACATCCCGGTCGAGGGCGAGACGGTCGAGGAGGGCGGCTGGAAGTTCACCGTGGTCGAGGTGCAGCGCCGGCGCATCGAGAAGGTCCGGGTGACCCGTCCGGAGGAACCGGATGACTAACGTCCTGGTGGTCACCGTGCTGCTGCTGGGCAACGCGTTCTTCGTCGCCGGCGAGTTCTCGCTGATCGCCGCCCGGCGAACCGTCATCGAGCCGATGACCGGGTACTCGAAGCGGGCCCGCCTCGCGCTGCGGGCAATGGAGCAGATCCCGCTGATGATCGCGGGCGCGCAGCTCGGCGTGACGGTCTGCTCGCTCGGTCTCGGTGCGATCGCCGAGCCGGCATTCGCCCACCTGCTGACCGGCGTGCTGGACGCCGTACGGCTGCCGGCGTCGATGGCGCATCCGGTGGCGTTCGTCCTCGCGCTGATCGTGGTGGTGTTCGCGCACACCGTGATCGGCGAGATGGTGCCGAAGAACCTCACCCTGGTCGGTCCCGAACAGGCGGTGCTCTGGCTCGGTCCGCCGATGCTGTGGTTCTGCATCGGTACCCGGCCGTTGCTGGTCTTCATGCGCTGGGCCGCGCGGCAGGTGCTGCGCATCTGGCGGATCGAGGCGACCGACGCGGTGAAGACCGTCTACACCGCGGAGGAACTGGCCGGCCTGGTCGCCCAGGCCCGTACCGAAGGGCTGCTGGATCCGGAGGAGCACGCCCGGATCACCGGCGCGCTCGCGCTGCACGACCGCACCGCCGCAGACGCGATGCTGCCCTGGTCCTCGGTCACCACCGTGACCGAGGACGTGTCGCCGGCGGCGCTGGAGGCGCTGGCCACCTCGACCGGGCTGTCCCGGTTCCCCGTCGTGGTACGGGAAACCCGGCGGGTGGTCGGCTTCATCCACATCAAGGACATGCTCGGCATCACCGGGCCGGCCCGGCACGCGCCGATCTCCCCGACCTTCATCCGCCCGCTGCCGGTGGTACCGCCGGACCGGCGCCTGGCCGAGGCGCTGCTCGCGATGCGCCGGGAGCGCCGCCACATCGTGCTGGTCACCGAGGGCCGGACGCCACTGGGCGTACTCACCCTGCACGATGTGCTCCGGGCGGTCGTCGGTGGCCAGCGCGGTCTACGTAGTGTCGCGGGCTGACGCCGTACCGAATTGAATGGGGTGTCGGGTTGATACCTGGCGCGGCGCTTCCCTAGGGTGATGATCCGTGGCCGCTCCCCTCACCCTGCCACGGTCGGCGCGTTCCCTCCTGCTGGCCCTGGCCGCGAGCCTGATCGCACTGGTCGCCGGCCTCGCGCCGGCGACCCACGCCTATGCGTCCCCCACCGTCCAGGAGATCGAGGCGCAGATCGACCAGCTCTGGGCCCAGCTCGAACCGCTCATCGACAAGTACGACGGCGTGCAGGACCAGCTCAAGCAGAACCAGGCCAAGCAGTCCGCGCTGACCCAGCAACTGGCTCCGCTGCAGATGCAGGTCGACCTCGGCATGTCCCGGGTCGGCGCGATGGCCGCCCAGCTCTACGAAACCGGCCCGGGTTCGCGGATGGAGGCGATGCTGTCGGCCGGCGGCCCACAGGCGTTCATGGACGAGGTCAGCGTGCTCGACCACATCGCCCGGCGCCAGGAGAGCACCATCTCCGCGACGCAGAGCCAACTCGACCGGTACAACAAGCAGAAGGCGCCGCTCGACGTGCTGGTCGCGCAGGAGCAGCAGCAGGCCGCCGACCTGGCCGCGCAGAAGAAGAACATCCAGGCGCAGCTGGACCAGTTGCAGAAACTGCGCCAGCAGGCGTACGGCTCGTCGGGCTCGCCGGGCGGCAATCTCAAGCCGGTACCGTGCCCGGAGACGTTCATCGGCGGCGCCGCCGGGAAGGCGGTCGCCTATGCCTGCTCGAAGATCGGCTCGCGGTACGAGTTCGGCATGGCCGGCCAGACGACGTTCGACTGCTCCGGCCTCACCGAGGCATCGTGGGCCGCCGCGGGTCGCTCTCTGGCCCACTTCACCGTCACCCAGCAGCAGCAGACGACGCCGGTCAGCGCGGCCAATCTGCTGACCGGAGACCTGATCTTCTATGGCAGCCCGGCGTACCACGTCGCCATATACATCGGCATGGGGTGGATGGTGCATGCTCCGAAACCCGGTGATTTCGTTCGCGAGGCGCCGATCGGCAGTCCAGGCAGAATCAGCGGCTACGGTCGGGTGAAGGGCTGATTACATTGCGGCGTAACAGGATGCGACTCACGCAATCCGTCCGGTAGTACTTGCTCCCTCAACTTGCGAACGCGAACCTCGTTTCCCTACCGTTATGACGTCGTCGTCCGGACGTCGGTTTTCCAGCCCGGAAGACCCCGGACACACCGCCGAATCGTCAATACGAGCCGGGGAACCACGCGCACCACGTGGGGTGAATCCGCGCGCAGCGGTAGGGGAACTTTCCATCCCGAACCCGTCAGCTAACCCGGTAGGCGGCGAATGCCCGGTCGCGCGACGGCCGGAAGTTCGGGGAAGAGGAGTCTGTGTCGTCGTTCCCCCATCGGCTCCCCTCGATGGTGCTCGCAGTGGCGCTCGTCCTCGGCATCGTCGTCACGACCGGTAGCGCCGGCTACGCCAACCCCAGCCCGGCGCCCGGCGACGTCGAAGCGCAGATCAACGCCACCTGGGGTCAGCTGGAGCCGTTGATCGAGAAGTACAACGCGGTCCACGAGCAGAACATGGCCATGCAGGCCAAGGTCGCCGCACTGCAGGCGCAGATCCAGCCGTTGCAGATGCAGGTCGACCTCGCGATGACCCGGATCGGCGTGATCTCCGCGGATGCCTACAAGTCCGGTCCCGGCTCCAAGCTCAACGCCCTACTGCAGAGCGGCAGCCCGGACGACTTCATCAGCCAGCTGTCGTACCTCGACGAGATCGCCCGGCACGAGTCGGCGCAGGTAGCCGGCGTCGCCGCCCTCCGCGACCAGTACGACCAGCAGAAGCGGCCGCTGGACGTCGCCCTGGCCAGCCTCCAGCAGCAGGACGACGCGCTCAAGGCGCAGAAGACCGACATCGCGAACCGGATCAAGCAGCTCGACCAGCTCCGACTGGCGGCATACGGCGGCGGCAGCGGCGCCGGCAACCTGCGCCCGGTGGCCTGCCCGCAGGTGTACGACGGGAGTCCGGGCGCCCGCGCGGCCAAGTTCGCCTGCCAGCAGATCGGCAAGCCGTATGTGTGGGCCGCCGACGGGCCGAGCGCCTACGACTGCTCCGGGCTGACCGAGGCCTCCTGGCGCTCGGTCGGCGTGAGCCTGCCACACAACGCGCTGGAGCAGAAGCAGGTCACTCCCCGGGTCTCCGCCGCCAACCTGCGCGTGGGCGACCTCGCGTTCTACTACGGCGACGTCCACCACGTCGTCATCTACGTCGGTAACGGCTGGGTGGTCGCTGCGTCGACCTTCGGGCAGCCGGTACAGATGCAGAAGCTGGACATGAACCGGTGGAACTCGGGAGGGCGACCGGGCTGACGGTCGCCCGGGCGGCCGCTGCCGCCGGCGGCCCCCTCGCGCCGCCGGGCGGCGCCCTCGCCGCGGCGGCCCGGGTCGCTCAGCCGGCGGCTGCGGCCCGGCGGTCGCGCAGCAGCTTGCGCAGCGCGGGTGGCACCGGTCCGGTCCGGGTCGTGTGCTCCGCGATCCGCTGCCGGTGCGCGCGCCGCCGGCTGCGCGGAAGCACGATGCGCATCTCCGCCGCGGCGGCCAGGGCGACCACCGCGGCGGTACGGTCGCCGACCGGCCACGCGTCGCTCAGCGCCGCGTCGATCGCGCCGACGATGCGGTCGCGCGCCATCGGATCGAGGATGACGATCCGCTGCGCGGGCACGATCCCGAGGATCCGGTACGGTTGCAGCTCGATCCGCCGCCCCGTCACCAACTCGTCCCGGACCTGACCAGCGATCCGCCGGGCGTCCTTGCGGATCCAGTACCGCCAGCGGCGGACCGGGTCGGCGGCGACCTGGCGCAGCACGGCGTCAAGTACCGGGTCGGCCGGCGGCGGGCAATCCGGGGCCTTCGGCCGCCCGTTGTCGTCCACCAGGTGGCCGCCGAGCTGCAGGTCGACGAGCGCGGCGGCGCGCAGCACGTAGCCGATCTCGCCCCGGCCGGTCAGCCGCTGCCGTCCCGGGTCGACGGCCAGCAGGAACAGCTGGGCGGGCAAGGAGTGTGGCCGCTGCACTCGTGGTCCCTTCTCGATCAGGTACCGGCTTGCTACCGACGTGAGCGTCGCACCCGGCGTGCGTCATCGCTACCGGCCATGGTCGCCCGAACGGGTGAGGACGGCGAGCCGCTCCGGATGCCCAGCACGCAGCCGGCCGGTAGCGTGGGCAGCCGACGCCGGCAGAAGGGAGACGCAAACGATGGACGTCGACATCACCTACTCCGGTACCGACGCAGCCGTCGTAGCCGTCCGCGGACAGCTCGACATCGATACCGCACCCGTCGTCCGGGCCGCCTTCGAGGAACTGGGCGCCCGCACGGTGATCAGGATAGTGGTGGATCTCGCCGGGCTCGACTTCTGCGACTCGATCGGCCTGTCCACCCTCGTCGTCGCCCACCGGCGATGCGCGGACGCGGGCGGTTCGGTCCGGGTCGCCGGACCGACGCCGTTCCTCGTCCGGCTGCTGTCGGTCGTGGGGGTGGCCGACGCGGTACCGATGTACCGGACGGTCGAGGCCGCACAGCACGACGACAGGAGCCAGCTGGTACCGCCGGACCGGGACGAGATCGCCGCCGCCTGATGCCCGCCCCGCTGGACGGCCCCGGCGTCGACGTCTCCGACCCGCGCGAACTGCTCCTCGGGTACCTCGACTGGTACCGCGACGCCGCGCAGCGCAAGCTCGCCGGCCTGACGGACGAGCAGCTACGTACCCCGGTCGGTCCGCTCGACTGGTCGCCGCTCGGCCTGCTCAAGCACCTGGGCTGGGTGGAGCGGCGTTGGCTGCGCTGGGGCTTCCGGGCCGAGGACGTGCTGCCGTACCCGCCCGGCGGCGACCCGGCCGAGTTCGGCGTCGCCGGGCAGCCCACCGAGGTGGTGCTCGACTTCTACCGCGACGACGTCGCGCAAGGGCGCGCGGCGATCGCGGGTGCGGAGTTGACCGAACAGGCTCAGGTCGGTGGGCGGTTTCCGACGGCCGCGGAGGCGCCGACCCTCATCCGCATCCTGTTCCACCTGCTACAGGAGTACGCCCGCCACGTCGGGCACCTGGATATCGCCCGCGAACTCATCGACGGTACGAAGGGCGAGTGACTGTAGTCATGTTGAATCCGGTATCTGGGTACCTGCTTACCGTCGAGGCCTGACCGCCGCACGGCTAGGCCGCGTGCGACTGCTCCCACGGATAGGGCATCGCCTTGAGTCGCTCGACGTGAGCGAGGTGGCGTCGCTGGCGCTCCAAATCGCCTGCTGCGCCCGCTTCGTCGGCCCACTGCTGGAGCTCGGCGATCCACGCCTCGTGGTCGGCCCGCAACAGTTCCCGAAGTGCCTGGACCTGCGGGTCCACCGTCATGCCCTCAACCCCCTGGCCGTTCGTCCAGCCTACCCAACTCGTACCGGCTGTCCTCGATCTGGCGGCGATAGACCTGGTGTTCCTCGTACTGGGCGACCAGCACACGGGCACGCTCGATTTGCGCAACCAAACGAATCGGCTCGAACTCGTCTCGCTCGTTCGGTGTGGTCATCGTTCCTCACGCTGGACGGTGATTGCGGACACGCTACATGTGTTGGGACGGGGAAAGGCCGGGCAGGGGTCGGTGATCGCCGCTTACCCTGCCGTCCAAGGCTTGCGGACGTTACTAGGCCGCAGGCTCACCGGCTACCACCACGCCACCCCCGACACCCTGCAACGACGGTTCCTGTCCACCGGCGGGCTCATCATCAACCAGGGCCAGACCATCACCATCCGACTGAACCGGCGCACCTACTCCCCGGTCCACCGCCAAGCCGACATCCCCGAAGTCAACGTGCCCTGGTGGGACGGACGCACCCTCCGCTTCGAGTACGACTGACCAAAGCAGGGTCGAATTCGCTACGCGAAAATCGGCGCTAACCATGGCATCTGGGCCCTTCGGTGAGACGGCCGTGACATGGTCGGCTCAGCTAGTGCCGTCCTTGCCCTTTGCAGCCGTGACCGCCTCGTACACCGCGGCCAGCCAGTTGAAGAAGACACCCGCAGCGGACAGCCAGAACGCGGCTAGGAGGGCGGCACCGATGACCGCATACCCCGCAGGCCAGTTGTTGACCGCTGCCACCTCCGGGTAGCCGCCGCCGGCCTTGGAACTGGCGCCGAGAGCGAACCCCGCCACGACTCCGACACCGCCGACGATCACGGCAAGGCCGAAGCACCATCCGGCGGTCGTCCTCGGCATGTCCACTCCGTGCCGTGGCCCGCCGGGAGCACGGGGGGCCTTGGGGGTGCGGGTGCCTGGCTGCGACCAGTACGACGTGCCCTTGGGCGGCGTGGGCTGTTCCATGGAGTTTCTCCTGGTTCCGCCTAGTTGTGGTCGCTCGACGGTACCGGTCCCGCCTACCCCCCGCCAAGGGTGGGGCTTCAGAGGTACCCCTTATGGGGTGGGTTTCGGCCTGGAGGGGATCCGACTTCGACGCCCTGCCCGTCGCGAAAACTCCTTCCGTGTCAGGCAACCACCACGGATCGCTGACGGGCTACGCCAAGCGTCATCTGCAGAAGCCGCCGCATACGTCCGCGCGGGTCCGTAGTTGTGCGTAACGGTAGTCACTCAGTTAGCCACCCGCCTCGTGTCGCCCCGCCGCTACTCCCCAGCGGCGAGTGTGCCCCTGAATGGGCACCTACTGTCGTGGATCGGCGCGTACTGATGCGCGCGGCTACGCATTTGGAGACGGGATTTTGACGATGACCCTTACAGGCAGGATTGCAGAGCATCTTGTGGTGGACAGCGAGGTTACCGTTCAGGGGGCGCTACTGGATGGCGCCACCGTGCGGCGGGGCGGCGTGCTGGTCGTGCAGGGAGCCGTTGACGGTGCGCTCGTGGTCGAGGCGGGCGGCATGGTGAACATCCAAGGTGCCATCGATGGAGCTATCGCGATGCGAGGCGGACTCGTACTGATTGCAGGAGTCATGAACGCCATCTTCGATGACGTTGCCGGTACGTTCTGCGTCTGCGTCGGCACAGTTATCAACAGCCCCGCATTCAGCTCGCAAGGCATACTCCTGGCAGATAACACAATTCATGCTTTGATCGGATCGGATCAACGCATAGACATCGATGCTGGCACCGAGAACTACCGGCGTTTTGACTTCGAGAACGGCCGATTCGGTATCTTGTCGCGAACCTCGTGACCCGCTCCATTTGACACGAAACAGGTCACGCCGGCGGGCGTGGCGAAGGTTCCCGCTCTGACCGGGGCACCGCCCGCTCGCGGCCGTCTCCACCACTACTGTTAAGCCGCGCCGATGCTCATACGAAAATCGCAAGGGGTAGTACTTGGAGGCCTGGGCCCGTCACGGCGAGATCACCCACGCTCATGCCGGGCATCGCCTGTGCCAGCTGAGAGAATGCCTCTTCGGGACCTGATCCGGTCGCTTCCAACCAGCCGAAGACCGTCCTCCTAAGCACGCTGATACGGTCACCCGGTCCAAGCACCTGTGTTACCTTCCCAAGGGTCGCGAACGATCCAGCCAACATGTACTGTTCGGTGGTCTCGGTCATGTACTCGTTCGAGGCAGATAGCACCACCGGCCTACCGTCGGTCAGTCGCATCGTTAGGTCAAGAACCGTGGACTTCTCGACGTCGGCCTTCAGGATTCGCATCATTTGAACGGGATCCATTTCGCCGGTCGGCGTTGGGTTGTGATGAGCTGGCTGGGTGGCTTTCTTACGGGTCCCGGTCGCGGGTGCTTTACTTGCGGTCGCGCGGGAGTCGGATTCCAAATCTATGCCTACATATGGCGCAATGGCCGAGATCAGAGCTACCAGTTGGCGAAGCGGGTCCCCGGTGATCGTTCCACGAATCTCCACGAGGTCACCAACTTGCACATTGGTGAAGTCATCGTTGGATGCGAGAACTCTGACGCTGCCAGTTGCAGTAAGGCGCTGCCGCAGAATATTGAACAGCGATGCGGACGTATGCTCCCTGACGAGCTTTGCCTCTACAGTTTCGTCCTTCAATGAGCGGCGCCGATACTTCCCTTCGGCGCTGAGGGTTAGTCCGAGCCATTGCGTTAGACTCGGAAGCCCCGCTTTCAGACCGCCCTCCCCTTCGCCTTCCTTACTCGATGCCAGTCTCTCAGCTACCTCGCTGCTATACGCAACGCCGTCATCTAGCGTCGCCAGGAAGCTAACCATCATCGGCACGTCGAGGTAGACAGGATGTGCCAGGACGGGGACGCCGTCCTCCGTCCTCTTGGCCACGTTGATCCGCTCCTCGTGTGGTAAAAGCCTGGCCGGCAGATGCAGCGCCGGCAGGTAGCAATATTACCCCTGGTCGACCTTGTACGCGGGATCTCGGCGCCTCCGATTGGGTACAGCACGGGCTGGACGCGGACGATGGCAGGGATCCGGGCGGGTGGTACACGACGGTGTTACCGAAGGTTTGCCAGTGTTCACGATCAGCTATCGCAGCGGCTAGTCATCCTCCGGAGCATGTCGGATAACGTACTGCAAGGTCAAGAGCCTGATGGCAGTCGTGGGTTGCCGGTCAGATTGGACGCATAAGCAAAGAGCGTCCTTGCCGGGCGGCAGCTCCCGGATGGCCAAGATCCGCCGATGCCGGTAGTCGGCG
>Ga0137379_10000704_pt1 | contig 29821 bp, 25 predicted proteins | sample SagtaG_18_FD_104812 | JGI IMG/M metagenome (GOLD analysis project Ga0137379, IMG submission 104812) | Vadose zone soil microbial communities from Sagehorn Ranch, Mendocino, California, USA - Sage2_L_80_16 metaG | ecosystem: Environmental > Terrestrial > Soil > Vadose zone | place: USA...
AAACCGCATCCACTGATCACTGTTCACTGACCACTGTTCACTGGGAAGAATTATGGCAAACGTACTCGATCTACGGCGCCGCATTCGCAGCGTGAAAAGCACGCGGCAGATCACCAAGGCCATGAAGATGGTCTCGGCGGCGAGGCTGCGTCGGGCGCAGGAGCGGATGTTAGCGGCGCGGCCCTACGCCAGGATGATCACTAGCGTGCTGGAGTCGTTGACACGGCGCGTGGATATTTTTGACGAGGAGACCGGCAACCTGCGGCATCCACTGTTTGCCATGCGGCCCGAGAAACGCGTGTTGCTGGTGGTGATCAGTGGCGACAGGGGTTTCGCGGGCGCATTCAACGCCAACATCCTCAAGACTGCTTTTCAATTCATCAACGGCAATACCGACAAGGAAATCGACGTTGAGGCCGTGGGCCGCAAGGGGCGCGATCTTACGCGCAAGCGCTATCCCGCCGCCGAATATACCGAGCAGGTAGACGAGAACGGCATCAAGCGCATGGTCCGCAACGACCGCAAAGGCAGCGTCGAAGTTACAGGCGATCATGTCGGCATGCTGCTCAAGCTCGAGACCAAGCGTGTATTCGATCTTGCCCAGAGCATCATCTCCCGCTATGTGCACGAGGAGATCGACGCCGCATACATCGTCTACAACGAATTCAAGTCCGTCATCGCGCAGCGTCTCGTAGTCGAGCGCCTGTTGCCCATCATGAAGATCGGCGTTCCGCAGATCACCGGCGCGGTTGAACCCACGGCGGAGGAGCGCGAGCGCGCGGCAGAGGCTGCTCTCAGCGCCGGCATCACGCTCGAACCAATCGACACTGCAGAGGCCGACGAGGAAGCGCGCAAATTCGGAACCAACCAGGTGGACTACATCTATGAGCAGCCGGCGGAGGAACTTTTCAACGGCCTGCTGCCGCAATACGTTTCCGCCATGCTCTATCACGCCATGACCGAGTCGGTCGCCGCTGAACACGCGGCCCGCATGACCGCGATGGATTCAGCCACCAACAACGCCTCGGATATGATCGACGCGTACACCCTCGAAATGAATCGTGTGCGTCAAGCCGCGATCACCAAGGAAATCATCGAAATTGTCAGCGGTGCCGCCGCTGTTTAGCACTTCTGGAAGGCAGAGTTTATGGCAGAGAGCATTGGCAAGGTAATTCAGATCTCCGGTCCCGCGGTGGACGTGCAGTTTGAAGAAGCGACGATGCCGCCCATCTATCAGGCGCTGCGCGTCACCAGCGACGGCTTCAACGTACCCACGCCGATCAGCGTGATTCTCGAGGTGCAGCAACACCTGGGCGAAGGTCGCGTGCGCACCGTCGCAATGGAAGCCACCGACGGCATGGTTCGCGGCATGAAGGCCATCGACCAAGGCGGTCCCATTCGCGTGCCCGTGGGCAAGGAGACGCTTGGCCGCGTCATCAACGTCATCGGCGAACCGGTCGATGAGCTCGGCCCCATCGGCGAAAAGAGCCGCATGCCGATCCATCGTCCCGCTCCGCTGTTCGACGAGCAGACCACGCACGAGGAGATGTTCGAGACCGGCATCAAGGTCATCGACCTGATTCAGCCCTTCTTGAAGGGCGGCAAGATCGGCCTGTTCGGCGGCGCCGGCGTGGGCAAGACCGTCGTCATCATGGAACTCATCAACAACGTGGCCAAGAACCACGGCGGCTACTCGGTGTTTGCCGGCGTGGGCGAGCGCACCCGCGAGGGCAACGATCTCTGGACAGAGATGACCGAATCCGGCGTCATCAAGCCCGGCGACTTTGCCAATTCAAAATGCGCGCTGGTCTACGGTCAGATGACCGAGCCGCCCGGAGCGCGTCTACGCGTGGCACTCACCGGCCTCACCGTCGCCGAATATTTCCGCGACGTCGAGGGGTCCGACACGCTGCTCTTCATCGATAATATTTTCCGCTTCACGCAGGCCGGCTCCGAAGTATCCACGCTGCTGGGCCGCATGCCTTCTGCCGTGGGCTACCAGCCCAACCTCGCCACTGAAATGGGCGAGCTGCAGGAGAGGATCACCTCAACCAGCAAGGGGTCTGTAACTTCAGTTCAGGCCGTCTACGTGCCCGCCGATGACTTGACTGACCCCGCGCCGGCAACAACGTTTGCTCACCTCGACGCGACGACAGTGTTGAGCCGTCCGCTATCGGAGCTTGGCATTTATCCGGCCGTCGATCCGCTGGCTTCCACCTCACGCATCCTCTCCGCGCGCATTGTTGGCCAGGATCACTACGACGTGGCGCAGGGTGTGAAGCGCATTCTGCAGCGCTACAAAGACCTGCAGGACATCATCGCGATTCTCGGCATCGATGAGCTTTCAGAGGAAGACAAGCTCACCGTGGCCCGCGCCCGCAAGGTGCAGAAGTTCCTGTCGCAGCCGTTCCACGTGGCCGAACAGTTCACCGGCATTCCCGGTGCGTACGTCAAGATTGCCGACACGGTGCGCAGCTTCAAGGAAATCATCGAGGGCAAGTACGACGACATCCCCGAGCAGGCCTTCTACATGAAGGGCGCCATCGAGGAAGTGCTGGAAACCGCCGAAAAATTGAAGACGACGGCGTAGAGCAGCTGACAGCGGTCAGTGAACAGTGGACAGTAAGGTCCACTCCGTTGCGGGTCGTTTCAACTGATCACTGTTCACTGCGAACTGTTCACTGGCGACTGAAAGGAGCCCATGGCTGACGAAAGCAATCAACTCCGTGTAAGGCTGGTTACGCCCGAGCGCGTCCTCTTCGATCAGGCGGCAGACGCTGTTGAGTTGCCCGCGAAGAATGGGTATATGGAAGTGCTCTATGGGCATGCGCCGTTGTTGGCAGAATTGGGGGCAGGCGACGTGAGACTGCATGGCGCGAAAGACGGCGCCGTCCCAGCCGAGCAAATCTACAACGTGAGCTGGGGATTCGTTGAGGTTCTCCCCGATCGTGTGACGATTCTCGCCAACGATGCGCTCAAGCCCGAAGAGATCGATGTGCCTCGCGCCCAGCAGCAGCTCGATCGCGGCCACAAAGAGTGGAACGAAGCCGGCGACAGCGAAGAAGCTTACGCCGCCGCTCTCCACGTCATCTCCGAAGCCGAAGCCAAGCTGGCGACGGCGCAGGAAAAACACTAGAGCGTTCTTTCCCGCACCCGCAGACGCGAAGGTCCTGCTCAACGAGCAGGGCCTTTGTGCTTTTGCGCCTCCTACCGTTTTGCACATCATTTCGGGCTACCGGTACACAATGATTCTGGCGGAGAACTTGCGCATCACGCAGACCCAGTCTGTTCGCAAGCTCATCTTTCGCTCAAAGCGCGCAGAAGCGCCAGTAACTCTTTTGTTGTGAGGACTCTGCAGCTAAGTCCAATGCTAAGAGGATTTTGGCGAGCAACCCTCCCTGCAAGCCAATGAAAAGAAGGAACTTGTCTACAGAGTATGGGTGGGGGTACCCCAGGGGTACCCCCAGCGGCGCGGATTCGATTCGATGCGACATAATGACGTGGGAAAATCGAGTCGGGGGATTACCAGTGAAGCAATGCAAGTTACTGGCAGTAATTTTTCTGTCAGCTAGCACGTTTCTCACCGCGCAAGCACTGCCGCCCAGCCACGTCGATGACTTCTCCGGAAAACCGCGCGTTGTCGTCATCAGCGACATCGGCAACGAGCCCGACGACCAGATGTCTTTCGTGCGCCTGCTGCTCTACTCCAATGAGTTGCAGATCGAGTCGATGATCGCCACTACCTCCACTTGGCAAAAGTCCGCTACGCACCCCGAAACGATGCATCAGCTCATCGACGCCTATGGCCAGGTGCGGACCAATCTTCTGCTGCACTCCAAAGAATTCCCCAGCGCTCAAGATCTTGGCTGGCACGTGTTCACTGGTCAAACCGCATACGGCATCGCGGGAACCGGCAAAGACAAAGACTCCGATGGTGCCCGCTCCATCATCAGCGCCGCAGACCGCGAAGGCGACCCCCGCCCGGTCTGGATCTGCATCTGGGGTGGCGCGAACACGTTGGCGCAGGCGCTGCAGGAAGTTCGCGCCACGCGCACCCCGGAGCAACTCGCCACGTTCATCGCCAAGCTTCGCGTCTACTCCGTCTCCGATCAGGACGATGCCGGACCGTGGATTCGCCGCGAGTTTCCCAGTCTCTTCTACGTCGTTTCTCCATCGACGCCCACCAGCGGCGAATATTACTTCGCCACCTGGACAGGCATCAGCGGAGACCGCTATTACCGCAACGGAGCCGGCGCCGATTTCACGACCGTTACCAATGAATGGCTCGACACAAACATCCGCAGCAAGGGCCCTTTGGGCAAAGTCTATCCGCACTTCATGTTCATCATGGAAGGCGACACGCCGTCGTTCCTCGGTCTGATCGACAACGGCCTCAATGCCTATCGTCGTCCTGACTGGGGCGGCTGGGGCGGCCGGTACATCTACCGCCAGCCATACGGCGAAACCCATCCTGTCTGGACGCAAGGCGGCGACGAGTTCGGGCGCGTCACATCGCAGGATACGGTGATCGGAGCCGATGGTGTTGAGCACGTCTCCGACCAGGCAACCATCTGGCGTTGGCGCGAAGCTTTTCAGGACGATTTCGCGGCGCGCATGACGTGGACCGTCGCCGATTACGCCCATGCGAATCACAATCCCATCGCGATCGTGAATGGACAGACGGGAAAGGAGTCCATCGAGATCGATGTGAAAGCGGGGCAGACCATCACGCTTGACGCTGGCCAAAGCTCCGACCCCGACGCACAGCGCATACATTTTCACTGGTTCCACTACGCGGAGGCGGGCAGCACCGACGGCTTGCTTGCGGCTCTCACGCTGACCGGCGCAGATACTCCGCAGGTCAAGGTACATGCGGACTCGCCGTGCCGTCCGCTGTGGCTTCCGCTCATCCCTTGCAGGGGAACAGGCACCGCTCACCTCATTCTCGCCGTTACGGACGAAGGCACGCCGCGCCTCACTTCTTACCGCCGGGTGATTCTCCACGTCCAACCGGCGGACAATGCAAAGAAAGCAGACACGCCCAAAAAGTAGCGCGGCCCTTGGATGGCCGGGGCGTAAACATGAATAGACTTGTGTCCGGATCAGGTTACGCCTGCGCGCCGACATAAGTTCACTCATTGTGCTGAGCCTGTGAGCGGCATCACGGCTTCCATGATCACGCCGGAGCGCCTACAATGCTTTCTGTTATGGCGAATGCGAAGAAGGAAACATTTGAAGTTGCCTGTCCGGATTGCGGGGCGATGCTTGTCATTGATGCCTCTACCGGTCTGTTGGTAAGCCACACTCCGGCCCCGCGCAAGCGGATGTTTGAAGATCTTGAGACTGCGGCTAAAGCCATGCGCGAGAGCGATGAACGCAAGGAGTCGATCTTCCGTCAGTCAATCGACGCGGAAAAGAACAAGGAAGACCTGTTTGAAAAGAAATTTGCCGAGGCCCTGCGCAAGGCCAAGGACGCACCCGACGGCAAACCGCTGCGCGAGTTCGACCTGGACTAAAAACAATTCCCCGGTCTGGTTGGCTGACCTCTCGACCTTGCAGAAAGTTAGTGACAGCCTTCCCGTATCCGCCGGGTATGCATCAGAACTAAATGGAGGGAGATTTCATGGGCTTTGCGCCAAGTCTCGACAGGGAACGCAGACAAGAACCACGATACTCCGGTGAAACCTATTATCCCGAACCCGACTCGATCGATTGGGTCCGGGTGGCGGCGTGCGGATCGCTCATCGTCGGAGGCGTGCTGCTGCTCTCAGGCCAGCGCCGCGCGGGCTTGGTCGTGGCTGCGTCAGGAACCGCGCTTGCCCTCCTCGACCAGGAGGAGATGCTTCGCAAATGGTGGCAAGCCCTTCCCGAATATATTGATAAGGCCCAATGGATGATCGAGCAAGTGCAGGAAGTGGTCGACGAAGTCAGCGAAAAAGGCGAGTCGCTGCGTCGCGTTCTGGCCAGGTAAACCAACTCTAGATTCCCAATTGCCGACGCCCCGCCTCGCTGATGCGGTGGGGCGTCCACTTGGGTTCCCAAACGAGGTCCACTTTCACTTGGCTGACGTCGGGGATCCCGGCAAGGCGGTTGTGTACCTGCTCAAAGATGAGTCCAGAAGCGGGGCACTGCTGCGTCGTCAGAGTCATGGTCACCTTGACCCATTGGCGCGGCCACGCCGGCGTAGAGTCCGGGTCCGGCCCGGTCTCGACGGCGTAGATTAGCCCAAGGTCGACGAGGTTCAGCTTCACCTCTGGGTCAAAGCAATCGCGTAGCGCGGTGAGGATGTCGGCTTCGGAAAGCACCCTAGTTCTTCCGCTCCACCAGAAACCGGGCGACGGACTTCAATCCATCCGCGCGGCTGCCGTAGGGCGCGAGGGCGGCGAAAGCTTCCTCAATCAGGGTGGCCGCATCGCGCTGGCTCTGCTCGATGCCGTAGACGGCCGGCCAGGTGGCTTTCTCCGTGGCCAAATCCTTACCGGCGGTCTTGCCCAGGTGAGCGGAGTCCACGGTCATGTCGAGCACGTCATCCACAATCTGAAAGGCCAGTCCAGCCTTGCGCCCGAAGGTATCCAGCCGCGCCACGTCTTCAGCGTTAGCGCCGCCGTAAACGCCTCCAGTCACGACACTTACCCGAATCAGTGCGCCCGTCTTCGCGCGGTGAATGGCCTCCACCAGCTCCGGAGTCGGCTTCAGATGCTCGCTCTCCAAGTCCAGAACCTGTCCACCAATCATGCCTTCCACTGTCCCGGTCGCGTTGGCGATCAGGCCGATAATCTGCACGGTAGCCGCGGGCGGCGCGTCTAGCCCAGCCAGCACCTCATAAGCGCGGGTCTGCAGCGCGTCTCCGGCCAAGATGGCGATGGCTTCGCCGAATGCAACGTGGCAGGTAGGTTTGCCGCGGCGCAAATCATCGTTATCCAGCGCCGGCAAGTCGTCGTGGATCAGCGAATAGGTGTGCAGCATCTCGAGCGCCGCACCCAGCCGCTCGATTCCCCTCGGTAGCGAGCCTGCGATCGTCACCGCAGCCTGCATTGCCAACACCGGACGCAGCCTCTTTCCCCCGGCGAAGGTGGAGTGTCGCATCGCGCCATGAATCGACGCCGGCACAGTGTCGACTCCGGGAATCAGCGCTTCAAGCGCCCGGTCGGTCAACTCCGCGCCTTCGTGAATCAGCGATTTCACATCGGTTGGCATTCTCATCATGATAACCGAGGTCTCGCCCGCCTTCGCAGCGGTAAACCTCGCTCCAATAAACATAGACACGTGAGCAGAGCCAGTGTCACCAAGCTCAGGCATCGCCCAGCGATCACGTCGCCGGTTGTGATCCAGTCTACTGTCAAGTTAATCGGTCCTTTCGGAACAGGCACCGCCACCAGGCCATCTGTACGCCTGGGCAGGGAATTGACGAGTTTTCCATTTACCCCTATCTGCCATGCAGGATAGGTGCGCAGTTTCAACACCAGGTAGCCGGCCTGGGGAGTGACTGTCTCAAGGTGCAGATGTTCGTCCGAGGGCTTACCACGATCGGCTGTCCATGAAAACGTCGCGTCGCATATACCCTTGTTTTGCTCGTACACCGGAGTCAGTTCATCCACTGCGGTCGCCAGCACAACCTGCGGATCTTTAGTCAGGCAAGCATTCGGCAGATTCAAAGCTACAAGTGAGTCGTCGGCCAGGGGAGGCGCGTACTCGTCCGTGCCTTCGAATCCCGATCCATCGGTGTACGCGCGCAACGTGCCGCGAACCGAGTCTTCATCATCGCAGAACTGAAAGAACACCTGCGTCGTAAAGACTGCGGCCAGCAGAAACAGAACAGAGCTAGTGGCCACAACCAACACGCGAAGCCAGCGCCCGGTCATCCACACCGCGGACGCAAAGAAGATCCCCATCGGAGCCTCAAGCACCAGCAGCCATCGCCACGGAAACTGCAAAAAGCGCAGCTTCGGCAACGCGTTCCACACAGGCAGCGATATTGGAAGCTGCAACAGCAAAACAAAAAGGGGAATCAACGCAAGCGTAATCCACCATTCGCGCTTCTCAAGCAGCTTGCCGCGCCGCCAGCTTATGAAGAGCCCACCCAGCGCAACCGCAATCATCGTGATTCCGATGGCCGATGCCTTGAACAACTCCACGTCGTGCAATTCGAGCGCCGGATTGCCCGCATGCCTCGCGAACATCCAACTGTTTTCGATCAGGAGACCAGGGTCATCCGTCGCCTGCCGAATCTCCACCCACTTCTGCTCCACCGCCGCGGGAACCAGGTAGAAAGCTGCCAGGCCCAACCCCAGTGCAGTCGCAACCGTTGCGCGCATCACCGGCGCCCACGAGCGTAACTGCACTGCCATGGCAAGCGCCACCACCGCCAATAGATAGCTCGCCATTACGCCCAGGGGTGCATTCGAGAGCCACGCACCGGCCAGCACCAGCGCCAGCGGCACGGTCGACCCATCAAACGCGCGCCGCCAAACCGACCCAGACGGATTGCGATCACGAAACACAAGCAGTAATAGCAGAGGAATCCAGAATCCGCCTGCCAACTCGCCAAACGCCGAGCGCTCAAATGCAGTAAACATCGCATAGCCCGAGAACAGCGCCGCGCATCCAGCGAGTGTCGCCGGGCCGTCCGTGAGTGCCCGCCGTGCGAGCATGCGCGTGGCCAGCCCCGTACCCGCGAGCAGCAGCCAGGTCACCACCAGCGGAACGCCCTTCCATGGCAGGAACAGTCCTAGCATCGCCCCCAGCATCCATGTGAGCGGAGGATAGAAAATAAAGCGCGGCTCGCCTGCGCCGAAGTTCGGGCTCGGGGCCCAGTGGGGATAAAAGTTTCCGTGCCGCCAGCTGGCAACGATGTCGAGCCACGAAACCAGATGAAAGTTGAAATCGTGTCCGCAGGAGTTCCCGCGAAAAAGCTGCGGCGAAGTTGCCACGAACGCGGCCACCAAAATCACGGCCGGTCCTACGAGCCGTCGCCAGCCTTGCGTGCCCGGCTGTTCCTCGTTCACGGGATTCATGGCAGCAATCGCAGCGTGTGCCGCGTTTGCGCCGCCACCGCCGCCGTGCTGAACGGCAGCGCGAACGTCGTCCCGCCGTAGTAGTCGTTCCACTGGTCTCGAAAATACGCGCTATAAGGATTGCCGCTTTCACCAAGGGCAATATTTTCCGTCGAACCGTCGATGTTGCTCCAGTCCATCGTGAACCGCTGCGACGGCCCGAATGAGCGACCTACTTGCTTCACCGTTATCGTGTCGCCGCTCAGAGGCTGGGGACCCGTGCCCGCGATACGGCCCACATACGGCAGGAAGTCCGCCAGCGGATGCTCGATATCGACAACGTGCCACTCACCATAGGCCCACTTGTTCACGTCCTCGGGAGCTTTGCCATCTTTCATCCCGCGCCTCACCGCTTCCGTCAGCAGCGCGTCCCAATCCTTGTAGCCCGCCGGCAGCCAATCCGGATTCGCGTGCATTACGATCTCTTCCTCGGCGACATTCGACTCGGACCACTGGTAGTTTTCCGCGTCCTTGCCGAGCTTCGGCTCAAGAATCAGCGGCCAAAGCGCCTTGCGTGTCTGCGTCACCAGCGAAGCTGCCGCCGAGTCCACCGTCAGCTTCCCATCCCAACTGCGCATCAGGTCCGCCGCCTTGTGCAGCCGGTCGTCGGCGCCCGGGGCGTGATCAATCGCATAAGAAAAACGATGCGCCAGTTCCTGGTCCACTTCGCTATATATATCCGTCTGCACCGCCAACATGTCTTCCGGCCGCAGATGGTCTCTCCCTTGCAGCAGCTTGTAAATGCGCTCGGTGCGATATGGCTCAGCCCAGTCAAGCGACAAGAGGTTTGGAGCCCCATCGGTGGTCACGCGCGAGTTCGCAGTGGCCAAAAATCCCGCTGGTGGATCAAAGGAATTCGGCAATTGATCGAAGGGAATGTACCCGTTCCACTCGTGCGCACCGTCTTGAATCAGCGTGCCCTGCAACCCCGCCGGACGCAGCGGAATTTTCCCCAATGCATGGTAAGCAATGTGCCCCTGGTCGTCGGAGTAGACGAGGTTTTGCGTGGGCCAGCACCACTGCTCAAGCGCTGCTGAAAACTCCGTCCAATTCGACGATGCGTCCATCTGGTAAAGCGGAATCGAGTTGAGCGCCGTGTCGTAGAGGGTCCAATGCAGCGCTATCGGTCGCGTGTCCTTTGTAAATATCGGATCCAGCAACGGCCCGTGATCGGTGGACTGCACATCGAACAAAACGTCCTTGAGCCCCCGCACATGAATCAATTCGTGGTCCACCGTTAGCGGTTTCCAACTACCCGCCAACACCGCGTTACCTGCAACGAAATAGTTGCCTTTTCCATCCAGCTTTTCCACATAGAGATCCTGCACATCGCCATACAGCGCGGTGAATCCCCACGCAATGTGTTCATTATGGCCCGCAATCACAAACGGCATTCCGGGCAAAGTCACTCCCGCTGCGTGGAATCCCGGCGCGCGCAGATCAGCCATGTACCAGATGTTCGGTTCATTCAGCGCCAAGTGCATGTCGTTCGAGAGCAGCGGCTTGCCGCTCACTGTGTGCTGGCCTCCAATGACCCAGTTGTTCGAGCCTGGCGCGCATCCCTCACACTCGCTTCGGCCCAACAACCCGGGCAAGTCCGGCGGTGGTTCGGCGCTCGTCTGGCTGCGATCGTCATCCTCGTCTTCACCCGGAGGCGAAACCGGTTCCGCATGCGGCTTGCTCAAGTCAAGCAGTACGCCCGTCGGCGGATGATCGCGCCACGAGCCAACCGGATAGAGATCCGATTCGAGTTTGAGGTTATGCAGCTTCGCGGCAATCCGATCACGCGCCAGCTTGGCATACCAATGCGTATCGAGCATGTCCACCATCGCCATGCCGATACTGATCGAGTCCTCCCCGCGCCACGGCTGAGGCTTGTAGTGCAGCAGCCGAAACTCCGGCGGCAGGGAATCTTGATGCTGCGCGATGTAAAGATTCACTCCCCGCGCATAAGCTTCGTATCGTGCGCGTTCATCCGCCGGAAAATTCGCATAGATGCGGCGCGCTGTGTTGCGAAACTGAAACACGCGCTCCGCCTTGTCATGCCGAAGGAGCGATGGGCCAAGGATCTCCGCAAGCTCGCCGTTGGCGCTGCGTCGAGAGGCGTCCATCTGCCACAGGCGGTCCTGCGCCGTCACGTAGCCCTGCGCCACCAACATGTCTTCCTGCGACGCTGCGTCTATATGTGGCACTCCGTGCTGATCGCGTCGAACCGTCACGGGAGCCGACAGCACCGGCGGTGAGCCCGCGTCTCCGTTGAGTCCCGCGAGATGCACATCGCCATCCAGCACCGGCAAGGCAGCCTTCGCGGCCGAGCGCAGCCAGAGCACGCCCACTAGAGCCGACACCGGCAAAAGCGTAAGCAGACAAAATGCGGTCCAAATGAGAATCTTCGGCCAGCGCCGACGACGATGACGTGCGATGGGGATCACCTTGGGTGCTAGATTCGATGGGCGAGGAGTGGACATCGGTCAACAACAGGATAACGCCCGCAGTCCCTTTGACGCGCATCCAAGTGCTTTCAACCAATCACCTCGCCGCGAGTTGCGGATCAAGCCCAGATTCTCGCGGCCAGCGTGAGGCGGCATGCGCCATCCACTCCGCTTTAGGCTGGCGATACACGAGGTGGCCGCGAATAAGAAAAGCCGCCGGAACAGCGACAGCACATCCCACAAGCCCGCCCAACACACCACCAGCCAGACCGGTCACGACGCGGGGATACGTATAACCGCTGCGAGGATTCGATCCTTGGACTGCTCCCCACACAAAACCCGCGGCAGCAGTCGTGCCGATCGCAAGCTTGGCGTTCCTGCCCCACTGGTCCAAGCGAACCATCACCACTTCCGCGCGATCAAATCTATACTCCCTGGCACTCGTCAAATCGTATTTCGGCTCGCAGAAAAGTAAATTGGCGGTGGCTCCGGAAAACAGGCAGTGCGTCCCGTGTTTCCCTCCAGTTGAGATCACGATCTCCTGCCCGTTCACGAGTGTCCGAACGCGATTCCAGTCTTCATTTCCGCGCTCGCCGCGCGCGAAACCGGATTGCACCTCGGGTGTCAATGATGCATCAACTCGCGCATCCGCCGGTGACAATGTCTGCCCACCGGCAGCGTAGGCCATGAGCAAAAAGCAGAATGAAAATTGGAATCCAAATCCAGAAGTGTCGCATGAGTGCGGCTCCTTTCCATGCCGATTACAGGCCATGTTAGGAACCTGCGCCCCGTGTCGCACGGCGGATTAGGACAGTTTCGCAGGTGTCACACGCGCATTGCGGCGCGCACAGTCTCCCCAGACAGCCGCGATTCGATCGCAAGCAACTCCGCCATCGAAGCCTCTCCGACCAGCCGGAACACGATCCGATGAATTTCTTCGGGCAGTTCAAGCTCGGTTGCGACATCGCACACCACGCCAGTGGTAGCGTCCAGTCCGCGTTTCCATCCGGCCTTGGTCGCGTCGCAAACCAGCAGGCTCTCCGGAGCAAATCCAACCGCGATCAGCATCGTTTGCGCGATACGCTGAAACTCGCTCCACCGCGATGCGATGCCGATTAGATCGGCCGCGTGCTCCGGCATGTATCGCTGCATATTTTCCTGAAGTTCAACCGACACCGGATGAACCTGCAATGTGGTGAGCTCCTTGCCTGCAGGCAGTAACTTCCTCACCCGGGCGGCCTTGCTCGGCAGTACCAAAGCCATGCATCCGTCCAGCGTGCCCGGCTTGCCGCATTCCTCAGGACTGCACCCCAACACTGGCAATGCCAGCGCCTGCTCCAGCTCGTGGATCACAATCCGCCCCAACTCCACGTCCGGCTCAATCAGCAGCCATCGTGCCGGCGGTTCCAGCGAAAGCCAGCGCCGCAGTCGCGCCTTGAGCAGCGCATCCGCCGCGCCAAGCCTTCGCGCCTCCAAAGCCATGTCGCCGATGAGTTGATCGACAGCCATCTCCGGGCTCAGTGGCGCATCCGGTCGCTTATCGCAGACAAAAACACCGCTCCCATGACGCAGCTCAACCCATCCCTCGCTCTCAAGTTGTCGATAAGCTGCACTTGCCGTGTTGGCGTGAATCCCGAATCGCCGCGAAAGTTCGCGCGTACTCGGTAGCCGCTGTCCGGGCACAAGTTCATGGCATAGAATTCCCAGCACCACCTGCGTTATCAGTTGCTCCCGCAGCGAGACGTCACCCGTTCGATTGAGCCAGAGGCGCATGCGATCTCTTTCAGCTTGCCAATGGCTCTGCCGTCGCAACTGGAACCGATGCGGGGTGAGGCCGCCGATAAAGTACCAGCAGCAACACCAGCAGCAGAAGAATGACCAGCAATACCAGCAGGCTTCCTTCCGGGCCATCCGCGCCGCCACTCAAGAGCGGATTGCCTGCGGGCACAGTCGTCAGATAATGACCTTTTGCAACAAGGCCGCTGTCCGCAGTGCCATAAAAGTAGGTCTCTGCCCAGTCCCATGCTGCGTGACATCCGATGGCCCACCACGCCGAGCCAGTAACCCAGACACTCACACAGAACACAAACCCGATCGCCGCCGCGGCAAAAATGCCGATCCAGTTTTCACCGTGATTGCCCGTATGTCCAAAGCCGAAGAAGGTTGATGTAACCCAGGCCGCCTGCCAGAAGCCGGAGCTTGGGGCCCTCTTCACGTGCAGCAACAGGCAGGGAATCACACCCATCAGTGCGATGGCGTAGACACCCCAGGTCCCGTTCCCCTTGGCGTGTGTAAACAGGCGCAGACACATCGCGCCCACTAACCCGACAGCCCACCAGAAGTTCATTCCGCGCGCCAGCGTGAAGAGCAGGTAGCAGCGCATGATTCCCTCTTCTACGCAGCCGACCAAAAGGAAGGCACAACCCCACACCGCCGCATAAAGGAAGATCCGCGATCCGCTCAGTGCGACGGGGCCAAAGTGCAGCCATCCGCCCCACGCCAGCACGCCCACCAGGGCCGAAAGCGCCGCAAACCCGACCCCCATCCCGCTTAGAAAATGGGCCACGCGTCGCGGTCCGGTTAGGTTGAATTCCATAATGCCCCTGCGCTCGATCGCGGCGACAATCGCCGCTGCTCCAAGCATGGCCAGAAACATCAACAGTTCCCCGAAGAAAGCCGTCTTCGCAGTCATGGCGCCGCCCCTGGCGCCAACCAGGTGCAGCCGTGCAAAGAGAAAGCTGAGACCGGTGCCCAAAGCAATAAGCAGAGCGAGGAAGATCACCACGGACCATCCGGCGCGAAGGCCCTGATCGCCGATAAACACCCACTTCAAACCGCGATAGGGCTTCTCGGGTTCTGGAGCCGGCGAGATTCGGAACTCCTGCTCTTCGGTGGGACCGTTGAGCGTCCCAAGTTCCGGAGCGGCTGCCTGATGTTCTTGCTCCATCTGGACTCCTCTGGACTGCTGCGAATTTCCTGTGATGAGAATACTACTCAAGAAGGTCATCGCTTGGAGTCATTGAGGGGTCCGAGCTGCGCAATTTTACTGATCCCGCAAGGCAACGATGGGATCGATGCGGGCTGCACGGCGCGCCGGAATCCAGCTGGACACAAGGGCGATGGTCGCGATCGCCGTCGTAATCCCTCCAAAGACGACTGGATCGTTGGGGCTCACTCCGTAGAGCAGATTTGCAACTCCGTGCGCCAAGCCAACTGCAACCAGCAGTCCCATGCCCAACCCTGTTGCCGTCAGGATCGTGGCTCTGCGCAGAATCATCCGCAAAACATCTTCGCGTTGAGCTCCCATCGCCAACCGCACACCGATTTCACGCGTACGCTCGCCCACCAGGTTGGCCATGACGCCAAAGATGCCGATGGCTGCCAGCAGCAGCGCGATCACAGCGTCCGTAGTCAGCATCACGGCCACATAAGCGAGGCCGATCAGTTTCTCATGCATGAACTGCGCATAAGTTTCCACCTCATCCAGCGGCAGCGCCGGATCAAGCTGCGCCAGCGCCTTTCGTGCCGCCGGCGCGATGGCCAGCGGATCGCCATCCGTTGTAACCGAATAGTTCGCGCCGGCATACGGGCTCTGCAAAGCGCTCAAATACACTGCCCCGGAGTCCACTCCTCTCAGAAACAGGGAGTAGTTCGTCTCGTCGACGACACCTACAATCGTCATCCACGGGGTCTGGTTGGGTCCCGCTCCCATGCGGATCCGATGCCCCAAAGGGCTCTCGCCGGGGAAATAGCGCGCCACAAAATGCCGGCTCACGATCGCCACGGGCTGCGATCCAAGATTGTCGTCGTGAGTGAAACCGCGTCCTGAAATCATGGGAATATTGAACGAATCAAAATATCCAGAACTCACCTGCAGGCGCAGCGCACTCTGAAATTTGCCCGGTGCCAGCGGACGATTCTCGATCTGGCAATCGTTCAGCCAGCCTTCATCGCTGTGCGGCAGCGAGTTGGTCAACTCGGCGTGCTTCACGCCAGGCAGCGCTTGCAGCTTCTCCAGGCTTTGCTGATACCAGGCGGCCTGTTTCTGCGGAGTGTCGTAGCGCGCGGGAGGCAGATGGACGCTGAATGTGAGCATCTGGCTGGGGTTGTGCTGGTCTGCGGAGTGCATCATCGCCCCCATGCCTTTCGACATCAGCGCCGCGCCGATCACCAGCGCGACCGCCAGGGCGATCTGCGCCACCGCGAATGCATTCCTGAACCAGCGGCTGCGGCCAGCGCCGGTGATGGCGCGTGATCCTGACTTCAGTTGATCCACCAGGTTCACGCGCAGAGCCACCAGCGCCGGGGCAAAACCTGAGATCGCGCCCGCTCCCACGGCCAGCAACATAGACAGTGCCAGGGCGCGCCCGTTCAACGAGATATTTGACCAGCCCGACATGTAGCGCGCAACACGCTCCGGCATCGAGATGAGAGAGAAGTGCATATAAAGTCTTGCGAACACCAGCCCGCCGGCCGCGCCAAACAGTCCCAGCAGAATGTTCTCAGTGAGCAACTGCCGCAGCATGCGCACGCGACTCGCGCCAAGTGCTGTGCGCATCGCAATCTCAGGACGCCGCGCAATGCCGCGGGCAAACTGCAGATTGGCCACGTTGGCGCACACCACCAAAAGCACAAAGAGAGTTGCGCCCAGCACCAGGCTGAAGTAAAGCGGGGTCAGATCTCCGTTAATGCCGTCCAGCAGCGGTTCAACCTTGACACCCCACCCCTGATTCGTTCCCGGATACCGCTCGGCCAAATGTTTCGCGATCACGCTCAATTCAGCCTGCGATTGCGGGGCAGTCACTCCACGGCGCAGGCGTCCAATGACCAGGTAGTCATGCGCGCCCCGATTGCTCAGCAGCGCATCGGTCGGTGCAAAGGGAAGATAGAGATCTGCCGTCGACGGGTATTGCATGGTCTTCGGCATTACGCCAATCACGGTGTAGGTGTGCTGGTCCAGTTCAATCTTCCGGCCCACGACCGCTGCATCGCTGCCGAAATGCGACTTCCAGAAGCCGTAACTCAGCACCGCCACGCTGTCCCGGCCGGGCTGCGTCTCGCTTTGATCGAAGACGCGGCCCACCAACGCGTTGGTCCGCATCACGTTGAAGAAAGCTGGCGATGTAATCTCCGCCTGCACGTGGGCCGCATCGCCCGCGCCGGTCAAACTCATGTCGGCGGGGATGCGAACTGCCATCTCTTCAAACGAGTGGCTCTGCCGCTGCCAGTCAGCAAAATTCCCCAGCGCGACCTGCTTGTAGTCGCCGCGATTCTGCTGCTCGAAGACGGTCACGACCTGGTTCAGATCAGGCACAGCCAACGGACGCAGCACCACCGCGTCCATGATGCTGAAGACGGCCGTATTGGCGCCGATGCCAATGGCCAGTGTCAGCACTGCGGCGATCGTGAACCCAGGGGATTTTCGCAACTGGCGAAGAGCGTAACGCAGGTCCTGAAGCACTGTTTGCATGAATCCTCCGAGCACACGACTGCTTACAATAGTGCACGTTTGCGGCCGATCCTGGATGCAGGATGCCCCGCTGAGTCGAAAGGCCTTATCTTCAAAGAGATAGCTCGGAGCCAATCGGCGCGTGTCCGATATCGAAAGCAGACGTCCACAAACGGACAGCCTTGCTCAACCTGGAAAGGCGAGAAAACCTGCCCCGCCTTGACACATCTGGCCGCGCCCTTGATGCTTAACAGTTCTGGTTATTCAGTTTTCCGGCTCAGGGGGCTGCAGATTTTGCGGGTTCGCGTCTTTTACCACGACAAATGTTTCGATGGGGCTTGCTCCGCATCCCTCTTCTCGCGCTTTCATCGCGAATGCATCGATAGCGAGGCCAGTTATGAGTATCACGGGCTGGTGCATCGCGCCGGAGCGCTCTTCGACGAGAGCGAATTCACAGGCGACGAAAACGCTATCGTCGATTTCAAATACTCCCCATCGCCGCGCATTACCTGGTGGTTCGATCACCACCTCTCGGCGTTCCTCACGCCCCAGGATCGCGAGCATTTTATCGCCTGCCAGCGGGACCCGGTTTGCGGCGCGCGAAAATTTTTCGACCCTGAATACACCTCCTGCACCAGTTTTTTGGCGCACATCGGGGCTACTCGATTCGGGTTTAACACCGCGCCCGTGGCTGATCTGATTCAGTGGGCCAACATCGTTGACGGCGCGCTCTACGAGAGTCCCGAGGCCGCGGTCGAAATGGCTGCGCCCGCCATGAAGCTGACCCTTATCATCGAGTCCACGCAGGACCCCGCGTTCATTCCGCGCCTCATTCCGCTGCTTACCGAGATGCCGCTCGCCGAAGTACTGAGTCAGCCTTTCGTTGCCGATCTGCTGCCGTCGTTACTCGAGCGACACAAAGAAGGCATCGAACTTATCCGCAGCCGTAGCGAAGAATGCGACGGAACGATCTTCTTCGACATCACCGACCGCCCCGTCGAAGGCTACAACAAGTTCATCCCCTACTATCTCCACCCCAAGGCGACGTACTCCATCGGCCTCTCGAAATCGAGCTTCCGCACAAAGGTTTCGGTGGGCTCGAATCCGTGGACCAAGGCCGACCCCGCGAAGATGGTGAATCTGGCCCAAGTGTGCGAGCGCTACGGGGGCGGAGGCCATGCGCGTGTTGGAGCGATCAGCTTCCCGCCCGACCAGGGCGACAAAGCGCGGCAAGCGGCCGCAGAAATTGTGGCGGAGCTAAGGGCGAAGAACCCGATGGCGTAGCCCAGGATTCGCTGCGCTGACGAGTTGCGGGAAGGGCCTTGACGAAATAGTGACCCCCAAGCGGTGAGCCTTGCATGGCGCAACAGCGCTTATGAGATTGATGTTCCAGAACGAGTCGTGACCACAACGCTATGTGCATAATCGATACGTCTGGCTGTGCCAAATCTGGTTCCGTGGTATAGAACTCTGAATAGCCCAGTGCGCAATTTCGAGAAAACCCGAACGGAATTCCAGGAGATACTCGCCAAGCCCATTCGCGAACTCGGGCTGAAACTCGAGGGTTCTCCGCTCGAACGATTCGTTCAGCAACTTTATCGCGAACTGGAAGCCAAGGGTATCCAGAAGTTCCGTCCGCTTTGTTATCTCACCGATGAATGGGGATGTCCCTCTGGCGAGCCCGTCATCGGCATTCCGTTCTATCTGGCCAACCCGGACCTGGCACAGCTTGAGCGCGACATGAACGACCTGGAAGACGCTCGGGAGATCATGATGTACATGCGTCATGAGGCCGGACACGCATTCAATTACGCGTACCAGCTATACAAGTCGGCTGAGTGGCGCGATCTCTTCGGTCCGTTTCGGCGCGCATATCGCGATAATTACCGTCCCATACCGTTCTCGCGGAAGTTTGTCCGCCACATGGCCGGGTGGTACGCGCAGAAGCATCCCGATGAAGATTTTGCAGAAACGTTTGCGGTCTGGCTCACGCCTCGCTCGCAATGGCGGAAGCGCTACAACGGCTGGGACGCGCTGGCCAAGCTCCAATATGTAGATCGCATGGCGCGAAAAGTCGGAGATGTCGAACCCATCCGTCGTCGCGGCCGCACCGACATCACCGTCGATGAGATGGAATCGACGGTCGGCGAGTTCTATCGTCTCAGCCTGACGGAGGAGATCCCGGTGCAGGAACTCGCGCTGGATGCCGACCTGGCGGACATCTTCAATATCTCCCGCAAGCGACATGAGGGCGTGCGGCCCGCCCAGGAGATGTTGCATCAGCACCGCAAGCCCATTGTCGACAAGGTCGCGTATTGGAGTGGCGTGCAACGTCCAATCGTCAAGCGACTAGTGGAAGCCATCTGCAAGCGTGTTGAGGACCTCGGTCTGCGCGTGGACGTTCGACGCGAGTCCGAGTACCTCACGGAATTCACGGTGTACACAACCGCACTCTCAATGAATTACCTGACCCGTGGGAAATTCATTCATCCCTGAGGCGTGCCGGCAGTTGCCGTCACTCCGATTGGAGGCCGCATGGCGAAATTGAAAGTCACCGTACTGTACGACTTGTGGGAAGAAGAGCCTACTGCGGCGCAGGAGGAAGTTCCTGCACCGCGCAAGCGCAAAGGGCAAAAGAAACGCAAGAAGAAGCCCGTAAAGCACGACCGCGAAGAGATCTTCGAAGCCTTGGAGAAGCTCGGTCATGAGCCGTCGTATTACGTTCTCGACGGCCGCCCGCAATCACTGCTCGGACTCGCCAAATGTGGCGCCGATCTCATTTTCAACCTCACGGAATCCTATGCGGGCGATGACACCAAGGAGATGCACGTCACTGCATTGCTTGATCTGCTCGAAATCCCCTACACCGGCGCGGGACCCCACGCGCACATTCTTGCGCAGGACAAATCGATCGCCAAGAAGATGTTCGCTTTTTACGGGATTCGGTCGCCCTACTTCGCGACAGCCTATCGCGGCACCATCGACCACGCACATGACATCTCCTTCCCGCTCATCGTGAAACCCACCTCCGAAGATGGATCCATCGGCATCGATGCCGCTGCCGTAGTAACCAGCGTGAAGGAGCTGATGGAGCGCATCTCCTATATTCAGACGGAATTCGATTCTCCTTCGTTGATCGAGGAGTACATCGAAGGACGCGAGATCTACGCCTCCATCCTCGGCAGTTACGAGACCGCACATGTACTTCCGCTTGTGGAACTTGACCTTTCGAAGCTTCCGAAGGGCATGCCCAAGATCGCCAGCCAGGATGTGAAATTCGAGAAAGACACGGAAGCCTATAAGCTGACGAAATCGGCGATCGCCGAAGACCTCGATGAAGAAACCGTAACCAGGCTCACCGAGATCGCGATCAAAGCCTATCGCGCCGTCAAGCTTCGCGATTATGGCCGCATTGACATGCGCGTATCGAGCGAGGGCGAGGTGTATGTAATTGAAGCGAATCCGAACCCATGGCTCTCCAGCGGACAGGAGTTTGCCATGGCCGCGAAGAAATCCGGCCTCTCCTATACCCAAATGATCGGGGAGATCGTGGACCTTGCGATGGTTCGCCAGGGGTGAAAGATGGAAAAAAGTTCAGGTGAACTATGTGTGGCAGAGACAAGAGAAATGTGCGCGTGGTTCCGCATCCATGTAGAAAATCATAGAATTCCGCAGCTTAACTGCGCGCGATCAGTTTTCAGCCCTCAAAAAGGCGCATCTGATTCCGTATATGCGACTGTCAACTTGCACATAATCGTCGCGCCACTCATTGAGCCCGCAGACGCATAGTTCCGGGCGGATGACCATTTCGTGGTCTACGCTCCTGTTTTCAAAAGGGCGAAGTGGGATGTCCGGCTGGGACTCGTTGGAATGAGCATGGTGAACTCGCGAATACGAATGGTTGTTTCTTCACAACCCCGGGATTGGAAACTCCGCGGAGTCGCCGGATTGATTGCGGGGCTCGGCTGCGTGCTGTGGCTCGCGGGGTGTGGTGGTCACACCTCCACCGAACAGGAGCTGGTCATCCACTGGGATACGACAACGGTTATCACGAACACCACTACAACACTGCAGGTGGTGGTGAACCCGCCCTTGCAGCCGAGCCAGCCGCTGGGCCCCGCTGCCTACAAGGCCGTAAGTGGACTGGGTCCGGATTACATGCGCTATCAGGCCTGGTTTCCGTATCCCAAACTGGCCGTGGCCGAACTGCAACCTCCGACTCCGCAGGCGACATCGTGGGACTTCAGCCTCATCGATCCATTGGTGAAGGAATTCATGACCGCCACCGAGGGACATCCGACGTTGATGAGTTTCAGCACCATCCCGCAGTGGATGTTCGTGACCGACGCACCGGTCGTCTACCCCAATGACCCGAGCCAGGAGATGTGGGATTACGAGCAGGGCACCGAGTTGCGCGACCCCACCTGCCAGGAGCTGGCCGACTACTATCACCGATTGGCGAGCTGGTATGTGGACGGTGGCTTTACCGATGAGAATGGGGTGTGGCACGAGTCCGGCTTCCACTACCAATTTCCTGTGTGGGAAGTGCTGAACGAGGTCGATCTTGAGCACAGTACCACGGCGGGAGACTACACCAAGCGGTATGACGCCATCGTCGGGGGCGTTCGCAGCGCCAGTCCGGATACCCAGTTCATGGGGATGGCTCTGGGCAGGCCCAGCAATGATCTGGACTTTATTCAATATTTCCTCAATCCGTCAAATCACCTGCCGGAAATTCCTCTCGACTACATCTCCTATCACTTCTATGCGGTTCCACTACCCGAGGAAACCATCGCCGATTGGCAATACACCTTCTTTCAGCAGGCAGATGGGTTTCTGAATACGGTTCGTTCCATCGAGGCCATTCGAAAGAACCTGGCGCCGAAGACCAAGACCGATATCGACGAGCTGGGCTCGATCCTGCCCACCGACGCCCCGCCCGCAGTCGGAGTGACTCCACCGCCGGGCTACTGGAACCTGTCCGGGGCAATGTACGCATACCTTTACGTGGAGCTCGCCCGTATGCAGATTGATGTCGTCGGCGAAGCGCAACTGGTGGGCTTTCCCACGCAATATCCCACCGTGAGCATGATGGACTGGACAACCAACCAGCCGAATGCGCGATTCTGGGTTCTAATGCTACTCAAGGACACATTCCATCCCGGCGACAAGATGGTGGAGACCGACCTGAGCGTTCCCAACGCAATCGACCTGGAGGCACAGGCCTTCATCACCTCTGCCGGACACAAGTTACTGCTGGTGAACAAACGCAATCTCGCCACGGACGTCCCGCTGCCCGATGCCGAACGTGCCACGGCGTTGACTGTGGATTTGCAATCTGGCGAAGGCCCCGCCCGCAGCGTAACTCCCTCCGACGGCAAAATCACACTCCAGCCCTTTGCGGTCACGGTCGTGAGCTGGTGATTGGAAATCCCCGTAGTTGGTCGCGATTAGTCCCGATCACGCTCGACGAACCCAGCCACGCCCCGTCGCAGTGTCAGAACTGCCCCCGGTTGAATCTGTTAGGCATGTCCCCGGTCCGTGCCGTTTACTCCCTGGTATCCCCCACCCATACTCTGTAAGCAAGTTACTTCGATTCATGGGCTTAGAGATGGGGTACCGCTGTAAAGTCCTCTCAGCAAAGAACTTGGCTGCAGAGTCCTCTCGGGTAAGGACTTACGGGTCTTTTCGCCTCGATTTGCTGCGGATCTAGCGGATGTTTCGGAGGACGACATTTCTTCATTTCAGCTATTGTGCGCCGGCGGCAATAAATGATTCGCAAAATTGTGCGGAAAATTCAAGCCTGAAGCAGAACCAGGGACGTAGCGTCTCTAGTCTTGCGCTAGAAGCCAAGAGCTGGCAGCTAACTGCCAGCAGCTGTCCTTTCACATCACAGCCCCAACTCCCCCGCCCGCTTCTTCATCGCCTCCAGACAAAACCCAATGTGCGCATCGAGATCCACGCCCAGCTCCGCCGCGCCCTGAATCACATCCTCGCGATGCACTCCGCGCGCAAATGCTTTGTCCTTCATCTTCTTGCGCACGCTTGCCACTTCCACATCCGCAATCGCCCTGGTCGGCTTCACCAGCGCGCACGCCGTCAAAAATCCCGCCAGTTCATCGCAGGCAAAGAGCGCCTTATCCAGATGCGTCACGCGCGGCACGCCCGAGTACTGCGCGTGGCCCAGAATCGCCGTCCGCAACTCCACCGGCCAACCTTGCCGCTCCAGCTCGCGCACGCCGACGAAGGGATGCTCCTCCGCTGTCGGGTGCCGCTCGTAGTCGAAGTCATGGAGCAAGGCAGTCGTGGAATAAAGCTCAATGAACCGCACCCGCTCCTCCTCCGCAAGCCCCAGCCGTTCGGATTCCACCTTACCGCAAGCTGTGACGCAGACCTCCACCGCCAGCGCATGCTTGCGCAGACTCTCGCTTTGCGTCCACTCCGTGAGCAGCGCCCAGGCCTGCTCGCGCCCGAACTTCTTCTCGCCGCTTTCAAGATTCGTCATTTTCGAATTTTACGTGTTACACACCTTGGTTCGCGTTTCTTTGGGGTTTTCCGGGTCTGATGGGAGAATCTTCGGTTTGACCCTAAGTTTCTACTTGACAATTATGGTTCACTCGCTGGAAAGTAGCACTTATCGCGGTGCAAAACACCCGGGAGTACCCGCTCTGGCACTCCGCAACTTAATCATGGCCACCACTCTTGTTAGCGTGGAGACACGCGAAGTTGTGCGGTGCGACTATTGCAGCTTGGTGCAGTACAGAACCTGCAACTCGCTCTGCAGAAAATGTCGCAGGCCCCTTGACCTCGAGGAGCCCGCGCCCTTGGCTCCTCAACTGGTCTCAACCCCAGCCATCGCCGCCTCAGCTGAAGCTGGTCTTCAGGTAGCGGGACAGGTGCGCGAAATCCGCCGTGCCCGTCATCTGAGCCAGCGCCAGTTGGCTGGCCGCATGCAGGTGCCACGCACGTACATCTCGAAGATCGAGAATGGCAAGGCCATCCCCACCCTCGGTTCGCTTGAACGGCTCGCCCAAGCGTTGGAAGTCGACATGCGTCAACTGGTGCGCGATTCCCGCAGCCGTCGCGATGAAGAGGTCTCAGCAATCCTGGCCGACCCGTTCCTCGCCGAGATCGCAGCTCTGTTGCCGCATCTCGACTCGCTCCACCGCACGCTGCTTTACGGCTCGCTGCGCGACATGGCCTCGGGCCGCCGCCGGACTGCTTAAGCAGAGACAGCGGCTACTTTCGTCTCCCCGTTTGGCGGGCCAGCGCGCAATATGCGCTGAGACCCGCCATTCCGTCTCTCTGCAGCCTCTGCGCCGTTTGCGACACTCGCTCGTTTAGGGCAGCTCGGTTTATGCTAGGCTCGATAGTGTCGCCACTTATCTCCGGCCGCCGGGGATATTCCGATTCGGCGACCGTTGAGGCGGTCTTCCAACCGCGCCGGGCAATATAGCCTGGCATCATCAATCGAGTCTTACCAGGCGCGCCGTCCTGGAAGCAGAATAGATATCGTTGAGGCAACTCCCTTGCATCCAACTGGCATGCTGCGTATCGACGAGCTGACATCGGAAGAGCGTGCGGTTTATTCCATGCTCAAGCCCGAGCAGTTGCCCCAACATATAGCCATCATTATGGATGGCAATGGCCGCTGGGCCGGCCGCCGCTCGCTCAAGCGCTTTCTCGGTCACCAGCAAGGCGCCAAGAGCGTGCAGCTTGTCACGGAGACCGCATCGCGCATCGGGCTTCCCTGGCTCACTCTCTACGCGTTTTCACTCGAAAATAATCTCCGCCGTCCCAAGGCTGAAGTCAGTTTCCTCATGCGGCTGCTCAAAAGCTATCTCGAGAGCAACGTCCAGCGCATGATGGACAACAACGTGCGCATCTGCTACATCGGCCGGATTCACGAGCTTCCCCACGAAGTGCAGGACAAGATGCAGTGGGCCCAGGAAACCACAGCGCGCAATACCGGCACCACGCTCACCCTGGCTCTGAACTACGGCGGCCGCTCCGAGATGGTTGACGCATTCCGCGCGCTGGCAATCGAGATGCAAAAGAAACACATCCCTCCCGACCACATCACGGAGGAAGACATCCATCGTCATCTCTACACCGCGCACATGCCCGACCCCGATTTGCTGATCCGCACCTCGGGCGAGATGCGCATTTCAAATTATTTGTTGTGGCAGATTGCCTATACAGAGATTTACGTTACCGAGCGTCTCTGGCCCGACTTCCGTGGTATCAACCTTCTTGAGGCTATCGCCGACTTCCAGCGCCGTGAGCGTCGCTACGGCGGCATCGGCGAAAACTGTGGCGAGGTTGAAGAAGATCCCGACCGCATCAAAATCGCTGCCAGCTAAGCCACAATTCCGCGGTAAATCGCTCTTGCCTCGGAACGCACCCAGCTCGTCGTCGTCTCCCACTCGCAGGCGCTGAGCGAGGCGCTGGAGCAGAATCGTCAATGCCGCCGCTTGCATCTGGAGAAGTCCTTCGGCGAGACGGTCCTCTCCGGAGCCAACCTGTTCAACACGCCCAAATGGGATTGGCCGGTTCGCTAGCGTCGATGGACGTCCGAAAGGTGTCTTAGTGAGCGATCTTGTAATTCTTGACGCAGGTCACGACTTACAGGATCGACGAATTGAAGTCGGCAATGAATTGGATTCCTGGCACATCCAGCCGAATGAGTTGCTTGTCGCCTGTGAGTAATAGATCAACTCCGGCAGATGCCGCACAGGCCAGGTGAATCGCGTCGGGTGCCTTTAACCTTTCCCGGGCGCGCAGTCTGCTGAAAGTTGACACCGCTCCCTCATCAAACGGCAGAAATGAGAAGCCCATTCTAATCAGCGCGTCCCGCACGGATTGAGCGGCTTGCGGTTGAGCGGATTTCTCGACTCCAGCCATGATCTCACCGAGAGCTAGACAGCTTGTGAAGAGCAAGTCATTTCGTCGGCGCGCCCGAGAAAGCAATGCATCTACTCTTTCGGAGTAAGTCGGATTGTCCTCCAGAAGGTAAACAAAGAGCATCGTGTCCCAATAGATCCGGCTCATTCCGGGTCCTCATCTTCCGATCGAACCCAGCGAATAAACGCGTCCGCTCCGCCCATCTCCGCAATTTCGTTTTTGAGCAATCCTCGTATCTTGCCCGTGACGCGCCGGGCCCAGACATCGGGGTCCTCCACCTCGGCAGCGGAATCGTGTTCCTCTGCTGCATTGGGAAGGGCGCCAATGCGCCTGTCCCGATCTGCCAGCCGATAGCGGTAAACAACAGTTGTGCTCATCTTCGAAGGAGGTCCATCGATTCCCTCGATTTCGATACCGTAGTTTCGAAGGAATCCCTTCTTTCTAAGGGCGCTACAAACCTGCGGGGTGTTCGCCCGCGGGAATCCTTGGGAAACCAAATCTTCAATCACATCCTTCACTGCGACAGAGAAGTGGGTTTTCCCGGCGCGAATCGCCGGTTTTACATATCTTTCAGCAGCAACGGCCCGTACCTGCTCGCTTGATCCGCTTTGCATCTTCCACCTCCATCGTTCCTTTCAGCATAGATATATTCCAGATCAATGTCAAGACTATCTAGTAGACAGTTTAGATTGTCCATCGAAGAGTTTAATTAGCTCTGGTAGCAACCCGGTTCTTCCATTTGCCCCCCCGCCTCGCCGGTGTATTCTCAACCCTGGAAATGAAACGAGTCCTGACCGCTCTAATTCTGGCGCCGCTGGTGCTGGCCCTTGTGTTCGTCGGCCCAAAGTGGCTGGTGACATTGTTTGTGGCCGCAGTTGCCATGCTTGCCGCTTGGGAATTCCTGGCCCTCACTGAACACCGCGCCGCCAAGCCTCCCCGCATCGCGGTCCTTGTCGCCATCGCCACACTCTTCCTTGGCAACTACCAGTGGCCCGACGAAACCCTGACCCTCTTCGGACTCCTTTGCATTCTCCTGCTCGTCTACTGCACTTTCGCTTCGCCGGTTGAAAGAGCACTGGCAGACGCAACGTCATCCATCTTCGCCCTGTTTTATGTGGGACTTACGTTGATCCCCCTGCCCATGCTCCGCGAAGCTCCCAACGGCCCTTCGCTGCTTGTCTTCCTCTTTCTGGTCGTGTGGTCCGGCGACACCTTCGCGATGTACATCGGTCGCGGCCTAGGCAGGCACAAGCTGGCCCCATCTCTCAGCCCCAACAAGACGTGGGAGGGATCCATCGGCTCCGTTGCCGGGAGCATTGCGATCGCCGGAGCCTTGCTCGGCCTGGGCTCCTTCTTCGCCCAGTGGAACTCCTTCAAGCTCTCCTTCTCGGACGAAGTCTGGTGGTATTGGCTGCTCCTCGCCGCACTTGTAAACGTGGCTGCTCAAGTGGGCGATCTGGCCGAATCGGCCCTCAAACGATCAGCCGGGGTCAAGGACTCCGGAACCTTGCTTCCGGGCCACGGCGGGGTGCTCGACCGCATCGACGCGCTCCTCCTGGCCGCTCCCGTGCTGTGGTACGCTCAGGTTATCCGCCTGCGTTTTTAAAGGGCTTTTCGCCCCGGTTGTTGACGGCTTTCTTATTGTAATATTTGGACTTGCAGACACATTGAAACGACTCGCCATCCTCGGTTCCACCGGCTCCATAGGGCAAAGCACCCTCTCCATCGTCGAGCAGTTTCCCGAACGCTATTCGGTCGCCTCGCTGGCCGCCGGTCGCAACATCGATGAAGCCTTTGCGCAGGCCGCTCGCTGGCGTCCCAAAATAGTCTCGCTGGCCACCGAAGAGCTCGCTTCCGACCTGCAGTCCCGCCTAAGCCAGGCAGGGGTAACGGGCATCGAAGTCGTCTACGGCTCGGAGGGGACGGTCGCCTGCTCGACCCTCCCCGAAGCCGACTTCGTCGTCTCCGCCATCGTTGGCGTTGCCGGCCTTGAAGCAACCCACACCGCCATCCTCGCCGGGAAGCCCGTCGGCCTCGCCAACAAAGAATGCATGGTTGCCGCGGGCGAGATTCTCACCGCCGCCGCCCGCCAGCGCAACGTCCCGATTCTCCCCATCGACAGCGAGCACAACGCCGTCCATCAGTGCCTGCGCGTCGGCGAACATGCAGAAGTCAAAACCATTTGGCTCACCGCATCTGGCGGTCCATTCCGCCAGACCCCACTTGTCGACTTCGCCGCCATCACACCTGTGCAGGCGCTCAAGCACCCCACCTGGGTCATGGGACGTCGCATCACCATCGACTCGGCTACCATGCTCAACAAAGGCCTTGAGATCATCGAAGCCTGCCGCCTGTTCGATGTTTCACCCAGCCAGGTCCGAGTCACCATCCATCCCCAGTCAACTGTTCACTCACTGGTCGAATACGTTGATGGCTCCATCCTCGCGCAGATCTCTGTCACCGACATGCGCCTGCCCATCTTGTATGCGCTTGCCTATCCCGAGCGGCCGGCATCTTCGCTAACTTTCGATCTCGCAGCACTGCGCCACCTCGATTTTGAGGAACCCGACTTTGCGCGTTTCCCCTGCCTCCGCCTTGCCTATGAAGCGGCCGAGAAAGGCGGAGCTCACTGCATCGCCCTTAACGCCGCCGATGAGGTCGCCGTTGAGGCCTTCCTTGCTCGGCGTATTCCGTTCCCCGGAATCCCGGGTACAATTGAAAAAGTGCTTGCGTCTACGCCTGAGTCGCACCCCGCAACCATCGCAGAGGTGCTCGCATCGGACCGGGAAGCGCGTCGAAAGGCTCACGCGCTGTTGGCCTGAGTTCTAAAGCTCGCCGACCCTGTGTGCTAGTGAGGTCAAGACTTTACAGTGATTCAGAATTTCTTAGTCTCCGCAGTTTCTTTCATCGTGCTTGTCGGCGTCATGGTCGTGGTCCACGAATTTGGACACTTCCTGGTTGCAAAGCTCTGCGGCGTACGCGTCGAAGCTTTTTCAGTAGGCTTTGGCCCCCGTCTGTTCGGCGTCAAGTACGGAGACACGGACTACAAGGTCAGCCTGCTGCCCCTCGGCGGGTTCGTCAAAATGACCGGCGAAAATCCCGGCGACGAACCGATACTGGACGACCCCGGCGCTTTCATGGCCCATCCCCGCTGGCAGCGCATGCTCATCGGCGTCGCAGGCCCGTTCTTCAACTTCATATTGGCCTTTGTTCTCATGGTCTTTTACTTCGGTTGGATAAACGAAGTTCCCGACATCAAGACCGTCAAGCTCGAATGGGTGACTCCCGGCTCGGCAGCAGATCAAGCCGGTCTCAAGCCCGGGGATGTCATCCGTCGCTTCGATACCGTCGACCAACCGGACTTGGATGCTTTGCAAACCCGCGCCGGCGACGACCAGGGAAGGACCATTCCCCTAACAGTGGATCGTAACGGCGCCGCGATCGAAACATCCTTGCATCTGCCCCGCGGTCTTGAAGCCGACGATTACGATCTCAGCAAAGCAGGCATCTTCCCCGAATTGGTGCAAAACACCATCGGAATCAAGGCGGTCACGCCTGACTCGCCCGCGGAACGGGCAGGCCTTCGCGCTGGCGACGCAATTGCCGCTGTCGATGGGCATCCATTTCATACGGTGATTCCACTTCTGGACTACATGCACACCGGGCAGGGCACCGCAATTACTCTGACGGTCATTCGCAACGGCCAGACGCTTCCTCCAATCGTCGCCCATCCCTTTCAGCAGGATTCCGACTGGTTCCTTGGATTCAATCCCGCTCGTCCCCCCGACGTCCCCGTGCGCAAACAGCCGTTGACATTGTCTGCCGCTGTTGCCGAATCCAGAGGCTTCTGCGCTGACAACTCCCTGCTGATCTTCAAGGCCCTGCGCAGGCTCTTGACTCACCCTGGCTCCGTCAAGCAATTCTCCGGGCCGTTGGGAATCGCGGTCGCCGCCGGCCAGGCCGCAGTGGCCAAGGACTATGCC
>Ga0137379_10000706_pt1 | contig 29757 bp, 24 predicted proteins | sample SagtaG_18_FD_104812 | JGI IMG/M metagenome (GOLD analysis project Ga0137379, IMG submission 104812) | Vadose zone soil microbial communities from Sagehorn Ranch, Mendocino, California, USA - Sage2_L_80_16 metaG | ecosystem: Environmental > Terrestrial > Soil > Vadose zone | place: USA...
CACCCGCAATGACAAACAGCGGCCCATGGATATCCATGATGTTCTGGTGCGGATTTACAATCTTCATTCCCAGAAGAACCGCCGAGATCAAGCCGCCCGCCAGCATTCCCAGCGCCCCAAAGCTGCCAAAGAAGTGCAACGGCCTGCTCATGTACTTGAGCAGGAAGCGAATGGTGAGCAGATCGAAGAACACGCGGAATGTGCGCCCGATGCCGTAATGGCTCTTTCCGCGCTCGCGATTCACATTCTTGATGGGAATCTCGCAGATAGAGGCGCCAAACCAGCTCGCCAACGCAGGAATGAAACGGTGCATTTCGCCGTAAAGAGGTATGTTCTGGATGACTTCGTGGCGATACGCCTTGAACGTGGTGCCAAAGTCGTGAATATCCACGCCTGAAAGCTTGGCCATCAGCCAATTGGCGCAACGCGATGGAATGCGTCGCATGACGAAGTTATCGATGCGCTCTTTGCGCCATCCAGAAACGACGTCGTAACCCTCCTCAAGCTTTTCGAGGAAGGCCGGAATGTCATTGGGATCATGTTGAAGATCGCCATCCATGGCGAGGATGAATTCGCCGGAAGCATGGTCAAATCCAGCGGCTAGGGCCGAGGTCTGTCCAAAGTTGCGGCGGAGCTTCACGACCAGCACGCGGCTGTCGACCGCGGCAATCTCTTCGAGCAGCTTGTAAGAGCGATCCGTGGAGCCGTCGTCGACGAGCACCAACTCAAAGGAATCCCCCACCTGCTCCATAACCTGCTTCAGGCGAGCGTACAGGATTGTAACGTTATCCTCTTCGTTGTGAAAAGGAACGACGATGGAATACTTCTGCATATCAGTAGTATAGACGCGGATAAATTACGAACGGCGCAGAACTTCATTAACTCAAAATAGACAAATAATTGCCGCACTTGTGACCGGTATGAGGCGGGAGCCTTGACCTAACGGTCCAGTTCGTCCAGCATCTGCTGCATCTCGCTGAGGGCATGGTGGTTGCCGGTGCGCGTTGCGGAGTCAATGCCGGCCTTGAGCTGATCAATTGCCTCGGCCGTGCGACTGCCCTTTGCCAGCGTCTGCGCAGCCATAAAATAAGCAGCGGTGTAGTTGGCATCGTTGGCAATTAGCGCTTTGAACTCCGCCACCGCCGCATCGATCTCGCCCTGGGCGGAAAGCTCCATAGCAATTCCATAACGCGCAAAGCTGTTCTTGGGATCGAGCGCGAGGATCTCTCGCAGTCCCGCAATCTTGTCTGTTGAACTCATATCGTCTGTTAGCTGCGCCTGCCGATTTGCGTAATTGGCTTGGATTGCCGAAACTGGAACTGGTGCTCCGGCAGCCCTTTTGCCTGTGACTTTATTGTAGCTGGCTCGGTTTGGACTTTGACGCTGCCGAACTCGACGGAATGGGAGCAAATTCAAGATGAGTACGACAGAAGAGAATGCGATTGTTCGCACGGTCGCCAGTACGCAGTCGGAGATGACCGAGATCATTCTTCCCAACGACGCCAATACCCTTGGCAACTTGCTCGGTGGACGGTTGATGCACTTTATCGATTTGACCGGAGCGATGGCCGCGTATCGGCATACGCGCACCCACGTGGTTACGGCGGCAATGGATCACATCGACTTCATCCAGCCGGTGCATGTTGGAGATCTTCTCATTCTCAAGTCCAGCGTAAACCGGGCATTCAACACATCCGTGGAGGTCGGGGTCAAGGTGTGGGTGGAACATCCGCAAACGGGCGTCTTGCTCCATGTGGCAAGCGCTTATTTGATTTTTGTCGCGATCGATCGCCAAGGCCGCCGGCAGAGAGTTCCTCAATTGCTGCCAGAGTCTGCAAACGAGATTCGCCGATACGCAGATGCATTGCGAAGACGCGAGCATCGTGAAGCGGAGGCCGCCCGCCGCAAGCAGGAACGGCGTGAACAAAACAGGGACAACGCCCCGACGCTCAAAGCTTAAGAACGCAGGTTTATCAGAATTCGTTTCCAAGGAGTATTCAAGAATATGGCTCATCCTCATGCCGCGCCTTCGCCGGTAGCTCTGCCGGGCGTTTCAAAAATCGTCGCAATCGGTTCAGGAAAAGGCGGAGTCGGCAAAACCACCGTCGCCGTTAACCTCGCCGTTGCGCTCTCGCGTCTTGGCCAACGGGTTGGCCTTATCGACGCGGACATCTACGGGCCCAACGTTCCATTAATGATGGGCTCGACGCAGCAGCCACGAGTCAGCGCTGAAAATCAGATTCAACCCAACGACACACATGGAATCAAGACCATATCAATTGGGTACATCTCGCCGGGAGACAAGCCCCTTGTGATGCGCGGACCGATGCTGCACCAGATCATCCGCCAGTTCTTGCAGCAGGTGGATTGGGGCGAACTGGATTACCTGATTGTCGATCTGCCCCCAGGTACCGGCGATGTGGTCATCTCGCTCGTGCAGACTGTGCCTCTTACGGGCGCCGTGGTTGTCTCCACGCCCAGCGACGTGAGCCTGCAGGATGCGCGCAAGGCTTTGGAGATGTTTGCGCAAGTCAATGTGGAAGTGCTCGGGATCGTCGAAAACATGAGCCATTTCACTTGCCCTCACTGCCATCATGAGATCGACATCTTCTCCAGGGGCGGGGCGGAACGAACCGCGACGCAGTTCAACATTCCCTTTCTTGGATCGATCGAGTTGGTGCCGGCCATTCGCGAGGGAGGCGACCGCGGTTTGCCGGTTGCGCTGGCTGGGCCTAAAAGCCCGAGCGCAGCGGAATTCTACGCTGTTGCGCAGAAAGTCATGGAGCGCGCCGAAGCTGCTGCGGCCGCGGCTTCAGACGTGATCGAGATCCGTTAGAAACCTGCCATCTGCGGTGGGGCTGGCTGCTTTCGGCCAGAGCCCAGCCAGAAAGAACTACCGGATAGTTGAGGAGTGAGCCTTGGGCGACAGGGTGCTGATACGAGCCGTTTGCAAGAGCGACTTTGCAAAATGGAAGCCTCTTTGGGACGGCTACAACGCGTTTTACGGCCGCAAGGAACAAACTGCATTGCCTGAGGCGATCACGCGAATGACATGGTCGCGCTTCTTCGACGCGTATGAACCGGTACACGCGTTGGTGGCCGAAGATGCGGGTGAATTGCTGGGCCTGGCCCATTTTCTGCTTCATCGAAGCACGATTTCGATTGAGCCGGTCTGCTATCTCCAGGACTTATTCACGCTCGAATCGGCAAGAGGCAAAGGCGTTGGCCGCGCGCTGATCGAGGAGGTTTATCGATCCGCCGAAAACGATGGATGCAGCAGGGTCTATTGGCATACCCACGAGACCAATGCGACTGCAATGAAGCTCTACGACAAAGTCGCGGAGAAATCCGGATTCGTCGTTTATCGAAAGGCTCTGTAATCGGATTCTGATATTGACGTTACGGACCTTTCGCTCAACATAATTTCTCGCGCGCAATTATTTCGCAGCCGCTGCGACGCCAAGCTCTTCCGTGAGCACTTCGGCCGCCGTTACGCACGCGGCGCGGTCAACGTCATGATGCGAAACCATGCGAATTGACTTCGGCCCAATCGCGCTGGCCAGCACGCCGCGTGTCTTCAATCGCGCCACAAGTTCCTCACCACTCAGATCCCCCGTGAGATGAAAGATCACGATATTCGTCTCGACTGAATCGAGATCGATCGACACGGCATCGATGTTTGAAAGTGCCTCGGCGAGCAAACGTGCATTCGCGTGATCCTCATGCAATCGCTCAGGCATTTGCTCGAGAGCAATCAACCCCGCTGCAGCCAACACTCCAGCCTGGCGCATTCCACCGCCGAGGGCTTTTCTGAAGATGCGTGCCTTCTCCATCAACTCTGTCGACCCGGTCAACATCGAACCTACCGGCGCGCACAGTCCCTTCGACAAACAGAACATCACCGTGTCAAATCCGCGTGTGAGTGTCTTCACATCCACACCAAGCGCAACAGAAGCATTGAAAATGCGCGCACCATCCAAGTGCGTCGGAAGTTTTCGCTCTCTTGCCGCCTCCCATATCTCTTCCAAAGCTGCGAGGCTCGTACAGCGTCCGCCCGTCAGGTTGGCCGTGTTTTCAATCTCGATTAACCCTGTGGCTGCACGAAACGATCCGCGCTTATAAATCACCGGCTCAATGTCTTTCCAAGTCAAAATCCCGCTTGCGGTGGGGACAGCGCGAACGAGGCATCCGGAAAACACAGCCGTGGTCGCCATCTCCCAGTCCAGGATGTGCGCACGTGACTCGCAGATTACTTCCTGCCCGGGCTGCGTCAGCAGGCGAATGGCAATTTGATTTCCCATCGTGCCGGTTGGCACGAACAACGCAGCCTCGCGTCCGAATTTTTCCGCCGCACGCTTCTCAAGCAGATTGATGGTCGGATCCTCGCCGTATACATCATCGCCAACTTCCGCCGCTGCCATTGCCGCGCGCATCTCCGGCGTAGGCCGAGTCACTGTATCCGAACGCAAATCGATTATCGCTGCCAAGATGATTTTCCTTCCCCAGGTTTCAATGGTCGGTGGTCGGTTTTCATTTGTTGAATCTGAGCGGTTGTGGCCGTCCATATTGTTCTCAATGAACTTCCGGATGCCAAGCCGTTCTAATGACAACTGATCCCTGATCACTGACAACTGTTGTTCTACGGAATCTGTGCCATCGGAAGTTCAATCACCGGGGTGATCTTGCCATTCGTAGAAGCATAAGCCCACATTCCGTGGAAATTCTGTCGAATTCCGGGCTGCGCCTTAAGCAGCGCACTCAGCACGGCCACAGCCTCTGTGCGTGCGACCGCGGGATCGGTCGAGCCTGCGGACTCGTAGGTTGCATCCAAGTCCGCTTCGCGCAGCGATGCGTCCAGCCGTACCGAATCGATCTTCCAATTTCGCGCTCCATCCGCGAGCGTATAAGGAAAAGCATCCGCCGGCGAGCCTTTGATCTGGGACTTCTCCTGGCTCAGCTTGTCCAGATTCGGCGAAGAGAGAAAATCCACCGGAATTTGCAGGTAGCGAGCGACATCGTAGCAGTACCATGCAGCCCACGGCATGTTCTCTCTTGCCAATTCCCGTGCCCTCGTCCAGTACCAGACGCCGTCGTGCCCATCGAATACTCCCTGCCGTACCGAAACTCCGCCGAGCTTCCACACTGGAGCCGGCCCCGCCGCATCTGCCACGAGAATAATCCCCATCTGCCCGCCAAGTTGCGCTCCTGCAGCATCCGCCAGAACCAGAGCGTAGCGGCCTGGAGGCAGTGCGCGCATGCTGATCGTCACGGTGAGCGATCCGTTTGCGTTGGAACAAAAAAACTGCGTATCGGAAGCCGCGCTCAGGGTACTCGCGTCAAGCAAATACACATTTCGCAGTTGCACCTTACCGCCCTTTACGAGTGGGGCAGCCTGCTCTGCCGCGCCGTGAATCCCCTCCCATTCGGACGCAAGGGATGGCAGGAGCGCCGACTGCAGCGCTCCGAAGTCCTGTTGCAGCAACGCGGTCGACAGCCGTTCACCCACGGCTGCCAGGGCACCGCGATCCTGCGGCGTCATCTCTGCCTGCGTCGTGCAACTTGCGGCAAAACCAGTCACCGGCGCGGCCAGCACAACCGCGACAATCCAATCCTTCCAGCAGAGACGCATCGATTGCGCTTCCTCTCTGCCCTGAAAACCTTTGCGAGCGTTCAAGGGCCACTGATAGTCTAATGCAGTAGGGCGGTGATGAACCGCAGCCAAAGCGGCCTCGAAAGGCCCCTCGGAGTTGATCTCATGCGCACAGCCATTTCGCTGCAATCGCCGACTCCCGGAACCCCTATCCTGCGCTGCGTGATGCGTTTGGCGATGCTTGTGGTCGCGTTACTCCTATCGGTCGTTGGAGTCTCAAACCAAAATTTCGCTCTGGCCCAAGCCACCACGGCCCCGGCAGCTCATACTGGCCAAAAGGCTGCCCATCCTCGCCATTCTCATTCCGCGGCAACTCGTAAGGCGATTCGACACCATCGCTCTCGTTCCCTCGCGGTTCAAAAAGAGGCCAAGCCCGCACAGACTCCCACACCGCTTGTTGCGGTGGCCGCGACACCAGCGCCGGCCCAACCCCCCGCTCCAAATTGGCCTGTGAACGATCATCCAAAACAGGCATCCGTCATTTGGGATAGCCATGGCTTGAAGATTGAGGCACAAAACTCAAGCCTCCAGCAGATTTTGAACGAAGTGGCGGTCGAAACCGGCACGAAAATTGAGGGGATGGGTGCGGACCAGCGAGTCTATGGCGCATACGGGCCTGGCCAGGCGCGCGAAGTGCTTTCGCAGCTACTTCAGGGGTCGGGCTACAACGTGCTGCTTGCCGGGGATTTAGGTCAGGGCACGCCTCGCGAGGTCATGCTGAGTCCAAGACGCACCGGCGCAGGTTCCCCCGGCACGGCCAATCAGCCCAACCAGGTGAACAGCGATGACGACACGCCCGACAACGAAGTCGAGGAGCAACCCGAGCCTCCGCAACCCATTCCGATACAGCCAAGTCCAGGTGCCGGTCGGCCAGGGTTTGGTCCGAATGGCCCCGTACGTACTCCTCAGCAGGTAATGGAGGAGATGCAGCAGCGCCAGTTGCAACAGCAACAGCAGCAAGAACAGCAACAACAGCCGCCTCAGCAGTTGGACACTCCGCCAACTCCGCAGAATTGAAAGATTTGGAAATCGGATCTTCTAAGGTGAGCGTGGTTTCGAGCAGCCCCGTCGGTCAATCTGACCGGCTCCTGAATTCAGAAGCTCCATGAGAGGGGTCTCGAGTTGGGATTTTGCGGCAGTGACCTTTGATCGAATTGGACAGCAGGTTTGCTACTCCGGCGCCAATTCAGTCCGGACTTTGACCGTGTTCGAGCGGCCTCGGGGGCGCATCAGCGCAAAGGCGGCGCGAAAAATTCCATAAGCTGCAAGGACGCCAAATCCCATCGACCCTGCTGCGGCGCAAACTAACGTTGTCAAGTTCAACAGATCATCCATGTTCGGATTCCAGTCCAATGTTTGGCGCGAACGAGCAATCGCGGTAATCGTTCTACCTGAGCCTTTTGCTTAGCGGCTCGGGTTGGGATTTGTTCCAGCGATTGTCTCAGAAAATCGCGCCGCGTTGACCCTGGTTTCTGTTGGCAAATAGAATACCCCTAGTACGTCAGTAATGTGTCAGGCCCTTTTGCTCCATACGGCACCCACCGTTTCCACTCATGCCCATTACTCACATCACGGTGCGCGGGGCGCGCCAGCACAATCTGCGCGACATTAATGTGCGCATCCCGCGCAATACGCTTACGGTGGTGACCGGGCTCTCCGGCTCGGGCAAGAGCTCGCTTGCCTTCGACACCATTTATGCGGAGGGCCAACGGCGTTATGTCGAGACTCTTTCGGCATACGCACGGCAGTTTCTAGATCAGATCGAACGACCCGATGTGGATTCAATTGAAGGGCTTAGCCCCGCAATCTCCATCGAACAAAAGACCACCAGCCGGAGCCCTCGTTCTACCGTGGGTACGATCACGGAGATCTACGACTATCTGCGCCTGCTTTATGCGTCTGTAGGCACGCCGCACTGCCCAAACTGCGGTCGGCCAATCGCCCGGCAGACAGCAGAACAGATAGTCCAGCGCATTCTGCAACTCGGCACGGGCGAACGGGTCACCGTCATGGCGCCCGTTGTGCGCGGACGCAAAGGTGAATTCAAAGATCTGCTCGATCAGCTTGATCAGCAGGGGTTCCGCGCTCGCGTCGATGGCGAGTTCCAGGATCTCTCTGAACCGCCCTTGCTCGACAAACGAAAGAACCACACCATCGAGGCCGTCGTTGACCGCATCCTGCTCAAAAGCGCACCGACTGATCAGCCTTCATCCGGCGCCTCGACAGGCAAGCCATCCGCAAGCAAGCCGTCCATGGAAAAGCGCCTTGAAACGGCCGTAGCGAAGGCGTTGCAACTTGCAAATGGACTTGTCCTTGTTGCTCTCGCGAATGGCGAGGAGCAGATATTTTCATCTTCCATGGCTTGCCCCGACTGCGGTCTCGACGTACCCAAGCTCGAGCCGCGCAGTTTCAGCTTCAACTCAACGTTTGGTGCGTGCCCCGAGTGCCACGGGTTGGGTTCGCTCTACGATCTCGATCCTGCCAAGGTCATCACGGATTGGTCGAAGCCGCTGCTGGACGGAGGCCTTGGCCCAGGCTCTGCGTCGCAGTATCTGCTGAGACTCATTCACCTCGCTGCGGATCGCTATCAGATCGACCTGAACAAGCCGTTCGAGGACTTGCCTGCGAGGCAGCAACACATCCTGGTTTATGGTCCGCCGAAGGGCGAGGCGCCGCGCACCGGCTTTCACGGCATTCTCACTTACCTGCGCGACACCATCGATGAAGCACGCAGCGATGGCTATCGCGAGTACATGATGAATTTCATGTCGGCGACTCCCTGTTCGGCCTGCCGCGGCAAGCGCCTGAGGCCGGAGTCTCTCGCCGTCAAAATTGGCGGTCACTCGATCGCCGACTTCACTGCCCTCCCGCTCAACCGCGCACTCTCAGCAGCTTATGAACTTAGCTTCACAGCACGCGAGGCGCTCGTTGCGGATCGCATCCGTCGTGAAGTCGTGGAGAGGCTTGAATTCCTCTGCGCCGTCGGACTCAACTACCTCTCGCTCGATCGCAATGCCGCAACGCTCTCAGGCGGCGAAGGGCAGCGCATACGTCTTGCAACGCAGATTGGCTCGAAGTTACGCGGAGTGCTCTACGTCCTCGACGAGCCATCGATTGGCCTGCATCAACGCGACAACTCACGCCTGATCGAGGCGCTCGAGCAACTGCGCGATCTCGGCAACACCGTGCTGGTGGTGGAACACGACGAAGAGACCATTCGTCACGCCGACTATGTGCTCGATCTTGGCCCTGGCGCCGGCCGCCTCGGCGGCTACGTCGTCGCCAAGGGCACACCCGCCGACATCATGGCTTGCCCGGAGTCCCTCACCGGCCGCTATCTCTCCGGCGCCGCCGGCATCCTGCATCGCGACGAACCACGACCCCTCACCGGCAAATGGATCACCGTCAACGGAGCCCGCGAGCACAATCTGCAGGACATCACCATCCGAGTGCCACTCGGCGTTATGACCGTGGTCACAGGTGTAAGCGGCAGCGGGAAAAGCACCCTCATCAACGACATCCTCTATCGGTCGCTCGCCAAGACCATCTACGGTTCACGCGAGGAGCCGGGCGTGCACGAGTCGCTTGAGGGAATCGAGGAGATCGACAAGGTCATCCGCATAGATCAGGCGCCCATCGGCCGTACACCTCGCTCCAATCCAGCCACGTACACGCAGGTCTTTTCGCCGATTCGCGACTTGTTCGCGATGCTCCCGGAGGCGCGCGAACGCGGGTACAAACCCGGGCGATTCAGTTTCAACGTCGCGGGCGGCCGCTGCGAAGCGTGTCAGGGAGACGGTCAACGCCGCATCGAAATGAACTTTATGCCCGATGTCTACGTACAGTGCGAAGTGTGCAACGGGCGCCGTTATAACCAGGAGACCCTGGCAGTGAAGTTCCACGGCTACTCCATTGCCGACATTCTCGATCTCACCATTGAGGATGCGTTGACCGTTCTCGCCGACGTGCCTCAACTCAAGCAGAAGCTCCAGACGCTGGTGGACGTTGGCCTTGGGTACGTCCACCTGGGCCAGAGTGCGACTACTCTCTCCGGCGGCGAAGCGCAGCGCATGAAGCTTGCCCGTGAACTCAGCAAGCGTCAGACGGGCCGCACTCTCTATCTGCTCGACGAGCCCACCACAGGACTACATTTCGACGACGTTCGCAAACTCCTTGAAGTGCTCCACCGCCTCGCGGACCTCGGCAATTCCGTGATCATCATCGAGCACAATCTCGACGTAATTCGTAATGCCGACTGGATCATCGACCTCGGTCCCGAAGGCGGCGAGGACGGTGGCCGCGTCGTCGGCGAAGGCAGACCCGCCAAGATTGCAACTACTCCCGGCTCGTATACGGGTACGTTCCTGGCCCGCTACTACGCATCAAGCAAAGGCCGTCTCGCCCCGTTCGACGATTCCGCAAACCTTCTCTCGAATACGAATGCCACGTCTCTGGTGTCCGTCGAAGCGAACGGCAAGCGTATCAATAAAGCTTCAGGATCCAAAAACGGGACGACTACATCCCGAGTGAAAGCCACTGGCCGTCAGAAAAAGCCGGTGTCTGCGTGAGCACTCTGTCTGAGCAAGATCCGCAAGAGCCTGATGACCTCCGCAATGAGTACCTCGAACACGAGTCCGCGGAAACTCCATCGTCCGAAACTCCATCGTCCCAGGGGCAGCCATCCACAAAGTTGACAGACAAGGGCGTTGAATCGACCGCGGAAAGCAACCCACCCTCCGCAGATCCAATGTTGAATCAAACTGCGGGCTCCATCATCGAACCAGCCCTGTTCGACTCGTTCACCAGGCCTGAGAATTTCCCAGTCTCGAGAATTCCAAATTTCGGCCACTTCTTACTTCTACTTGTCCTTCTGTTCCTGGGTTTGTTGGGTGCCGCATCGATCCTTCCGATTGGCTTGCACTTTCACTGGTTCGGCATTTCCAATCTCCACCAAGCCAGTGAAGACTTCCGATACGCGCTTGGCAGCCAGGCCATTCAATACTTCATCACATTTGTGGGTTGTCTCGTGGTGTTCCCAATGGTGTGGCACAAGGGCTTCTTTGCCGGCCTGCACTGGCATGGCGAAACCGCGTTCCATTTCAGGGGACGGCTCATCAGTGCCGCGCTGTTATGCTTTGTCGGCGCAATGGTCAACGGGTTCCTGATGCCGGGACCCAAGGACGCGCCGATCGATCGCCTTTTCCGCTCTCCCGGCGCGGCCTGGGTGCTGTTCGCATTCGGAGTAACGCTTGCACCCTTTTTTGAAGAGCTGATGTTCCGGGGCTTTTTGCTGCCCTCTCTTTGCACCGCCTACGATTGGACAATCGAGAAGGTGAACGGAACAAAGCGACTCCCACTCGACCCAGACGACAATCCGCAGTGGTCTATTCCGGCCATGTTTACCGCATCTGTAATCACGAGCGTTCCTTTCGCGCTGATGCATGGGGAGCAAACGAGCTATTCCCTCGGCCCGTTTTTGCTGCTTATCTGCGTGAGCCTGGTTCTCTGCTGGGCGCGCCTCAGCACACGGTCTCTTGCGGCAAGCACCATGGTTCACGCCTGCTACAACTTCATCCTGTTCTCCTTCATGCTTCTCGGAACAGGTGGATTCAAACATCTCGACAACATGTAACTCGCCAATTGAGACAACATGTAACTCGCCAATTAAATGGATTGTCATCCTGAGCGGAGCGGCTATCGGGGGCCCCACGAGTTTCATCCGTGGGGTAAGCGAAGTGAAGGATCCGCTTCTTCGCGTTACTACTGGGATGGTCCGCTGCCCAAGCCTCTCCCGCTTGCCCACATCCACTGAAAACAAGGAACTTCTCTACAGGATATGGGTGGGGGGGTGGACCCTCTTACAATCATCCATGATGACCACCCCAACTCACGCCCAGCAATTGCTCGCCATTCTTGCACAAAACAGCTTCCGCCTCGGACAGTTCAAACTCTCCTCCGGTGGAACCAGCGACTACTACGTTGACTGCCGAACGACCACTCTTCACGCGGAAGGCGGCCGCCTGACAGGACACGCGATTCTTGAGTTACTCGAGGAGAACCGTATCGATGCCGATGCCGTGGGTGGTCTCACCATGGGCGCCGACCCCATCGTTTCCAATGTCGCCACAGCGAGTGCATGGCGCGCCCAATCGTGCCCCGGCGCTCCCCTGCTCCATGGATTTCTCGTCCGAAAGGCAGAGAAAGCGCACGGGACCGGCCGCCGCATCGAAGGCTTCTGCCGGGAAGGCTCCCGCGTCGTGATCGTCGACGACGTTTGTACGACCGGCGCATCGACCATCAATGCAATTGGAGCCGCGCGCGAAGCTGGAATGAACGTCGCCGCCGTGGTTTGCATCGTGGAGCGGGAAGAATCCAATGGACGCCCCGCCGTCGAGGCCGCAGCAGGGGATGCGCCTTTTCTGCGCCTCTTCACGGCAAATGACGTACGCGCAGAGCATTTGAAGCAAAGAGACGAAGCAGGGTCCTGAAGGTTTACGACGCCGACGCGTTTTGGGTTACATCTAGAGCATTTTCGAGCTGACTGTTAGCACAACTTCGGGTGCCCCATCCTTTGTGCGTTCTTTGCACAAAGGGTGGGAGACCACTGACGCCCGCCCCAAATCTAAACACTCAGACCGAAACCGTTCTAAACCGCGCGGAATCCAAGCTGCACCCGAACAGAAATCAGGCCACCCGGCTAATCGCCAAGTGGCCTGTACTTCTTTTGCCCTATATTTTTTGGTTTAAATAATCTGGCTTGCGCCTTTATGGGTAAACAGTTTCAGCCGCTTACTTGCTGCTGGGTCCCGCTGGTCCCGAAGTGGCAGTGGTCGGGCCGCTGTTCATGTTGGTCAGCAATTGAATCTCGACGCGACGATTCTGCTTGCGGCCTTCTGCCGTGGTGTTGGGAGCAACTTCCTTGTCCTTGCCGATCCCGATCAGATAGAAGCGATGAGCCGCTACTCCGTATTTTGAGGCCAGATATTGCACGACCGCGTCGGCGCGGCGCTGGCTGAGGTCGTAGTTGTATTCCGCGGAGCCCGTTGAGTCGGTGCCGCCGGTTACCTCGAGGATGTAGCTCTTCGCGGTGCCGAGTTGAGCCGCAAAACCGTCGAGCTGCTCCTTGTCGTCCTTGGTCAACACTGCTTTGTCGAAACCAAAAGTGACGGTAACGTTGGCCATTGACTTGTAGTTGTCCAAGCCCTTCACAACGCTGTCGAGAGAGTCGGCGCGATGCACCGCATCGTTTGCTGCTGTATCGGCGTCGCCGGCGGATTTGCTAGCGGTCTGTGCGTTCTGGGCGGCTGTGTCTGCCGCGCCCTGTGCTTGCTTGATGCCCGCTGTTGCCCGGTCATCCGTGTCGCGAATGGCCCGGTTGTTGGCGGCTGTCTTGTCGTCAAGTTGATTGGTGTGCTCCACAATGGGCGCCGTCTGGGTCTTTACGTAGTTCTTGGTAGCGCACCCCGTCACGCCTGCAAGTGCTACGGCAGTTGCAATCCACAATCCAAATGAATTCTTCATTCTCTCCCCATTTCTACCGCCTCGAATTGCCTGATTCTGAATCCAAAGCAGGCGGGCGGCGACTTTCGTGTCACTCGTGAACAATGCATTCACGAAGCCAAACTCTCAATAGGATGCAATCCATTGAAAATAGATTGCTTAGTGTTTAGGAGTCCTATTTGGAAAATTCAAGCGGGCGTGTAGTTTTTACCTACCTTTGGAAGGATTTCCCCTCTTTTGCGCTCTTCGTTGCATTTTCGCCGCACCCGCTATCCTAAGAACTGCCACAAGAGTGCAAGCGACGCCATGGACCTCCACGAGAAAATCCGGATACTTCCCACCCAGCCCGGCGTGTACCTCTACAAGAACGCCGAGGGTGAAGTGATTTATGTGGGCAAAGCCAATAATTTGCGATCCAGGGTCCGTTCATATCTTCTTGAAGCTTCTCAGGCAAACGCCAAAACCGGCTCGCTGATGCGCGAAGCCGTCGATATCGACTACATCCTCGTGGCCAACGAGCACGAAGCCCTGGCACTGGAAAACAATCTCATCAAGCAGCGCAAGCCGCGATTCAACATCCTTCTTCGCGACGACAAAACTTACCCATACGTTAAGCTGACGCTCGCGGATCGATTCCCCAAGGTCTTCGTCACTCGCCGCCTGCGCAAAGATGGCTCGGCTTATTACGGCCCCTACTTCCCCGGCAACTTGGCCTACCGTGTGGTGGAACTCATCCATCGCAGCTTCCTGTTGCCTAGCTGCAAAGTAGATCTGTCGCGCTACCATGCACGCGCATGCCTGCAGTACTACATTCACCGCTGCCTAGGTCCATGCGTGCAAGAGCTCACGACGCCCGAGATTTACAAGCAAGCCGTCCGTGACGCCCAACTGTTTCTCGAGGGCCGACACGCCGAACTAGAACGCTCGATAACCTCGCGCATGATGGCGGCTGCCGCTACCGAGCAATATGAAGCCGCCGCACGTCTGAGGGACCAACTATCTACCGTGCACCAGCTTCAGGAAAAGCAGCGGATAGCCACGGCAGAGCAAAGTGATGATGCGGATGTATTCGGCTACCACTTCGAGGACGGCAGCCTCGCGATCAATCTCTTCCACGTGCGGGCCGGCAAAATCGTTGACAGGCGCGAGTTCTTCTGGGAAGACCTGACTGAGTTGCTCGAAACCCCTGAATTGGGTGCCCCAGAGCCTGTCCTGAGCTTGTCGAAGGATCTCGTTTCAGAGACCTGGGAGTCCTCACAGTCCCCGGGTGCCCCATCCTTTCGCCCGCAGTTGGGTGAGAGGGTGGGGCACCACGATCCCCGACGCGCTCATGAAAGGCCGGAACAGGAAGCCCCCTTCCAGGCCGGCCCCGTCTTCTCCGCTCTTCTCAAACAGCTCTACATCGATCAGCAATATGTCCCGCGCAGCATCCTTGTACCGGTTGATTTCGACGACCGCGAAGCGCTCTCAACACTGCTTGGCGAACGCATCGGTCATCGCATCGAGATCGCCGTCCCGCAGCGCGGCGAGAAGCGGTCGCTCGTCGATCTGGCCGGACAAAATGCCAAGCAGTCGTACATTCAACGCTTCCGGGTTCTTGAGCCCTCCCGCAAGGCTATTCAGGAGTCGCTGGCGGACACGCTGATGCTGCCCGAGCTTCCCAGCCGCATCGAGTGCTTCGACATCTCCCATATCCAGGGCGCAGAGACGGTTGCTTCCATGGTCGTGTGGGAAGACGGCAAAATGAACAAGTCAGCGTATCGCAAGTTCAAGGTCATGACGGTGCTCGGCGTGGACGACTTCGCGTCCATGCGCGAGGTGGTGCATCGCCGCTATCGACGCCTGAAGGACGAGGACAAGCCAATGCCCTCCCTTGTGCTGATCGACGGCGGCCTTGGTCAGCTTCACGCAGCAGCCGATGCGATGGAATCGCTCGGCTTCACTTCGCAGCCTCTGGCATCGATCGCAAAAAAGGAAGAAGTCATATACCTGTACGGCAATGAAGATGAGCCGGTTGTCCTCGACCGCCGCTCGCCGGTCTTGCACTTGATCCAGCTCATTCGCGACGAGAGCCATCGATTTGCAGTCGGCTACCATCGCCAGCGCCGCGCCATGCGCGACCGCGACTCTGAGCTACTGAACATCCCGGGCGTCGGCTCGCAAACGCGACAGCGCTTGCTCTCTCACTTCGGCAGCCTTCGCGACGTGCAGCAGGCAACCGCGGATTCGCTCGCCGCCGTGGTGCCGCGCAAAACCGCCGAAACCATCTGGCGGCACTTCCATGAACCTCAGCCAGCGAGCTAGAGCATTTTCGAGCTGACTGTTCACACAACTTCGGGTGCCCCATCCTTTGTGCGTCCTTTGCACAAAGGGTGGGGACCCCTGAGGCCCGCCCCAAATGTAAACACTCAGACCGAAAACGAGCTAGTCCCGCGCAGCGGTCCACGTCGATCTCCGAGCCTCGATTTCCTGTTCCTTCCAGTGCGACGGTTGTGATAACTTCGCTTTCCTCCCCAAGGAGGAAGGAATGCGAGTAACGAATGTTTGGCCGGCCGCGATGGCTCTCGCGGTCATTCTTGCGGGTTGCAATCCAGCGCCCGCGCCACCTGTTGTAGCACCGGACACGCATGATGCCGACGTCAAGGCGATCAAAGATGTTGAAACCGCCTGGGTGCAGGCGTTTGCCACCAAGGACGCGGACAAGATCGCGACGGTCTATTCCGAAGACGCATCCGTCTTCATGACGGACTCGCCAGTGATCAACGGAATTCCGGCAATCAAAGCAACACTGAAGCCAATGGTCGCAGACAAGAATTTCTCGATCACGTTCGCGTCTGACAAAGTGGATGTTGCGAAGTCCGGCGAGCTTGGATACAGTCAGGGCGCCTACACCATGACTTCAACGAACCCCAAAACCAAAAAGGCCGTGTCGGAGAAAGGAAAATACGTCACCGTCTACAAGAAACAGGCAGATAGCAGCTGGAAAGCTGTGGCGGACATCTTCAACGCAGATGCTCCAGCAGCGCCTGCGAAGAAAAGCAGTTAAGCCAAATCAGCAACCCATTCGCTGATGCCCCAATCAAATGCCTTGAGTCGGCCAATGGTTGGGGCATCAAATTCAACCAGCCTGCATTCAGCCAGCCTGCGCTCAAAGAGCCTGCACGAGTTCGTGATCCTCGACGGTGAACTTCTTGTTGCACACGGGGCATTCATGACCCTTGGCGTCGGGAATGCTGATCATTCTCGTCTTACACGAGGGACATCTGCCCTTGTGTTCCCCCATCCCCATCATTGACCCAGCCAAAGGCGCAAAGACTGCAGCAATAATCATCGGAACTCCGAGAAACGCGCCGAGCCCAGTCAGGCAGAGCATTGTTCCGACAATCAACAGAACAGGCGAGGCAATCACGCCAAAGTACAATCCGCTGAATGCGCCTCTGGCCGGCACATGTCCCTGGGCTCGATGCGCAATATGTTCCTGGCTCAAGTGTGGGATCGAAGCACCGCAATGGGGACAGAAGCTCCATGGCGTTGAGATTTGCTTTCCGCATTTAGAACATTGTGCGTCCATAGGGCTACCGCTCCTCTACGGTCAGCAAACGAGCCGTTGCAGTGCGAAGAGGATGCTGCGCAGCCCCCGAAGGTCACATACCACGGCGGAAAACTCGGGGCTTTCGCTGCCATCCATGCTGCACCGAGGATCGTCTGCAGCCCAAAAGTCTAGCCCCCTAATATCTCGTTGCCCGTGACGTGGATCACATCTCATGGCGTATTGCCGAGCCGCGAGGACCTACTCGGCGCTTCCACCCTTCGTCAGCAGCCTCAAATAGAAGGCATTGTTCCCGGAACGCAGGTCCTTCCCGTACGAGAACACAACTCCGCTGCCGAAAATGCGAAGCTTTGCTTGTGCTCCAATGTCGAAAAGCCACTGATGCCAACCTTGCACGGTTATCGATCCAGTAGAAAGGTCCGTAATTTTGCCGATATCGAGAAATGGCCCAAGATTCAGCGCAACTATGCCATTTCCATACAGGTTTTTGTCCCCCTCCCAGTTGGCGAGGAAGTAGTCGCGCCCCAGCGGAGCACTTCCTTTGCGTCCGTCGCGTGTTCCAACGTGCCCGCGCATAGGCAGATCGTTATCCCGTTCCAGTCCAAGCATGAAGAGTTCGTCGAACGGTGCTGTTCCGAAGATCTTTCCTGCCCGGAACTGTTGCAACATCTCGTAATCGTCACCCTCTGGGCGGGGAAACCAATGCCAGCCCAATGAGCCCTGCAGTTTCTCAAAAGATTCACCGGGATGCGACCACAAACGCGCCGCCTCCGACGAAGCGCTTGCATTCACCGTGAACCGGCGTTCTGGAATCCGCCAAAGTGTGCCTGTTAACTGCGCCCGCTGCTTGAGTTGATAGCCTTCCGCCAGCAGGTCAGGCGTCAGAATCGTCCCGGAAATGACGCTGCGAAAGTCGCGATGCGACATCTCGGCGCCGGCAGACCAGCTAACCCGAGAACTTGCATGAGAGACGAGATCAAAATCCAAGGCCTCGCGGCGAAGATTCAGACTGCCGAGCGCCGGGGCCGGACCAGTAAATGAGCTTCTCAGCACCCAGTCTTCATTCCGCAAGTCGACACCCACCTCATAAAGAACCTTGGCGCTACGCTCGAAAGGGCTTGAGAGCCGGGCAGAGATGCGCCGCTTTGGCGCGTCCCAGCGATACATCGACGCAAAATTGATCGCTTCGCGATGCAGATTGTAATAGTCGAGATCGACGCTCGAGAATGGCAGTCCGCGCAGAATGTTGTAAGTGATCTCCCACTTGCTGCTGCCGAGTCCATTCCGCTCCAAGCTGTGGAACAGAACATCAAACTTGCCATCGTCCTTCGCGCTTAGATTGAAGTGATACGCCGGAAATATGTCCAGGCCACGAATGCGCGCATTCGTATCGAGATACTCATTCAACTGCAAAATGCTCGCAGGCGAAAATGCGAAAGCCCGATCAAGCAGCACCGACGAAACTTGCGGATTGGGGTCCTCTCGAATCTCCGCAATCATCGGTTTACCTGCGCGGTTCCAGTACTTCAGGGCAGCTTCAAGGTTCCCCTCAAGAAAATAGACCGTTCCAAGGAAGTCGTTGGCGTAAGCATCGCGCGGGTCCAGCCGAAGCGCCTCGCGTAAGCCATGCGCCGCCTGTGGGTAGTGCTTTTGTTTGAAGGCTGCTCCCGCAAGCTCGATGGGAAACCGCGGATCATTCGGCGAGAGTTTCCATCCCGCCGCAAACGCGCTCTCCGCTTCAGGCCACCGTTCCAGCCGCGCCAGTGCTGTGCCGTAGTAGAGATCCATCTCGGCAGAGCGCGAAGACAGAGGACCCAGCAAGAGCGCGAGATCTTGCCAGCGTTGTTCTGCCGCAAGTTTTTGGGCCTCTCGCACGGTGCGATCCTCAGCCGGACCTGTCTGCGCGGCTGCGTTCAGCCAACCGCAAAGGAGCACAACAATGAGCATCAATCTCGGCATCTTCCGGGATCCCCGTATTCGACGCCGGCGGTTAATGGCTTTCAGCATTTAGATGAGAAATCTTGCGGAACAAACGGGTTTGGCATCTGCCAGAATGAAAAGTCTCGCGAAATAAAATAGAGCATTTTAAAGCTGACTGTTAACACAACTTCGGGTGCCCCATCCTTTGTGCGTTCTTTGCACAAAGGGTGGGAGACCACTGACGCCCGCCCCAAATGTAAACACTCGCTGACTGTTAACACAACTTCGGGTGCCCCATCCTTTGTGCGTTCTTTGCACAAAGGGTGGGAGACCACTGACGCCCGCCCCAAATGTAAACACTCAGTCCGAAAACGCTCTAACCAGCCGCACACGAAAGATCCGCGGGCCGCTATCGGTGCGCAGTTGATTCGGGAACAGCCAACAGCGTCCAATGCCCCGCAGCCTTCCATTCGTTCTCAAATCTGGAGTAGTCCTCTTTCAGTAGTTTTCGCTGCGCCGGATCGTTGAGCAATACAAGCTCGCCTTCGTCGTCCAACCCTGCCACAACAGCATAATGCAGGGGCAACAGCGAACCGGGCTTCAATGCAACGATCAATGGCCGCCCCTTGCTCAGGTGGTGCTTCAAAGCATCGCGGTCTCCGCTGAACGTGAACGTCGAAAATCCGTTCTGCTTAAAATACTCCACCATGGCGGTGGCATAAATCCCATGTGCCCCACGCGAGAGCAATGCGTGCTCGATATGCGAGTATTCCGTGTTCGGATTCGCCTGCTGACCCTGTTGATGCTGCCAATACTGCATAACCATTGCAATGCTGGCAGCGCCACAGCCGTCCTTCTCTTGTTTTACAAAAGGAACATCGAGCCACAGGCCGGGCAAGACGGCTGCGGCGAGAAGGCCGCAGCTCGTCAACTTTAGAACTCCCGGAATACAATAGCGACGCAATTTTGAAACCGTGATCACACGATCACACGATCAATGGACCGCGACAATAATCAGGATGAGAGCAGCGACCGCAACCAGGATGATCAACAGATCCCTGTCGGCGAGTCTTCCGGCAGCGAAGTCGGCTTGCGCATTATTCGCCTTGGTTGCCAACTGAGCCAGCTCCTCATCGCTCAGTCCCGCCACAGCGGTCTTCACCTGTTCCGGGTTCATTTGCGCCGACTTCAGAGCCTTCTGCGCCTTTTCCGAGGAGAAGAAAGCATTGAGCGTATCAACATTCTGCTGCCTCGCTCGCGAAGCATCCAGGGTTGCCTTCTGCAAATCGGACAGACTCACAACGTGATCCGACGTTTGCGCTACAAGGCTTGGTGGAACAGCAAACAGCGCAACGAGAACACTCGCGCTTAAGGCTCGTACGAATTGCTTTGGTTCCCTATACATTCTTCGTAACCTCCAGGGGGATTATTTGGCCCGAATTCCAAAATTGTACACGTTCCCAGCCGTGTCCTAAATAGAGTCAGGATATGCAAAATAGGTTACCTTTGGCCCCTTGGAAATAGGACCTGAGAGGCCATCAAGTCAATCTTCTCAAAGTTTCGAATCCGCGCATGCAGATTTTGAATTCATGTATTCCACTTTTGGCGCAATGTCGAACGCGATTCAATTCGCCAACGGCTCGTGCTACGCTCACATCACCGCATGAGCCAAACGGCTTCCCAACCTGTAAAGACGGCTCCAGCCAACCTGCCGCGGGTGCTCGGCGTCAGCCAGGCCACGGCAATCGTCGTCGGCACTATCATCGGCAGCGGCATCTTTCTCGTTCCCAGCGAGATGATGAAAGATACCGGCTCCTCCACCCTCGTATACCTCGCCTGGATCGTTGGCGGACTGCTCTCGCTTTTCGGCGCGATGACGTATGCCGAACTGGGAGCCATGCTTCCCTACGCCGGCGGCGAGTATGTCTACCTGCGCGGCGCTTACGGCGACACTCCCGCCTTTCTCTATATGTGGACGTGGTTTGCCGTCGCCAAGCCGGCCTCCATTGCTGCCGTGACCAGCGGCTTGGCGCGGACGCTCGGCGTTTTCTCTGCTTTCCACTGGCTGACAGCTCCGGTCCCAGGAATCGGCGGACCACTCCACCTGTTCTGGTCGCAGGTCTTCGCCATTGGCGTCACGTGGTTCATGACCGGCCTGAATTATCTGGGCATCAAGAAGGCCGGCGACTTCCAACTTGTGTTCACCGTGCTTAAAGGAATTTTGATCTTGATCGTCGCGGGTCTCTGTTTCGCTTCGACAACGGGCTCCTGGAGTAACTTCTCTACTTCTCTTCCGCACGCCGTCGGCGGATTCGGCGGATTCATGCTCGCCCTGATTGCGACGCTGTGGGCCTACGACGGCTGGAACGACCTGACCATGGTGGCCGGCGAAGTGCGCCGCCCAGAGCGCAGCTTGCCAATCGCCCTCATCGGTGGCCTCTTTATTGTGGGCATCCTCTTCATGGCTACCAACGCCGCCATTCAGTACATTTTGCCTGCTGCCCAAATTGCCGCCAGCGAGCGCCCCGCAGTCGCTGCGCTCTCCATTGTTGCCGGCCCGCGCGGAGCGGGGTTCGTCGCTGCCGCGATGGCGCTCAGCATCTTTGTCACGCTCAATGGAACGGTGATGTCAGGCGCGCGCATCCCCTTCGCCGCAGCGCGAGACCGCCTCTTCTTCCGCCAATTTGCGCACATTCATCCGCGCTTCCAGTCCCCTTCCACGTCTCTGGTTGTGCAGGGATCGCTCTCGACGGTTCTGCTTCTTTTCTTGAGTGAGTTTCAACAACACTTTGAATTGGCTGTCTTCGCCGAGTGGCTCTTCTACATGCTTACGGCGACAACGGTCTTCGTTTATCGCCGGCGACGACCCGACCTCGCGCGCCCCTACCGCGTTTGGGGCTACCCACTGCTGCCGGCCATCTTCGTCGTGTGCGCAGGTACAGTGCTTGTCTGGAGTTACAAAAACAACCTGAACGGTTCGCTGCTCGGCACTGCGCTTATCCTTCTAGGCCTTCCAGTGTTGTGGTTTGTGCGGAAGCGATACGGTGTTTCCACCCCGCCAGAAGCCGGATACCGTGATCCGGACAACTGACGGGAGGCTTTTACAGCCTGCGGAAAAACTCACCGCTTTGAAAGGGCACGAATTCAGAGCTTGCGGAAAAACTCGATTCGATGAAGGGTACGGGCTTTAGCCCGTACATATGCCCAGCAAAATCAATGCGGGCTTTTTAGCCCCTGAGGGACGTTTTTCGGGCTTTTCGCTCAGAAACTGGCCTTTTTCCGCAGCCTGTTCAGTCGTGCCGCAAACGTAACAGAATGAGCGCGGCTTTAGCCGCTGAGGGATGCTTTCTATCGGCAGCGACTTTTTCCGCAGCCTGCTTAGAGCCGCAGTGTCGGCCATTTCCCGCCCACGCATCGAATCTTGAAGGTGCGGCCATGGACATCGAGGTTGTAGTCTCCGTCTGGCGGCGCTTGCCCGACCGAGAGGATTCGAAGGCGCGTCTTCACAGCGACACCGGGATTATCTCCCTTGGTTACCTGTGAGATGAGCTGCACCTTGCATTTGCACTCGAAGTCGTGGCCCCGCAAAACGCCTGGGAGGATATCTGTCTTTTCCTCTTTCGCTTTGATATGAATCTCCTTGCCCGCTTTTAGAGCATTTTAAAGCTGACTATTAACACAACTTCGGGTGCCCCATCCTTTGTGCGTTCTTTGCACAAAGGGTGGGAGACCACTGACGCCCGCCCCAAATGTAAACACTCAGACCGAAAACGCTCTAGCGCGCCGAAATGCGCGCACAGCACCATATTAGCCGGGCAGGGTCAGGAATTGTCAGATTTCAATGTGACCTTTGGGTCAGGATTTGAACCGGCAGAGCAAAGTCCCGCCAATTTTTGTCAGGTTCGCCCCATAATGTTCTGCAAACCCACGCATGTCCCGGCAAACCGACGTAATACCTAGACTATCAATGTTCCACGTGGAACAATCGCCAAATCACTTCTACAAATGCCTGTAAGTATATGGTGCGAAAGAAGAACCCCTATTAGTGCCGGGTTGCTCATGCTTTCGGAGCAGAGGAGAAGCTCGGAATTTCGCATCGTACAACTGCGATTTCACATCTGACTCTCATGCTTGTGCGCAATGCTGACGACGGCGTCGAAAGTCGAGACTCAGAGGTTTCTGAGGAACGATCGGGTGAGCCCCTGCTCGATAATCCTATCTGGAACGCGTTGGGAACGGATCACCGGGCGTTGGCAGTCTGCAGCGGGCGTGCGAGGCGATATCCGCCCGACATCGGCCCGCTGAGTGGCATGCCCGATCAATCCATCGCAAGCTACATTGATTTGCGACCCATTGTCAGGACTGACGGTGTCGTAGCGCTGTTCTTTCAGCAGCCTCCGGCGCCGCCGCACGAATGGGCTCTGTTGCGTGGCGGCTTGATCAGTCAGATGATCTGGTCAGGAACAAGAAATATTGAGCGGGATAATCTGTCTGCAGGCGCGAACCTCAGGCAGCTCGCCGCTACCGACGTTCCCGAAATGATGGCTCTGGCGGAACTCACCGAACCTGGACCTTTTCGCACGCGCACGATTGAGCTGGGAAACTTCTACGGCATCTTCGATTCCGGACGTCTGCTTGCCATGGCTGGCCAGCGGATGAGTGTCCCCGGGTTTATCGAAGTGAGCGCGGTTTGCACTCATCCTGACGCGCGCGGCAAAGGTTACGCGCGCGCCTTGATGCAGGTCGTGGTGCAGGACATCCGGGAGCGTGGCAATACTCCGTTTCTCCATGTATTTGCCGACAACGACTCGGCGATCCGCGTTTATGAGAGCCTCGGCTTCACACACCGCCGGACATTTCACCTCGCTGTGCTGAAAAACGATTGCCAGGATTAGGCAGCTCTCGGATCACTATTGCCTGAGCGACCGGCTACCATCAGAGCAGCTCATGCCTTCCAAACCCAAGCTCGGCCAGAATTTTCTCACGGATCACCAGGCAGTTCAACGCATCGTGGCTGCAATCGGAGATTGCACCGGCCGCACTGTTGTCGAAATTGGCCCCGGAAAAGGGGCAATAACAAAGGGCCTTGCCGCGCGTGCCGGTCACTTGCTGGCTGTCGAATTGGATCCGGAGTTCGCCCAAGACCTCCGGGTTGACTTTCCACCGGAGCGCGTCACGGTTGTGCATCTGGACGTGCTTAAATTTGACTTTGCTGCCGCTGCAGCCTCGGCAGGTGAGCGTCTCCTGGTTGTGGGCAATCTGCCCTACTTGATTACGTCACCCATCCTGCTCAAGCTTGCGGCGAATCATGCCTTCGTGGATCGAGCAGTGCTGATGGTGCAGAGAGAGGTGGCTGATCGCGTAGCGGCCAATCCGGGCACGCGCGATTATGGACTTCTCTCTGTGACACTCCAGATGTATGGACCGGTTGAGAAGCTGTTTACGCTCCCGCCGGGTGCCTTTTCACCGCCGCCCGACGTGCACTCTACGGTTTTTCGTTGGAAATTTGCGCCGCGGTTCGAGGAACTCAACGTGGATTCGGCGGAGTTTGTCCGCTTTCTCAGACAAGCGTTCGCGCAGAAGCGTAAGACTTTGGCCAACAACCTGCGCGCCGCAGGCATTCCACCAGCGGCCGTCGCTGCCGCTTTAAGCGGTTCTGGTGTGGACCTTATGGCACGCGCAGAGCAACTCGCCGTTGAAACGCTGGCAGCGCTGTGGTGTTCACTCAAGAAGGAAGGAGCTGCCTCGCTTGGCGAAGCAGCTCCTCAGTTTACCGACTCAGACGTCTAGGGATGGTTTAGTGACGATTGCCGCCACTGCTTGGCGCGGAACCACCGCCTCCACCACCGCCAGCGTGACCACCACCGCCCCCCATACTGCCGCCACCGCCGACACTACCACCACCGCCGACGTGACCGCCACCTCCACCGACACTACCGCCACCGCTTACGTGGCCGCCTCCGCCGCCTCCGCTAACACTACCGGTACGGCCACCGCCACCTCCGACGGTACCGCTCGATGGACGGCCGCCTGTCGCGCCGCCGTTGTAAGTGCCACCGCCCGGCGTGTACGGATGATAGGTGTTGCCACCAGAGTTCACAGGGCTAGCCCAGGTGCTTCGACCTGGTGGGACACCGACGACTCCAGTTGCAGGAGGGTTGTAACCCGGCCGTGAGATCGTCCCAAGCCCGGGATAAGTCATTGGGGGACGAGTTACGCCAACAGTACCGCGCACACCAACGGATCCGCGCTCATGGTCGTAAATCGGTCGCTGGGATACCGGCATCAATGGCCGCACGACCGTGCCCGCGATCGTGACGGGCGCTCCGACCGCGTGCACCGGAGTCGCCAGCGGTTTTCCGGGGTTCCGGTATGAAGCGATAACCGCGTGAGGTTGATAAACCCCAACGCCCCTGATGGGTGAACCGCCCTGCGGCGGCTTGATGGGGCCACCATGCGGGCGATGCGGGGGCTGATACTTTACGGGTGTGTTGCCCACATTGGAGCCCCAGCCGCCACCATACCACCATGGATATCCGTAGCCAGGAGACCATCCCCAACCGAAGCCATCGTAAAAGTTCCAGAATCCGGAAGAATACGGTAGATAACCCCATGACTCGCAGGACACCCAGATGTACCCGAATCGCGGCGTCCAAACCCAATTACCGCAGCCGTACGGATCCCATCCTCCGCCAGCCGAGGCAGAATAAGGCGACCAAACGTAGCCCTGGCCCGGCACGTTGTACCAGTTGCCGTTCGCGTCCAGATCTCCCCAGGCTGGGTTGTTGTTGTTCAGGAGACTCTTTGTGGCAGGCGTGCGGGCCGCTTCCTGCGAAGTGAGCACTTGATCGCGATCAGAATTCCACGCATCCCATGAATCCGGCTCAATCGTTTCGGCCAGGTTGTAGCGATTCGGATCAGAGGCGCTCAAAGTCACGCTCTCCCCACCGTGCAGATCCAGCGTGAGCGCACTGGCGCGCTCGAGGTGGGCGTTCCCGGAAAATACGGCAAGCTCGCCGGGCGGGTTGTCGAGGTTGATGCGCAAAACAGTGAACCCGGTAGCGGTGACCACCGAGTCGCCAAATCGGGCCTGGACGTGGCTGGAAGAGCTCTCTCCCTGCAGTTCGAAGTAAGCCAGGCCGGAATCGAGCACGAATTCCGCGTTGGTTGCCGCGCCATCCTGATGGAGGGCGGTGATCCTCAGAGTGCTATTCGGAGATACGCGCACCACGCTTCCGTCATCGAACTGGATTTCCGCGCGTCCTTCTTCCCGGGTCAGAATCTGGGTGCCCTCAAAGAGCGGTGTGTTCGCGAGAGCGGGGTCAGCAAGGATTGCGCTGCCTTGAGAGATTTGTACGTCGCCATCCACGCTGCTGAGGCGCACGGCACGAGTTGACGAGTCGGCATCTTGAGCCTTCAGAGCCGTCACTGAAACCAAAAGCAAAGCCAGCCCTAAGAAACCAGCGGCTGGCCTAAACAACGCACAACTGAAGAACGAAGTGTTCCTGAGAATTCTCATGGAGCCCCCACCCTTTCCCGCACTACCCTCCGATGCCAAACCTCATCGCGAGGAGCCCACTCTTCATAAGACACCGCTACGGGAGGAAAGTCTCGCTTAAATTTTACCGCTTCAGGGGTTTACCACAGCGATTTATTTGTTCGCCCGCGCCAGCAGGATGCGCGTTCTCATCCTCACCCGATACATCACCCGAGGATCGTCTTCCACCCGCTCGAGAATTTCACGAATCGAACAAATCTGCTGCAGGCGGCCGTCGTCCGAAGCCTCAAGCATGTACCGGATGGCACTGTCGAGCCCGAGGGGGTCGTACTGAAGCAACAATTCGAGGCGCGCGCCCTCGATCAGCGTGGATCCAACGGCAACCAGGGAGTCGCCAAGATCCTGGATTTCCTTGTTCTTGGAATAGTTGAACTCGCAGCCGCCTTGGCCGTCAGGCCCGATGTAGGTGATCTTCTTCCATCCCTGAAAGGCCACCTTGAGGTGGCTCTCACACTGTCCGCTCATCAGGCGGGGTTGGCGGACAGTCTGAAATATGCGGTTGACGAAGTTCCCGCTCAGAGACACATCGCGGTCGACCTTTCCGGGAATCATCGCGGAGTTCTCGTCGGTGGGCTTGCTGCCGCCCTCAGCATGGAAATGGCCGCGACCGTCCGGGTGCACCGTCAATGTCCATTGGGAGGGATATAGCCCTGGGTTGGAGAAGTCAACCCGCACTTCCCTGGTTGGCTCCGCAGGCAGGGGAAGCGCAAGCAACGCTGCAACGAGTGGCAGCAGGAGTGCCTTCATCACAAGGCTCCCTGTTGTGCGAGCGTCTGAGCTGTATGAATATGGCAGATCGCGATGGCGAGCGCATCGGCGGCGTCATAAGGCTCCGGTAGCTCTGTCAAATTCAAAAGCCTCGCCACCATGAATTGAACCTGCTCCTTCTTGGCCATGCCGTACCCGACCACGCTGGACTTAATGGTGAGGGGCGCGTATTCCGCGACAGGGAGCCCGTGGTTGGCTGCTGCGAGCAGAGCGACGCCGCGCACCTGGCCGAGTTTCAACGCCGATTTGGCGTTGACGGAGTAGAAAACCTCTTCGATGGCGACGACCTGGGGCTGCCAGATTTCAAGTTCGGCGGAGAGCTTGCTGTACACCTGGGCGAGCCTCTCGGATGTCGATTTGGTCTTTGCAATTCGGATCGAGCCAATGGTCTTGCAAAGCAATCGGGGCATGGAGGCGGAGTCGTCTGAGTCCACCACACCGAATCCGGTAATCTCTGTTCCGCAATCGATTCCGAATACCCGCATGTGATTGCCAGTTTAAACCAAGAGGACAGGGGTCAGTGATCAGGATTTTGGGCACCCAGGGATCATCCATCCTAGGCGCACGAGTGCTGACTACCATCCGGTTAGGTAGTCCCAACTGATCCTGAGCTTCGCTTACGTCAGCGCCACAGGTTTGTGAGTGATGGTTCCGACTCCTCGTCTTCGTTTTTTCGGGTTTAGAATGGACCCGTTGTCTTAGGGGGTCTCGCCATCTGGAGCGCGGTTTTCGAGTCCATCGTTGTGCTGCTGCTCGCTTGGTTCGTGTGGCGATTCGTAGCTCGCACATTCGGAATCCCACGCCAGCCGGCGGAACCGGGCGACAACGCGGATCTTCCAGTTCGACTTCGACCGCGTCCGAATTCCAATGCGGGCGCAGTGGCACTGATGGAACCTGGCGAAGACGACGAGCCGCAACAGTTCACGCCTCCAACACGGCCCACCGTTCAAAATTCACGCAGTAGACCTGCCGACTTTTCAGAGGCCTGAAGGCCAATGCTCCCTCCGACCTAAAGATATCCAAGATAGCTACGCCAACTGATGCCTTTTCATGACACCGCCGGGACCGAGGGTCAGGCCAAGGGTTGCGACAGGGCTGGTTCAGAGAATTTGGCGGTGGGTTTTTCGCCTGAGGCGAGGCGGGTGAGAGTGAGGACGGTAATGTCGTCGTTCTGGCCGAACTGGACGGCTGCATCGGTGGCTTGCGCCGCGGTGGGGCTGGCGCTGAAGAGGTCTTGCATGCGGGTGAATCCGTAGAGTTCGCCGCTGGGGTTGCGGGCTTCGAGGAGGCCGTCGGTATAGAGGGCGAAGTGATTGGCGGCTTCGAGGCTGAGGCGGGATTCCTGATAGGCGGCTTCGGCGCTTAGCCCGACGGGAAGCGCGCCGGGAAGAATCAATTCGCGGCCGTTCAAATAAGGGCCGGGGTGACCGGCGCTGGAGACAACACAACTGCCGCCGGGATCGAGGCGCACGGCGATGCAGGTGGCGAATCCGCCTTGAAGACGGCCGATGAGGTGGCGATTAAGGCCGCGCAGGATTTCGGCCGGGCTGTTGGTGGTGTCGGCGAGGGTGCGAATGGCTCCGACGATGAGGGAAACGGACATAGCGGCGCGGAGACCCTTGCCGCTGACATCCCCGAGGACGATGAGGGTGGAGTTGCCTTCGAGTGCGAGGATCTGGAAGAAGTCGCCGCCGACTTCGCGGTCTGGACGGTAGGCGCTGGTTAGCGTGAATCCTGGAATTGCGGGGAATGTCTCGGGAACTAGGACGCGCTGGACTTCGCGCGCGTTTTCGAATTCCTGCTCGAGTGCGACCTGGCGGCTGCGGTATTCGACTGCGTAGCGAAGGACCGCGTAGAGGATGGAGAGAAAGAGGATGGTCCGAAGGATCATCTGGATGGGCAGGGGGTTGCCAAAGAGAGTGAGGTGCGGCGCGGCCATGGCCGGGGCAAGCGTCCAGTGGGTGAACCGGATGCCCTGGGCGGCGATGTTGGAGATGGAATAGAACACTCCGTTGACCAGAGCGATGCTTGCGACCAGCCAGCGCGCGGAGTCGAGGCGTTCGCGGCGGAGAACGGCGTAGATCACGAGGAAGACTGGGATGATTTCGCCGGGAAGGATGAAGAAGGTGAAGAGAGCGTCGAGGAGTTGGAAGGTCCTTTCACCAAGCGCGTCGGAAACGAACCCAAGAGAGCCGTCGATCACACCGAAGATGAACGTAACGATGGCGATGGTTCGGATGAGTCGCCGAAGCTTTGAGAACTCGTGGAGTTGGAGCAACCAAATGAGCACGAACCATTGAGAAACTTCGCGAATTTGAATGGAAGCCTGGATCAGGAACGTGAGCAGGATGGCGGAAACCGGGAGCCGCAGGCCGTTGAGGATCAATTCGAGCGGCGGCATGAAAGTGAAGACCATCATCCAGAAGAGGAGCCACTGACGGCGGTCGCGAAGCCACATGAAAAAACTCAGGAGAGATACGAGTGCGTAGAGACCGGTGAGGCCGAAACGGAATTGCTGAGCGCGGAGCCATTTGTAGTCGAGCGCGTCTTTGGCCGCGGCGATGGCTTCCGGGCTGCCAATGACAGGCGCACTCTCGAAGCCGCCAGCGGTGCCGTCATCGTTTGAGGCGAGAGGGGCTTTGAAGACTCGCACGGATAGTACGCCGCTGCGGACCGGGCCGAGGCCGTAGGTTTGAGGAGGGAGCGAAATGAAGATGTTGAGATGGGGCGGGAAGGATCCCAGATGGCCCATGGGCTGGCCGTTCCAATAGAACTCGTAGACGTCGTCGATGGCGGGAATCAGCATGGCGA
>Ga0137379_10000715_pt1 | contig 29631 bp, 25 predicted proteins | sample SagtaG_18_FD_104812 | JGI IMG/M metagenome (GOLD analysis project Ga0137379, IMG submission 104812) | Vadose zone soil microbial communities from Sagehorn Ranch, Mendocino, California, USA - Sage2_L_80_16 metaG | ecosystem: Environmental > Terrestrial > Soil > Vadose zone | place: USA...
CGCAGACCACCGCCCCCAGCAGTGCGGCAGCGGCGCCGATGACCGGAATGCGGTTCCACGCGTGCCCCGGTGGGATCCTTGCTGAAATCATTTTCTAGCCGAGGGGCTTCGCCCCTCGGACTCCCCTACACGCTCATTCGCTCGCCGCTTCGCCGGCTCGCTCCATTCGCGTGGCTCACTCGCTACCGCTCGTTCGCTCATCGGTTTCTCAGGACTCCACGAGCTCGACGCTTCGTGCGCCAAGAGACTCCAGCAGCTTTCCGGTGGCCGCCGCATCGAACCGCGGATCCCACGACTCGATCGAGATGAAGAAGGCGTCGTCGGTCACTCGCTCGAAGACCCTCGATCGGAAGAGCGGATGGTGGTGCATGGGGAGCCGGTTCAGACCGAGCATGCCCAGGACGGCGCCGAGCGCGGCGAAGAGGATTCCCAGCTCGAACGTGATCGGAATGAAGGCGGGCCAGGTAAAGTACGGTTTGCCGCTGATCACAAGGGGGTAGGCGCTGGCGTGGACCCACCACTGCAGGCCGAACCCGAGCGCCGCCCCCGTCAATCCCATCCCGAGGACGATCCAGGGAAGCGGGGAGCGACGGAGCCCCATCGCTCCCTCGAGGCCGTGGACGGGGAACGGGGTGTGGGCGTCCCAGCGCGTAAAGCCGGCGTCACGCACCCGCTCGCACGCGTGATAGAGGTCCGACGGCGTCGCGAATTCGGCGAGGATTCCGTAGTAGGGCCCCTTCGGAAGCTGGGGGAGAAGGAGCGGCATCAGGAAGCTCCCTCGGGAGCGGGCTCGGACGCTCCGCGGGCCGGCCGCGCGGCTCGGCCCTTGATCTCGCGTTCGGGGCCGGGCCGGCCGTGGGGATCGGCCTGCGGCAGGACGGTCTTGACCTCGGCGGTTGCCACCATCGGCAGAAAGCGCACGAACAGACAGAACATCGTGAAGAACAGACCGAAGCTTCCGAGCAGACACGACACGTCCCAGATCGTGGGCCTGAAGTAGCCCCAGGCTGAGGGAAGGAAGTCACGGTGCAGCGACGTCACGATGATCACGAACCGCTCGAACCACATACCAATGTTGATGACGATCGACATCACGAACAGGATCGGGATGCTCGTGCGCGCCTTCTTGAACCAGAAGACCTGAGGGCTGATCACGTTGCAGGTAACCATGGTCCAGTAGGCCCAGGCGTACGGTCCCAGCGCGCGGTTCCGGAACGTGAAGAGCTCGTAAGGGTTCCCGCTGAACCACGATGTGAAGAACTCCGTGGCATAGGCATACCCGACCATCGACCCGGTCACGAGCATGATCTTCGCCATGTAGTCGAAGTGCCGAAGGGTGATGATGTGCTCGAGGTGGAACGCCGTGCGGCAGATCACCATCAGCGTCACCACCATGGCGAACCCGGAGAAGATCGCGCCGGCGACGAAGTAGGGCGGGAAGATCGTCGTATGCCATCCGGGGACGAGGGAGACGGCGAAATCCATCGACACGACCGAATGAACCGAGAGGACCAGCGGCGTCGCGAGGGCTGCGAGGACGAGATAGGCGGTTTCGTAGTGGTTCCATTGCCGCACGGACCCCCGCCATCCGAGGGCGAAGATGCCGTAAGCGATCTGTCGGGTCCGCGTCTTCGCCCGGTCGCGCATCATCGCCAGGTCTGGAATCAAACCAACGTACCAGAACAGGACCGAGACGGTGCCGTACACGCTGACCGCGAAGACGTCCCAGAGAAGAGGGCTCCTGAAGTTGGGCCACACGCCCATCTGGTTCGGGATCGGGAACATCCAGTAGGCGACCCAGACGCGTCCCACGTGGATCCCCGGGAACATCAGGGCGCACATGACCGCGAAGATGGTCATCGCCTCCGCCGAGCGATTGATCGAGGTGCGCCATTTCTGGCGGAAGAGGAAGAGGATCGCCGAGATCAGCGTCCCGGCGTGCCCGATGCCTACCCAGAACACGAAGTTCGTAATGTCCCACGCCCAGCCGACCGGGACGTTGAGCCCCCAGATGCCGATCCCCTCCCAGAACAGCCACGAGACCGCCACGCCGAGCAGGCCGAGGAGCGCCACGGACGGGATGAAGAAGAGCCACCAGCCGATCGGTGTCCGCCGCTCGACCGCCTCCGCGACGACGTCCGTGATGGCGTGGAAATCCGGTGAGCGGAGGATGAGCGTGGGACGGCCCGCGACAGGGTTGTCGAGCAGTTCTGCGTCCGTCTGAGCCAAGCGCTTCTCCGGTCTGAACTTGGGAAAAGGCCGTCGGAAAGTGGCCGGTTTGTACCATCGCGCATCGCGCGAGTCAAGCGTCCGCCGCGTGCTTACGGCGCGACCGTGAGGCCGATCTGCCGGAGCAGCGGTTCGACGTCGTCGCCCGAGGCCGGAATGCAGGCGACGATCCTCGCCCGAGCCTCCCGGACCCAGGGGTCCGCGCCCGGAAGCGCGCGCACCTCACGGCCGTCGCCGAGGAGCCTTTCCCACGCCCCGTGCGTCTCGGTCGCGAACTCGTGAAGGAGCGCAGCCGTCCCCGTGCCTCGCAGGATCCGCATCATGCGCGCCGCCAGTTCGCGCGCTTCCACTAGCCCCGAATTCATGCTGTGCACGCCGACCGGAGCCGCCTGGTGCGCGGCGTCACCGGCGAGCCAGACGCCGCCCTTGCCGAAGCTCCGCGCGAGGCGCCGCTCGAAGAGGCCGAGCGTCGACCAGTAAATCTCCGTCGGCCGTCCCGTCCACCAGGGAGCCCTCTCGGCGACCAGCTGCTCGAGGCGTTCCATCGATGCCGCGTGTGCCGATGCGTCCTGGATCTGAAATCCCCAGCGGCATCGCCCCTCCTCGAGGGGCCAGTAGACGCTCGTCAGGTCTGGATCGAGAATGACGCGCACCTCGGCGGGCAGTTCCCCCGTTGCCTCGATCTCATAGACGGAGAAGACTTGGCCCCCGCCAGGCTCGGCCATCTCGATGCCGGCCATCCGCCGAACCGCCGAGTCGTACCCGTCGGCGCCGATGACATATTGCGGTCGGACCGTCTCGCTTCCCACGACCATCCACTCGCTACGGGCGACGGGGTACCCGGTCGCGACCTGATCGAGCTTCGCGATCTTCGCATGGAGGGTGGCGCCGTCGGCTTCGAGGGACTCGAGACGGTGTCCCCAGAGGACCTTGAGCTTCTTGTGGTGGAGCGCCTCCTCGGCGGTCCTCTCCAGCAGGCTTTGGCGGAGAACGAGGAGATAGGGATGCTTGGAAGCGAGGACCGAATAGTCGATCTCGGCGCGCCTCTCCCGTCCTTCGTAGTATGCGACCTTCGTCAGCTTCCGCCCCGCGCCGATCAGCTTTTCGGCGAGTCCTGCCTCGTCGAGAATCTGGAGCGTGCGCGGATGGATCGCAAGAGCATAGCTGTGCTGGGTCGTCCGCTGGTGCATGTCGACGACTTCCACACGGACCCCGTGCTGCTGCAGAAACAGGGCCGCGACGAGACCGACCGGACCGGCGCCGACGACGAGGACCTCAGGATCGTGATGACGGAACATCGAGCTTCCTCCGGACACGCTCGCTTCTGATGCGGCGTCGTCGCTAATCCATGTTCCCCAACTGCGCGAGGATCGCGTCAATGGGCGCCCCGCGGCGGGGCGGGCCGGTGCCCTCGGGAGAGTGCTCCATGCTCATAGCTGCGGTCGGGCAGTGGGCGGAAGTGCCGTGTTCACGATCTAGCGCGGCGACCAGTAGTCGGCCTTATCGGGAATCACCCAGCGCACGCCACCTCTTGGGTTTTTCCTGTCGCCGATAAAACGCGGAATCAGGTGTACGTGAAGGTGCGGAACGGTCTGACCGGCCGCGGGTCCCTCGTTGACGCCGATGTTGTATCCTGACGGCGCGTGACTCCTGCTCACATGCTCTCGTGCCTTGTCAAGAAGGGACAGAATAGCCTCACGTTCCGCCGGAGGTGTCTCGAAGAACGATTCGACATGACGCTTCGAAACAATGAGACTATGCCCTGGCGAGACTGGGTGGAGGTCGAGAATCCACACCGCATATTCGTTCTCACCCAGAATTCGTTCAGCAGGTAGCGTACAGAGGGCGCACGAAGTGTCGCTCGACGGCAGGTCTTCAAAGCCCCAGGTTCCCCAGTAATGGATCTCGTGCGCGTGGAGCGCCTTGAGGACCCGGAGCGCATAAGCCTTCTCGTCGCTCTTTCGCCTGTGAATCTTGACGCACAGCAGGGTCGCTCCCTGGTGAAGAGCGTCGTCGATGCGGTGGTTGGTCTCGCCCTCGCCCCCCACCGCGGCTTCGAGCGTCCGCAGCAACCGGACGGCCCTACCGTGCTCGCGTCCGAACAGATCGAGGCACCGGGCGCCCTGCTCACCCGTGAAGATGTCGATGTCGTCGGTCGCGATACCGTCCTTCTCGAGCGCCCGCACCGTTGCGATGGCCTCGTCCTCGCTGTCGAGCAGGCCGGTCACTCGGTTGACGAGCGCGAACAGATGGCCGCCTGCGTAAGGATCAGGATTGATTCGGGCCATAGTCTCCCCCGGGATTTCCATTTTGGGCGCCCGGATCAGCGGCCCTTATATACCAACTCCCATCCTCAACAAAACAGATTTCTTCGTTGCACGTAGGCTGAATGGAGGACGTTACGTGCGGCTAGCCCTATTGAGTGAGGTTGTCGCCGATTGCAAACTATCGACGAGCAAGAGGAGTTGGAAATGAGGAGGAGCGTCGGGCGGAGGACGCGTGCAATCGGCCCGCGTCCCCCGTCGACTGCGACTAGTGCGCCACCTGCACCTGCGCTGTGCCGCCGAAACCGGGAAGCTCGAACGGGTTCGGCTGCAGCACGTTGATGACCGCGTCCGAATCCTCCACGTAGTGCCCGTACCGAGCCGGGACCACGATGATGACCGGGAGCGCGCCTCCAATAAGGTTCATGCCCGTGATCGTGAGGTTCGTTCCGTCGGACGTCCAGCGCACGTCACCGGCGCTGTGAGCCGCGGCGTTCAGACCAAGCGAACCCGTGTGGACACAATCAGCGGCCGCGTAGTCGCCCGTGCCGTCCCGGTTCAACGCAACCCAGATCCAGGCGCCGTCGCCCGGCACCTGCCCCACGTTGTTGGCGGAAATTTCGATTTGATACACCGCTCCGCTGCCGTAGTCGGCAAACGTGGTCGTCGGCGCGACGACCAGCCCGAGGCCAACAAGCATTCCAACCGACACCCTGAACAGAAGTCGATTCATCGAGTCTCTCCTTTTCAACGGATAGTGAGCCTGCATCGCTTCTTGAAGATGGGTCGCGGGTATCCAGCCGGGCGCGCAGCGGGACGATGCCAGCTCTCACCAAGCGCCACAAGTCTACACCGACGTTGTAACGTTTGAAGGCAGAACGCCGGTCGATCGAAAGGCTGCCCGCGCCGGACCTTTAGTCGCCTTCGACAGAACATCTAATCAAGCGTATTCCAGAGGCGCTTCGTGAGTCTGCCCTACAAAAGCTCATCTCGAGTTGGCGGTCCTGAACGACAGCGAGCCCGCCCTGCAAATGTTGTGCGAGGATCGTCTCGCTGCGGTAGGATACCGGCGATCTTGGTGGCCGGAATCGGAAGCGTCGGATGAACGGCCTGCGCCCGTTCAATGCGGGGTGACAAAATGAAACGTTCGTACGCGGAGATTAGGAAGTCTGCATCGATCGCGATGTTGATCTCGATCCTGGCGGGGTCGGTGGTCGCGTTCGCGCAGTTCTGGCCGCAATGGGCCCACGACCCCCAACACACGGGCCAGGTCAACGTCGCGGGACAACCGTTGAACCGGATCCTCGCCAGCGTCGTGTTCGACCCACTCGTGCCGGACGAAATGGCCGCGAACGCCAACGAGCTGTTGGCCCATTACCAGGTACCGTTGATCGATGGGACCAGCATCTTCATGGAATTCAAGAAAGGCACGTACAACAAGAACAGGTACTCGACGGAGACGTGGGGGGAGAACGGCTTTCAGTGGCAGGGCAGTCAGCTGGTGCAAATCTGGAGCTTCACCAGCGACTGGAAGGCCCCCGGATCGCAGAGCGATTTCTGGGAGCCCGTCTTTCATGCCGTCCTGGCGAATGGCTTCATCTATGTGCCGGGCGCCGGCGGCACGCTATTCAAACTGGACAAGACCACAGGTGCCCTGGTCACCCGAATCAATCCGTTCAGCTCCATGGACCCGAATATCATTGTCGCGGGTGTGCCGACCGCGGATGGAAACGGCAACATCTTCTACAACACGATCCGCCAGTTCAATGGCGGCGCCGGCGCGAGCTTCTATCAGCATGACATTGTCGATTCCTGGCTGGTGAAGGTTGCTGCCGACGATGTCACAGCACGCGTGAGCTACTCCGTACTGGTCGCTCAGACGGCGGCGAACAGCCTGCCTTCGCCCGGACCGAACGACCCGTGCCTCACGGTGTTTTCGACGTCGCAACTGCCGTGGCCGCCCAGTCCGACGGCAGTACCGCCAACGTCGCCGTGCGGCACGATGCGGCCGGCCCTGAATGCGGCGCCCGCGATCGCGGCAGATGGGACGATCTACACGATCACCCGCACGCACTTGCTGGACGGCGGCAATCGCTACGCCGGAATGGCGGCCGTCAATCCCGACCTGACACCCAAGTGGTGGACGTCGTTCCGCGACCGGCTGAACGACGGCTGCAACAACGATGCGGGCACCTACGCGGCAGCGCTGTTACCGGCCAACGGCACGCCAGGCGGATGCCGTCTGGGCACCACGCCGGGCGTGGACCCGGCGCAGAACACCCGACCCGCCGCGCGCGTCCTCGACGATGCTTCATCGTCCATCACGGTAGCGCCCGACGGCAGCCTGCTGTACGGATCGTACACGCGCTACGATTTCGCCCGCGGACACCTGCTGAAATTCGATGTAAATGGACAATTCCACGGCGCGTATTCGTTTGGCTGGGACTCCACGCCCGCCATTTATCGGCACGATGGGACGTACTCAATCGTGATCAAAGACAACGAGTACGGCGGTGGTCCGCAATTCGGGTCATACTGTTTCACGGACGCGTTTTGCCCTCCCCGACAAAACGGTCCATTCTTCATCACACAGCTCGATCCCAACCTGAACATCGAATGGAAGTTCCAGAACACGAACAACCAGCTGTGCACGCGACAGTCTGACGGCTCGATCTCGTGCGTGCCGAATACCTCGGGAACACAGTGGCCGAACATTGGTTTCGAGTGGTGTATCAACGCGCCGGTCGTGGACGCCAACGGCGTGGTTTACGCGAACAGCGAAGATGGAAACCTGTACGCAATCGGCCAGGGCGGAACGTTGAGACAAAACATCTTCCTCGACCAGGCGCTTGGAGCCGCATACACGCCTCTTGCGATCGGACCCGATGGCAAGGTCTACACCGAGAACAAGGGGATCTTGTTTGTGATCGGCCAGTGACCTCTTGCATGAGGGGTTCCGGCGTGTCCGCCGTAGGGCGCCCCGTTGAAGGGCTGTCGGCAGCGGCAGTGGTGTCGGCGGTTTGTGCGCTTGTGGCGGTTGCGTGCGGATCCGGCGCCTCCACTCCCGGGACGACCACGTCCCCGACCACCCCGGCGCCGCCGCAGACGGCGGCATGGTCCGACGAATTCGACGGGCCAGCCAACTCAGCGCCCGATCCGTCGAAATGGATCTACGACCTCGGCAACAACGGCGGATGGGGAAATCAGGAGCTCGAGACCTATACCGGCTCGCCTGAAAACGTGCGCCTCGATGGTCAAGGGCATCTGGTCATCCGCGCCCTCTCGGCCGGAGGGACCTTTTCATCCGCGCGGCTCAAGACGCAGGGTCATTTCACGGCGCAGTACGGCCATCTCGAAGCGAGCATCAAGCTCCCGGCCGGCCGGGGGATTTGGCCGGCGTTCTGGATGTTGGGTTCGAACATCACGTCCGTGAGCTGGCCGACGTGCGGCGAGATCGACGTCATGGAGAACATCGGCAGCGAGCCGTCGGTGAATCACGGCTCCGCCCACGGCCCCGGCTATTCGGGTGGTCACTCGATCACCGCGACCTACGTTCTGCCGGGCAACGCACGATTCTCGGATGCGTTTCATGCGTTTGCCATCGACTGGACGCCGGGTACGATCGCGTTTCTGGTCGACGGCACGACGTACAACACCGTCAACCGGGCGAGCATCCCCGCAGGCACGCAGTGGGTCTTCGATGCGCCGTTCTTCCTGCTGCTCAATGTTGCGGTTGGAGGAACCTTCCCGGGCGCGCCGGACTCGACGACGCAGTTTCCTCAAGAGATGGTGGTCGACTACGTTCGATACGTGCCCAGACAGTGACGCGCGGGGTTAAGATGATCAGTGCCGTCGATACCGAGTGACCGTGATCTTTCTGGTCTCGGTCGGGCCGCGTTACGCCGGCAGGTCGTTGGTTCGCTGGGACGTCAGCGCGGCGACTGACACCCATGGATCGTAAGCGAGCGAACCAGATCGAGCGGTACGTTCTCGTCGCCACGGGCGCGAGCCTGCTGTTGTTGCTGGTCGTGCTCGTGCTCAACAACGAGCAACCAACCCTGGCGCAGAAACGCATGTTCAGGCTCGTCCTGATGCTGTCGGCGGGCGCATTCGGGGGAGCGTTGCCAGGGGCCTTTGCCGCGGAGGGCCGTCAGCCGGGCGCGATGGCGAAAGCGGTCGGTGTCATCGGCCTGGCGCTGGCGGCCCGATTCATCGCCCGGTGGCTCTTCTGAGAACGGTTCGGCGGGCTCGATGTTCTTGTTGCACTGCATCTTCTCCATCGCCGCCTCCGTGGTGGGAGGGATCTCCAGCGGCGTCCTCGGAGCGTCGTACCCGGTGAATCCGTTTCTCAACCCCGGGTTGTTCATCGCGAACGGTATCGCCGCCGGCATCGCGTGTCGCAGAATATCGAGCGATGGCGCGAGGTGGGTGTGGATACCGTGGGCGGTGTTGATTCTCTACGGTTATCGGACAGAACCTGAGAACATGTGGCATCAGGTGTTCAGTTCTCACTGTGGAGATACCGAATGCCTCGGCCAGCTCTTCTACGGCGTGCCGTTTGTGGGGTCAGTGGCGTACGCAGTCAGCTCTCTGGTGGTCCGGTGGGACGCCGGCACGTCGACTGCTCCCCATGGATTGTAAGCGCGTAAGCTCCACACCGGCCATCTATCAACACGGCGAGTCAGGCGGCGGTCAGTCGCATCAGAACATGCAGCCGTCTCTCGCCCTGAGCTTTTGCATCGCGCTGGTAGGAGTCTTTCCTTCGCGCAACTGAGAGCGAGCTCTCCCGTGGACCCGCCACGCATCGTCGATGGCCTCGTCCTTCGCCACGAACGGAACGAGGACGAGGCGTTCCTTCGAGAGCTGTACGCCAGCACGCGGATCGACGAGCTCGCGGGCGTCGGATGGACCCCGGCGCAGACCCAAGAGTTCCTGCGCAGTCATAAAGAACAAACGCTCAACGAAGCAGTAGGTCAGACGCGTCACCACCGGCTCGACTCACCCTCCGCCGCGCACGTTCAAGGGCTCAGCGACACAGATCGCCCGAACAATGGCCCGGAAGGACGTCTCTCCGAAGGGTCTGGGCTCCGGGATCAGCCTCCGGCGCAAAGGCGACGCGTGGAAGGATGTCGGACTACAAGCCCAGGCATTGCCGCGAAAAAGGGTGCATTGATTCGCTCGAAGGAGTACGCCTGGCTGGCGATCATTGCGGGCGTTCTCCTCGCCGCCATTTTCCTGACGCGGGCCCATGCGGACTCGATCAAGGCGTTCATCGATCACCATTCCGGCTCGGGATTCTTCCTTTACATTCTTCTGAACATTCTCGACGCGCTAATCGCGCCCGGCGCGACGCTGCCGTTGATCCCCGTGGCCGTTCACGCCTGGGGGCGGATCGTCGCGGCGCTCGTCACGACGGTCGGATGGACGGCCGGCTCGCTGCTCGCCTTTCTGATCGCCCGGCGGTGGGGCTATCCGATTGTCAGGAAGATGACCTCTATGGAGCGGCTGCGCGGGGCCAAACGGTACATTCCTGAAGATCTGTTCTGGAGTATCGCCCTCATCCGCCTCGTGCTGCCCATGGACGTGATCAGTTACGCGATTGGCCTCTTTACTGACATCAGCTGGACGAAGTACGCGCCGGCCACCGCGCTGGGGTTGCTACCGTCCGCACTCGTTCTCGCATGGGTGGGCAAGCTGCCTCATGCCTATGAATTGATTGCGTTCGGCATTGGCGGCGCCGTCGTCGTTGCTTATCTGCTGATCGTACGCCGGCGCCCTCGCCGAGGCCATCGCGGCTGAAGATCCCTAGCGGTTGCTTCTCGACCTCTTACGTGAGCTTTTCCGCGAGGGCACCTGCCCGCCTTTCTGTCTGGCCTCACTCAAGCCGATCGCGATCGCCTGCTTCCGACTCTCCGACTTGCCGTATTTGGCCATAACCTGGATGGCTGCATGTCACGTGGGTCAGTGGCGATGCACAGCGGCAGCTGATTGTTGCGCCGCGTGCGTTTCGCTGTGATCGGCACCCAGCGATGTCTGCAACTGCTCCGCGGCCAGGCGGAAGTTGGTAAGCGCCTCGTTATTCTTTCCCTGCGACTGCAGGGCGCGACCGAGGGTTAGATAGCCACGTCCGGCGAGCACAGAGGACGTGCCCGGCTGCGCGGACTCCCGGATCTGAGCCAAGGCTTCGGTTGCATCCGCGACCGCGTCATCTATTCGACCGAGTTGTCGCTCGATGTTCGATCGGTCGGTCAAGAGCGTGGGAATGAGATCGGCCCCCTGTTGGCCCCCTTTCGCCGAGGCTTGCGCAATCGCCACGGCTTGGTTCACAAAGTCGAAAGCGCTGCCGATGTCGCCGCGCGCCTGGGCGTTGAGCGCCTTTTCCGACAGGAGCGATGCAAAAACGATGTTGCCCGGCGGAAGAGTGCGCACGCGCGATTCCAGCTCGGCCAGCATGTCGTGTGCGTGGGTTAGATCGCCGTGCAGCCGATAGATGGACGCTCGCAACAGCAGCGCCTGATTGACGCGCACCTGATCGCCGTTCTTCAGCGACGTGGCGTAGCCGCGCTCCGCCTGTGTGGCGGCTTCGTCGAGGCGTCCGAGATCGCGCAGCGCCCGAGCGTGGCTGATAAGCTGCCACGGGAGCGCATCGGGTGCATCTTCGCCGCCGCTATCCCTGACGATGGCGCGGTGGATCAGCCTCTCCGCTTCCAGGGGCCGCCCGAGTTGAGAGAGCGTCACACCCCAGGAGTAGTACACGGAGGCGGCGGCACCTGTATCACCGCGTCCCTGAGCCGTCAATCGGGCAGCAATCTGTTCGAACTGGGTAGAAGCCTGTCCTAGCCGACCCGCAAGCCGAAGGGCGTTTCCCAGGTCCAGCGATGTCAGGAAGTCGAGCCGCCAGGACGGGATGGGCGCGTCCTTCAAGACCTGCTGCGCCAACTGCAGACGGGAGATGGCCTCGCTGGCCGCCCCCTTGGCGCGGGAGACAGCTCCTCCGATCCGCAGACAGGAGACTCGATCGAGCGCGAATTCCGGCTGCTGCGGCAGGGCGTCGAGTCCTTCGCGCACCAGCGCTTCCGCGCGTGCGGCATCGGCTCCGTACGAAACTTCTCCTGCCAGAGCGCAGGCCGCCTTCGCCCGGGCGCCGGGGTCAGGCGCTCCACGCGAGAGTTGATAGGCTGCCGCGAGCAGACGATGCGATTGGGCGCCTCCGTCTTTCGAGATATCGGCGCTGCGGCCGAGCGTGATGAGTATTTCCACGCGATCGGCGAGCGTCGCCTCGTGCTGCTGGGCGAGAATGCGCTCCGCACGATCGATCGTTTCCGGACTCTGATACCCCTCGCCGAGGACAATCTGATTGAGCTCGTTGATCGCCTCAGCGCGGGAGAGCTCACGGAAGGCAAAGTCGCGCTGCCGCCGGGCGGTACGGGCCTGCATCAGCGTGCCGGCAATTCCGGCCACGATGGCCAGGACTGCGAGTGAGACCAGCGCGACGGCGGTACGGTTCCGGCGCACGAATTTTCCCGCCCGGTACGAAAAGGTGTCGGGTCGCGCGCCGATGGGTTCGTGTTTGAGATATCGCTGAAGGTCGTCGGCTAACGCGGCAACGGATGCATATCTCTCCGACGGATTCTTCTTCAGCGCCTTGTTGACGACAGTGTCCAGGTCGCCGCGAAGCTGGCGGCGAAGTTTGTCAGGCGCGGTTGCGCGCGCGGCAGCCAGGTCGGCGTCACCCGGACAGATAGCTGCCGAAGGCGGTTGCGTCTCATCTTCGACAACCGCCTTCAAGAGTTGAGCGGGAGAATGCGGGGCATCTCCGGCCGGATGGTGGCCGGTCAAGAGCAGGTACAGGAGCACACCGAGCGTGTAAACATCGGTCGCTGTGGTGATGGCGCTGTCGGTGAGCTGTTCCGGTGCGGCAAATCGCGGAGTCAGGGCACCTCCGCCCTCGAGCGTGGCGGTCGACGCGCCTGCGGGATTTTCGCCGGCCGCAAGCAGCTTGGCGATGCCAAAGTCCAGCAGCTTGACCTGGCCGTCGTTTCTCACCAGGACGTTGGAAGGCTTGATATCGCGGTGCACGATCAGATTCGCGTGCGCGTGGGAAACCGCACTCAGCACGTCGAGAAAGAGAGTGATACGCGCTTCGATGCTCAGGGCATGTTCGTCACAGTATTCGTCGATCGGCCGCCCCTCGACCGATTCGAGAATCAGGTACGGTTCTGCCTTGGCGGTTACCCCGGCATCGATCAGCTCGGCAATGTGAGGATGGGCGAGTTTCCCCAGGATGGCGCCTTCGCGCCGAAATCGATCGGCACTCCCCGACCCGATCATCGCGAGGTTGATGAACTTGACGGCGACCTGCCGCTCGAAGCGGCCATCGCTGCGCTCCGCCAGCCAGACGCTGCCCATGCCTCCGCTGCCCAGGTGCTCGAGGATGCGGTAATGGGGGATGACTTCGCACGCGAGCGATTCCTCGAACTGATGCGCTTCTGTGACGGCAATATCCTGCGCCGCCACGTTGATGGCCGATGCCTGCAAGAAATCTCCGGCTTGGCGATGGCAGGTCAGCAGCGATTCGACTTCGGCGGCGAGGGCCTCGTCACCGGCGCATGCGTGCTGCAGAAACCCGCCGCGGCGCTCTGGCGCCAGCTCCAACGCGGACTGCAGCAGCCCATCTACGCGTTTCCATCGATCGGGATCGAGCGGCATTCATGCCTCAACGTTTCTGCCTGGCGTCCTGACGATGATCCTGAGACGCTGCGCCGGTCATGTGGCGATACAGCCACGCCCGGGCCGTGGTCCAGTCACGCATCACCGTAACGGCGGAAACATCTAGCACCTGCGCGGTCTCTTCCACACTCAAACCGCCAAAGAACCGCAGCTCGACGACCCGGACCTTGCGCGCATCGAACTGGCCGAGGGCGTTCAGCGCATCATCGAGCGCGACCAGATCCTTCGTACGCCGGGGATCGACTACGGCGACTTCGTCCAACGAGCAATGCCGAACGCCCCCTCCGCGCTTCGCGTTTCGGCGACGAGCGTGGTCCACGAGAATCCGGCGCATCAGTTGCGCTGAAACGGCGAAGAAATGGGCGCGGTTCTGCCATCGCATCCGGCGGTAGTCCACCAGCCGCAGGTAGGCTTCGTTGACCAGAGCCGTGGTCTGCAAGCTGTGATCGCTGCGCTCTCCGTTGAGGTAATAGTGCGCCAGGCGGCGCAGCTCGTCATAGACGATCGGGGCGAGCTTATCGAGGGCGCCTCGATCTCCGGCGCTCCATGCCCGCAGCAGCGTGCTCACCTCGCCCGCGGATGGAGTTGGCGCTTTAGCCACTGTGTTCCTGACAAACTCGAATGCCGCCGCTGGCGCGGATTATAGCGGCTCTGCCGCAGGCAAAGAAATTTCGCCTGGATGATAGTTCCCGCCCGCGATTTGCGCCTATTTGAACGAGCAGTTCACCTTGCTGCCCGCGCCCTGGAGGGGCCCTCAACGAACAGGCGTTGACGGGGCAACCCGCCGGGAATAAGGAACACGCCGCCACGCGCAGGAAGAACAATTATGCGCAGCCATCGTTTCACGCCGCTGTTTCTTCTACTGCTGGCCGTTTCGGCAGCGCCGGCGTGGGCCGCGAACATTTATGTAACCACGACGGAGGACAAGATCGGCTCCGGCCTGTGCTCGCTGAAGGAGGCGATCTATTCGGCGGTGCTCCATGAGAGTCTCGACAATGGGGCTCATGGCATCGCCATCAACGGCTACGACCCGACGACGCATGTGCCAAATCGCATCAGCACGAACTGCGTCCTCGGTGATGGCGTCGATGACACCATCTGGCTGCCGACCAAGAGCACGCTGCTGTTGAGCAGGATGACCGATGACGCGGCGAACTTCATGGGGCCGACCGCCACTCCGATGATCACGTCACGAATAACGATCGAGGCCAACGGGGCGATCGTGAAGCGTTCCGGCACGTTGTTGTTTCGCCTCTTCGCCGTCGGGCCAGGGGGTTCCCTGCACCTCAATAACGCCACGGTGCAGGATTTCTGGGCAAGAGGCGGTGACGGCGGTCATCCCGGCGGGGGAGGAGGGCTGGGCGCTGGCGGAGCGATCTACGTCAAGGATGGTGAGCTGGAGATTGATAACAGCACCTTTGCCGCCAATATCGCGGGCGGCGGCAACGGCAACATTGAGAACGATACCTTCGTCGATCTCTCCGGCGGCAGCGGCGGTGGTGGCGGCGGCGGCCTGTCAGGGAAAGGTGGAGCGGAGAGGGACCAGAGAGTTGGCGGCGTCCTTTACTTCGGTGGCGGCGGTGGGGGCGGATCCCGCGGAAATGGCGCCGACGGTGGCGGAGGGGGTGGCGGAACTGTATTCGATGGCGGAATACCGCTGAGCTGCTGTACTGGCACCGGATATCAACAACCAATCGCCGGCGGCTTCGACTGCGGCGGCGGCCGCGACGCGCCAGGGCAATGCCCGGGTGGTGGAGGCGGCGGAGGCGGCGGCGTCCAAAGCGATAGTGGTGCTGGTGGTGCGTACGCCGGCGGGGGCGGCGGCGGCGGAGATTCGTCGGACGGCGGCAGCGGCGGGTTTGGTGGAGGCGGTGGCGGAACCGGGAAGCACGGCGGGCTCTTCGGGCTGACCGGTGGCAGCGCCGGCTTCGGCGGCGGCGCCGGTGCGGGAATCTTCGGGACGGTTTCCGGTGGCGGACCTGGCAAGGCCGGGTGCCTCTCGGACTTCAACGGCAACTGCGTCTTCGCTGGTGGAGGTGTCGCAACCGAAGCGAATGGCGGCGGCGGCGCCGGCCTGGGCGGCGCGATCTTCAACGACGGCGGCTCGGTGATGATCAGCAACAGCACCTTCGTGGGCAATTCCGCTGAGGGCGGTCACGGCGGCGGCTTTCTTACCAATGGCGCCGGCGGCAACGGCACTCCGTACGGCGGCGCGATCCTTTCTCTCAACGGCTCGATCAAGATCGACAATGTCACAATCTCCGGCAATTTCAGCAGGGTGTCCATGGGGGGGCCTGGAACCGGAGGCGGCCTGGCGGTGGTGCAGCAGTTCGGCGCGCCGCTGCATTTTGATCTTCGAAATTCCATCCTTTCCAACAACGGGCTCGGCGACTGCACGCTCAGCGGCTTCACCATCACGGGCGAGTTCTCCGGAAACCTGATTCAAAACAACGACAGCGCCAATCCCTGCCCGGCATCGGGGATTGTGGCGACGGGAGATCCCCATCTGGGAGGCCTGCAATACAACGGTGGCCTGACGCCCACCCTTGCCATCAGTTCTACCAGTCCGGCGTACGGGAGCACCAACGCCGGGCTCCCACGCGATCAGCGCGGGCAGCCGCGGCCCTCGCCGGATGGCCATGGCTTCGACATTGGCGCGTTCGAGTTGTGCACGCCAAACCGGCCCGAAATCTCGCCGTTTCCGTGCTTCCCGCCGGTCAATCTCCAGACCTTTGCGCTGACGATGCAGGTGTCGCCAGCCGGCGGCGGCACGACAGATCCGGCCGCCAGCTCCGTGGCCTATGACGAGCCCATTAATTCGGTGATCCCGATCACCGCGACTCCGGCCGCCGGCTACACCTTTACCGGCTGGACCGGGGGCGGCATCGTAAATCCCACCAACAGCTCGACGTTTGTGGTGATGAGTCAATCGCAGACCGTCACGGCAAATTTCCAATTGTGCGCGTGTGCGCAAGACGTGAGCGGTTTGATGTTCGTGACGTTCGGCGGCTTCACGCTGAACCCGATCACCGGACGCTTACTGCAAAACGTGACGCTCACGAACGGCTCCGCGGCGTTTATCACCGGACCGATTTCCCTGGTGCTCGACAACTTGAGCAGCAACGCGAGCCTGGCGAACGCCACCGGCACCACGGACGCGCTGGCGCCGCCGGCGGGCAGTCCGTACATCAACTCCAGCACGAACCTGGCGCCGGGCCAGGCGATTACCGTCACGCTGCAATTCACCGATCCCTCCAGGTCGACGATCAGCTACACGACGCGCGTGCTGGCCGGCCCGGGATCCAGGTAGGCCGAGGGAGGAACCATGAAGCGATTAGTCAGAGCGTTGGCGTTCGGCGGGCTCTTCTTCGTGCTGTCAGCCGGCGCCGCACTGGCCAGTTCGTTTACCGTGACCCTCGACACATCGCCGCTGTCGGGGCCGCAGATCCTTCTGTTCGGACTCACGGATGGAGATGGCGCGGCAGACAACACGATTACGCTGTCCGGCTTCGGCTTTGGCGGCGGCGGCGCCATCGCAGGGACGGAGGACTGCACGCTCGGCGGTGCGCTGAGCGGTCTCGGGTGCAGCGGTGATCTGACGGGCGGAGTGTCGCTCAGCGATGTTGATTCTCAGACGTTCTTCCTGCAGCAGTTCAACGCAGGCGCGTCGCTCTCGTTCACCCTGACCACGACGAACAACTTCAGCGGCGGCTTCCCTGACCAGTTCGCGATGTACCTGTGCGATGTCAGCTTCAGCACCTGTTACTCCAATGACCCGAGCGGAGCCATGCTGGTGCTCAACCTGACCGGCGAGCCACTGTCGCCTTCCAGTTTCATTGTGAATGGAGCCACGGACCAGAATCTCACGGCGCCCGTGATAAGCGCCGTTAGGGTTCCCGAGCCAGCGTCGCTCTTTCTGCTAGCCACAGGCATGGCGGGCGCGGCGATGCGCTCGAAAAGAAGACTACGCAAATAGGGAGCCCGTTCCGCTTTCAGTGAATCGGTACGCGATACAGATTCCGTTGAAGCTCCGTCTTCACGAATACATAGCTCGAGGAGTCCGGCCCTGGAACGACGCGGGCCTGTTCGATCACGCGACTCCCTGGAATGGCGGTTTGATTGGCGCGTATGTTCAAGCCCGCCTCAGGGACGTCGGGCACCATGTGTCCCGCCTGGACCGGGACCACGACCGTCAATTCCGGCGAGGACTCGTCGAACACGCTGGCATACAGGAACTTTCCATCGCTGGACCACCACGCATAGCAGAGCCCGCTGCAGATGCTCTTCGATCGGCCTCCGCGGATCGGCACCGCAACGGTTCCCAGCGGTGCATCGCGGCTCGTGACGGGCGAGTACACGATCGCCCACTCGCCGTCCGGCGATATACCGCCCTTGTTGTAAATGGGTGATACATCGCTGATGCGAGTCCGCCCCGTGCCATCCTTCATGATCCGCGTCAGATAGCTCGTTTCCTTTCCAAGCGTCACGAACAGGAGATCGTCGTGCGTGCCAAATGACACGTACTCGGCGTCACGCGCGATTTCGCGCGGGGGCGTGCGCCGGTCGAGGCGAGCGAGCCAGATCGCCGACGTGCCGTCCGGCTGCTTCGAGCTCCACACCACTTCCTGCCCGTCGCGCGAGATATCGTAGTCGCCCAAGGACATGTCGTTTTCGGTGATCCGCATGCCGGCAAGGACGCTCTCGACCCGGCCGGACGTCAAGTCGATCGATCGCAGCTCGTTGTTGTGCGAGTCGGGCGACGCACGGAGCAGGTAGTACACGCGGCGGCCATCGCTCGAGAACTCTGGAGAATGCGCGAACCCTTCGGACGATATCGGACGATCGCCCGCGCGATCGTGTATCCAGATCGCGCTCTGGCGCCGGCCGATGGACGTCACCAGCGACCGTCCATCGGGCGCGACCGCCACGCCCTCTTCTTCGGTTGGCCCGAACGTGATTTGCTCGGGCGATCCTCCGGCGTACGCCTGACGCCATACGTGCGAATGGCCGTCGACGTCGGCGCCAAAGTACATCCATTTGCCGTCAGGTGACCATGCGGCCGATCGGCAGTTCCCTTGCGGTCCGACCAGCCGTCCCGTCGATCGCCCGTCGAACGGGACCAGGCGACACGATCGGAACGTGCCCGTCCGATCCATTTCGACGACCAGAACCATCTGGCGATCCGGTGAAAGGTAGGAGTAATGCGCCATGCCACGCTCGTGAGCGGGGAAGTAGATCTCACGCTCTGCCGCCCGGGTATCGGTCGCCGTCACGATCCCGAGATGCGCAGTTTTTCCCTTGAACGCGGAGAACATGACCTGGCGGCGGTCCAGCCACACCAATCCGGTCGCGTTGGGCAGGAGCCGTGATGGTTCACCCCCAGAGACCGGAACGGTCCACGTGTCCCACGACGTCACTGTCCCTGTGCGGCTGAGTTCTGAATACGCGACGCGTGAACCGTCGGGTGTGAAGACCGGCGCATACTTGCGGTTGCCGTTGTTCGTCAGGCGCACGGTCTCGCCAGTCGAAAGGACCCTGACGTAAATCTGTCCGTGACTGAGGAACGCCTCCCCGCCGCGAATGAACGCTGCCATGCGGCCGTCGGGCGACAGCGCCGGCGCGGTTGCCGAATCGGTGAAGTCGGTGATCTGCGTGTACTCGGATGGCAACGTCACGGGGCGATGGGTCCACTCCAGGAATCGCGGCGCGGCGATCGCGAGGACGGCCACCGCGGTGAGAGCGAGGGCGGGAACGACATACCTCTTTCTCGAAGAGGCGATCACCCGGGCGAGATCACCGCAGACATTCTTCGCTGACTGATACCGGGCATCGCGGTCCCTGAGGAGCAATCGATCGATGATCGACGCCAGATCGATCGGCACATCGGGATGCTGCTCGCGCACCCGCACCGGCTCACTTCCCAGCAGCGCCTGGAAGATGGCTGCAGACGTCGGGCCGTCGAATGGCCGCTTCCCGGTCGTCATCTCATGGAGGATCACGCCGAGGGCCCAAAGGTCGGTTCGTGGATCGACGGGTTGCCCGATCGCCTGCTCGGGGCTCATGTAGGCCGGCGTCCCGAGCAGCGTTCCGTCGAGGGTCGCATGCGGCTCGACAGAGGGCAGCACCGGCGTCGGACATTCAGCCGCAGCTCCCATTCTGGCCAACCCGAAATCCAGCACCTTGACGCAGCCGTCCGGTGTGATCTTGATGTTCGCCGGCTTGAGATCGCGATGGACGATCCCTTTCTCGTGCGCCGCTTCGAGCGCCGCCGCGATCTGGCCAGCGATCACCAACACCTCTGGCAACGGGAGGCGCCGGTCCGTGGGACGAGCCAGACGGTCGTCGAGTGTGTCGCCCTCCACCAGTTCGAGCACGAGGGCGCGGATGCCGTCGGCCTCCTCGAGTTGATATATCGCGGCGATGTGCCGGTGATTGAGCGCCGCCAGCGCTCGGGCCTCTCGTTCAAACCGCGTCAGCCGGTCGCGATCGGCCACAAAAGCAAGCGGGAGCACCTTCAGGGCGACGTCGCGTCCAAGCTTCAGGTCGTGGGCGCGATACACCTCTCCCATGGCCCCCGCGCCGAGCCGCGCCACGACCCGGTAGCTTCCAATCTGCCGGCCAACGGTCAGCGCCTCGCCGATCATCCCGCGCGCGGTCACATGCAACGCCGAAGATGCCAGAAAGCGTTCGGCCGCCGCTTCGTGCGCGAGCAGGTTCTCGACCTCGAGCCGGAGGGCGGTATCAGTCCCGCACGCCTCGTCGAGGAAGACACCCCGAGACGCGGGATCCGTATCGAGCGCGATGTGACAAATCCGTTCGACGTCGGCTTCGCGATCAGACCACATGAGGCGGCTCTCGGGTCAATTCACGTACGAGCCACAGCTTTGCGAATCGCCAGTCGCGTTTGACGGTGTCCGTCGAAATCTGCAGCGCCTCAGCCGTTTCTTCAACGGTCAGCCCGCCGAAGAACCGGAGTTCGACGACGCGGCTCTTCCGCGGGTAGATCGTTTCGAGCGCGCCGAGCGCATCGTCGAGTGCCACCAAATCCTGTTCCGGCTCCGGCGACACGACGAGCGCCTCGTCGAGCGCAATCTTCACGACGGCCCCGCCCCGCTTCTCGTTGTCGCGGGCGCGGGCGAAGTCAACCAGGATCCGCCGCATCATGCGGGCCGCCATGGCGAAAAAGTGGGCGCGATTCTGCCACTGTACCTGTTTCACCTCAATCAAACGCAGATACGCCTCGTTCAGCAGCGCGCTCGTCTGGAGGGTGTGGTCCGGCCGCTCTCGCGCCATGTAACGCCGCGCCAGGCGATGCAGTTCGTAGTGCACGAGGGGCACGAGCCGATCGAAGGCCTCCGCGTCGCCGCCACCCCATGCCAGTAGCAACTCGGTCGGGCTCGGAGAGGCCATAGAGTTTGTCGGGATTCTACCGCGGGGCCGCGTTGTGCGAAAGCTGTTCCGCGACGAATCGGACTACGGCCGCGGCCGTTGCGACGCCGTCGTGTCGCGCCGGTTCCACGGGAGGCGGCGGCCGCTGCGGCGCAAGATCAACGCGCGGCGAATCTCGTACACGAGTCCGCCTGGCGGCTCGGATGCCAACAGGAACGAGTCGGCGCCCGCTTGGCGGGCTCGCTCGCAGTCAGCAATCTCAGAAACGACGATAATCGACGCCGCGCGGTCAACCCGCGCGCTCAAATCGCTGATGACCGACGGACCGTTGTGCGCCCCGAGCACGGCGATCACAACATCCGGAACGAGACTGTCGAAGTACCGCAGCGCCTCTTCGGAGTGCTCAGCCTCATACACCACGAACCCGTTCGCGCGAAAGTGCTCCGCGTACATGGCCCGGGAGGCGTGGCCGTCCAGCAACAACACTGTCCCGCGCATCGCGTCTTCCGTCCCGAGACAGGATAGCAGGCAAGACCGCCGGCGTGTTCCGCCAGTCCGCCCTACAGCTCGGGGCGCCGGCACGGCATTCACGCAGGGGGGTGCATGAGGGTCGCGATGGTCGACACGAGCCGCGACGGCTCGACCGGCTTCGCCAGATGAACCTGGAAGCCTGAGGCCAATGCGCGATCGACGTCTTCAGCGCGCGCGTGCGCGGTCAGCGCGATCGCCGGCACGCGATGGGTGATGTCCGTCTCGAGCGCGCGCACGGATCGCATCAGCGAATACCCGTCTTCGTTCGGCATGCCGATGTCGGCGATCAGCAGGTCGGGCCGCTGTCGACCGATCATGGCGCGCGTTTCGCCTGCTGACGCCGTCGTCGCGACTGTCGCGCCCGCGTCTTCGAGTATCGTACGGAGGAGCTCTCGAGTATCCGGGTCGTCGTCGACGATCAACACGCGGGTACCTTGAAGTGCCATCGGCGGCGCGTCTGGCCGATCCGAATCCGCGCTGCGGGTCGTGATTCGCACGTCGGCGTGAATCGGCAGACGCACCGTGAAAGACGAACCCTGTCTTTCGCCAGCGCTCTCGGCGCGAACGGTCCCTCCGTGCAGCTCCACGAGATGACGCACGATGGAGAGCCCGAGGCCCAGGCCTCCATGCGCTCGTGTCATGCTGCTGTCGGCCTGTCGAAACCGATCGAACGCGTGCGGCACGAAATCCGGGGGAAGGCCGATTCCTGTATCCGTCACCCGGATCTCCGCCTCATTGTCGACATCACGAAGGCTCACTTCGATCCGGCCGCCTTGAGGCGTGAATCGCACGGCGTTCGACAGCAGGTTCCAAACCACCTGCTGCAGCCGATCAGCGTCACCGCGGACGGTGCATAGTGGCGCGTCGATGCGTTTGACCAGCTCCAGGTTCTTGGCTTCCGCGCCGGGACGCACCGCTTCGAGCGCCTCATCGACGACTGCGTCCAGCGACACGCTCGAGAGCTGCAGCCGCATTTGACCGCTGACCATACGCGAGACATCGAGAAGGTCGTCGACCAGACGCGCCTGTCGCCGGGCGTTGCGCTCGATGACCTGCACCGCATATGCGGTCTGCGTCGCGTCCGCCTGGCCGCGTGTGATCATCGACGACCAGCCGAGGATGGCCGTGAGCGGCGTTCGAAGTTCGTGCGAGAGGGTCGCGAGAAATGCGTCCTTGAGACGGCTCGCCTCTTCGGCTTTCACGCGCGCCGCCTGCTCACGGTGAACGAGATCCCCAATCGACCGCGCCATCGTCGTGAACGCGCGTGCGAGCTGCCGGACCTCCGTCGGGCCGCCGCCGCGGACCGGCTGATCGAAACGACCTTCCTGCATGGCGCGCGCGGACGCGGCGAGGCGGGCGATCGGCTTCGCAATGGCATGACTGACGACGAACGAGAGGGCGACGCTCAGCAGGATGAACGCAGCGGCCGCGTACATGAACGTCCGCCCAAGGCGATTGATCGGAACGAGCGCGTCCGAGTACTGCAGATTCGCGACGACGCAGCCGCCGCCCATTAACGGCGCCGGCCGGAACCCGCTGATCACCATCGCGTTCCGGTAATCGCGCGTGAGGATTTCACCGCTTTCACCGGCGAGGCACCGCTGAATCGACGTCATCGCCCGCAGGCGCTCGCCAACCGCAGGCGCCTGATACCGCAACGGTGTGAGGGGTGCGCCTTTCCCGTTCACGAGGAGGGCTTCGCCGTTGACGTTCAATCCAGAACGATCCCTGAAAATCGGTACGAGATCGCCAAGAGGGAATCGCGCGCGCACGCTCAGGCGGCCGCGTCGAGCGCGCATCGTGTACTCGGTCTGTTGGTCGGCCGTGAACGACGCCAGCGCTCCGGCCTCTGGCGACGGGGCGGGCTTCCGCCAGGAGCCGCGTGCCGCGAGTCGGCGCGCTCCGTATCGCAGCTCTACGGCTGTGGCCCGTTCTGCCCTGTGAACGCCGATGAGCACGTCACGCATGCACTCGTGTTCGAGGGCGAGAGTCCCTCTCGGCCCACGCTCGCCGCACAGTGTTTCCAGGGTGGCGAGGGAGGCGCCGAGTCGTTCCTGCCGTCCTTCGAGGAGGCGAAAGACCGCCTGCTGGCGTGCCTCCGCGATAGCGCCGACGGCAAGCAGCGCCTGCTGCTCAAGAGTCTGTCGCGAAGTGCGAAACCCGAACGCGGCGACCACAACCGTGCCCACCACGTTGATTCCAACGAGTATCAGAGCGAAATGGTATCGAACGGATAGCGACATGGCTGCCGACTCGTTTCGAGGGAGCCCGTCGAAGCTCGTCCGTTGCGGGGAGTAGGAGACTCATATAAGTATACCCGGGCCTACGAGAAATCGCGAGAGCGCCCTCCCTACCGGGGCCGGTCGGAACCGACCAGTTGAAGCACTTTTCGGAGCTGCTGGCCCATTTCACGGTCCATTCGCTTGTGGACGGGGCCGGACAATTCAAGATGCAGTCGGAATTCGTTTGACGCCGCGAGGCGCTCGGGATAACGGCGAGACTCAGATGACGGAGGCGCTTTGACGGGGCGGGTCTGAGACATCGCCGATTCGTCCAACAGCAGACGCAACGTTTGTCTTGCTCTCGTTGCCGATCGCGCTGTCAGATTCCAGCCGTGGGTCCGGCGGCCACAGCAGATGCATTCGAGGAATACCAGGCCCGGTTGCACCCGCACGTGATAAGTGTGGTGCCCCCGAAGGCACGCGAAGTACTTCCACATAGTGAGCCGACACCTACAGGAAACGGACTGACGCTTCGCGCACGGCGAGTGTCCCGTGGTTTTCGTGCGTGCTGTCCGGAAAGGGCAGATGCTACACCAGCGCGGCGGTCGGTTGCGGAGAATTCTTCGTCGCTCAATCGCCGCTAAAGGGCGTTCAGACGGGTGATTCGGTCCCTGACCGTTGCGGTCAGTTCGTCCACTTCCTGTGCCGAGAATCCCGCGGCCCGAAAGGCCGCGGCGATCTGATCGTCGGAGAGCTGCGCGAGGACGTGGCCGATCCAGGTCGCGTGCTGCCGCGGGATGTGCTGGACGAGTTGATCCATCCGTCCATACTCCCGAGCGTGAAGCGTCCTCAAGGCATCAACCCAGAATGGCGTCTGCAGAAGCACGAAATCGACGTCGTCGGACCGAATCTCCTTGATGAAAGCGGACTGCCGATAGCCGTCGGCGTCCCCTTTCGACCGCGCGTACTCGTTGCTGTTGCGGCCGAAGCTCGCGCCGAGATCTCCAACCGCATAGCGCCGCTCTCCGTCCCGCTCCTGGTAAATACTGTTGTTGATCTCTTTCAAATCCCAGTCATTGATCAGAGCGAGGAGGACTTTCAGTCCGTTGAGCTCAGGGCTGCCGACGAAGGGATTGTCCGTCCAGCTCCAGTTGCCGGCCTTTCGCTGGCCCGGGATCGATCGCTCGAGTCTCGCGCCGGTTACGAAGCCGTCTCGCGACAGATACTTCTGACCACGCTTGAGCGCGGCCAGACCCTCGACCTGCAGGCGGGGAACGTAATAGTCCTCGTCGGCGAAATAGCCCGCCGCCCAGACGAGCCTTGTTGCCGCAACTTCCGGTCGAGCTTCCGTTCCCAGCTTGACCTTCCACCGGACGCCATTCTCGTCGCGCGCATCGAACTTCGGCTGCGTGCCGTCGAGGTCTTCTTTGATAAACGCAAATCGGCCGGTGGGAGGCGCGTCTGTCTGGCCACCGGGACCATAGAAGAGGTCGCACCTCGACGGCTCGGGTTCGCGCCAGAGTGCATCCCTTCCCGCCGCTGTGGGCTGCTGCGCTCCAATTTCCAGTGCGGAGAAGACGAAAATGACGCTGGCGTATGCGACGATAAGATGGCGGTGCATCTGCGCGTCCTCTGGGAGCAAGATGCCCGCCATACACGACTAGCAATAGCCCGGCGTCGTGCACGGAGGCGGCGGGGGTGGCGCCGCACCATTGATGCTGCCGATCATCGTCGAATGAATCGTGCAGTGAAAATTGCCCGACGCGGTCTTCAGCTGTATCGCTGAGCTCGACGCACCGGGCGCGATGTCGCCGACAACCGTCCCGTCATCAAGGACGATGTGGTGCAGCGCTCCGGTGTTGTTCTTCCAGACGAGCATATCGCCGACCGACGCCTGGACCACGTCGGGCGAAAACGCAGTATTCCCGCTGAGGCCCACGATGCTGATCGTGGTCGCGTTGGTGGAGCTCGGCATTGTCGTCCCACCGCCGCAGCTCCACAGGCCCAGCGCACACGCAAGGGCCACCGTCGATCCCATCAGTAGATTCGCATGCATAACGCCACTGACCTCCTAACGGATCCGGACGGCACGTCGCTTTGATGCAAGAGCGCTACCTCGATGCGACAGCTCGCGAACGCCGCCCGAATCGACATGGCCGTGCTAATCTTTCGCCTTATGGCCGACAAAGTCCTCGCAGTCGTGGGGTCCACCGGCGCACAGGGCGGCGGACTCTGCCAGGCAATCCTGAATGACCGCAACGGCGGGTTCGCGTGCCGCGCGATCACTCGCGACCCGAACAAAGACAAAGCCAAAGCGCTGGCAGCGAAAGGCGCGGCAGTGGTCCGCGCCGATCTCGATGACCGCGCGAGCCTGGAACAGGCCTTCGCGGGCGCCCACGGCGCCTTTTGTGTGACGAACTTCTGGGAACATTTGTCCGCGGAAAAGGAGAAGGCTCAGGCGCGGAACATGGCCGAGGCGGCGAAAACGACGGGACTGAAGCATGTCATCTGGTCCACATTGGAAGACACCCGCAAGCTGATGCCGGCCGGCGATACGCGGATGCCGATGCTCCAGGAGAAATACAGAGTCCCGCACTTCGATGGGAAGGCGGAAGCCGACGCGTATTTCAAAGGACTGCCTGTCACGTTCCTCGTGACGTCGTTCTACTGGGACAATCTGTTCATGTTCGGAATGGCGCCCAAGAAGGGTGACGATGGCGTGTACAGCTGGACGTTCCCGATGGGCAACAGCCGCCTGCCCGCCATCGCGGTGGAGGATATCGGCAAGGTCGCCTATGCGATCTTCAAGGCGGGCCAGCCATACATCGGGAAGACGATCGGAATTGCCGGCGAGAACCTGACGCTTGGGGAGATGAGCGACAAGTTGTCGCGGGGGCTCGGGATCGGCCGGGTCAAGTACAACGCCGTCGAACCCGACGTCTACCGCAGCTTCGGCTTTCCCGGCGCCGACGAGATGGGGAACATGTTTCAGGTCTATCGCGACTTCGAACGTGAGGTCGTCGGCGCGCGGAGCATCGACGTTGCGCGATCCCTCAACCCGGAGCTCCAGACGTTCGACGAGTGGATCGCGAAGAACAAGAGCAAGATTCCGATCTAGCGGAGGCGACGTGATCGCTCGAGTGTGGCACGGATATACCAGGCCGGAGCACGCAGACGCGTACGAGGCGCATCTGAAGCCTGAGCTGCTGCCCGGCATCGGCGGCGTGAACGGCTACAGGGGCAGCTATCTCCTGCGGCGAGACGCGGGCGAGGAAGTCGAATTCGTCACGATCATCCTGTGGGACTCGATCGACGCCGTTCGCGCGGTCGCCGGCTCCGATTACGAACGTGCGGTCATTCCGGAGGAGCGCCGCCAATATCTCGTTCGCTACGATGCGAAGGCGGCGCATTACGAGGTCGCATCGACTCATGGTCTGCGGTGAATGAAGTACATCATCATTTTCGCCGCGGCTCTTCTGGCGCTGTTGAGGCCTGGCACCGCATCCGACGAATTCGCGCTGCAGATTGCCGATTACGCGGCGATGCCGATCACCGGTCTGCCGGATGGGGAGGGGAACAACGCCGGTGCATTCGCCAGGATCAACTTCATGCGGCAAGAGCCCGCGCCGGCGAGGCGTTTCTTCGTCAACGATCTCAACGGTCCGCTGTATATCGTCGACCGCTCGACGAGAGCCGTGACCCGCTATTTCGATTTGAACGGCCGCGCGCGCGGCGGCATCTTCCGGCGGTTTACCTTCGAGACAGGGCTCGCCAGCGGATTCATCAGCTTTGTGTTCGATCCGGACTACGCGAAGAATGGGCGCTTCTACACGATCCATCTCGAGGACGTGGATCCGCAGGTCCCCGCGGTGCCCGATAACTCGGGCGTTCCAAATCTTGCGGTGACCGCCTACACACCGACGCCGCCGGTGCGCACGCCCGGCGAGGATGCTCACGAAGCGGTGCTCGTGGAATGGACCGACACCAACATCTCGAACACGACCTTCGAGGGCGCCGCGCGAGAACTGCTGCGCGTCCCCTCGGGCAGCCGCTTCCATCCCATGGGAGACCTCGCGTTCAACCCGACGGCGCAGCCCGGCGATCCGGATTGGCGGGTGCTCTACGTGGCGTGCGGCGACAGCGCCGCGGGCGAGCAGAAGACGGACATTCGGCTCAATCCGCAGCGGCTCGATACCGTCGCCGGCAAGATCCTGCGGATCATTCCGGACCTCTCCGAACGCGCGGCATCGAGCTCCGTCAGCGAGAACGGCCGCTACCGCGTGCCGAACGACAATCCCTTCGCCTCAATCCAGGGCGCGCGAAAAGAAATCTGGGCGTACGGGCTTCGGAATCCGCATCGGTTGACCTGGGATGCCGATCCGGCCAATCCCGCCACCAGTCACCTCGTCGCCAGCGTCGTCGGACTGCGCACCTGGGAGACCGTCGTCATCATTCACAAGGGCGCGAATTACGGCTACTCGGCGCGTGAAGGGACGCAGATGCTGCTGCCCGACAACTCGCTCGCGGCGCTGCCTGAGGACGACCGGATTCCGGTCTACGTGACCGACACCATCACGAACGGCACCGCGGCGCCCGCGTATCCCGTGCTGCAATACGGGCACGATCCATCGGGCGGCGATGCGATCGCGGGCGGCTACGTGTACCGAGGCAAGGCGATCCCTGCGCTCCAGGGCAAGTACGTCCTCGGCGACACGTCGACGGGGCGCCTGTGGTGGGCCGATTTCAAGGAGATGCTGGCGGTCGATGGCACTCATCCGCCACGAGTCGCCCAACTGCACGAGCTGCGCGTGTCGTGGAATGGCCGCGTCTATCCGACGCTGTTCGGCGTCGTCAAGGCGGGTTATCACGCGCGCGGTGGCAAGCACCCGGAGCTCCCCGGGAAGGCGACGCTGGCGCCGTCGGGCCGGGTCGATGTGCGCTTCGCGACGGATCGCGATGGCGAGCTGTATCTGCTCACAAAGAGCGACGGCATGATGCGGAGGGTGACCGGCCTCGCCGCTTCGCCGCGATCTCCGGCGGAATCGCGGTAGTCGCGGTGCAACGCGGCGATTGATTATCACCGAAAACCCTCGCACAATGCGCGGCATGTCCCTGCGCTGGATCGCCATCCCGACGATCGCCGCTTGCTCTCTCGCATCCGCACAATCGCCGGCCACGCCGCAGACGCGGTATCACACGCTGAACGACCGCTTCGCGCCGCCCCGGTTCACGTCGCTCGACGCGTGGAAACACCGCGCCGCGTACATCCGCGAGCACGTGCTGGCGTCCGCAGGATTGTTGCCGATGCCCGAGAAGGTGCCGCTGCGAGCCGCAATCGATGAAGGGGTGACGCACGCGGATTACGTGGTCTCGAAGGTGTACTTCGAAAGCCTGCCGGGGTTTTTCGTCACCGGCAATTTGTACCGGCCTGTTGGCCACGGGCCGTTTCCGGCCGTCCTTTCACCGCACGGCCACTGGACGTACGGCCGCCTCGAGAATACCGACGTCGTCTCGGGTCCGGGCCGCGCGATCGGTCTCGCGCGCCAGGGCATCGTCGTATTTGCCTACGACATGATCGGCTACGGCGACAGCCGGCAGTTGACGCACGCCTTCGGCGGACGGCGCGAAAGCCTGTGGGGCCTGAGCCTCTCGGGTCTGCAGTTGTGGGACAGCATCCGGGCGCTCGACTTTCTCGACACCCTGCCGTACGTGCGGCACGACGGCTACGGCGCGACCGGGGAGTCGGGCGGTGGCACGCAGACGTTTCTGCTCGCTGCGGTGGACGATCGCGTCGCGGTCGCGGCGCCGGTGAACATGATCTCGCTGCACATGCAGGGAGGCTGCCTCTGCGAGAATCCTCCCGGGCTGCGGCTCGACACGACGAACGTAGAAATCGCCGCGACGATCGCGCCGCGGCCGCTGCTGATGGTGTCGGCGACCGGCGACTGGACGGCCGAGACGCTGGAAGCGGAATATCCCGCGATCCGCGGCATCTACGATTTGTTCGGCGCGGGCGCGCACGTCAAGGCGGTGCGCATCGACGCGCCGCACAACTACAACCGCGAGAGCCGCGAGGCGATGTACGGCTGGATGGCGCGCTGGCTCCAGCAGGCGGCGGCCGACGTGAAGGTGCCGGAGCGGCCGTTTCATCCGGATCCGCTTCCGGACCTGATGGTGTTCTACGGACGCCCGCGGCCGGGGAACGCACGGACGGCGGCGCAATTGACCGGCGAGTGGATCGCCGGCGCGCGCGTTCAACTGAAATC
>Ga0137379_10000716_pt1 | contig 29627 bp, 32 predicted proteins | sample SagtaG_18_FD_104812 | JGI IMG/M metagenome (GOLD analysis project Ga0137379, IMG submission 104812) | Vadose zone soil microbial communities from Sagehorn Ranch, Mendocino, California, USA - Sage2_L_80_16 metaG | ecosystem: Environmental > Terrestrial > Soil > Vadose zone | place: USA...
CAGCTACATCCAGCTCTACGGTACCGAGGGGCTATGGGGTGCGTACGTGGTCGAAATTCCCGGAGCCGGCGCGCTCAACATCGAGCGCCACCTCTACGAAAAGGTCGTGCTGGTGGTCGAGGGCCGCGGCTCGACCGAAGTCTGGCAGGAGGGGCAGACCAGGCGCCACAGCTTCGAATGGCAGAAGGGCTCGCTGTTCTCGATCCCGCTCAACGCGTTCCACCGTTTCATCAACGCGGCGAGCGCGCCGGCGCTGCTCCTGTGCGGGACCTCGGCGCCGAACGTCATGAACCTGATCGACAATCCGGACTTCATCTTCAACTGTCCGCACAGCTTCACCGAGCGTTTTTCCGGCGCCGACGACTTCTTCAAGCCGAATGACGATGTCGTGCCGGACCCGATCCGCGGGCTCGCCATGCGGCGCACCAATTTCGTCCCCGACATCGTCAACACGGAACTGCCGCTCGACAACCGCCGCTCGCCCGGCTACCGCCGGGTCGAGCCGTCGATGGCTGGCAACCGCTTCTACCTCTGGATCGGCCAGCACGAGACCGGCCGCTATTCCAAGGCGCACAAGCATGCCTCCGCCGCCGTGCTGATCTGCGTCAAGGGCAAGGGCTACACCTACACTTGGCCGGAGGCGCTCGGCACCACGCCCTGGAAGGACGGCAAGGTCGACAGGATCATGCGCCAGGACTACGAGCCGGTCGGCATGGTCTCGGCGGCGCCGATGAGCGGCGACTGGTTCCACCAGCATTTCGGCATCGGCAAGGAGGGCCTGCGCATCACTGCCTGGCACGGCCCGAACAATCAGCGCTCGCGCAGGCCCGGCCGCCCTGGCGAGCAGCTCATGGACTATGGCGCCATCGACCTCGGCAAGGGCGGCAGCGCGATCCCCTATCACCAGGAGGACCCCGCGATCCGCAAGGAATTCGAGGAGGCGCTCAAGCGCGAAGGCGTGGCGAGCCGGATGAATGCGGAATTCTATCAGCGCCCGCCCGCCGAGGGCGAGGTGGTGATGGGGGACGTGATGTGAGCCTTCGCCGCTGTCGATGCGACCGTGGACGCTCGCCAACAAGCAGCTCTGGGGACGGTAGCTAATTCGCCGAGCCCATGAGCAGCGGCGTGATCTTGCGCACCGTTACCCTGCGGTTCTCGCGATTGGCTGCCGGCGTCGGCACTTTGAGGTATTGCTGGCCGTAGCCTTGGGTCACGATGTTTTCGGGCGGTATGTTGTAGGTCTCGGTGAGAACCCTCGCGACCGATTCCGCGCGCCGGTCGGAGAGGGAGAGGTTGTCCACGCTCGATCCGACCGCGTCGGTGTGACCCTCGATCAGGAAGACCTCGTTGGGGTTGCGGGAAATCATCTGCATCATCGCGTCGGCAATCGCTTCCAGCCGCGGAACCTGGTCCGGCGTCACCTCCCATGAGCCGGTTTCGAAGTTGATGGTGTTGACGTCGATGCGCCGCATGCGGTCGCGCAGCGCGGCATTGTAGCGGATCTCGTCGAGCGAATAGGCGCGCTCGATCGGGTCGAGCGGCGGTGCTTCGAGGGTCTCGTAGAGCAGGGCAGGCGGGGCGCCGCCGATATCGACGATATAGCGCTCGCGCGGGATGGTGACGACCGGAGGCGCGAGATTGAGGAAGAAGCTGCCGCTGCTCAAGCGGGGGCGGTTGTCGATGAGGATGTATTCGCCCCGGCCGGGCTCGCGGCGGATGCGCCGCAGCAGTCTTCCATTGGCGTCGGTCACGGTGATGATCTCGACCCCATCCGGACGCTCGGCGATCGTGAAGATTTCGCCGCTGCGCCGCTCGACGCGAGTATTGCCGCCCCAGAGGCGGAAGGGCTCCGCCTCGTCGTGACGGATGAAGGTCCGGGCGCCCTCGCGTACGATGAAGCGGTTGCCTGGCTCCTCGATGACTCGCCGGCCGCCGATCTCCACCCGCTCGCGCCGCAGCGATCGCAGTTGCTCGACGTTTCCGACCCGAGCCCCGGGCGGGAATCCCTGCGGCTGCCCGAACTGGGGGCCTTGCGGCCCAACGTTCGGCCGGCCGAGCCCCGGCTGAAATGCCGGCGCCTGGCGGCCAAACTGGGGAGGCTGACCCTGTGGCGCGATCTTCGGCTGGCCCTGGAGCGGCTGATTTGGCGGCACCTGCCGGCCGAACTGCTTGGGCTGACCCTGCGGTCCCTGCGGTCCGATGTTCGGCTGGCCCTGCAGCGGCTGATTTGGCGGCACCTGCCGGCCGAATTGCTTGGGCTGGCCCTGCGGTCCGATGTTCGGTTGGCCCTGCAGCGGCTGATTTGCTGGCGCTTGGCGGCCGAGCTGCGGGGGCTGCTGGCCCGGGAGCGGCTGGTTCCCCGGAGGCTGCCGGCTGAACTGCGGCGGCACGCCCTGCTGCGGGGGCACGCCCTGCTGCGGAGGCCCCTTCTGCTGCTGCGGCGGCACACCCTGCTGGGGGCCCTTCGGCTGTTGCTTGCCTTTCAGCCGCGGATCGTTCGGATCGATGGCCTGGGCGAGGATGATCGTTCCGTCCCTCTGGTGGCCGGCGGCGTCGAACGCGATGCCCCATCGGGGCAACGCAAGCGTCGAAAGCAGCACGGCGGCCAGAACGGCATAACGTGAGTTCCGCAGCCTGGTCGTGATTCTTTTGGATGGCCCCGGCAAATCAGCCTCCTGGATTGTGGCGCATTGGCCCGAATGGCGGCGAATTAGCGGCTCATTGCGGCCGGACTTTGGTGCGCTCGACGGCAAATCCCGAATTGTTCAGAGCTTTTGGTCGCTGGTGCCCCAGCGGCGGTGCAGAAACCGCTCCCAAGGGGAAAACAGCATGCGGTCGGCAAGGAACCCGATAACGACGATCACCAGCATGACCCCGATCACCTGCTCCATGGCGTTGAGCTCGCGGCCGTAGTGGAGCAGGTGGCCGAGCCCGAAGCCAGTCAAGATCGTGACGTAGATCTCGGCCGCCATCAGCGAGCGCCAGGCGAAGGCCCAGCCCTGCTTCATGCCGCTGACCAGGAACGGCAGCGAGGCCGGCAGGGTCACCCGGGTCCATTGGTGGAATCCCCTCGAGCCCATGGTGCGCGCGGCGCGCACGAAGATCGGCGGGATGGTGCGCGCCCCATGGTCGGTCGCGATGATGACCGACCAGACCGTGCCCATGACCACGACGAACAGCATCGCGGTCTCGGTCTGGCCGAACCAGATCAATGCGAGCGGCACCCAGCAGACGCTCGGGAGCGTCTGCAGCCCAAGCGCGAGCGAGCCGACCGTGTCCTCGAGCAGCTGCGACGCGCTCGTGAACAGGCCGACGGGAAGACCGATCGCAACCCCGATGAGATAGCCGACCAGGAGGCGCCGCACGGTCACCAGCATGGCGTCGGGGAGGCTGTCGTCGAGCGTCGAGGTCCAGAGATAATCCGCAACGCTTGCGGGCGAGGGGAGGATCACCGGCGACCAGCGGCCGGTCGCCACCGCGAGCCACCAGATGGTGATGAGGATGCCGAAGAAGAGAGCGATATGAAGTGCGCGCTTCATTGCGAGACGGCGCCCGCCTCCTTGAGAGCTGCCGCCGTCTGCGCGGCGAGCTCGGCGAGCTTCGCGCTGTTGATTTCGCGCGGACGCGGCAGCGAAATCGTAAACTCGCGGCCGATATGTCCTGGCCTTGGCGACATCAGCAGGACGCGGTCGCCGAGACAGACGGCCTCGCGCACGTCGTGGGTGACGAACAAGATCGTCTTGCCGCTCTCGCGCCAGATGCGCTGGATGTCGCTGTAGAGCTGGTCGCGAGTCATGGCATCGAGCGCCGCGAAGGGCTCGTCCATGAGCAGGACATCCGGATCGGGCGCCAGCGCCCGCGCCAGCGCGACCCGCTGCTTCATGCCGCCGGACAGTTCGTGGACGCTGGCGCGGGCGAACCCTTCGAGCCCCACCAGAGCCAGATATTTTGTAGCGATCTCGCGGCGCTGGCGGTTGGTCAGATCCGGCCGCAGCTTGAGACCGAACACCACGTTGCCGAACGCCGTGAGCCAGGGAAACAAGGCCGGCTCCTGGAACACCACGAGCCGCTGGCGCCCGGGGCCCTCCACCGGTTGGCCATCGGCGATGACGCGGCCGGAATCGGCCTTGCTCAGGCCGGCCATGATGTCGAGCAGCGTGGATTTTCCGCACCCGCTCGGGCCGACGAGGCAGACGAACTCGCCATTGCCGACTTCGAGCGAGACATCTTCGAGCGCGTGCACGGTCACGCTCCCGCTGCGATACCATTTGGTGACGCCCTCGACCACGAGCTTGGTGAAGCGCGAGCGATCAAGAGTCCCCTGCTGAAGCATCAGGGTGTCTCGATGAGCCGGGACAGATCGGGGACGTCGCGCAGGAAACCGACTTTCTTGGCGTTGGCCACGAAGGTCTGGAAGGCCGCAGGCGCTATGTCGGCCGTGGGGGTCATGCGCGACCAGGCGCGCGCAACCAACTCGGCCGACAAGTCGGCCCGGAACGTCGTGCGCATTTCGTCACGGAGCAGACGCTGCGACCCTTCGGGATCTCTTCGAATCAATTCGGTCAATTCCCGGTGGGCAGCGACGAAACGGCGCACGAGATCGCGCCGTTCGGCGAGGAACCGCGCCCGCGCGACCAGAACGGTCGTGACTGCGTCCTTCTCTTCGACCAGCACTTTGCCGCCGCCTTCGAGCTCGAGCCGGGAGACCCAGGGTTCCACGGTCCACACCGCGTCGAGGCTCTTGCGCAGGAACAAGGTGAGCTGATCCGGATTGGCGGTCGGGAGAACCAGCGCATCGCCGCCGGTTTGGGTGATCCGCAAGCCTCCTGCCATCAGCCAGGCGCGCGCGACGACGTCCTGGGTGTTGCCGAACTGGGGCGTACCGATCCGCTTGCTGCGGAAGTCGGACGCTTGCGTGAGGCCGCTGTCGGGCTGGATGAGGAGCGCCGAACCGCCTTCAACCGCGCCGGCGACCACGCGGATCTCCTCGCCGCGCGAGCGGATGTGCGCATTGAGCGCGGGACTGGGGCCGACATAGGTCAAGTCGACGCTGTTCGCGAACATCGCCTCCATCGCGCTCGGGCCGGCGTTATAGGCATACCATTCGATCTTGACCTTGGGGCCGAGGCGATCCGTGAACCAGTTCTTCCCCTGCCGCCCGAGTTGCCGCGCCACCAGCGCCTGAACGTGGGTGATGTTCGGGAAGTGTCCGACCCGCAGCGTCTCCTGTGCGCGCGCGGAGGTCGCGGCCAGGACGGCGGCAAGCGCCGCAGCCGTCAATCCCAGCCGCGCGCGAGCACCGCCACATCGCCGTGCCGGCACCGGCACGCATCCGTGCCCGGGCTGCATTGTCATCGTGGCCACCTCGCCCTCCATTCGATCCCAGGATCATGGCGGTTGTCGAGGGCATTGCTGACGCAGCCCCCGAATGGTCGCAGGCGCTACGAAATCAGGCAATTAACATCCCATACCAATTCGCCTGCAGGCACTTGGTTGCGCCGCAGTCCGCCGTTCGCGGGCCATGGCTGTAGGATGGGTTGAGCGAAGCGAAACCCATCACCCGCCGCCACTCGGACCGTTCGTCCCCGCCACCGCCCGCCCAACCCGCAGGGTTGAATGCCCGTTGCGATGGGCTTCGCTGCGCTCAACCCATCCTACGCTGCGGCTCGCCCGTTGCCGCCTCGCGCCTGATGTTCTAAGGCAGGGCCTCGCCAGGCTGCGCGGGAGACCGGTTGATGGAGCTGACCGAAGACGATGTGCTCGAAATCCTCAAACTGTTCGAGCAATCGAAGTTCGATTTCCTTCATCTGCAGCAGGGCGAACGGAAGATCACCGTCAGCAAGGCGGGCTATGTCCCGACCGGCACCGGGGCGTCACCTGCGCAGGCGCAGCTGACGCCAGGCGCGCAGCCCGAGCTGCCGCCGGCCATGTCAGGGCCTCTGCCGAAGGCGGACGCCGTGGTCATCGATGAAGGGCTGGTGGCAGTGACCGCGCCGATGGTGGGAAAATTCTATGCGGCGCCGTCGCCCTCGGATCCGCCCTACGCGCAGCAAGGCACGCGGGTCGCTGCCGGAGCGACGGTCGGGCTGATCGAGGTGATGAAGGTGTTCACCAGCGTCAAGACCGAAACCCAAGGCGTGATCGAGAAAATTCTGGTGTCGAACGGGCAATTCGTCGAATTTGGACAGGCGTTGTTCCTGATCCGGCCGGACGGCTCGTCGCAGGCCTAGCCGGGAGAATTTCCATGGACGAAATCCATTTCGTCGACACCACGATCCGCGATGGTCACCAGAGTCTCTGGGCCGAGCGGATGTCGACGGGCATGATGCTGCCGATTGCGCACCGGCTCGACGAGGCGGGCTTCCTCGCGATCGAGCTTCTCTCCGGCTCGCACATCAAGAAGGCGGTGCGCGAGCTGCGCGAAGATCCCTGGGAGCGCATCAAGCGCGTTGCCGAGCGGGTCCCGAACACGCCGCTGCGCCTGATCGCCGGCCGGGTCAACACCTTCGGTTTCGATCCGCCCTGCATGTACGAGCTGTTCATCGAGCGCATGGCCGCGAACGGGATCCGCCAGGCGCGCATCTCGGAGCCGTGGAACGACCTGCCCGGCTGGAATTATCGCGTGGCCGTGGCGCGCAAATTCGGGCTCGATCCGATCGTCAACCTGATCTACTCGGTCTCGCCGGTCCACACCGACGACTATTACGCCGAGCGCTGCCGCCAGGCGGCGAAGCTGGCGCCGTTTCGGCTCTGCCTCAAGGATCCGGGCGGCTTGCTCACGCCCGAGCGCACGCGCACCCTCGTGCCGGTGATCCTCGCGAACAGCGGCGGCATCCCGGTCGAGCTGCACAGCCACTGCACCACCGGGCTTGGGCCGCTGGTCGCGCTCGAAGCGGTCAAGCTCGGCATCAGGATCGTCAATACCGGCATTCCGCCGCTCGCCGACGGCTCGGCGCTGCCCTCGATCTACAACGTTGCGCACAATTTGCGCGCGATCGGCTATCAGCCGGTGATCGACGAGGAGGTGCTGCGGCCGGTCAGCGAGCACTTCACCGTCATCGCCAAGCGCGAGGGCTTTCCGATCGGCGTTCCGGCGGAATACGATTACGAGACCTACCAGCATCAGGTGCCTGGCGGCATGATCTCCAATCTCGGCCACCAGCTGCGGCAGGTCGGCAAGGAAGGCGAGCTGCAGCAGGCGCTGGAAGAGACGAGCCGCGTGCGGGTCGAATTCGGCTATCCGATCATGGTCACGCCGCTCTCGCAATTCGTCGGCAGCCAGGCGGCGATCAACGTGATCATCGGCGAGCGCTACAAGGAGGTGACCGACCAGGTCATCCGTTACGCGCTCGGCCATTTCGGCGAGGAGGCGGTCACCGCGATGGACCAGGAGGTACGGGCGCGCATCCTCGATCGCCCGCGCGCCCGGGAGATCATGGCGCAGACCCGTGAGCAGCCCTCGCTTGCGGATATGCGCCGCGACCTCGGCGGGCCGGGCGTGTCGGATGAGGAGCTGCTGCTGCGGTGGCTCCTCAACCGCGAGGACATCGCCGCCATGCGCGCCGCGGGCCCGGCCAAGGACTACGTCACCGCCCGCCATCCGTTGGTCAAGCTGATGGCCGAGCTCACCCAGCGCAGCGACTGCAACCTGATCCAGGTCAGCAAGCCCGGCTTCGCCCTGACGCTCGAGCGCAACGTCGCGGCGCACTGACGGACATCCGGAGCCAATGGATAGGGGGAGATCATGACAGCACGTGTCGGCCTTATCATTCCGTCCTCGAACCGGATGGTCGAGCAGGAGATGGTCCCGGCCTTTCCGGAGGGCATCCAACCGCATGTCACCCGCTTGCGCATGACCGGGGCCGATCGGGGACCGCTTGACCAACTGCTGCCGCGCATCGAGGAGGCGACCCGCACGCTCGCCGACGCGAAATGCGAGGTCATCGCCTTCCACTGCACCGCGAACTCGATGCAGGAGGGCAAAGGCGGCGAGGAGCGCATTCTCTCGGCCATGACGGAAGCTGGGACCGCGCGCGCGACCACGACCGCGACCGCGGTCGGGCGCGCACTGCAAGCGCTCGACGCCCGCCGGATCGTCCTGGTCACGCCCTATGACCAAGAGACCACCGATCATGAAGTCGCCTTCCTCACCGAGGCCGGCTACGAGGTGATCCACGCGGTCGCCTGTGAACTTGCCGGCAGCGATGCCTACTGCTCGACGCCGGCTGGGTTCTGGAAGGACCGCGTCGCCGAGGCCGCCCGCCGCGATGCCGACGTGTATTTCGTCAGTTGCGCGAACATCTCGATCATCGGCATCATCGAGGAGATCGAGGCCTCCGTCGGCCGCCCGGTGATCACCAGCAATCAGGCGGTGATCTGGGATGCGCTCGGTCGGCTTGGCTGGACGAGCAGCCCCGGTTTGCCCGGCCGCCTGTTTGTGACTCCCGCGCGGTCCGAGGCTGCGCCGGTGCTGCAGCGCGGATAGCGCGCGTCGATCGCGAGGAGATATCCGCAATGAGGGCCCGGCTGCTGGCGATTGTTTTCGCGCTCCTCCCCGCGATCAGCTTCTGCTCCTTCGCGCCGGCACTTGCGCAGGAGGATGTCGCCGCCTTCTACAAGGGCAAGCAATTGCGCTTCATGGTCGGCTCCGCGGCCGGCGGCGGTTACGACCTGTTCGCGCGCATCGTCGCCAGGCACATCGTCGGCCACATTCCGGGCAACCCGACCATCATCGTGCAGAACCAGCCGGCGGCCGGCGGCGTGGCGATGACCAACCAGCTCTACAGCCAGGGGCCCAAGGACGGCACGGTCGTGGGTATTCCGATCAATGGCATCCCGACCGCGCCGCTCCTCCAATCGGGCACCCAGTTCGACTCGACCAAACTGATCTGGGTCGGCAGCACCAACCGCGAGGCTTATGTCGCCTTTGTCTGGCACACGGTGGCGGTCGAGAGCATCGCCGAATTGGCGACCAAGGAGCTGGTCGTGGGCGCGACCACGCTCGGCACCACCATGAGCGATTTCCCGCTGCTGGTGAACGACGTGCTGGGATTCAAGTTCAGGGTCGTGCGCGGCTACCAAGGCACGCCCCAGATCAACCTCGCCATCGAGCGCGGCGAGATTCAAGGCAATGGCGGGATCGGCTGGGCGTCGGTGAAGGCCCAGACCCAACATTGGATCGACGGCAAGAAAATCAGGGTGCTGGCCCAGTACGGCCTCAAGCGCAACGCCGAGCTGGCCGAGGTCCCGACCATGCTGGAGCTTGCGAACAACGAGGCCGACCGGCAGGCGATGACGATGCTGTTCGCGCGCACCGAATACGGGCGCCCCTATTTCCTGCCGCCCGACGTGCCGGCGGCGCGGGTCAAGGCGTTGCGGCGCGCCTTCGACGCGACCATGAAGGACCCAGGCTTCATCGCCGAGGCGGCCAAGCTTCAGCTCGATGTCGATCCGATGACCGGTGAGGAGGTGCAGGCCCTGGCCGGCAAGCTGGCCCAGACCCCGCCCGAGATCGCCGCCCGCGTCCGCGCCGCGCTCGACGTGCCGGCGGCGAAGTGAGGTAAGCCCGTGCACGCCCCTCATGCAGCAATGCGCTCGCGCATGGCGATGCACAACAACAATGTCCTGCAGATCGGGCTGTTCGGGTCCAACTGCTCGTCGGGGCGGGCGGTCACCAAAGTGCCGGGCCGCTGGTCGGGCAGCTGGCCGGACAATCTGCGGCTCGCCCACATGGCGGACGAGGCCGGCATCGATTTCCTGCTCCCGATCGGGCGCTGGAAGGGCTATGGCGGCGACACCGACTACCAGGGCGAGACGCTCGAGACCGTCACCTGGGCGTCCGGTCTCCTGGCCTCGACCAAGCGCATCACGGTCTTCGGCACGGTGCACGCGCCGCTGTTCAATCCCGTCATCGCGGCGAAGGAGATGGTCACCGCCGACCATATCGGCGAAGGCCGCTTCGGGTTGAACATCGTCGTCGGCTGGAATGAGGGCGAGTTCGAGATGTTCGGCGTCGAGCAGCGCGAGCACGAGCAGCGCTACGAATATGCGCAGGAATGGATCGATGTCATCAAGACGAGCTGGTCGGATAAGGAGGAGTTCGATTTCGAGGGGCGCTTCCTCAGGCTCAAGGGGGTGCGCGCGAAGCCAAAACCCTTCGGCGGCACCAGGCCGCTGATCATGAACGCCGGCGCGTCGCCGACCGGCGAGGCCTTCGCGATCCGCAACTGCGATGCCTTCTTCGTGCGGCCCTCGCGGGTATCGCTCGAGGAGACCGCCGGGCGGGTGGCAAAGGTCAAGGGCGCGGCAAGCGGAGCGGGGCGCGAGCTCGGCGTCTATACGGTGGGCGTCATCACCTGCAAGCCGAGCCGGAAAGAGGCCGAGGAGTATTACCACCACTGGAGCGTCGAGCTCGCCGACTGGTCGGCGGTCGACGGCATTCTGGCGATCAAGAACATCTCGCCGCAGACGGTTCCGTCTGCCGAGTTCGACCTCAAGCGCAGGCAATACACCGAAGGGATGGGCGGCCTCTCGATCGTCGGCGACCCCGATCAGGTGGCCAAGCAACTCGCCGACCTGAGCACGGCGGGGCTCACCGGCATCGCGGTCTCGGGAGTCAATTATCTCGAGGAGCTGCCGTTCTTCTGCGCCGAGGTGATGCCGCGGCTCGAGCGGGCGGGTGTGCGGGAGAGGCGGTGACCCGCTTGCAAGGAGAGCCCTTGACGATCCTTTCGATACCCCCAATATGGGGGTATGACCAGCCAGCGGCGACCGCATTACCCGCTGAGGACCATCAAGGCCGCCTTCGCTGACGTGACCCGGATGAACCGCACGATGATGGCTGCCGACGGAGCCGAAGACCTTGGCATGGACGAGCAGGCGGTCATCGATGTCGTTGCCGGCCTTTCGCGGCGTGACTTCGATAAGTCGATGCCGTCCGAGCTCAACCCTGCGGTTTGGCAAGATGTCTACAAGCCGATCATCGACGGCCGAGAGCTGTACGTGAAGTTCACGCTGGATACGCGAGGGGAGCTGCTACTGATCAGCTTCAAGGAAAACGAGCCATGACCAATCCACGCGACTACCCCGACGTAATTCAAAGCGCGGAGAGCGGCAGGCCGCTCCGGCGAGGCGTAAAGATGCTGACCATCAATGTTGACGGCAAGCCCTTCACCTATGGCCAGCCAGGATGGTGGGCGTCGATTGACGATCCCACGGACAACGAGGGTCAACTCGCCGACGAGGACAACGTGATTCGTGCCGCCGCCCGGCGCGAGGCCAGAGCCAAAGCGAAACACGCGATCCTGACGCCGCTCGTCATCAGAGCCATTCGTGAAGCATGCGGCCTGTCACAACAGGCAGCGGCTCGCGTGTTCGGAGGCGGCCCCAAGGCTTTCGAGAAATATGAGACCGGCGAAGTCGCCCCCAGCTCATCCATGACACGGCTGCTTCTGCTTGCCGCGAAGCGCCCCGATCTTTTCCAGAAGGGGACCGGCGTGCCGATGATTTCTGCAGCCGATGCCGACCTGATCCGCGAGACCGTGCGCAAGAGTTCAGTCGATCGCATCTACGAGCGAATCTACAACTCGCAACCTTCGCACGAACACAAGCGAGCATGACCTCGCGCGAATGACGGCCGGTGTCATGGAAGCGGGAACCATTGGTGGCAGTGCGCTTAACTTGGGCCAGAGGTGCAAAGGCTCAAGGGCGCCGGCTCGCTATTGCGTGCACTGGCACGGTAATTCCAAGCGCGGACCGAAACCGCGGGCGGACGCGAACGCGAGGTAATTAAGTGCACTGTCACCGTAATAGCCCGTAATAGCCGTAATAGCCGAGTTTCCGGGGCAGCAGCCTACGAATCTGGGGGTCGGAGGTTCGAATCCTTCCGGGCGCGCCAGTAAGCCCTATAAAATCGGTATTTTCTTGAAGGTCACAATCGGAGCCGACTTGTTTTTGCTTTCGTGTCGGGCCAGTGTCCGACGCCGCGCGGGCACCGCATTGCGTCGCGCGGACGTTGGTCCGGCCTGTGTTACCGTGGGGCTGGTGTAGAAACGACAAACCGAGTGTTCCGCAATGGAGAATGTAACGGAAAAGCTAAACGACGTATTGCGAAGGCAAGTCGAAGACCTGCTGCATAAGTCCGGGATTAGGCAGCTTAATTCCTACGGCTGGTTAAACGAGAACGATGCCGATCCAGAATTTGTCGGTCACGCGATGTGGCAGGTTGATCAGCCCTTGGACGACCTTCTCGAAGTTTCAGTCTTGGGGAGATCAAGAAGGAGCGCGACAGCGCCAGTTCCCCCCGAATGGCAGCGGCTTGTTGCATTAGAGGGAGCCGACTTTAGCGGCCTGATGCAAGCTGCCCGTATGTCAATCGGCCTATTCCTTGTTCAGGCTAAATTCTTGAGAGCGCCGCCTTTCGACGAGGACGATCTCCTTGATTTACATTGGTTGAGTTCCGTTCTGTACTTGTCTACGGCTTCCGACAGAATTAGGTCACTGTTCATTGCGGCCGTTTTCCGAAAGTCAGCCGACAGCTACGAGAACGGGAGTCACAACGGTAATAAGAGAACTTGGTATACGACGCCATTCATTGAAGCGAGGAAGACGTTGCCGAACCCTTCGTCGGACTTAGCAGAAGCGTTAGCCAAGGCACCCACGCTGGCAACGAAAATACATTGTCAGTTGCGTACAAAACGAAACGAACTGATTCACGAACGTGCGACCGCCATTGGGCGACGCCAACTCGCATTGCTCGACCGACGATCTGAATCTGCCAAGCCGCGCAATCTGGACTTTGCGTCTTTACAAAAGGCCATAAAAGAAAGTGAAGCACGTCATAAGCAGAAGTTGGATGAGACGACCAAGCAACTCGCTGACTGGCACGAACTTCTCGTGCGTACCAGTAATGAGGTCTTCATTGTAGAGCACTACCGGCGCTCGCAACCGACCTGATGGTTGATCCCGTCACTGGCCCACAAGCCGGGCCGGTTCTGTTTGTGCTAATCTACCGCAACCGACTTGTGGGAGAGCGTGGTCAAATGGCTGAACGATGCGCGATTTGCGGTTGCCTCCTTCACCGAACCGCGGGCACGTACGCTACCGTTGAAGGAAGGGCGCACGCGTCCAAGCACCATTTTGTAGCGGAGCGGTTTTTCGGACGCTCGCAGAATCGAAGGGGTACACAGAGGACGCCGATATTCCCCAAGTGCCCCTGGGGACACGAACGCGAGACGGGTGTATTTTGCTACGAATGTCACGAACTGCTACTGCACAATCCCGTCCTATTGCCGCAGGACGTAGACGGATTCGGGGAGATTGTCCGCAGGCGAGGGTTGGCCGAAGATGAATCGAAGCCTGAGACATTGGAAAAAATCGGCAAGAGAATCGAGCTTTTCCGCGAAGTGATCTCGCGTGGCATTGCTGCGCTGCTTGAAGATGAGGGACAGGTTGCGACCGCGCTCAAGTAAGCCGATCACGTCGCAAGGGACAAAAAAGCAATTACGGTGACAGTGCACTTAATTGAATTACCCTCCACCGAAGCCATCATGCGGTTGCGGACGTGCCTGCCGCGGCGCCGGATGCGACGCCTTCGCGCGCCTGCGTGCTGCCGAGAGCATCGGCTGGCCGTTGGGAGACGATCGATTTCTGACCCGGATCGATCGCGCCACCAAGCCGTCGGCTGCGAGCGGGCAAGCGCGGACCGAAACCGCAGGCGGACGCCAACGCGGGGTAATTAAGTGCACTGTCACGGCCGGTAATTCGCGGCATCATGTGCACGATGAAAACCGACAGCAACCGCATGACCGCGCGAGGGTTTCGCCGGCCAGACAGGTCGAAGCCACGCGAGTACAAATAGCGTGGCTTTGCACCGCTCATAGCTCGTACCCACGATCCACCCAGTAGAGCCAGTCACCGACAGCCTCTTGGGTTTCCCGATCTTTCGACAATGGTCGCAATTGCGCCAAAGGCACAGCGATTCGCTCCCCGGCCCGTCCAACCCAGACGAACATTTCGGTCTCGCACTCCTCTTCCGGTGCCATGCCCAGGACTTCCACTTCTTCTCCAACCTTGAGAAAGGAGATTGGGCGCGCGAACCGACAGCGTGCCTTGAATGGAACTTTCAGCTTGCCGTCGAGGTAGTAGTACCAACCCATCGCACGTTCGCCGGAATCGTGAGCATCGACAACGGCCTCCATCGTAATTCGTTGCTCGCGTACATCATCTTTCGCGCGTGCCATTGTTCGACCCTCTAACGCATGCGTCCAAGCCGGTATTCTGACGCCTGGCTTCGTTCCTTCGACCGGGCCAGAGTTAATCTGTCCTTGACCTTGCGCGCCGACTCGTCGGGGCCGCCCCCCGTGATATCCACGGACACATGTGCTCTTTGGAAGGAGTGGCTAAAGTAGGTGATGTCCCCTTTTATTTTTCGAAGGTAAAGGCGTTTCTCTCGATCCGTCAGATTTCTTTGTATCGGGCGAGAGTCGATGTCGTAGAACGTGACCCTCTTGAGGATATTCTCAGGCGTATCCTTGAGCACGACAATGGCGGCGTCCTGCGTCTTGTTGACAACCTTCCAGTAGCCACCCATCAGCCCGCTCGGTGGCAACGCGATGACACAATTGTAGCTGTCTTCCCGAGAGAGAACATGTTTTAAGGCTTGTGACGCTGCGAGGCGGAAACTGTGAGAGGTCAGGTAGCTGTTTCGAAGACGCTCGATCGATGTTCCGAAGAAACGCTCTATTTCAACATCGAGGTCGAAAAACCGATAATCGAGGAGGTCAGCCAGTTTTGCGCCTACGGTGGTCTTGCCGACGCAGCCGACACCAGCGAGGAATATGCGCATGTTGCAATACTCGATGGGAGCTGCCTCTTCTGATCGGAGTTCGTGATCATAGGCGATTCGTGCAGTCCGGTGCCTTGGCTTTTCCACAGGACCTGCTGGAGGCCTACCCGCATCTCACCGAGGACGATATTCAGGCCGCCATCACCTATGCGGCAGACACGCTTGCCCACGAGGAAACAGTGGTGATGGAGCCGAAGGGTGAATGCGCTTTTGGCCGTGTAACGAAACCCATCGCGAGGGCTCACGATTTTGCCGAGAGGTGATGGGTTTCGCTGCGCTCAACCCATCCTACAGACTGCTTCGCCGCCTAATCCATCAGCCTCAGGTTGCTGTTCTCCTTGAACACCTTCCCCCACCGCTCGGTCTCGCTGCGGATGAACGCCTCGAATTCCGCCGGCGTGCTGCTCAGCGGGGTGATGCCCACCTTTTCGAGCCGCTCCGCCAGCGCCGGATCGGCATACATGCTCGCCACTTTGCGCTGGAGCTTGTCGATGACTGCGCTGGGCGCGCCGGCGGGGGCGGCGAGGCCGATCCAGGTCGAGCTCTCGTCGATGTTGGGCAGGTCGGCGGCGACGCTCAGACTCGGCAGATCGGGCAGGATCGGCAGCGGGCGGTTGGAGTATTTCGCGAGCGCGCGGTAATGGCCGCCCTGGATCAGCGGCAGGCTGGAGCCGGTCGAGTCGAGCGCGAAGTCGACGGTGCCGGCGAGCACCGCCTGGCCGATCTCGGCGCTGCCTTTGAAGGGGACGAGCTGGACGTCGATCCCCGCGGTCTTGGCGAACAAGAGCGCGCCGAGGCGCGAGGTGATCGTGCCGGCGCCCATGTTGAGCTTGCCGGGATTGGCCTTGGCTTTCGCGATCAGCTCCTTGATGGTCTTCGGCCCGTCGCTGCGCACGACGATGAGCGACATGTTCTTGGTCAGCAAGGTAATCGGCGCGAAATCTTTGAGCGGGTCGTAGGCTAGATTCGGGGTGACCAATGGATTCATCACCAGCGTGGTGTCCATCGGGATGAACAGCGTGTAGCCGTCGGGCGCCGAGCGCGCGACCATCTGGGCGCCGATCGCGGTATTGCCGCCGGCGCGGTTCTCGATCACGACCGGCTGGCCCCAGTCCTCGCTCATCTTCTGCCCGACGAAGCGCGCGATCAGGTCGGCAGGTCCGCCGGGCGGAAACGGCACCACCATCCGGATCGCCCGACTGGGATAATTCCTGGGCTCGTCGGAGGCGCCTTGGCCGGAGGCCTGCCCGAGGCTCGCGAGGGAGAGCAAACTCAGCGCAACGAACCGGATCATTGGGGTCATGATATTCCTCCGGGTCTCGCAGGCTGGACTGACATCATCTTCCTCCGCGCAGCCGCTGAAGCAGTTCCGCCGTCGGCCACGAATCGGCGGGCAGGCCGAGCTTGATCTGCTGCTCGCGCACGGCGCTGCGGCTCTTGATGCCGAGCAGGCCATCGATGCGGCCGACATCGTAGCCGCGTCTTTCGAGCAGCTGCTGCAACTCGCGGGTCTCGTCGAAGCTGAGCTTGGGGATGTTGGGGCTGCCGCGGTTCATCGCCGGCGCGCCATCGAGCCGGGTCGCGTAATAGGCGGCGGTGAGCGAATACATCAGCGACTGGTTCCACATGAGGTAAGCCTGGAAGTTGTCATAGGCGAGGAAAGCGGGCCCGAATCGGCCGAGCGGCAGCACCAGCGAGGCCCTCAGATTGCTCGCCGGCAGCGCCTGCCCATTGGCGCGCGTCACGCCCCAGCTCGCCCATTGCGAGACCGGATGCTGGATCGTGAGGTCGGCCTCCTGCCATTTGAGATTGGCGGGCACGCGGACCTCCTGCATCCAGGGCTCGCCGCGCCGCCAGCCGAGATGGACAAGATATTTGCCGGTCGAGCCGATCACGTCCGGCACGCTCCTGATTAGGTTGCGCTTGCCGTCGCCGTCATAGTCGACGGCGTAGGCCATGTATTCGGACGGCATGAACTGGGTCTGGCCGAGCTCGCCGGCCCAGGAGCCGATCATCTCGTCGGCGCGCAGGTCGCCGCGCTCGATCAGGCGCAGCGCGTCGAACAGATGAGCCCGGAACATGTCCGAGCGGCGGCAGTCATAGGCGAGCGTCGCCAGCGACTTGATCGCCTGGTCCTTGCCTTGGCCGGCGCCGAAATCGCTCTCGAGGCCCCAGAAGGCGGTGATCACGGGAGCCGGCACGCCGAATTCCCTCTCCTCCCGCGCAAACAGCGCCTGATGCTGCTTGATCTTGGCGCCGCCGTTCGACAGCCGTCCGCCCGCCAGCATCTTGTCGGACATTTCGAGGAAGCTCTGGGCGAAGAAGCGCTGGCCGCGGTCGATATTGATGATGCGCTGATCGAGCACCAGGTAGGGCGAGGCGGCCGCGAAGGCGGAGGCCGAGATTCCCTGCGCGGAGGCCTCGCGCTTGAAGTCGGCGAGCCAGCGCTCGAAGCTGCCGGTGTTGCGGCAATTGGCGTTCTGGCTCCAGGCCGCCGTCGGGATGCCCGCCAGCAGCACTGCCGCCAAGGTGAGAGCCAGTCCGTTTTGTCGCATCATCGTCATCCGTTTGTGGTCGCTGCCATTGTTCCCTTGGAATGCGGCGGCTGCAAGCCGGCTCGACCGCGTGGTCCGGCTTGTAGGATGGGTTGAGCGAAACCCATCGCGATCGAGCACACCGCCCTCGGGTTGGGGCGGGCGGTGGCGCGAGGAACGGTCAGGGTTGGGGATGGGTGATGGGTTTCGCTTCGCTCAACCCATCCTACGGGCTATCCTACCGCGTCGGAGCGACACGGACCGTTGGGAGACTAAGACCATGCGACCTCATGCTGCGATGGCCTTGACCCTTGCGGCGGGCCTCTTGCTTGGCGTTGCCGCCCGCGCCGAGCTGGCGACGCCGACACAGCCCGCCTCGACACCGCCGCCGGAATACGGGTTGCCGATCACCATCGAGCAGGCCAAGGAGGCCGCCTCCGGCGCGATCGCGGAGGCGAAGAAGAACAGCTGGCGCATGGCCATTGCCGTGGTCGGGCCGGACGGGAGCCTGGTCTATTTCGAGAAGCTTGATGGCACCCAGAACGCCTCGGTCCTGCTGGCGCAAGCCAAGGCCCGCACCTCGGTGCTGTTTCGCCGCCCGAGCAAGGTCTTCGCGGATCAATTCGCCGCCGGCAATACCGGCTTTATGAGCTTCCCGGACGAGGCGCGGCCGATTGCGTCCGAGGGCGGCATCCCGATCATCGTCAACGGCAAGCTCATCGGCGCGATCGGCGCCAGCGGCGGCACCGGCCAGCAGGACGGCGTCGCGGCCACAGCCGGCGCCAATGCGGTGAAGTGACCACCTCAAAATGACTGGGCACGGAGCGCCAAGCGTTTAGAATATCGACGTTTTTGCGCCGGGAGGGTGGACCGTGCAGGCCGCATAACAAATTCGCGAGCATGCCAACCTGGCATTGCTTGGTTACGTATCATGAAGGAACAATAGGCACGCTCGGACCGTTTTTCGTCGCAAAACGAGTTTTCACTCCTCCAGCCTGGGATTGGGCATGCCGCCCGCGACCTCCGCACCTGTGATCCGTCGGCACCGTGCCGACGGCGACATCGCAACTATCCGAATCACGACCCTCGCCCCGAACGATCCTCGTCCCGCCTGGATCGAGACCTTTCGCGCGGTGCGGGCGGAGACCGAACGCCGCGCCGCGCCGCTTGCTCCAGAAGACCAGGTCGTGCAGTCGATGCCCGATGCCAGCCCGACCAAGTGGCACCGGGCGCATACCACGTGGTTCTTCGAGCAGTTTCTGCTGGTGCCGCACCTTCCCGGCTACCGCGTCTTCGATGAAGCATTCGCCTACCTGTTCAATTCCTATTACGTCGCGGCAGGCCCCCGCCACGCGCGGCCGAAGCGCGGCCTGATCACGCGGCCGAACAGCCTCCAGGTTGCCGCTTACCGCGCCCATGTCGATGAGACCGTCGAGCGATTGGTCGCAACTGCGGACGAATCGCGGCTCGCGGAAGTCCTGCGCATCCTCGAGATCGGGCTACACCACGAGCAGCAGCACCAGGAGCTGATCCTCACCGACATCCTCCATGCCTTCGCCCAGAATTCGACCGCGCCGGCCTATGACGCAGATTGGCAGCCGCCACATCCGCAACGATCGGCGCACGGATTCTCCGACGTGCCGAGCGGCCTGCATACGATCGGCTTTACCGGCGACGGTTACAGCTTCGACAACGAGGGGCCGGCGCATCAGGTGTTGCTGCAGCAAGGGCGGATCGCGCGCGGCCTGGTGACCAATGCCCAGTGGCTCGAGTTCATGGCCGATGGGGGCTATGCGACGCCCGCGCTGTGGCTTTCCGACGGCTGGGCCACGGTCGAGGCCGAAGGGTGGAGCGCGCCCGGCTATTGGCGCAGCATCGACGGTGCGTGGTTCTCGCTCACGCCGGGCGGGCTGAGGCCGGTCGTGCCGGAGGCGCCGGTCATGCATGTGAGCTATTACGAGGCCGAGGCCTTTGCGCGCTGGGCCGGCAAGGATTTGCCGACCGAGGCGGAATGGGAAGTCGCGGTCCGCGCCGGCCTTGTCGACCACGCCTTCGGCATCGCCTGGCAATGGACCCGCAGCGCCTACGGGCCCTATCCCGGCTATCGCGCCGGCGCGGGTGCGCTCGGCGAATACAATGGCAAGTTCATGGTCAACCAGATGGTGCTGCGAGGAAGCTCGCACGCGACGCCCTCAGGCCACGCGCGCGCAAGCTACCGGAATTTCTTCTATCCGTCGGCGCGCTGGCAATTCAGCGGGCTACGACTCGCCGATAACCGCGGCTGAGGCGTCGATGAAGGGTAAATCGAGTTTCAGACCACGGAGTTTCAGATGAGTGTCCTTGCGCCTGTTGCTCGACATGAGGTCGCAGCGCAGACGGACTTTGCGCGCGATGTCATTGCCGGACTGACCACGCGGCCGAAACGGCTTTCGCCCAAATATTTCTATGACGAGACCGGCTCCAAGCTGTTCGAGCAGATCACCGAGCTCCCGGAGTACTATCCGACCCGCTGCGAGCTGGCGATCCTGCGCGAGCATGCCCTCGACATGGCGCGGCTGTTGCCGGCGAAGACGGCCCTGGTCGAGTTCGGCAGCGGCTCGACCAAGAAGGTGCGGATCCTGCTCGCCGCGGCGGCTTCGATCGCGGCCTATGTGCCGGTCGATATTTCTTCCGAGATGCTCGCCCAGGAGGCGGCGCAGCTCCGGCGCGACCATCCAGGGCTCAAAGTGCTGCCGGTCGCGGCCGACTTCACGCAACCATTCCAGCTCCCGGCCGCGGTCGCCAGTCTCCCAAGGACCGGATTCTTCCCCGGATCGACCATCGGCAATTTCGAGCCGCATGATGCTGCGGCGTTCCTGCGCCATGCGGGCCGCATGCTGGGGCCGGGCGCGACCCTCCTCATCGGCATCGATCTCGTCAAGGACGCGAGCATCCTCAATGCCGCCTATGACGATGCCGCCGGCGTGACGGCGAAATTCAATCTCAACCTGCTCGCGCGCATCAATCGCGAGCTTGATGCCGACTTCGATCTCGATGCGTTTTGTCACCAGGCGTTCTACAACAGCGAGCGGGCGCGCATCGAAATGCACCTCGCCAGCCGCAAGCGGCAGAGGGTCAGGGTCTGCGGCCGCGTGATCGATTTCCGTGCCGGCGAGACGATCCACACCGAGAACAGCTACAAATACACCGCCGCCTCCTTCAAGGCGCTCGCGCGCGGCTCCGGCTGGGTCCCGGTCGCCGCCTGGCCCGATCCGCAGGGCTATTTCCTGGTCCAGGCGCTGGCCAGGGGGGACGACTGACGCGAGACGTCATGCCGATCCGCGAAACCGACCCGTGGCGGGAGCAATATTTCGAGCATGCGGTCTGTCCGCCTGACGTGAACATTCCGACCGAAGACGCGGACTCCTGGCTTTGGTACCCCGGGCACCGCTGGGTCTACGACAAGATCGCAGTGGCTTTGAGCCAAGACCTTGAGGCCGGTCCGCACGGCCTGATGCCGCCGCGCTTTCCGGTCTTCTCCAAGCCGATCACCAACCTCAAGGGCATGGGCGCCGGCAGCAGGCTCTTGAGCACGGCGGACGAATACGAGCAGAACCTCACTCCGGGCCACATGTGGATGACCCTGCTGCAGGGCCGCCACGTGAGCTCCGACATTGCGGTCGTCGACGGCGAGCCGCGCTGGTGGCGTCATGTCAGTGGCGTGCCGGGCGGGGAGGGCACTTTCGACTACTGGACCGTGCATGCGGCGCCCGATGAGGCGCTCGAAGACTATTGCGGCGCCTGGATCCGCGGGCATCTGCGCGGCTACACCGTCATGATCAACATCGAATCGATCGGCGGCAGGATGATCGAGGTGCATTTGCGCCTGAGCGACCAGTGGCCGGACCTCTATGGCCCTGGCTGGGTCGATGCGCTGGTCCGCCTCTATCACCAAGGCTCCTGGCAATTTGCCGACGCCGAGCGGCGCGATGGCTACAGCGTCGTTCTGTTTGGGCCGCACGGGCCGCGCTATCGCCATCCCCCGCCGGCATTGCCTGAGCAGGTGTCGCGGCTGCCCGGCGTTTCGAGCGTTCAGATCACGTTCCACGAGGACAAGGAGCCCGAGCACCACGCCATGCCCCCCGGCGGCTTCCGCCTCGCCATCGTCAACGCCTGGAGCCTCGAGGCGGGCTTCGCCGGCCGCGAGCTCTTGCGCAAGCATTTCCTCCCGCGGGCGGCATGATCCGGCGCGCGAGGAGGCGGCCTCGCATCGTGTAGACGTGCCCGGCCACATCCAATATGAACCTGCCGGGGCTGCGACATCGTTCCACGCCCCCAGCCGATTGGGAGTGTCAACACCATGAAAATTCTGGGTTTTGAAACGAATGAGGGATTGCGTCTCGGCGTGGTCGAGGGCGATCAGGTGATCGACCTGCAGGCGGTCGACCCGACGTTGCCGGCCAATCTGGCCGATGTCCTGGCGAAGAATAACGGTGATCTCAAGCCGCTCGCCGATCTTGCCAAGCGGGCGCCCGCGGGCGCCCGCAAGCCGCTCAATGGGCTCAAATACGCGCTTCCCGTGATGCGGCCGGGCAAGATCATCTGCCTCGGCCTCAATTACCTGGAGCATATCAAGGAAGGCTTTCAGCGCGACAACGTGCCGAAATTCCCGACCATCTTCATGCGCTGCCAGACCTCGCTGGTCCCGCACGGGCAGGGGATTTGGCGGCCACGGGTCACCGAGACGCTCGACTACGAGGCCGAGATGGTGGTCGTGATCGGCAAGCGGGTGAAGCACGTTTCGGTCGAGAACGCGTATTCCTGCATCGCCGGCTATTCCTGCTTCAACGAAGGCTCAGTGCGCGAATTCCAGCGCAAGACCACGCAGTGGGACATGGGCAAGAATTTCGACCGCACCGGCGCCTTCGGACCTTGGATGGTCACTCCCGACGAGGCGCCGCCCGGCGGCAAGGGGCTCAAGATCCAGACCCGCCTCAACGGCCAAGTCATGCAGTCGGACAATACCGACAACATGATGTTCCCGGTCGCCGAGACCCTCGCTTATGTGACCCAGGGCATGACGCTCGAACCCGGCGACATCATCGTCACCGGCACGCCTTCGGGGGTCGGCTTCGCGCGCAAGCCGCCGGTATGGATGAAGCCCGGCGACACCTGCGAGATCGACATCGAAAAAATCGGCATCCTGTCGAATCCGATCGAGGACGAAAAGCAATAGCGATGGGTCACCTTGCCAGGAGGATTGCGCTTGCGGTCGTCGCCCTGTCGATGGGGTCGATGCATTCGGCGCCGCTGGCGGCGCAGCCATGGCCGAGCAAGCCGATCCGCATCGTGGTCGGCTTTGGTCCCGGGGGCGGCACCGATATCGCCGCGCGCATCGTGGCGCAGCCGCTTTCGGAAATGCTCGGCCAGCCGGTCGTGGTCGAGAACCGGCCGGGAGCGGGCGGGACCACCGCGGCCGAGGCGGTCGCGAGGTCGCCCAAGGATGGTTACACGGCTCTGATGATGAGCAACGCCCATGCCGTCTCTGCCGCCATGTACACGACGCTGCGCTATGACCCGATCGGCGATTTCGACATGGTTTCCATGGTCGGGACCGCGGGTCTCGTCCTGGTGACCGCGCCCGACTTCCCGGGCAAGGACCTCAAGGGCGTCATTGCGCAAGTCAAGGCCAATCCGGGCAAGCTGAATTTCGGCAGTCCCGGCGTCGGCACGACCCAGCACTTTGCCGCCGAGCTCATGAAGCAACTCGCCGGCCTCGACATCCAGCACGTTCCCTATCGTTCGACGCCGGCTGCAGTCACGGCGCTGATCTCGAACGAGGTGCAATTGGTGATAGAGCTTATTCAGGCCGTGCAGGGGCAGTTCCAGTCCGGCGCGCTCAGGGCGATCGCGGTGACATCGCCTGAGCGGTTTCCCACCGTGCCCGATATTCCGACCTTCCCGGAATCGGGCCTGCCCGGCTACGACGTGACGAGCTGGTACGGCCTGGCCTTCCCGGCAGGAGCGCCGGCCGCGATCGTCACCAGGGTCAACAAGGCGATGCGCGATCTGCTTGCGAGCGAAAACGTTCGTGCGCAGATCCTCAAGGTCGGTGCCTTGGTGCGCTGGTCCACGCCGGACGAGCTCAAGGCCCATATCGCCGATGAGATCACGAAGTGGAAGAGCGTTCGCGACAGAGCAGGCATCCAACCGCAGTAGCATCCACGCGACGCTGACTGCTACGGAACCGCAGCTGATATCTGTGACTTGATATCTGTCTCTTGGTGCTCATCGCTGCCCAAAGGGGAATTTCATGGCTGACAAGAATTTGAACGTGATCACGCTGTGCGGCTCGCTGCGCAAGGGTTCCTACAATGCGATGGTGCAGCGTGCGCTGCCTGCTCTCACGCCTGACAATATGATGCTCAAGCCAGCGCCGTCCTATGCCGATTTTCCGCTCTACAATGCGGACGTGCAGAACACCAGCGGGTTCCCGGCCCCGGTCAACGCCCTCGCGGACGCGATCCGCGCCGCCGATGGCGTCATCTTCATCTCGCCGGAATACAATTTCTCGATCCCGGGCGGCCTGAAGAACGCGATCGACTGGGTGTCGCGGCTGCAGAACCAGCCCTTTGCCGGTAAGCCGATCGCGCTGCAGTCGGCTTCACCTGGTCCGCTCGGCGGCGCGCGGGTCCAATACGATCTGCGCCGGGCGATGGTGTTTCTCGACGCCTTCACGCTCAACAAGCCGGAGGTCTTCATCGGCAATTGCGCTTCGAAATTCGACGAGAAGACCGGCGAACTCAAGGACGAGGCGACGCGCAATTTCATCAAGCAGCAGCTTGCAGCCTTCGCCAAACATATCGAGAAGCTGGGCGGCAAGGGCTGAGCACCTGCCGCCGTTGCTTCGAGCTTGCCCTGACCTGCCGATCGGTTATCAATGCGGCATTAGGGATCGGCGCGATTTGGACGCGCCGCGTGGGGTGAATTTGTGGCTGACAAACAGATCGACGTGCTCGTGATCTGCGGTTCGTTGCGCAAGGGCTCCTACAACGCGGCGCTGGCGCGCACGCTGCCGGCGCTGGCGCCGGCTGGCATGAGCCTCAAGCCCGCGCCGTCCTTCGCCGGCCTTCCGCTCTATAACTTCGACGACCATCAGGCGAGCGGCATCCCGGCGCTGGTGACGGCTTTCGTCGATCTGATCCGCGCCGCCGACGGATTGATCATCGTCTCGCCAGAATACAATTGGTCGATCCCGGGCGGGCTCAAGAACCTCATCGACTGGATTTCGCGGCTCAAGGACCAGCCGTTCAAGGACAGGCCGGTGGCGCTGCAATCATGCGCGGGCGGCCTACTTGGCGGCTCGCGCATGCAATATCACCTGCGGCAGTCGCTGACATCGATCGATGCGATCCTGTTCGGCCGGCCGGAGGTCATTGTGACGTTCGCGGCGCAAAAGTTCGACGACAAGACCTTGGAGCTGAAGGATCAGCCGACCAAGGACATGGTCAAGCTGCAGCTCGAAAGTTTCGAGAAATTCGTCCGTCTCATAACCGGGAAGGCTTGATCCGATGGCGAGACTTGCCGGCCGCACCGCGATCGTGACCGGAGGCGCAAAAGGGATCGGCCGCCATTACTCGCTGGCGCTCGCCGCCGAAGGCGCCGACGTCATGATCGCAGACATCGCCGACGGCGCCGAGCTCGCCGAGGAGATCGCGGCCAAGCACGGCCGCAATGCCGCGACCAGCATGACCTGCGACGTGAGCGACGAGGATGCGGTCAAGGCGCTCGTCGCCAGGACCCTGGAGCGCTTCGGCAAGATCGACATCCTGGTCAACAACGCGGCGCTGTTCGCCTCGCTGGCGGAGCAGCCGTTCACCGACATCGACGTGGCGCTGTGGGACCGGGTCATGGCGGTGAACATCCGCGGACCGTTCCTGATGGCCAAACACGTCGTCCCCCACATGCGGGCGCGGGGCTACGGCAAGATCATCAATGTCGGGTCGGGCTCGGTGTTTCGCGGCATCCCGCAGATGCTGCATTATGTCACCTCGAAGGGGGCGATCGTGGCGTTCACCCGCTCGCTGTCGCGGGCGGTGGGGGGCGACGGCATCTGCGTCAACACGCTGGCGCCGGGCTTCACGCTCAGCGACAGCGTGATCGACGACAATCCCGGCCATGTGGAGAGCTCGCGCCAGCCCGCGATCCAGCGCCGCGCCATCAAGCGCGACGGCTTCCCGCAGGACCTCCTCGGCGCGCTGGTGTTTCTCGCCTCCGCGGACAGCGACTTCATCACCGGCCAGACCATCGCGGTCGACGGCGGGGCGGTGAATACCTGACCTGCAGAATGGCGCCTGCGACGCTCGACCGCCTTTTTCCGGCGAGATAGTTGCATTATGTACTATCTTCCAGTTTTGGCCTATTCTAATCTGCTCCGAACCAATCCAGGCGGACCAAGGGAGAGCGCCATGCCCAGCGCGACCACGAGCAAGCGGCCTGTCGGCAAGACCAACGGCAGGCCCGGTCCGAAGCACAACATCGATGCGGTCCGCGAGGCCTATTACGAGCGCATCTCCAAATACGACATGGCGCCGCTGTGGAAGGTGATGAAGAACGTCGTCACCAAGGAGCCGGTCACGCGCTGCGTCCCGGTGGTCTGGCATTTCAATGACGTGAAGTCGCTGGTGATGGAATCGGGCGGTCTGATCAGCGCCGAGGAGGCCCAGCGCCGGGTGCTGATCCTGGAGAATCCGGCGCTGCGCGGCGAATCGCGCGCGACCAACACGCTGTTCGCCGGCATCCAGATGATCCTGCCGGGCGAGGTCGCGCCGGCCCACCGCCACGTGTCGTCCGCCATCCGCTTCGTGCTCGACGGCGAAGGGGCCTATACCGCGGTCGAGGGCGAGAAGGCCTTCATGGCGCCGGGCGATTTCGTGATCACGGCCAACTGGGCGCCGCACGACCACGGCAATCCGTCGAAGAAGCCGATGCTCTGGCTCGACGTGCTCGATTTTCCGGCCGTCAACTTCTTCGAGGCCTCGTTTGCCGACTATTTCGACGAGAAGATGCAGAACACCACCCGGCAGGACGGCGATTCGCTGGCCTTCTACGGCTCGGGCGTGCTCCCCGACGGCGCCCCCGTGAGCCTCAACCGCAGCCCGGTGATCAACTACACCTATGCGCGCACCCGCCCGGTGATCGAGCGGCTCAAGAAGGCCGGCGACATCGACCGCAGCCATGGCGCGCGGGTGCGCTATGCCAACCCGATCAACGGCGGCCCGGTGCTGCCGACCATGGGCGCCAATCTTGCGCTGCTCCCGAAGGGCTTTCGGGGCGAGACCTACCGCGCGACCGACGGCACCATCTTCGTCTGCACCGAAGGTCAAGGCACCACCAAGGTCGAGGGCCAGGTGCTGGAATGGGGTCCGAACGATGTCTTCGTGGTGCCGCCCTGGAAGCGCTATGCGCATCACGCGGCGAGGGAATCGGTGCTGTTCTCGATCTCCGACCGCCCCGCTCAGGAAGCGCTCGGCATCTGGCGCGAGGACAGGAGCGCGTCCCAAGCTTAGCAGTGCAAGAACCGGCTCGACAGGCTATACTGGGTGTATGACAAAGGAACAAATCAACGCTGTCTTGGAAGGCGTGCGCTCCTGGCCGCAAGAGGATCAGGAAGAGCTCATCAAGATCGCACGCGCGATTGAAGCGCGTCGCGCGGGCGTCTACGTCATGACCGACGAGGAGCGCGCGGCCATTGCGGATGCGCGCAAGAGTGCGGTCGTGCCGGACGAAGAAGCGGATGCGTTCTGGAAGCGACGCGGCCTCGCATGAGGATTCAATATCGTGCTCGTTCACTCGCCGATATTGATGTGAAATGAACTGTCCTGTCTTCGATCAAATTTGGGTCCCGCTCCAGGCAGCACTTTTGGGCGCACTTTCAAACGCGGACGGCTGGGACGCGGGCCCGGCCATGACCCAGAGAAAGATCGCGATCAAGGACTGCGCCGCGAGGCGATCGGGGTGCCGCGCTTCTTGTTGTAGCCGTGGATCTGGACCCGCTCCCAGACCTGGTTGACGTGATAAGGATCGCTGCGCACGAACACATCCACCGCGCCGCGGTCCTTGGCGTCGATCACGAACACGCTGCCGCACGGCGTCTCGCCGTCGTCGGCGATCAGCGTGCCCGCGGTCACCACGTCCACGTCATAGTCCTCCGCCTTGTCGAGATGGATGCGGTGCGCCCGGTAGAACTTGGCGCGCGTCGCCATCCCATCCGTCTTGTCGGTGGCATGGATCACGAACAGCATTGCGGCGTCCCGGCATGAGGGGAAGGGAGCAGGCAGCTATCCTAGCGGATTTGCCCGCTCGGTTCGACCAGGGGCCCCGGCCTTGCTTTGAGTGCTTGGGCAAGCAATGTTGGAGACCGACCCATGCCCCGGATCGCCGCCAATCTCGCCTACCTCTTCACCGAGCGTCCCTTCATGGAGCGTTTCGGCGCTGCGGCGGCCGCTGGATTCAAGGCCGTCGAGCTCCAATTTCCCTATGACCATGCGCCGTCCGCGGTGAAAGCCGAGCTCGAACGGCACGGCCTCGTGATGCTCGGCATCAACACCGCTCCGGGGCAATTGCCGGCAGGCGAGTTCGGCCTCGCCGCGGTGCCGGGATGCGAGGCGGAATTTGCCGCCGTATTTCGCCAGGCGCTCGACTACGTGGTCGCGATCGGCGGCCAGCAGATCCACTGCCTGTCCGGCAGGGTAGCGCCGGAGCAGCGGCCGGCCGCGGAGATGACGCTGATCAGGAATCTGGTGCGCGCCGCGGACGCGGCCGCGGATAAGAACATCACGCTCTTGATCGAGCCCATCAACCCGCGCGATCGGCCGGATTATTTCCTCACCCGCGCCGAACATGCGGCCGATCTCATCGCCAAAGTGGAACGCTCCAACCTGCGTATCCAGTTCGATTTCTACCACGCTCAAATCGTCGCGGGCGATCTCATCCGGAGATTCGAAAGGCATTTGCCCTTTGTCGGTCATGTGCAGGTCGCTGCGGTGCCCTCGCGCCACGAGCCCGACGAAGGCGAAGTGAATTATCCCGAGATCTTCGCCATGCTCGACCGTCTTGGCTATCAGGGCTGGATCGGCGCCGAATACCGGCCGCGGGCCAAGACCGAGGACGGGCTCGCCTGGGCGCGGTCCTACGGCGTTTTGCCAACGGAGCGCTGATCAATCTGGCGGGAATTGACCTCTACCCGCCACGCTTCCCAGGCCCGGGCCGGAATTCTGGCCACCGGCCCCGAAGGCCCCGTTTGGTGGGCATTCATGGGGGTGGGTTTGCGCGGTGCGCGGCAATTGCTAGTTTAGCGCCCATGTGGGGACGCAAACGCCAGGCCGCGGCAGCCAAGCCCGAGGAGCAGCAGCCGCAGCGCCTGAGAGATGCATTGCGCAAGGCGCGGGTCGATCAGGCCGAGCGCACGGGTGTCGTCGTCGATCTGCACGACGCGGAGGTGGCGCGGCTCGAACTCCTGAACGAGGCGCTCGACCCGCTGTTCGCCGAAATCCCGCCGGAGGTCGATCTGTTCGACCGCGGCGTCAGCCGGGGTGAGACGCCGCGGCTGTGGCTCGACGCCGTCGCCCATGTTGGCATGGGTCGCGACAAGCGGGTCTACCGCCTGGTCCAGGACACCCGCTACGGCCGGAAGGTTTTGGCCGAATCGACCAACATCCACGAGATGGTCGAGGCGGTGACCAAATATCTCGCGCAACGTCTTATCGAGCGCGAGCGCGCGCTTTCCGACAGCGGCACGCCGATTATCGGCGATCTGCGGCGGGAAGCGAAGTTCGAGCGCCGTCGCCGCCGTCGGCGCGCCATCCGGGCGTTCCTGTTCGGACTGTTCTGCGGTTTGGCGGCCTTGATCACCGCCGCTTTGCTGACTGCTCCGAAACCTTAGTCGCCGACCAGCATGGTCCGCCCGATCTCGACCATGTTTTCGCCCTCGCGAACAAGCCCTCGCGAGATCGCCTCGCAGCGCCATGCGCCGGGCGTCCCGTCGATGCAATAGAGATTATAGCCGGCGGGATCGTCCTCGCCGCCGCGGGGTGCTGCCGACGCTGACGGCACGCCGACGGCCGGGATGCGCCCGCGCGGGCCTTCGAGCCACTGCAGCGAATGCACGTGGTCGTGGCCATGGATGAGGAGCTCCGCGCCATGCCGCGCCAGCCATTCCCGGGCCGGCGGGAATTCCTTCTCCAGCGCGATGTTGACGAGGTCGCCGG
>Ga0137379_10000728_pt1 | contig 29451 bp, 29 predicted proteins | sample SagtaG_18_FD_104812 | JGI IMG/M metagenome (GOLD analysis project Ga0137379, IMG submission 104812) | Vadose zone soil microbial communities from Sagehorn Ranch, Mendocino, California, USA - Sage2_L_80_16 metaG | ecosystem: Environmental > Terrestrial > Soil > Vadose zone | place: USA...
GCAATTGGAATCAACATCGAGGATTTTGTTCACGCCACAAAGAAGCTGTTTCCAATTGAGAAACAGGTCGAGAAGTTGAAGGGGATTAAGAAGTTGGGTGAGAAGACCGGTATTCCTCTCGTGATTAATGCTAGGACCGACGCGTTCAGATTTGCGTCGGGTGAGGAAGGTGCTCGTCTTAAGGAAGCAATTCGTCGAGCCACGGCTTACAGGGATGCGGGTGCCGACTGTGTCTATCCGATGGGTCTGTTCGACCCTGCGTCAATCCGCGTCTTCGAGCAGGCACTGGACTTTCCAGTGAACGTCATGGTGAGAAAGGGCCTGCCGTCTGTTGACGAGCTGGAGAGGCTTGGTGTTGCTCGCGTGAGCTTCGGTCCCAGCGCGTCTTATGCCGCTATGGGGCTCCTGAAGCGTGCCGCTCGGGAAGTGCTGGAGAAGGGGACCTATGAGAGCCTCGTCGAGGGTGCGATAACCTTCGACGAGCTAAACAGCCTTGCCTTGCCGAGGCGTGGTTGATTATCTTACGGACTAGGGCGCGGATTTTGGCTGCCAAGCTGGGGCGAGTGTTTTGCCGAAGAAAGCTCTCACCTTCGGTCTTGTGAGGTAATAGATAATTCCCAGATCGATTGCGAGGCCGGCAATACTTGCGATGTTTCCAAACGCCACCTGGATAATAGAGTTGATGATGGACAGAACCAAGACGATGATGCCGACCGTCCAGGCCCAGCCCCTTCCACGGAGAGCACCAAAGCCCACGGCGACCCAGAATATGCCAACCAGGAGGGAGAACACTCCAAGAATTCCGAGAATTGCGGCTACGTTGCTTGTCGTTACGTAGGAGACAAGTTGGGGGTAGCCTTGAGAGGTAAGAAAGTCCTTCAGAGATGATGATATCGTCCCCACAACAAGGGCCGCAAGCATGAGCGCTGCTCCTGCCACAACCCCCGCTATTCCCCCAAGTATCGACAATACTCCTAGTATAGTTACTCCCTCTGGCCTCTGACGTCCCGGGATCACTTGCATGAGTTTTCTCTATAGGATGGTAGTCTTGCATAGCAAGTTAAGGTATTCGCGCCAAAGCATACGCAAAAAAGTAAGAACCATCCATCCGAAGCCCAAGCGCATACAATAGTCGGCCGGCTCTCCGAATCTTCACGATCCGTATAGCCGGCTTCTACCCATTAGGTCCGTGAGGACCGGCATCAGGTCTATTCCTCGTATTCGTCCTATGTTTCCCCGGCTTGCGCTGGCTTCGCTGAGCTTGAGGACCCTGCTTGCTGGAACGTCAGGTCCTCCGATAACTAATGGGACAGGATCGCCCGTGTGGTATCCGTATCCGACAGGTGTCGCGTGATCGCTTGTGAGCGCGACATAGTTAGCGCCTATGTCTACCTCGTCTATGACATGACCGACAAGCCCGTCTACATCCTCAAGCGCTCGCACTTTGCCCTTGAAGTCAGCATCATGCCCTGCAATGTCCGGAGCTTTTACGTGCACCAGAACAAAGTTCTTGTCCTTGGCCCCTTCTATCACGGCTTTTGCTTTGGCCTCGTAGTCTGTCTTTATGCTGCCGGTTGCTCCTCTGACGTCGATTACGTCGATGCCTGCGGCATTGGCGATTCCTTTGATCATTGCTGTTCCGGAGATACAGGCGCCGCGTAGATCGTACATTGACTTGAAGCTGGGAAGTGAAGGACGGGTCCCTGCCCCCCTGGTCAAGATAATGTTGGCGGCTTTCTCCCCGTCATTCGCTCTCTCCTGATTTAGCGGATGTTCTCTCAAGACCTCATGCGATCGCTTGACGAATTCGTTGACAGCAGCCGCCGTTCTCCTCGCTTCCTCGGATCCATCGGTAGCTCTGGAGATAACAAGCTTCAATCCTTCCTCCCCCGGATCAGTATCCGTAACATTTCTAGACAATTTCTCTCCTCTCAATACGAGAACTGCGCGGTGGTCGACAGTTGGTTTGAAAATCGTCCTGACTCCAGGCGTACTCTCGACCTTGATCTCGCTGACAGACTTTGCAAGTTTCGATACTCCCTTGCGGATTCTGCCTGCACGTCGGTCCTCGACGCGGAACTCGTCATCGACAGTTGCGAAGTTGAGGCGGAACGCGACATCGTTGGGTCTTAGGTCAATGCCTGCGCCCAGTGCTTCCAGTGCTCCGCGTCCTGTGTAGTATCTAGCTGGATCGTAGCCTAGCAGCGCTAGATTTGCGACGTCGCTGCCGGGTCTTACTCCAGGAGAGATAGGATCCAGTGATCCGACCAATCCGCCTTTGGCTAATCTGTCCATGTTAGGCGTGTTGGCATACTCTAGAGGTGTCTTGTAATCGTGATCGATCAGGGGCCGGTCGCCCATTCCATCAACGACGATCAATACCGCTCTCTTGTCAGGCATTCCCGAAATCTACCGGCCGACGTTTTTACGGTAATAGGGTTAAAACGCTTTCCCATGAATCCCTCAAACGTGACAAATCTCGTCAGGCCGATCCGGATTGGATCAAGATCACTTCCAAGTGTGATTTGCTCGATGGTCAGCTTCCAAGAGATTTGCAAGCGTGTTAATCGAGGTGCCCGAGACCGTCGGTGTTAGCAAGAACAGATCAAGAATAGAGATCGCAGATCAACTGGCTCGATGTAGTATTATTTTCGACTCAAGCAATTCTGCTAGGTTCCGCCCACTATAAGCCTCGACCCAACCCGGACGAGCTATCAGAATGACCGACAATGCCTGCGTTACTGCTACCTACAATCCAACTGCTGATCGGGCCGCTGTCATGACAACCTGTGAATAGTTATTACAGGACTAGTTTCATTTGTGAGCTATTGAGAGATGGTCACACTGATCAGGAAGACTGGGTTGATTGGTTCGTCCTTGTAGGGGGCGGAGCTATAAGTCGGAGTGTTCCCCAGCGCATAGGCTGCGCTCATGCCGCTGCTATTGATCACTTTTCCAAACACCGTGTAGTTTCCGTCGAGAGAGTTGGTGTTGGCGAGGTTGATGTAGAACTGGGAACTCCCACTGTTCAGGTCCGAGGGGGAACGGGCCATCCCCAGATAGCCAACATTGTTGTGAAGAGTGGGATCGATTTCCAAAGGAACAGTCTGCGAAGAACCAGTATTCCCCCAAGTCGACCTGTCACCTCCACCGTTCTTCGTGGTTGGGTCCCCTGTCTGAATCACGAATCCTTTGATGATTCTGTGCCAGGTCAAGTTGGTATAGAAACCGGATTGAGCGAGGCTGACAAAGTTGTTGACGGTTCTGGGGGCTTGTGCTCGATAGAGTTCGACCACTATCGTTCCATTGGACGTTTCCATGGTAGCATACACGGGCGTATCCACAACGGGCGTTACGGAGTGTTTCAGACTTCCGCTGGTCCCGGTGACCGTGACACTGTAGGTGCCGTTATTCGCTGCGGAAAGGGTCAGCTTAGCAGTTCCCGAGCCGGTCACGTTTGCTGGGCTGATTGTTGCGGTAATACCACTCGTACCGGTCACGGAGAGCTGGACAGTACTGTCAAAGTGGTTGACTGCGGTGATATTGACGGTTTCGGTAGTTGGACTGCCGGCATGAATCGTTATGGCGGTATGGGTGGCGATTACGAAGTCGGGAGGGCCTGATAGGCCTAACGAGTAGATGTACAAGCCAATGGCTGCTATCACGATAATGATGACGATTGTTGCGAGATAGATTCTTCCTCGATTTTGCCGCTTGCGAACGGTCTGGACTGGCCGTTTCTTCTGCCAACTAGGCCTCTTTTGATTCGCGGGCATTCGGAGCCACATCCAATATTTCCTTGTTTGAGAGGCTTGTTGAAATATCATTCGTTTTTCAGAGAATTTGGTTCTCAATTTGCACGTTTCGGAGCTTCAGCTTGCGAATCTCTTTCCCGGAGGACCTTGAATACCAGTGTCTTACTCTTATCACCAATGCTGACCTCGAAACTACTGCTAGACGATGTTGTAGATTGGTTGCTTAGTCATGAAAGTCCCTCGATACGGTACTTTGCACTCCGAGATCTCAAGGGCGTGTCACTCTCTGACTCCAGTGCCTCGAGAATTCAGAGCGAGATTGCTGAATGGGGTCCGGTCGCGGGCCTTCTAGCGAAACAAGACTCGAAAGGGTATTGGGCCCTTCCGGAGGATTGCTACTGGCCGAAGTGGACTGGGACGATTTGGAATGTCATTCTTCTAGGTGAGATGGGAATCAGTTCGAGTCATCCATCTGTCGTTGCCGGTTGCGAATACCTTCTCAATGCGGCAATGTCGCAAGACAAGTCGTGGCCTCCTCCCAAAAGCCGATCGGACCAAGAGGCCTATCGTTCTCTCTGGGAGCCCTGCGTCACTGGTAATATGGCACGGACTCTCACAGTTTTCGGGTATGGACAGGACCTGCGTGTCCGATCAATGTTCGAGTTTCTTGTCAGGACCCAGCTTCCGGACGGGGGTTGGAACTGTGAGTTTGGTGAGTGGGGTGTAAAGATTAGTCATAGCTCGTTCATGTCCACGATAGAGCCGCTCTGGGCTTTCTCGGAACTCGACCGGAACCTTTGGCCGAAGGGATCGAAGGATGTCGGTGACAGGGCTGCTGAATTCCTGCTCGTGCATCGATTGTACAAGTCCGACCAGACGGGCAAGGTCATCGATGAGGAGTGGACGAGGCTCCACTTTCCACTCTTCTACTTTTACGATATCCTTCATGGCCTGAGGGTCTTAGCAGATCTCGGATACGGTAGTGACGAGCGCGTCTCAGATGCTCTCCAGCTTATCCAACAGAAACAGCTCGCGGATGGTACATGGCCGATGGAGAGCACGTACGTCAATGCGCTTCGATGGAACTATCTGAAAGACCCAGCAACGGGCGCCTGGCACGAGGAGAGGCGTGAGAACACGGCCGTTATCCCGGAAATCTATCATCACCTAGGCAAGGTTGGCGAGCGTAATCCGTGGATCACGCTAAACGTATTGCGCACCCTCAAGAAACTCTCCTGACTCGGGTGTCCTAGAAGACGCATCTAATCGAGGCTCGTTACTTACACTCACCTCCCTCCAAAAAATCGTAACAATAATTTCCGAAACTCGAAAAACAACAGAGACGAAAAAAGCAAGAATTCTTATTTCAAAAAGGGTCCGTCCCGGATCACGCGCCACCGAGCCCCCTCTCCCATGACTTGTCCATTGTGCCATGAAGAAATTTACGCGGCAGGAGCTGGCTACTGTGCTTCTCACCAACGCGCCTTCGAGAATATCAAACGAGCCTTCAGCACGTGGACGGTCGCCTACGGGAGCCCAAGGGTCCCTGATTTTCTTGAGCAGGTTCAGAAGCTTCCCCAGACGGGCTTGAAGGCCAAGGAGATCGCCCGTTTCCTGCTGGAGAATCCGTCGAGGTGGGAGTGATACAGACTCTCATCGTCTGCGAGAAACCCGACGCCGCCGCCCGTGTTGCACGGGCCCTCGACGAAGACGGCGACCCACGCAGGCTCGATACGCAGGGCGTCCCATACTATGAGGCTAGGCGTAGGCAAGAGACGATAATCGTCTGTTCAGCGCTCGGCCACCTCTACTCCATCGACTCTAAAGGCCGCACCCCCCATCGCTACTATCCTATCTGGGACTACAGATGGGAGCCAAAACATCTCATCAACAAGAAATCCGCCACGCTCAATCGATGGATCCAGACCATCAGTTCTCTGGCTAGAAACTCAGACCGTTTCATCAACGGCTGCGACTATGACCTCGAAGGATCGCTGATCGGATACACGATCCTCCGATACGCGTGCAGTGGCGCCCACGCCAAGGCTCAACGGATGAAGTTCAGCACGATGACTGAGAAGGAGCTCCAGACCGCCTACAACACGGCTCTTCCACAACTGGATTATTCCCAGGTCGAGGCAGGCCGATGCAGGCATGAGCTGGACTGGCTCTATGGAATCAATCTCAGCCGACTCCTAACAGAATCTGCCCTGAAACAGAACCGGGGCTACTCGACCCTCTCAACAGGACGAGTCCAAGGTCCCACGCTGAAATTCGTCGTCCAGAGAGAAGACGAGATCCAATGCTTCACACCCACCCCCTTCTGGACCATCGACGCAACAATCCAACACAAAGGCCAAACATACCCCCTCGAATATGCAAAAGAGAAAGTTCTCACACTAGCGGAAGCGACACAAATCTCGCTAGACTGCAAGAACGCCCTCCTAGAAGTCGCAAACATCGAAACCCAGACCATCCAGCAACCACCACCCTATCCATTCGACCTGTCAACTCTGCAGTCAGAAGCCTACAGACACTTCGGCTACACGCCTTCTAGGACCCTCGCTCTTGCAGAAAGGCTCTACCTAGACGCTCTGATCTCCTATCCCAGAACCTCGAGCCAAAAACTCCCCCCTGATATCGGCTACTCCGGGATTCTGCGAGGAATAGCCGCCAGGACCCAGTACAGATCACTCGTCTCGAAGCTCACAAGCAGAACCTCCCTGCGACCCAACCAAGGCCCAAGACAGGATCCCGCCCACCCCGCAATCTACCCAACCGGGGAATCGCCCAAGACAAGACTCCTCCAACCCGAGGCAAACCTATTCGACCTCATCATCAAAAGATTCATGGCAACCTTCGCCGAATCCAGCCTCTTCGAAACGACAAAGCTCATTCTCAAGAAGGAACAGCACAGCTTTTTCCTGAAGGGATCTAAACTGTTGCAAGATGGCTGGATCGAATTCTACCCTCCGTACGGCTCTGAGCCCGACCAGAAACTCCCCGATCTAGGACTGGGGGACAAGGTTCCGATAAAGAAGATCGATGCCGTCGAGAAGTTCACGGAGCCTCCCTCACGTTACAACCCAAGCAGCCTGCTCCGAAAGATGGAGGATGAGAATATTGGTACAAAAGCGACGAGGGCCGAGATCATCGAGATTCTCTACCGGCGAGGCTACATCAAGGACATTCGAATCCAGGCCACACCTGTCGCGGTCAAGATCACCAGCATACTTGATCGCTATTGTCCTATGATCACGGACTCCGGATTCACGTCTCAGCTGGAAAGCCAGATGGAAGAAATTCGATCAGGAGAGGCAACAAGACGCGGGGTCCTCACGAGCATCCTTGAACGTCTACGGCCCATCATGCTCCACCTAATCTCGAAAGAAGAGGCCTTGGGCACTCAGCTCGCTGAAGCCGCCGCCACCCAGAGAAGATCTGACGCCACATTTGACTGTCCTTGCCCTTCATGCGGCTCGAGCCTAATCGTAATTCGGAGCCGAGCCTCGGGCAAGAGGTTCATCGGATGTACAGGATACGAGAAGGGTTGCAGATTCACATTACCTCTCCCTCAGTTCGGATCTCTTACCATAACCGCGAAGAATTGCAAAGTCTGCGGATTCCAGCTTATCACGACGCGATCAGGAAGATGGAGGCGCATGGCCTCTTGTCCTCGATGCTACTCAAACAAAGCCAAGGAACCGTCCAGGGTTATCAGCACACCTAGACCGATTCGGATCCCTTCGTAATAGTCTACTTGAACGTGCGCCGCTTGTCTAGGATTAGTAGGAAGGTCAAAGACGCGAAGAACATCAGGACAACAAGCGACGCCAGGAATGCAATCGAGATGGGTTGCTGTGCCACCATTGCAAACGATCCAAACTGGGGATAGGATAACGCCGTCATGAGCGCGAAGGCGGGCGCGATCACTTGCGGGAGAAAGAGCCCCAAGCCAAGCCAGAGACCCCATCTCGTCATCCTGAGGACCCCGAGGCCTCCCAGCAATGATAACGCCCCGATGACGTAGAGAGGCCAGATGCTCGGGTCGCTCGCTGCGATGGGATACACCAGATAGTAGGCACCGGAGGCAGCATAGAAGAAGGCAGAGATCGAGAGCCCCACAGGTCGCAGACCCTCTATGTTCCTAGTATCGGGCTTCGTCTCCTGCTTAGACATGTTCGGACCCAGAGGCGACCCTAATGTCTCCTAAAATAAGCCTTACATTTCGCATGAATGACCAGACCATCCACTCCTCGTCTTGGCAAGACTTATCTTCGATCCTCCAGAACGAGGTCCGGGTCAAGGATTTCATGGGAGATGTGCCTTCCGATGTCGCCCACCTTCTTGGACCGAATGAACAGGTCGAGCTATACATCCAGCAGAAAATATACCATCCAAAGATCAATGTTGACTCAGTCGTTCTGACCAACGAGCGCGTGATCCTCAGGCATCCTCACGCTATGCGATTGAAGAAGGACTATACCGACTTCTCATACACAGACATAGCCAACGCCATCCTCGACAAGGGAGTACTCCGGTCAACCATAAAATGCGTCCTCAGATTCGGCGGCGACCCCTTAATGCTGAACGATTTGCCCAATGACCAAGCGGAGAAAGCCTACGGAATAATCCGTGAGAATCTAGCACGCTATCAAACACCATTCTCCTCCGGGTACGCCTCAATGGGGCCAGCAGGCGCGCCACCCTTTCAGCAAACCATCGCGGCCCCATCTAAAGCGTGCCCAAAGTGCGGGCAGAAAAATGCGCCCGGCCAGAAATTCTGCGGGGCCTGCGGCTCCACTCTCTAACCCTTGCCAACCAAGGGACTCTGCGACGGCTCCCCTAAGGCCAGAACTAACGGAACAATTACTCGGCCTTTGTGAAAAACCAAACAACCTGGCAAACTGAAGCCTTGCCCCCAGGGAGGCGATTCTGGCAAAGCTTGTAACCTTGGATGTCTGCCCGCGAGTCTTGCGTTTTTGAGAAGCCTAAGCAACAATCTCCCCCGTTCCTCCCTTTGGTTACAAAAGCGTATTCTTCCCAGGAATCACACGACTTTCCAACGGCTGGGCCACTTGGCTAATGACCACCAAGAATGCGAGTTTCTGGAAATGTGATAATTGCGGCTACACTAACGATGCCAGGAACATCTTCTGCGAGAACTGCAAACGCGGGGTCCGTCCAGAACATTCGGAGATCGACGATTATCTTGCCAACACCGCTGTAAGAGAAATGTGGAAGGCTAAGAAATAGCTAGGTAGCTGTCGCGTAGCCAATCTCTTATTTGGTCGTGATACGTACTGCGCGTAAGTCTCAGGAACGCATGAATTGAGACCAAATTTCGTAATGGTCTAACTTTTGGAAGCAAGCCTTACATTCATTGCGGCCACAGGCTAGAAAGAACTTGAGCAAGGCCAAACTATACCTCTCCCCCCGCCCAGCCTTCACGGGAGTCTCCAGTTCGTTTGAGGATTCACATTACGTTTTCTTCGGGGTGCCTTACGATCGGAGTAGCACTTACAAGGCCGGATCGCGTTTCGGTCCGGGTGCTATCCGGGACCTGTCGGCGAACCTTGAGCTGTACAGTATCCGATCCGATATTGATCTGGAAAAAGTTCTCGTCCATGATATGGGAGATATCGATACCGTAGAGGATAGTCAGGACACTCTAAAGAGAGTCACCTCCGTGTGGTCGGAGCTTGTAGCTGCTGGCAAGCTTCCCATTATGGTTGGAGGAGAGCACACTATAACGAAGGCCGCGATTGACGCCTTACCCTTGGACCTTGGCCTCGTTAGCTTCGACGCCCATCTTGACCTTAGAGACGAGTATCTTGGTGAGAAGATTATGCATGCAACTTTCATGCGAAGAATCGCGGAACGAATCGGTCCCGGCCACGTCATGGAAGTGGGAATCCGCGCTTTCTCAAAGCCAGAGCTGGACTATTGTAAGAAATCCGGGGTTGAGGTCATCACTCCGCTGGATCTCAGAAGAAGTTCAGTTGAGAAGACTGCTCAGAGAATCAGAAGCTTTCTCGCCAAGTTCGCCCACGCCTACGTCACCGTCGACATAGACGCCTTAGACCCTGCCTACGCACCGGGTGTGGGAAACCCGGAGCCTGACGGACTTTCAACTGACGAACTACTCACCCTCGTGCAAGGATCGATGGGCCGGAACATCATAGGCCTCGACGCGGTGGAAGTCTCGCCAGACCTCGATTCTGGCCAGACGGCAGCGGTTTGTGCAAAGGTCATATTCGAGGCAGTTGCTGCGCTCTCGGTTCGAGGCCTTCAAAGATAATGCTGGATAATTACGTCACCGCCTCGACGACGCGGGTCAAGAGCGACAAGAACGTTCCCAGGTCAAGGTTCGACGAACTCAAACACAAGGCGGAGAAGAGACTCAACTCTTCCTCATCATTCAACGCTAAAGCCAATTTGAACGGTGTCGTCGTTGAGTTCTGGGGCAACAGCCGACACCAGTACGACTTCTGGAAGCTCAACTGGAATGAAGCTAAGGCGAACTCCATCACAGACGCAAGGATCATCTCAGCGTTCGGTATCGAAGACTCTGAACCATCCGCATTCTATTGTCCTGAGACCCATGAATCTCTCTTCTTCAACACAGAATACTACGGGCAGTGCAAGAGCTGGGCCTTGGGAATGGCCGCTGCGGTTCTTGAGACGTCGAAGAACACTCACTCGATTCATGGGGCCTGCGTTGACGTTGACGGTAAGGGAGTGATAATCGTCGCGCCAACGGGCACTGGTAAGACTACCCAGGCGTTTAAGCTAATGGAGGTCCCAGGCGGTAGGATAGTTGGCGATGACTGGGTCTACATCGATCACGGAGAAGGCCGTAGATTGGGGCATCTTGTGGGAAGGCAGCCTGAGAAGAGTCTCTATATGCGCACAGAGAGCCAGCTCAACAAGGACTGGCTGAGAAAGATCTTCGACGAGAGCAAATGCGAGAATGTTGTTACGAGCAAGTCGAAGTGCGAGTTCACTCAGGGTCCCACAGGCTGCAAACTCACCGGGCGGAATTGTGTCTTTGACGACGGTTTCGAATGGTGCTACTATGCTTTCGGAAACAGCCGAGCCCTCGTCCCGCGAGAGAAGCTGTTCGGAATCGACAAGGTGGCCGACGAAGCCAGAATTCGACTCCTTGTATTGTTACGCCGCGATGAGACGAGCCCGCCAGAAGTCAAACTCGACGCTGACGGTGCAATGCACGTACTTCGAAAGGGCGAGTATATGATTCGTCCCGGAGCAGGACCCAAGGAGATGTGGGGGCGCATGGGATATGAGCCCTGGTACAATCCGTACCTGCTCCACCTAGACCATGCCCGTCAAGAAGAGTTCTTTCGAACAATGATCTCCCGATTCAGAGTGAAGTGTCTATTGTTGAATACAGGGGTTGAGAGCGTGGAGGCGACCCACAAGCGAATAATGAGCTCACTTCACACCTGTTGAGGTAGTATTGTCTAGACTGCTTCCATCGGTTTAGACTCGATCTTCTTCAATTGATTATTGTACATTTCAATGATCTCGACAGCGGTGGTTGCGTCTTCGGGGGCCTTTTCAGTTCTGTATCTTCCAGTGAATCGTGGGAATCTTATTGCAAGGCCCGCCCCCGGTCGAATCGCGTTCATGCCGCAAGTGTGAATCGGACTCAACGTGATCTCCGCCCCGATCACTTCTATTACTAGTCCGGGCACGAACCAAGCGTCCGCCTCAATCTTAGAGTCGACCCTAGCGTGCTTGTGGTCCATTTTGTACTTGTCTAATAGTCCCGGAAGCTTTGCCAGGTCTTCGTCGGTGAAACCAGAGCCGCATTTGCAGACTGTCTTGAACATGTCCTCATTCTCGTCATATGCAGCGAGAAGGAGCGCGCCGTAGGCTCCTCCTCTCCTTCCTCTCCCGGCGAACGCGCCTACTACCACGAGGTCAACTGTGTCTTGCATCTCCGACTTGTACTCTCTCTTGTACTTGATCCAGGCCCACCCTCTCGAACCGGCCTTGTAGATCGAGTCTGGGCCGACACTCTTGATCATCAAACCCTCGCAGCCGTCTGCGATTGCCTGCTGCATGAAATCATCCAACTGTTCAGCGCTTCTCACTATCATCTGGCGGGAGAGACCCAGCCGGTCTCCAGATCTGACCAATTTCTCCAGGGCGCCACGACGTTTGAGATATGGTTGGGCGGTGTAGTCAATTCCATTGGCGAATAGAAGGTCGAAGGCGAAGAATGCCACGGGAATTTCTTGGATCGTCTTCTCAAGCTCGTACTTGCGACCTCTCCGCTGTGATACCAGCTGGAAAGGAAGCAGGTCTCCAGTCGCGTTGTCGACAGGGACCGTCTCGCCCTCAAGAACGATCTCCCCAGTGCCTACTCCCTGCTTCAGAAGCTTCTGGATGTCCGGGAACTGCTCAGTGATATTCTCCAGTCTCCGAGAAAACATGGTGATGCCGTTGTGGGAGAGATGGGCTTGAATCCTCAAACCATCATACTTGTACTCGGCGGCTGCAGTCCCATCCATCTTTTCAAGAATCGCCTTCGCATCGGGAAGCCGTTCAGCCAACATTGGGCGAACTGGAATCCCTACTGTTATCTTGAAGGACTCGATGTCTTTGATGCCTCCAGAAGCCAACCTTTTTGACAGCAGCCCTAGGTCTGATGATCGATTGTAAGCCTGCTCGAGAACCGCTCTCGAGGCTCTCCCACTTGCGAATGCCTGTGAGAGCGCATCGAGGATGGTCATGTCTGCTACGCCCAGACGTAGCCGCCCTAGGGCGGTTCTGATGAGGTATTTGGCCTCGACCGGGGAGGCTTTACCGAGCATTCCTGTCAACTGTCGAATCTTCGACTCTAGGGACCCTGACCCGGCCGACCGGGCTATACGGTCCAGCCCATTGTATACGTCCTCTACTGTAAGAGGTTCTTCCCGGAGCGCGACTTGGGTCTTCTTGCCAAGGAGTTCTTCGACAGCAGTTCCTAGGTCTCCCTTCGCCTTGTATTCGGCAGTCACTTTCTGCTCGGTCGTTCCGGCTACCGCGCTTATGCACTTGATTGCCAGTTTTTCCGCGATTCCGACCTCGATTCCTAGATAGTCAGGGTAGAGCTTTCCTTGAGTGAGGTAGACGACCTTGTCGATTATGGTCGGGGGCGTCTGTTTTAGGAGACCAACGAGGAGGCTGGTGATCTCCAGTCGCTTGGTAGTTCTGCTAATACTCTCATATGCATCGACCAGGCGCGAATAGAACATTCTGATCACGACCTTCAGACTCGCGCCCGCTGCTCAGTCTATGTTATAGAGCGTTGGTCGGGAGGACTGGTCCAATTTTCGGCACTTATTCTCCACATCGTCGGCCATCGAAGTCGTCATCCGCGCGTTACAGAATCGGAAAACCTCAGATCAAGCCCTGATCGCGAATCTGTCAGGCTCGCCCGGTTCTTGCGCCATTCTCTTCCGCTTAACCCACGCTTTCAACGACCCCTGATCAGCCCATTCTATGCCCCGACTCACGAATCTCGCCCGGAAAACAAGCCACCTGTCAAAGTCCTCCCCTCAAGATCTGAAAAGTAGTTGCTCCCTCGCGACGCAAGAGTGCTCTTTCGTGGGACGTTCTGTTGAAGAAGAATCGTTCGACGGGCTTGTCAGTCTTCTCACTCTTCAGCTCTGATGGTTAAAATACCCGTTTCGAGTCTCGGATCGCCGGCCGATGTACTCTTTCCCGGCTTGGAGGCGGGCCCCCTTCATCGCCTTGCTCATCATCATCTTCGTAATCGCATACGCCCCGGCCACGACCCAGGGCACGGCTACCGTCCGGCTCGCGGCCCTCGTCTCACCCAGCAATGTTAGCCACATGTACGTCAGCCTCTCGAGCATCCAAGTCCACCGCGAAGGCTTTCTCAACTGGACAACAATCTCCCAGACCTTCCCCACAGTTGACCTGCTATCCACGGCAACCGGGTCGACACCCCCGACAATGATCTCCACATCAGTCCATTCGGGCCGCTACGATTCTATCAAGCTCTTCTTCACAAACTCGACAGTCTCAGTCAATGGACAGAACCAGGCAGTGGCTCCGCCCAGCCCTATCACTGCGAACATGACTCTGCTCGTCGCACCCAATGGAATCGGTGACCTTCTCCTCGTAGTCGCGTTTGATTATGCGTCACTCTATGAGACCCCGCCCTCACTCTCTTTCGTCCTAATCAGTGTATCAGTAGTATAGAACCCGATAGGGCACGCGCGACCGAAACCATCAAATTCTGCCCGATAGCACCGGCGAGAACATGTGCATCATAGGCAAGAACCAGCTCACCGACCTCATCAAGACCTATAAGTGCATCTACCCCTTCGACTACAGCCTCCTAGACGGGGACGGCTACGTACTCACAGTCAAAGACGAGCGAACACTCCACTATCTCGAACACCAGAACCTAATATCACACGAAGTCGTTTTCACACCGCCAAACTACGTCGCGCACCTAACCGCAAAGAGCAAGTACGGCCGGATGGGACTCTCCTTCCTCAACGCCGCCAAAGTCCACAGCGGCTACGTCGGAAGACTCGCATTGGAACTGGTCAACCTAAGCAACGAGAGACAGCCCATTACGATCCGCCGAGGCGACCCATTGATGCATATCGAATTTGTCAAACGAGAAGGCGAAGCCTCCCCCTACAACGGCAACTACATGTTCCAGTTCATGAGCGAAGAAGAGATCTCTGACTATGTCGGAATCCTCACGCGCGAATTCAAGACAGTATTCCACAAAGATGACCTGCTCGAGGCCGCGAAGCAGAGAGTCGCGCTCGCCTCCACAGCCTAGTGCGTGATCTCATTCAACACCTGGCTAAGCTCGGGATCCTTCACTTCCCTAGAAGCGGACCGGAAAAAATCCTCCACCCTAGTTCTGCCAATCCTCCTTCCGATCCTGTCTGCTTGGAGCGCCATCTCCAGCTTATCGAGCGCGTGGACTAGCAACGCCTCTCTCGTTCGTAATAGTCTTAGATCCGTCCACAGTCTACGATACGAGACTCGACTACTGCTCGGCAGACTCTGGATCAGTTCCTCTATGGCCCTCCGTTTCGCCTCGCGCACCTTAGAAGCTCCACGAATCCTTTTGTCTCCAGGAGTAAGATCTCCCATTATTGCCTCTTCCAGATCATGAATAAGAGCAAGCTTGAGAACCGTCCCAACTTCGTATTTCCTCCGATCCGCTTCCAACATAGCCAACAACGCCAGCCCAAAAGAGTGATCTGCGACAGACTCGACCCTCTTCAGTCCTAACCTCTTCCAGCCCCTTCTCTCCTCGCTCTTCAGCCGGGCTGCATACTGCCATAACTTGACCAGTGGGTCCAACGTGAATCGGTACCGTAAAACACGCGCAAATTCTAAAACCTTTACTTACGTAAACGTACATATACATCTCCGAGTCTGAAACTTGTTCGGCAACCCGTTTGGTCAAGAAAATACTCACCCGATTCGCCGTCGCCAAGAAAACAGCCAAGACCGGAGAAACGGTCTATCGATCACCCAGAATCTATCTGCCCACCAAACTAACAGACGACTCCGTCTTTCCCTTCAAGGAGGGTGATCTTCTGATGGTAAAGGTCGACGGACGAAGGGTGGTTGTCCAGAAAGTACGAAAGGCGTTGGGCCTCACTGCGAGTCCGGATCAGCAACGCCAGAAGTGATATTATGCTCGGAACGCTTGGTAGGACGACGTTAGGTTGCTCAGAGTAACGATTCAGGTAACAAACATCAGTGGAGAACGCTACTGGGCCCCGGACAACCCGTTACCCAGTCAGGTCCAGATCGCGGTAAACATAAACATCGTCGGCTTAGACCAGAAGAACGATTCAACAGCCGAAGCCCCCTTCGTATTCACCGTAAGCTACACACCATCCATAGCACAGCTAAGCATCAAAGGGAAAGCCCAGATATTCGGCGACCGCACCGAGGTTGGCCAGATAATGGAAGATAACAAGAAGAACAAGCCACCGCCCGCAACTGTAATCCAGGCCGTCTCCAGCATAGCCATGGCCGACGCAATCATCATCTCAAGAAGCCTCGGAATCCCACCACCCCTCCCACCAATGGGTGTTCCTGCTGAAGGAGCAACTCAGCCAGGGCTAAGGAAAGAATCCAGATACACAACTTAGAAACCAAAAGCCGGACTCCAAAATATTGGAGAGGTCTTATCTCTCCAAAAAATTGGAGTACACGAAACCCCTAGCCGACAGAGGCCGTTTCACACATCATTGTCCTTTTCGCGGTCTGTGTCCGATTGGGCATTCATGGTTCATCGTGAGCAATCATGCCAAAGTTTGCTTTCTACAACAGAAAGCAAACCCTAAATCATCATTTTCGCGATTCTACACGGTCACTGACAGCGAATGGCTCACAAGAAACGAAAGGTCTGGCTTACCAGCGAGCAAGTAGACACCATGCTAACTCAAGCCAAACATAACAGCGAAAGAGACTATCTTCTGTTGCTACTGATGCGTTATGGACTCAGGTGCGGCGAGATAGTTGGATGGCGAGGCTTACCAGGCATTAGAATCGAAGACATTAGAGAAGATGGGATCTGGGTGAAAGGAAAAGGGTATGCTAGAGGAATCGTTCAGGATCGACTAGTCGTAATGCCGGGAGAGATGATTAAGCAACTCCGCCTCTATGTCTCTCAGACTCGCGTGGGCCATTTCCAAGAAAATCATGAGGACAAAGTGTTCCCGATCTCCGCGGTCCGAGCGGAACAAATTGTGAAAGGATATGCTAAGGATGCAGGGATAGACGATTGGGAGAGGGTGGGACCCCACCGTCTCAGAGCATTCTTCGCCACCGATGCCAAAGACAAAGGCCTAGACGCGTTTACGATACGTGACCTCATGCGCCACAGGAATATTACCACAACCAACCTGTACGTCGGTCAATCCTCCACGGAAAGACTATCGAAGATCATGGAGAAGCTGGCATCAGGATAGGAGAATACGACGCAGTTTCAGAGCAAGTTTGGGCGGCATATTCGGACCGCTTTACTTGCGTAAAGACGTCCCTCACCGTGGCTGGGTCCCCTCCCGCTGATGCCGACCCGAAGCGCCATAAGTATTAAACGGGGCCATCCGCTCCGCCGAAATTGTGACCGCTGATGCCGCGTAGAGCTGTCCGTGGACCTCCAAGGCAAAAGACGACTATCCTTTTCAAGGCGGGAAACCTTCCCAGTAACGCTGGGGAGTTGTTTCGGCGAGTATTCTGGAAGAGCGATTTTCTGGCGAGCGAGGCGCAGAATTTCTGGCATGAAGTCAAGCGGTCTGAGCCGATGGGCTTACCAATTCAGGCTTGGAAAGACTGGATTTCAAAGCGCAGTATGAGCGTGGGTCAATTCTACAACATGATCCATGGTCTCGTCGGAGCAGGATTTATCGAGAAGAAGGACTCGAGATGGCACCTAAGCGGCGGTTTTCTCCGCGAACTCGAACAGATGGTCTCGGTCTACTCATCGGAGAGTGGTCTACAACCGCAGCCACACTGAGCATCACGATAGCATTAATCGCTCCAATCTAGCCGCGGACAGTGGAGTCCCGGCATAATCTCCCGCGCGAATCTATCTCTCCAAGCCGTATCCGGGTTACGGAAACCGGTTTCCGGTCTTTGGCTTTGACCAGCCTTACAATGTACAGGCGAAGCACAGGCAGGCCTCGATGCCGTCTGAGAACATTCGTCCTCATCCCGTTGGATCGCGTCTCTTCGCTCACGACCAGGGCTTCGAGCCCCTGCTTCCTCACCGCGGGGCCGAATGGGTCCTTCAGCTCAATGATGTTCGCCCGTCTCAGCCAACTCCGTGATCTCAGGAATTTTCGCAGATCTCGCTTCCTTGCAGAAAACGCCCGAACATTATGATGCTTGTGAAGTCTTGAAACGAGCTTGTCTCCCGTAACACCGATGAATACTGTCTCTCCCAGCTCGAACGCTCGGCCCAGAAGACGCTCATGCCCAACGTGCAATATGTCAAAAGTGCCCCCGACGGCGATGGTTCTGTGAGCAAATTTTGAATCGTTCAAGCCGGCTATCTCGAACAGAGACTTTTGGGGTGATAGACCATGATCTTCCTATGAACGATCTCTGCTATTTATTGGATAATGTCCGAGACTAGGTTTCATTCGAGTTGAAGACGAAATCTTCTGAATTCGACTCTCGAACCCTCCTTTCCATAATCGAGGAAGCCCATTGGATGACTTCCTACGAGGTAGCCCGGGGGAGATTCGAACTCCCGTCAGCAGGTGACTCCTTCCCAACCGTCTTGGGATCCAGAGCCTACTAGGGACGCTTGAAATGTCTGGCCCGTAACGTCCGTGCTATGCTAGACCACTACACCACCGGGCTACGGTGGGCTAACCACCTAAGCTTGTCCATAAGAGGTTTCGAGGGCTGAAACCGACCTTACCTATATACTTGTCGAAAACCTTTTATACACTCAGCGCAAGTTGGCTCTCACTTTCCTTGAGTCGAGCCTCCACAACTGCTCCGGTATATCCTGTCGAACCGATTGAGTGACGGCTCAGAGGAGAAGATTGAGGGGGAGACAACGACAACTCCGACAGCTCCGGGTGGAAAACCGCCTAGAATCCATGTTTGTCCCGAATGTAGCAGTGTCAACCTCATCGAAGATTTTGATCAAGGGGAAACTATCTGTCAGGACTGCGGACTCGTGCTCTCTCAGAACCTAATGAGCCGGGGCCCCGAGTGGCGTGCTTTTACAAAGGAGGAGAAGGACTCGCGCGGACGGGTTGGGATCCCAACCTCATTTTCGATCCACGATAAGGGACTGTCGACTGTAATTGATCGAGTCAATCGGGACGCATATGGGCGTCAGCTCCCTATGGAGACGAGGATGGAGATGCTTAGGCTTCGGAAATGGCAAATACGAACGCGAGTTCACTCGTCATCTGATCGTAATCTCGCTCAGGCGATGGCGGAGCTTGACCGGCTTACTGACAAGCTTCATGTCCCGGCGAACGTTAAGGAGAACTCAGCAGTAGTTTATCGTAAGGCTCTCGACAGCGGCCTTGTCAGGGGACGTTCGATCGCGGCGATTGCCGCTGCCTCTCTCTATGCAGCATGCAGATCATCAGAGACCCCTCGCACACTAAAGGAAGTGGCGGGTGCCAGCAGAATAAAGAAGAAAGATGTTGCGAGATGCTACAGGCTTCTACTTCGCGAGCTTGAAATGTCTATGCCGGTCGAGGACCCAATAAGATGCATCTCCAAGATCGCGAGCCGAGCGGAGATTTCAATGCAGACACAACAGTCGGCCATAAGAGTTCTCAAGGACGCCAAGAAGAAGGGAGTGGTCGCAGGCAAAGACCCCATGGGGCTCGCGGCGGCCGCACTATACGTCGCCTGCGTCCTCGAAAGCGAGAAGAAGACTCAGAAGGAGATTGCGGAGATCGCCAATGTGACAGAAGTCACAGTGCGGAACCGCTACAAAGGCCTGAAAGACTCACTGGGTCTCTCGGCTTGAAGGTCAGGGTTATCTGAGGTACTGCCTCATGCTCTGTATATTATTGAAGACAGTGCTCCACTGAGGGTGTGGCGCGGAACTAGCTCCGCTGAAACCATTCAGCGAGATAGAAAACCTGACTCGAGGATCACGGGAATAGTAGTAGATGATGTCGAGCTTCTTCTTCGGGGTTGCATTGGATAGGCTTCTCTTCAGAGCATTGAACAGATACTTGTTAAAGAACTCCAGCTCAATGGACACGGAGATGCGCTCGCTCATTCTCCCACTAAGACGAATAAACATAGTTAGCATTGAATATTTATCGCTATACGTTAGACTCGAGGCGTACCCCTATCAAAGGCCTACCCTGGAAGGCTCCAGCAATCCCTAGTACTCCGCAGATGCCCGCAACCCGCGCTATGCGGTCGGCAAGGGCAGTACCGGGATTCGTCACTCTGAGGTTACAAATCCGATTTTATCACAGTCAGAGCATATTACCAGCGGGGACGGGATGGAGGAGAAGCCGACAGTTCTTATCGTTCTCATAGGCACGTGGCTATTCTGGTTTCTGTTTTTTCTGGCTATCGGAGTCTAGCTCATGAAAGAGGGCACGCTTAAATAAGTGGGAGGCGCTACGATGCTTGTGGACGAATCGAAGGGAGTTTTAGGCTTCTAGAATGGCCGACGTTTGTTCGACCTGCGGCCTGCCGAAGGATCTTTGCGTCTGCGGAACAATCAGCATGGAGCAGCAGACAGTGAAGGTACGTATGGAGATGCGTAAATGGGGAAAGCCTGCAACCATTGTCGAAGGAATAGATGGAAAAAGCGTCAATCTTTCTGACCTCGCGACCAAGCTGAAGACCTACTGTGCGTGCGGTGGAACATCGAAGAACAACGCTATTATTCTTCAAGGAGATCACCGCGACAAAGTCAAGAAAGTCCTGGTCGGCTACGGGTTTCCAGAAGCGAGCATAGAGCTTCACTAGGCACATAGATTCTTTGTCGGCTTTACTCGACGTCTTTCGATCTATCCGACGGGGAGCGCATGGACCGCTTTCATGTCCGAACTGCGGGGCGAGTGTGAAGCGTTCACGCGCACCCTTGGAAGGGTGGATACTCCCGACGAGGTATCTCTGTGCGAAATGCGGCTACTCGGGGTTCCTTGCTCTAGAGGAGGAACGTGAGAATGCAGCTCCGCCGGAATAGCCGGCCAAACTCACTATCACTGAGACTCCGGATTCCACAATTTTACAGCCTTCTTCAGCCCTTCGTCCAAGGTAAATTTGGGCGTCCAGTTCACTTCCCTCTTTATTGCCGAGTTGTCGAGAACGAGATAGGCAGGATCCTGGCTCTGAGGCCTTTCAGGATAGCCTGGCGGATATGATCCGAAAACGACTCTTCCTTTGAATCCGACAATTGAAGACAGCCGCCTGGCAAGGTCCGCGTTTGTAATCGGGTTTCCAGGAGAGACGTTATAGATTCCTCCAACCGCCCTTTCGTTCCGTGCCACGTCCAAATAGGCGTTGACGTGGTCTTCTACGAACATGTAGTCGCGAACCGAGTCTGGGGCGCCTACATAGCAAATTTCTCCTTTCAACATTTTTGATATGAGATACTCTGTGTAGAAGCCGCCCTCCAAGGTCCGTCCGTAGCTGTTGATTGGACGCATGATCGTTCCTCGCAGATGATAGATTTTGTTGGCCATCTGAACATACTGGTCTGCAGCGGCTTTCGTCACGGCATATGGCGATGCAGGCTTGAGTATTGCTTCTTCTGATATCGGTCGCCCGCCTGGTTGCCAACCGTAGACCTCTGCGGTGGAAGCTGCTATGAGCCTGGTATTCGGGGATTGTTTCAGGATTGCATGCACGAGGTTCACGGTTCCGTCAAAATTGATTCCAATGTACGGGTAGGGATCGTCGAATGATAATCGGACTGGCGTAAGCGCCCCGAGGTGAAACACTATACTTGGATCAGATGCCTCAACCGCCGACAGGACCGAGTGATACCTCACAAGGTCACCCTCGATGAGATGCACCTTGGAGACAATACTCTCCAGCCTCTTCAGCTCTCTCTCTGAGGAATGTCTCACAAGACCGTACACATTATCTCCTTGATCAACCAACTTCGAGGCGAGTTGTGATCCTATGAAACCCGTTACCCCAGTGACAAGTACGTTCAACCGTGGCGATTCTCCTTCAGGTGTTCTTCCGCCTCCTCGAGCTCTCTTAATGAGTTGACTGTGGTGAATGACCCTCGGTGACGATAAGCGCCTAATTTGTGAAGGCGTGAAAGCCTTGGGAATGTTGCCCTTTCAATATCGCCGTGACGAGGCAGGTACTTGATGATCCTTTTGTCGAAGACGTATACTCCAGTAGAAATGAATCGTTCCTTGAGGATAGGCTTCTCAAGAAATCCAAGGCAATAATCGTGGTGATCGACTTTCACAAGCCCGAACGGCAGTCGAGGGTGGACGACAGCGATTGTCGCAATAGCACTCTTCTCTGCATGTTTTCTGATCAAGGAATCCAGTTTTAGATCGGTTATCTGGTCACCGTTAAGGGCGAAGAAAATGTCGTCCCGGACATATCGGCCGATCGCCATCCTGAATCCCTCTCCCGTCCCTCCCTCCACCGTATGGACGCTGTAGGTGATTCTAACCCCGAACCGGTGTCCATCGCCAAAATAGTCGACTATATGGTCTTTGAGATAGGCCACGCCGATTACTATGCTTGTGACTCCGTTCCCCCTTAGCCATTCAACAACCCATTGGAGGAGAGGTTTTCCCCCAACCCTGACGAGCCCTTTGGGGAGGTCCTTAGTGATCGGTCGCAGTCGTATCCCTTCACCGCCTGAGAGAACGACTGCCGTCCGAACCGGGTTCTGCCGACTGCGCAAGGGAGATTCAAGTGAAGCCTCGGAAGAGTAAGTATAAGGATTCTATATTCGGCAATGGACTGATACGGCACTCCTGACTTCTCTCTGAACCATATCTATTCGTGACCTTAAAACAAGAGTGTTCTGCATTGGACCGGGGTCTTCTTGTTTGCAATGACTAGAATCGTTCACCAGTTCTCCAAACAAGCTACCGCTGAGATATCCTGCTATGTCTCCTCGCCTATCTAGACGACAGACGTATCGCAACAACTAGATGCTGGATAGGACGTTTCCGACGCATTCGGTAACAAAGGATAATTAAGCTGTAGAACCGGTAAGATTTCGCGAGACTATGAGCGAAGATCCCCCGGCTACAAAGTATGTGGTCGAGATCTTTTCACCGGAAAAGCCGCCGCCTACTGCAAAGCAATATGTCAACGAGCTGAAGGGAGTCGCTGGCGGGAAGCAGATAGCTAGGATGAAAAAAGAGGCCGTGGCATGTCCTGTTCTGAACAAGACAGTCTCGTTTGTCCAATGCTTTGGTTGTCCAAACTTTATTCGTCGGGTGAAGGGGAAGGTCGACTGTAGAGGACTGCCTCTATCCACGGCTTAGAGGCAAGCTCGAGTCTGCCAGGCCTAGTCTGCGAAGCAGAAACGTAACTCCTACTGACCGCGATATATTTCTAGGCCGAGGACCAGCTTGGTAAGCAAGCGGTTGTAGGGAGCGTCGACTCCGAGCCGCCCAGCCAATGAGGCTATCCAACCATTCAGCTGTCGAACCTCAGTTCTCTTTCCGGCTTCTATGTCTTGGAGCATTGAAGACCTGTTGCTCCTGGTCAATGCTAGAACCTGTAGGAGCATAGGTCTCGGGGCTGGATTGAGCGAGACACCATGAGCCCTCGCCACAGCACTTCCCTCGTGAACCATTGCGTTGGAGATTGATCTTAGATATGGTATCCTTAGGAGCTCTCCATTAGGAACTCGTAAAAGCGTGGTTATCGGATTGATTGCGGAGTTCACGATGGCCTTTGACCAGATTACACCCTCGATATTCTTGCTCGCCTCAGTTCTAAATCCGGCTTTGCGAAAGACCTCTCTGAGAATTCCGCATCCGTTCGAGGTTACTCTATTAACTTCTCCAATCCAAGTCGTGCCTTTTCCGGTATGCGTGACCTGACCAGGCCCAGTTTGGAGTGCAGCTTCTGTCGTTGTTCCCGCTAGAAGCTTTTGCTTGGGTAAGTATCGGCGAAGAGTCTCGATGTTTCCTAGACCATTCTGAAGGCTCAAAACTAGGCCATTGCCTCCAATCGACTTCTGTAGAGCTCGAGTGGTTGCTTCCGTGTCGTAGGCTTTGACTGTCAGTAGAACGAGATCTGGATCATCTCGTCTCGATAATGACCGCTTCACTTCTAGATGTGCCCTGACAGTGGTTCCGGACGGTTCTCTTAGAAGCACGCCCCTCTTTCTGATGGAAGCGATGGTCCGCTTGGTATGGTGTATTAGCAGGACGCTGTGGCCTGAGTTGTGCAGTCGCACTCCGAACAGACAACCAATCGCGCCGGCTCCCACGACGGCTATCCGCAATCCGTCAAGTCTTCCGTCGAGAATCGACCGCTAGTCTCTGGTCGTCTTCCATTTTGAAGATGTTCTGCTCTGTGGGAAAATCGCCGCTTCGCACATCACCTGTATACTTCTCGAGTGACTGCTTGATAATGGTGGACACATCGGCGTAGCGTTTGGCAAACTTAGGGGTGAACCTTGGGTAGAATCCTATGATGTCGTGAATCACGAGAACCTGGCCGTTACAAAACCTTCCTGACCCGATACCAATTGTTGGAATCGACACTTTCTCCGTAATCGCTCGAGCCGCCTCTTCTGTAACCATCTCCAAGACGATTCCGAAGGCTCCAGCCTTCTCAAGTGAAACAGCGTCGTCGACGAGGTCTGCGGCTGAAGTCGGACTCCGTCCCTGGACTCGGTATCCTCCTTGCAGCGTCGCTGTCTGAGGGGTAACCCCGATGTGTCCGAGAACGGGAATTCCGGCTCGAGAAATTGCTCTGACGATCGGAGATGTATCCCTGCCGCCTTCTACTTTGACAGCTTCCATTCTACCCTCTTTTACGAATCGTCCCGCGTTCCGAACTGCCTCTGCTGTTGACGCTTGAAAGCTCATGAATGGCATATCCCCGATGAGGAGAGGATGTGTGGCTCCTCTCTTGACCGCGCGACAAACTGGGAGAAGCTCGTCGACAGTTACCGGAATCGTGTTTTCGTATCCTAGGACCACCATTCCGTACGAGTCGCCGACGAGTATTGAGTCGACGCCGACCTCGTCTGCAATCGCGGCAGTAGGATAGTCATAGGAGGTAACCATGACTATCTTCTTAGCTTCGGCCTTCATCCGTCGGAAGGTCGCAACTGATACTTTTCGTTTTTCGATTGTGTCTGTAGCTTTCAGACCTACGCCCATCCTCTTAGATATTCAATCATTTCTCTAACTGTACTCTCTAGATTACGCTGGTTGTCAAAGTCAGATACAAATCGCTCTAGACTAGTGCGCCGCATTTTCTTCAGTCTGTAAGAGGCCTGGGTCAAGGCCGGGATAGCTCTTATCACGTTGTCGACAATTGAGACCGAAGCTGCCCGAGAGGTCCGCGAGAGAGGGTTGAGGTCTATCGCGATTGTTTTCTTTCCATCTCGCGAAAGAGCTTCTGCCCTATCGCCATCCTCCAAGGGAATTAAGACAACATCTGCCTTTCCAATACCTCTCGGGTCCGTCTGTCTTCGTGAACTCGCTATGCCTCGGATGGTGCTGCTTGCAGACTTTCCTACGCCAAGAACGTCTCCCGCGCCCAAGCGTTTGAGATAGCTCGCGATTAGACGTTCTCTCTTGCTGGTTCGATGGAAGAGGTTGACTTCTATCGGTGCCGAGATGGCCGCGGATAGGTTCACAATCTCCTTTCCGGCGAGGGCGGCAGTGTTCCCGTTGACCGATAAGACCGGATGCTCTGCCATAAGCAGAAGAGCGGCTGCTGCGGATGTGGCGGCAGTTGCTGCTGGTAGAGTCTCTTCACCCAGGATATAGTCGAAAGCCTCTCCTCTGCCATGAGCGATCAATCCTTGGGGAACGACAATGCCTTCACTCATGGCCTTCGCAAGCCTTTCTCGAGTTGCGAGGGACAAGAACCTTGGGTGATGTGTGCTCACGTTCATATCAGGTGTGCACCTGAGTTCGCTATCCGGGAAACGTTTGGAGTCATACCGCGCCTTTGAAGAAAGGTTGTCACAGTAGGCGCTACATCCTCTGGAATTAGACAAAAGATCGATTCTCCCAGCATTGTCATGCTCGATTTGAAGCCTGTCGAGTCGAGTCCGAAGATGAGCTGTGACAACCTTCGAGACATTAAACCCACACATTCTGAGAATTCTTTCGATAGCATCATGAAACTGGTCTGCGGGGCTCGCCTGTCGAACCTCCGGATCAAGCCATTGCCGCAAGTGTTAACACGTCTCTTGAGACTAACCCTTTCAAGGACGGACCTGGTCGAGATTGGACCAAAACTAGCGGTGATCAGTCTTAGGGACGAGGGCACATCCATCTTGCTGACTTTTCCTACTCCCGGAGCTCCCGGTACAGTTCTCAACGTAAGACCCCCGGAAAAGACAGACGCGACTGTTCCTAGTCCGGTCCTGCACTCTATTTCTGAGACGTGTGCGACCTGGGCTGCTTCAAGCCTCGAGAGGGATAGCATCATCGTTTCGTTCAGCGCCAACGATACGCTGAGAGCCCCGGCTCCACTGGTCCCATAGCCGAACCCGGACCCGAATGGGCTGGTGTGAGTGATGTCAACTCTCCAGTGCCTCCCGTCAAGCTCGAGGAGCCTCTTCGCGACGCGCACAGAGACTGACCGCTGGGGCAATCGGCCGCCGTTGAAGGTTGCAGCGACGCGCGATGAGCTTGCTCTCTTGAGGCTCACTCTCGTTCTGACTCCTTTTTCTAAAGCGATAGCTGCTCCAGTGGAGCCGACTTGAAGAGGATCGGAGGCTTTGTCATGGACCTGGAAGAAACCGGTTATGTTGCATGGTGAGTAGGCCGTCGCGGTCTTCACTAGAGGTCTCTAACCTCTATGATCCAGGTAGGGGTTCGACTTGCACTGTTTCCAGCTATTCTGTGTGCGGCTCCAAAGAATGAGAAGAGAGCAGTCCCACCCGCAGGTTGGGGGCAATCGATACTTTGTACCTTTTTCCGTACATGCGGTAGTATGTCTATGAACGAAGTCCTGAAGGAAGCGTTTGGAATGAATGAGAAAATTGACTCGAACAGATCAAGGTCCCGGTCCGTTTTTGAGAGACGAGGACCATAGTCGCCTTCAATCGGATAGCTACGTGCGCGTTAATGCTGCGAAGGTGTTAACTAAGAAGACGGGGTAATCAGCCTAACCGATCTAGTTCGCTCGTTGAAATTGGGCATGGACAGCATGTTTGACGAGGAGCCTAAGGCGCGATGCCCAGACTGCAGCCAGTCTCTCACCTTCGTCCGAACAAGGTCTCACGAGAAAAGATGGTACTGTTACGGGTGCGAGAAATATGTTGACAACCAGAATACGAGTTCGCAGGTCAAGGATAATCATGCAAGAATTGAGGCTCTGAGTGGTCTCCAAGTCGTTGACTCTCATGGAATCCTGGTCGGGAGAGTCAGAAAAGCGATTCCGACCGATGCGGGTGACATCAAGTCGCTGTTGTTATCGGTCGATAAGGAGCAGTTCAAGACTATGCTGGATGATCGGGACCTGTCCAGAGAATTCGAAGTGTCACATGAAAAGATAGCAACTGTTGGCGATGTGGTCATTCTCACTGATGTGTTCTCTCCAAGTTCCCTTGCACCCTCCAAGCCCGTCGAGACGGCTCGAGGCACGGGATGGTGTCGGAAATGTGGTGCGCAGCTTCTAAGCGGAGCGAAGCATTGCATCAAATGTGGCACTTTGCTGGACTCGACTGTCTGTGCGTCATGCGGTTCAACGAACCCGATTGAAGCAATGTTCTGCAAGAACTGTGGTGGCAAGCTTTCGTGAAGGTACGAAGTAGAATCATTTCAGAGGGTGGTTGGCGGAAAGCAGTGCTCCGGATCACCTACATTGTAGGCTGAGACCACGGAGTGGCGCGTGCAGTCCGGGACGGCCTTTTTGAAAAAAGAATTCTTGGTTTTTTTTCGTCGCTGTCTTTTTCGCGTTTTGGAAATTGTAGTTACGATTTTCTGGAGCTAGGCGAGTGTAAGTAATCAGAGGCTCGATTAGGCGATATTCGGCTCGTCAGATGATCCTCTTTCGTTCGGCAAGTAGTCTTCCTGGAAGGAATTGGATTGTTATTAGCCCGAGAAGTGTCGACAGGACGAGAACGGTTTCCCAGTTGAGAATGTACTTCGCAGTTGGGAAGGCTAGGCGAACCCACTGCTGCATGCTCAAGTTTGACTGGTATTCCTCGACCAGTCCGGTATAGAGGGCAGCTATGATGGAACTCTGGATGAAGGCGAACAACGTCCGCCTCATGTCTGATGTTGGCAGAGCCCCTCTCGAAGGGTTTGCCAGCTCCGCGTATCCTTCCAAGGCCTTCTCCTCAGTAGGGGCAGTGGGGATGGAAGGGACTCCGCAGATTCCAGTTCCGATAAGGGCTAGAATCAGCCCAATTGATGTAAGAAAGAGGGTGAGGTAGGAGTCGGTTTCCGAGGGGCCTAAGATTCTCGTGTATTCACGGTCCAATAGTACGGTGATCCAGAGTGTGACGCCAGTGACAATCCCCAATACTCCGACTAGAAGACTTGCTGGGCGGTGCTCTCTGGCCGAGCTGAAAATCGCGTCGACTCCTTTCCGCCCAAGTCTCTTCCGGGAAGGACTGGGCGACAAGAATTCTTCGGGTCGTTCTCGGGTAAAGGCTATAACAACATTTCCGCCGCGAATCCTCAAACTGAGAGCTTGGAAGAAGCGTTGAAGGGATTGATTCTTGCGGGAGGGTTCGCGACGAGGCTTCGGCCCCTCAGCTGTTCGAAGCCGAAACTCTTGTTTCCTATCGTTGGGACGCCTCTAATCGACTACATGTCTGACTGGCTTGATCGGGGGAATGTGGGTGAAGTGATACTTGCGGTCAATCATCTCTCAGACAAGCTCCGGATGGAGGTGGCGGCGCGGAAGATGGAGAATAGGATGGTGTTGTCCGTTGAAGAGACCCCACTGGGAACCGGGGGGCCCTTGAGACTGGCAGCGGGTATGATCTCCGGTAAGGAACCGGTGGTTGTCATCAACGGGGATATTGTAAGCGATATCGATCTCAAGGGGCTCACGCGAACGCATCTGGCGAGCGGTGCGGAGGCGACGATCGCTGTTTTCCGGGTAAGCGATACTAGGCCTTACGGTTTGGTTACATTGGACTCTCGTGATCAGATCATAGGTTTCGACGAAAAATCGGAGAAGGCTCAAGGTCCTGGATGGATAAATGCGGGAGTTTACGTCTTGAACCAGAGTGTGATCGGAATGATTCCTGAAAGACGGGCGGTAAGCCTTGAACGGGAGATCTTCCCGGTCTTGGCGAGTGGAATGAAGCTTGGGGGATGGAGGCATAATGGTTTCTGGCACGATATTGGAAAGGTCAAAGACTATGTGGCGACGAACATGAACATGTTGAAACGAGGCGAGCATTTGTTGTCTAATGCGAGGAAAGACATCTCTCCCGCAGTCGATATCGAACACCCATCCCACGTAGGTAGTGGCTGTGTCATTGCGGGAGACGCCAAAGTGGGACCTTACGCGATCTTTTCACCGAAGGTCAAGGTGAAGAGTGGTACGATGATACGGGACACGATATTGTTTGAAGAGACAACCGTCGATGAGGACTGTCACGTTGAAGGCGCTGTTATAGGGGAAGGGACGAGGATCGGAAAGGGAACAACGATCGGAAAGGGATCCGTTATCGCAGGCGAAGTAGTCATCCCCGAACATTCAGTAGTCAATCCGGGATCAATAGTTCTGAACTAACACAGGCTTTGGAAGAGGCATGTTGAAAGCAGCCCGCCTATTCGGGACCAACGGAATAAGGGCAGTTGCTGGGGATATTCTCAATGCCGATTTTGCGTACAGAATTGGATCGAGTGTTGCTGTCCTCTTTGAGGGCAAGAGGATTCTGGTTGGGTGTGATGGGAGAACCTCGAGTCCGATGCTTACTGAAGGTGCTGTGGCGGGCATACTTGCCCATGGAAATGATGTTGAGGATTGTGGACAGATTACCACCCCTGGGCTCCAATTCCTGGTAAAACTGGCC